>ENA-OQBJ01000520-OQBJ01000520.1-human-gut-metagenome-genome-assembly--contig:-NODE-520-length-20141-cov-4.293345_pt1 | contig 20141 bp, 24 predicted proteins | sample MGYA00242743_ERZ504545 | MGnify/ENA primary metagenome ERZ504545 (study PRJEB26092, sample SAMD00036252) | human gut metagenome | host: Homo sapiens | study: EMG produced TPA metagenomics assembly of...
CGCTTGGCTATGCCGCCATATATGGAGCGGAAACGAGGCTCGAACTCGCGACCCCCACCTTGGCAAGGTGGTGCTCTACCACTGAGCTACTTCCGCATTGGTGGTGCTCAGGGACGGAATTGAACCGCCGACACGGGGATTTTCAGTCCCCTGCTCTACCGACTGAGCTACCTGAGCATTTGGCGACCCCGATCAGATTTGAACTGACGATCTTCGCCGTGACAGGGCGACATGTTAAACCGCTACACCACGGGGCCATTTGCTTTCATGATTCGGGGCCGTCTCGGTATTTCTTAGTGCCTCGAACAAAAACTATTCTACTACAAAACGGTGACTTTGGCAAGTATTATTTTTAAATTCAATAATATTTTTTCACGACACATACCGTCCCGGTCCATCAGGCCGCAGCCCGCCTTTCAATTCGATACGTCAAGAGACGGTTTCAGAAAGGAAAAAAGGTCGTCCAGAAGGACGACCTTGCAACCCAATATAAGATTATTTTGCATAATCGACCATCCGCGTTTCGCGAATGACGACGACTTTAATCTGTCCCGGATATTCCAGTTCAGCTTCAATGCGTTTAATGATGTCATGGGTCAAGAGGACGCAATCGGATTCATCCAACTTATCCGGTTTGACCATGACCCGGATTTCACGTCCGGCCTGGATAGCAAAACAGTCTTCAACACCATCAAAGGACTCGGCAATTTCTTCGAGCTTGGTCAGGCGCTTCAAGTAGTTTTCCAAGGTTTCCCGACGGCACCCGGACGAGCAGCCGATACGGCATCAGCAGCCGCTACCAAGACGGCTTCCACACTCTGTGCTTCTTCATCGCCGTGGTGGGCAGCAATCCCGTTGATGACCAACTTCGATTCGCCGTATTTCTTGGCGATTTCGACACCGATAGAGACGTGGGTCCCTTCCAGTTCATGGTCCAGGGCCTTGCCGATATCGTGAATCAAGCCGGCGCGTTTAGCCAGTTTTTCATCGACACCCAATTCGGCAGCCATAATGCCTGCAGCTGGGAGACTTCGATAGAATGGCGCAGTACATTCTGGCCATAACTGGTGCGGTAGCGCAGCCGACCGAGGATCTTGATGAGTTCCGGATGGAGTCCGTGAACGCCGGCTTCGTACGTTGCCTGTTCCCCGGCTTCGCGAATCTTCTGATTGATTTCTTTACGAGCCTTTTCAACCATTTCTTCAATGCGTGCCGGATGGATACGGCCGTCGGCAATCAGTTTTTCTAAGGCAATACGGGCGATTTCCAGACGGATCGGATCGAAGCACGACAAGATGACGGCTTCCGGCGTATCGTCGATGATGAGGTCAACCCCGGTCAGCATTTCAATAGCCCGGATATTCCGACCTTCACGGCCGATGATACGGCCCTTCATTTCGTCATTCGGAAGCGACACAACGGATACCGTCGTTTCGGCTACATGGTCAGCAGCGCAGCGCTGAATCGCCACGGAAATGATTTCCCGAGCCTTGCTTTCTGCTTCTTCATGAGCCTGTTCTTCCAGCATCTTGATCATCTGTGCCGTTTCATGTTTTACTTCACTCTGAACGTTGTTCAAAAGCAATTCTTTAGCATCTTCATATGTCAAGCCGGAAATTCGTTCCAATTCAGCCATTTTCTGTTCGTGAATGGCTTCGATTTTTCCTGCATGCGCGTGACTTCTTCTTCCTTGCGCTGCAAGCTGTCTTCTTTCTTTTCCATGGAATCGGATTTCTTGTCTAAATGTTCTTCTTTTTGCAGCAGACGCCGTTCAAAGCGCTGTAATTCCGTGCGGCGTTCCTTGTGTTCCCGTTCGGCATCGCTGCGCAGTTTATGGATTTCTTCCTTGCCTTCGAGGACCAGTTCTTTCTTGCGGGCTTCCGCATTTTGCTGGGCCGTCACAATGATCCGCTGCGCTTCGACTTCGGCCTGGCCGATTTTGCCTTCGGCAATCTTCTTACGATAGATATAACCGGCACCGCCGCCGATGAGACCACAAATAATGGCCGCAACAATAGTAGTAGTCAGCATAGTAACAAATTCACCTCCCCTTCACAAAAAAAAGCCGAACCTACCGTCCGGCTTTTTTATGAGTATGTAAAATTTACTTCATGTTCAAAAAACCTACAATTATGCAAAATATGGACCAGTGTATCAAACCGGCTCCTTTAATTGTAATTTTTTTTCATATCAATGTCAAGACGATTCGGTGTCAGAAATCCTTATTTCGACTGCCCGTCAAGGCTGGTCATCACCGGCTGTAAAAGAGGCGATGATCTCGGAGATGACGGAAGGAGAAAAGCCGCGGTACTGTAAGTATCGCGCCGCCTTTCGCCGCTCCTCAAAGTGACGGGAAAATTTCCGCTCGACAAGTGCCTCGGCCAAAGCATATTCATCAGGCCGTGTGATATCCTCCGGCACGGCCAGCTGCCGGCGCCGGAGGCAGTTTGCAATATATAAATGGCCGTACTGCCCTTTGCGGACATAGTTGGCATAGACCTGTCGGGCCAGGCGGTCGTCGTCGATAAAGTGCTCGTCCTTCAACATGGCCATCACTTCGTCGATGACGTCGTCACTGACGTCGCGCCGCCGCAGTTTGGTGCGCAGTTCGCCTTCACTCAAAAAGCGGACATTGAGTAACTGCAGCGCCTTTTCATAGGCCTCGCTATAAGTCATTTATTCTTCTTCGTCACTTTCCGGTACGGCTGCTGCCACGGCATCCGATTCCATCAATTCTTCGTCCATGACATCGTCGAATTTTTCCGGTTCCGCTGCCAGGGTGTCGCGGATGATCTTTTCGACTTCGTCCGTGATTTCCGGATGTTCCTTCATGAAGATCTTGACATTTTCCTTGCCCTGGCCCAGTCGTTCACCCTTGTAGGAGTACCAGGTACCACTCTTTTCAATGATGTCCATGGACGTCCCCAGGTCGAGGACCGTCCCTTCACGGGAAATGCCCTGGCCATACATGATATCGAATTCGCAGTGTTTAAAGGGAGGTGCCACTTTATTCTTGACAACCTTGACCCGAGCCCGGTTGCCGATGACGTCGCCGCCGGCTTTGATGGCTTCGCCTTTGCGGATTTCCATGCGGATCGACGCGTAGAATTTCAAGGCCCGGCCGCCCGTCGTCGTTTCGGGGTTGCCGAACATGACGCCGACTTTTTCACGGAGCTGGTTGATGAAGATGACCATGGCCTTCGATTTAGAATGATCCCCGTCAATTTACGCAGGGCCTGGCTCATGAGGCGGGCCTGGAGGCCGACGTGAGAGTCGCCCATTTCGCCTTCGATTTCAGCTTTCGGGACCAGGGCGGCAACGGAGTCGACGACGATGACATCGACAGCACCGCTGCGGACCAGTTCTTCTGTGATTTCAAGGGCCTGTTCGCCGTTATCCGGCTGGGAAATGAGCAGTTCGTTGGTGTCGACGCCAAGGTGGCGGGCATAGACCGGATCGAGGGCGTGTTCGGCATCGATGAAGCTGCAATGCCGCCGTTTTTCTGGGCTGACGCAATGGCGTGCAGGGCCAGGGTCGTCTTCCCTGACGATTCAGGCCGTAGATTTCGATGACTCGGCCCCGAGGATATCCGCCAACGCCGACGGCTAAGTCGACGGCTAAGGATCCCGATGAGATAACTTCTAAGTTCATCTTGTCAGCAATGTCGCCGAGACGCATGATCGCGCCTTTCCCAAAGTCTTTTTCAATCTTGCGCATTGCATTTTCAAGTGCTGTCTGTTTCGCGTCCAAAATCATTCCTCCTAACGGTTATTTGTTTTTATGGTTCACAAGATAACGCACTACATAATAGATGGCCCGTACGGCAGCACGGCGTTTGATTTCAGCACGGCCGCCGTGGTAGACGTCGCGGTGAACGAGGGTTCCCCAAGGGCCGCTGACGCCGGTGTAAACAAGGCCTACGGGCTGTTCTTCCGTACCGCCGCCGGGGCCGGCGATGCCGGTCGTGCTGACCGCGATATCACTGCCGTAAAGGCGGCGGCTGCCATCAGCCATTTCAGCCGCTGTTTCGGCGCTGACGGCGGTATATCGTTCAAGGGTCTCATGAGAGACGCCGAGGAGTTTCTCTTTCATTTCGTTGCAGTACGTCCCGGCGGAGCCGCGGAAGTAGTCGGACGCACCGGGTATGTCGGTAATGAGCGAACCGATCAGGCCGCCCGTGCAGGATTCGGCAGCGCTGACGATATAGCCAGCCTGACGGACTTCCCGTCCCAAGACATCGGCCATCGTTTCGTCATTAAAGCTGACGATCTGGTCATTCAGACGGCTGCGTACTTCTTCTTCCAAGGGTTCCAGAAGGGCCTCAGCCTGTTCTTCACTGTCAGCCCGTGCCGTCAATCGGACTTCTACGAATCCCGGCCGGGCGTACATAGCCAGGGTCGGATTCGACTGGTCTTTGACGAGATCCATCAGTCGTTCTTCAATAAAGGCTTCGCCCATATCATAAATCTTGATATAGAGCGAGCGGATACTGCCCTGACTGCCAAAGGTTTTAAGGAGCCAGGGTTTCAGGCGATTTTCATACATCCAGCGCATTTCGCTGGGCGGCCCCGGCAAATGTACCAAGTTTTTTCCGCCGCCCTGCATGGCGACGCCCGGTGCCGTCCCGGCTTCGTTATCAAAGATCGCGGCTCCTTCGGGAATCATGGCCTGGCGCTTTTGATTTTCGGTCATCGTCACCGTGCGTGATGGGCGGTCACCCAGGCCTGGACGGAATCGGCAATGGCTGATCATAGATCAGGGGACGATTCATCAGTTCGGCCCCGATGATCTTGGTCATATCGCCCTGGGTCGGCCCGAGGCCGCCTGTCGTAATGACCAAATCGGCCCGCGATAAGGCCGTCTTTAAGACGTCTTCATGCGCTGGGGATTATCGCCGACCGTCGTATGGTAGACGACGAAGTACCCCAATTCATTGAGTTGTTTCGATAAATAGGCGGAATTGTAATTGGTGATTTCGCCTAACAGTAATTCAGAGCCTGTCGTAACCAGTTCTACTAGCATTTACAATCACCTCGGTTAATCGAGCCGTTCAGCCACGAGATCATAGGCAAAGCCTGGGCAATGCGGACCGGAATCATATCGCCGGGCTGTACGCCTCAGCATCTTCCAAATAGGTCAGGCCATCGACATCGGGCGCCTGGATTTCAATGCGGCCCACGGCCTGGGTCACGCCTTTTTCTTGTTCTACTTTTTCGACTAACATGGTATGGACGGATCCTTCCAGTTCCTGGTTCCGGATTTCCGATACCTTGGCCTGGATGGCCATGAGCTGGTGATAGCGTTCTTCTTTTACCTCTTCGGGAATCTGTCCGTCCATGGTCGCTGCCGGCGTCCCCGCTTCCTGGGAATAGGTAAAGACACCGACGTCGTCAAATTCCGTTTCCTTTACGAAGTCACAGAGGGCCTGGAATTCCGCTTCGGTTTCACCGGGGAAGCCGACGATAAAGGTCGAGCGCAAGGTGAGCTTGCGGCCGTGGCTGCACAATTTTTTGATGAGGCGGCGCACATCGTCTTCGGAATCGCGGCGGTTCATGCGGCGCAGGACCGGTTCGGCAATGTGTTGAAGCGGCAAGTCGACGTAGGGACAGATTTTGTCTTCCTCGACGATGAGATTCATCAATTCATCTGTAAAGTAATGGGGATAGAGATAGAACAGGCGAATCCAGCGAATCCCTTCGATGGGAACCAATTGGCGCAGGAGATCCGGCAAGAGCGAGTGGCCGGCGATATCGACGCCATAGCTGGTCGTATCCTGAGCGATGAGGTTGATTTCCTTTACGCCGTCGGCAGCCAGCTGCTGCACTTCAGCGACAATTGATTCGATGGGACGACTGTACAGTTTTCCCCGAACGTGTGGAATGATGCAGAAAGAACAGCCGTTATTACAGCCTTCGCCGATTTTGACATAGGCGCTATAGGTCGGCGTCGTCCGCATGCGGCTCGTATTTTGGTCGTATAAATGGCTGACATCGTCGATGAAGCAGGCTTTGCGGCCTTTTTTGACAGTATCGATAGCTTCCCAGATGCGATCCCAAGAACCGGTACCCAAGAGAGCGTCGATTTCCGGCATTTCCTTCATCAGTTCTTCTTTATACTGCTGGCTGAGACACCCCGTTACGATGAGAATCTTGCAGTTGCCCTCGGTTTTATAGCGGGCGGCCTGCAAGATAGTGTCGATAGATTCCTGCTTTGCTTTTTCAATAAAGGTACAGGTATTGACGATAATAATGTCAGACTGGGCAAGGTCCTCGGTGATTTCCATGTGGCGATCGCGGAGGATGCCCAGCATGACTTCTGTATCGATGAGATTTTTAGAACAGCCTAAGCTGACAAATCCGATCTTTTCCATGTATCGTTATTTTTCCTTTCCGAAGCGAATTGATTTGATCCACCATGACTGTAAGTTGCGGCGGCCTTCATCAGAATATAATTTTTTTTACCGGGAATAAGACGAGTCCCCGTCCGTTGGCGTCGAGATCAGGCTGGGCCTGCGGCAGGGCATCGCTCATGAAAATGTGTTTTTGCTGTAAGACGGCATTGGCTTCCGGCGAATAGATCCAATCGGCAAAAGCATTGGCCAGTTCCCCGTCTTCACACCAATTGGTGACAGCAATCCCGTCAACCAGTACGACGTACCGTCTTGGGGGTAGATGATATAAATAGGCGCTCCGTCATTTCGATACTGACGGGCAGACGAAGCGTCGGCTACGCCGATATCGGCTTCCCCGCTGGCAACGCGGCGGACGTTGACCGACATCGATTTCGAATACGAAGCGACGTGACTTTGCAGGGCACGCAGATAGCGTTCACTTTCATCGAGACCTTTTATCTCTACGAAAGAGCAGAGGAATTCGCCGGCCATATCCATGGCGGCCAGGTCCGGAAAGGCCAGCAGCATCTGCGGATCGGTCAACAGGTCATCCCAGGTAGACAGGAGCTGGCCCCGCCGCTCATAATAAGACTGACTGACGACAAAGACCATGGGATTATACCATAAACCGCTCCACAGGCCGTCGGCGTCCTTCATGGACGCCGGGACATTGTCGGTATAGGCCGACTCATACGGCTGGAGAATGCCATTTTGCTTTTGCGTACGCAAATCATCTTCCGAAGCGATGAGGATATCCGGCTTGGGGCCGTTGAGATTCCCCAACGACTGGCGCATATCACTGTCGGTCTTGGAATAAATCTGCACCCGCAAATGCTTCTGCTTATAAAATTCTCGGGCCAAACCGTCATTGACATCCTGCGGCAAATCCGAAAAGACGACGAGATGGCGGCCGGCTTCATAAGCCGTTGTGCTTCTTCCTGCTGGTGCTTCATCAAGATAGGCCATGCCAGTCCCAAAAGTAAGATGACGAAGACGCTGAGCACGACAAAAGGCACGTATTTCTTCATTGTATTCACCTGAATTTTCTAGTTCGATTCAAATCCTTCCGCCCTTGTCCGGCACGGACAGGAGAACGGCCATGACGGCCATTGCTGAGCGGATGGCCTGACTGACGTGAATGGCGCCGCGGTGCAACGAGGCACTTCGGCCCGTAACCGATGAGGTCACGGCGGCCGGTCAGGCATAAGGCTTATAGACAATATCATAATTGGCCGGGTTCTTATACTGCATAAGGGCCCGCTGCATCTGTTTTTCTTCTGCCTTGCGGGCAACATATACCTTTTGCCCGGTCAAGGGATTAATTCCCGTATAATACATGGCCGTCGACAAGCTTCCCGGCGTCGGGATAAAATCCTGTACCTGTTCGGGCTGCATATGCATATCCCGCAAAAATTCGGCCAGGGACACGGCATCTTTTAAGGTACAGCCTGGATGACTGGACATGAAATACGGAACCAGATACTGTTTCTTTCCCAGTTCCCGATTGGCTTCATCGAACCAGTCCTTAAAGGTCAGAAAGGCGTTGACATCGGCCTTTCCCATGAGGTCGGTCACGTGTTTGACGACGTGTTCCGGCGCCACCTTCAACTGGCCGCTGACGTGATACTGGCAGAGTTCTTTGACGAATTCTTTATTGCCGTCGGCCAGCACGTAGTCATAGCGAAGGCCGGAGCGGACGAAGACTTTCTTTACCCCTTTTACATGGCGGATTTTCCGCAAAAGCTCCAAGTAGTCATCATGAGACGTATTGAGGTTGCGGCAGGTTTCGCTGCCGATGCAGTGGCGATTGCGGCACACCCCATCGGTCAGCTGCTTTTGGCAGGCCACATGGCGGAAGTTAGCCGTCGGACCGCCGACGTCATGGATATAACCTTTAAAGCCGGAAGTTTCGTCATCCGTTCCGTTTCGCGAACGAGGGACTCCTGGCTGCGGTGCTGAATGATGCGCCCCTGATGGCTGGCAATGGCACAGAAATGACAGTGGCCGAAACAGCCGCGCTGGCTGGTCAGGCTGAACTGTACTTCCTGCAGGGCCGGAACCCCGCCGGCAGCATCGTAATCGGGATGCCAGCGGCGCTGGAAGGGCAGTTCGTAAATGGCATCCATCTCTTCCGTCGACAGGGGCAGGGCCGGCGGCGTCTGGACGACGAAGCGGTTTTCCGACGGCTGGATGATGGTCTTGCCGTAAAAAGGATCCTGCTCTTCATACTGCATCTTAAAGGCCTTGGCAAAGGCCGCCTTATCATCCCGGACCGCTTCATAAGATGGGCAGACGACGGTCTTGTCCGAAACGGGCGGTTTCCCGGTCACATAGCAGATGCCGCGGATATCGTACATCTCGGCAACCGATTTGCCTTCAGCCAGGGCATCGGCAATTTCGACAATGGAGTGTTCCCCCATGCCATAACTGAGGATGTCGGCCTTGCTGTCGAGGAGGATCGAATGGCGTACTTTATTGGACCAGTAGTCATAATGAGCAAAACGGCGCAGGCTGGCCTCGATGCCGCCGATGATGATCGGCACATCTTTATAAGCCTCGCGCATACGGTTGGCATAGACAATCGTCGCCCGTTCCGGCCGGTGCCCCGTTTCACCGCCCGGTGAATAACTGTCGCGGCTGCGGAATTTTCGAGCCGCCGTCTTTTCATTGAGCATAGAATCGAGGTTCCCTGCCGTAATCAAAGCGGCCAGCCGCGGCCGGCCCAACGCTTTAAAGGCATCGGCACTGTGCCAATCCGGCTGGGAAATAAGGCCGACACGATAGCCCCGGCTTTCGAGGACGCGGCCGATGAGGGCTGCGGCAAAACCGGGTGATCGACATAGGCGTCGCCATTGATGTAGACAAAATCAAGTTGATCCCAGCCGCGTCGTTTCATATCTTCTCGACTGGTTACTAAGAAATTCTCGCGCATATGGCTCCTTATTTACATTAAAATCCAAATGATGAGCAACAGGAAGATGATGATGCCGGCCACAATCGTAATTTCCGGCCAATTTCCCTGCCGCGTCTTTTTCTTCTTACTGTCTTTCCTATTTTTTTGATGTTTAGCAGGAACGATGGTCCGCACTTCCGGTCTCGGCGTCCGTTCTTCCACAGAGGCCTTATATTCCTGGACCAGGGCGATGCCGTCCAATTCCAAAAAGTTGCCGTAGTTGCGAATAAAGCCTTTGACGAATACGGCACCGGGAATGGCATCATATTCATTGGCTTCCAAAGCTTCCAGGTATTCCCGCTTTATATTGAGGGCCTCCGATACGTCTTGTAAAGTCAGGCCCTGTTGTTCTCTCGCTAATCGTAATACGTCACCGATCGAAGATTCCTTCACTGTCTTTCTCTCCCTATCTACTATAATCGTATCCTTTATTATATAACAGATACGACAAAGGGTACAGGGGGTCAGCCCAAATACTTCTGTTGGACTTCATCGGCCGTCATCAAAATATCCCGCGGCTTACTGCCGTTATTGGGTCCGACGATGTGCATGGCTTCCATCATGTCGATCATGCGGGCAGCCCGCGTATAGCCGATGCGGAAACGGCGCTGGAGCATGGAGGTCGAAGCCTGGCCGGTCTCGAGGACCATGTCGATGGCCTGACGCATGAGGTCGTCTTCAAAAAAGTCGACGCTGTCTTCGGCATTTTCAGACTGGGCCTTTTGGACCGACTCATCGTAATGGGGCCCGTCCTGGCCCTTGATGAATTCGACCATCTCGTCGATTTCCGAATCGGAAATAAAGGCACCTTGGACGCGGAGCGGTTTGGACGCCCCGAGGGGATAAAAGAGCATATCCCTTTGCCGATCAGTTTATCGGCGCCAGACATGTCTAAGATGGTACGCGAGTCGACCTGACTCGATACGGCGAAGGCGATACGGCTGGGCACGTTGGCTTGATGAGGCCGGTCAGGACATCGACCGACGGCCGCTGCGTAGCCAGGACTAAATGCATGCCGCAGGCACGGGCTTTCTGGCCCAGACGGATGATCGACTTTTCAACGTCGTCAGAGGCCATCATCATGAGGTCCGCCAATTCGTCGATGATGATGACGATAAAGGGCATGGTTTCATCCGGATGAAGTTCATTATAGCGGGAAATATCCCTCGTATGGGTGAGGGCAAAGCGCTTATAGCGGTCATCCATTTCGCGAACGGCCCAGCGCAGGACGCTGGCAGCCTTCTTGGGATCGGTGACGACCGGCGTCAGTAAATGTGGAATTCCATTATAGTTTGACAATTCAACGACTTTGGGGTCGATGAGGATCAATTTTACATCTTCCGGGCGCTGCTTAAAGAGGATGCTGGCAATGAAGGTATTGATGCAGACACTCTTGCCGGAGCCCGTCGAACCTGCCACCAAAAGGTGGGGCATCTTGGTCAGATCGGCTACGATGGGGTTGCCGGCAATGTCTTTCCCTAAGCAGACGGGAACGCCTCTGGCGGCCTTTTGGAAGGTGTCACTTTCAATGACGTCGCGCAGGTTGACGCCAGTCAGTTTTTTATTCGGCACTTCAATGCCGACGGCGGCTTTCCCCGGGATAGGCGCTTCGATACGGATATCCGTCGCCGCCAATTTAAGGGCAATGTCGTCGGCCAAATGGACGATCTTACTGACCTTGACGCCGGCCGCCGGTTCCAATTCATAGCGCGTAATCGACGGCCCCTGGCTGGCATTCAAAATCTTAGCGTCGATATTGAAGCTCTGCAGTGTTTCTTTTAAAATTGCGGCATTTTCCCGCACTTCGTCACTGAGTCCGACCGTATGCTGGGGACCGGGTTTCAAGATGGAAACAGACGGCAGGCGGTACATCTTCATTCCCTCCGCCTTAGGAACGGCACTACTGCCTTCCTCGCTGATTTCGACGGCTACGCTGCTCTGTTCGACTTCAATCGGTTTGATATCGTCCATATCGTGACGAAGGACATCTCGTTCTTCAGCTAAAGACGGAGTATTTACCGGCTGAACGTCGTGCGCCGTCGGTTCCGTATCGGAAACGACGTTTTCATGAATCTGGCTGTAATCGGGAACGTCTTCCATCTCTTCGGCGCCCTGTTCAAGGATGTCATCCCAATAATCATCGGCCCCTTCTGCAGGCATTTTTTCTTCAATAGGCCGGGCGTCAAAGGTGACTTCTTCGACACCGTTTCCCAGATCACGGGCATCGGAAATCTGGATCCCCTCCGGCTGTGCTTCCGGAACGGCAGTCGCTGCCTTCTCCGGTTCGTCCTGAGGCGCCTGATCCAGAGCCTGAAAATCGAAAATCTTCCGTTTTTCATGCCATTGACGCAGGGAATGGGAGGCATCCTGCAGGCCTTCGACGGCTTTTCCGGAAACACGGGCCGCTTCCTGGCCGGCCTTGTCGGCCACGACGGCGACAGGCTGAGAAATTGACCAGTTCTTCCAAATCAAAAAGGTAACGATAGCGGCGCCCACGATGGCCAAAAAGGCCCCAAAAAAGCCGAGAAACTGCTGCAGCACCGAGGATACGATAGCCCCGATGATACCTCCTCCGACGGATAAGCTGGACGGCAGGAATGCCGTCCCTTCCGGAATGACCAGTAAATGAATGAGACCTAAGAGCAGCACATAAATCCAAGTACCGACAAGCCAGGACCGCGATACGGGGCAGGCTTTGCGGACGACGATATACTTCAGGCCCAGGACGACCAAAGACAGACTGACGACGATCCGCCCCAGTCCAAAAATGTAGGATAAGACATTATCGATACTGTGCCCGATTCGGCCCGTATCGACGCCGATAAAACCGACGGTTGCAAAGACACCGAATAAGATGCAGCAAATCCCAATAATCTCGTATTTTAAAAGGGGCGATTTCTCAGCCCGCTTGGCCGTCCGTGCCCGCCGTGTCGTCCGCTTGCGGCGGGTAGTTTTAGGGGTCCTTCCGTTTGCCAAAATAGTTCACCTTCCACTAATAGATTACTTGTCACTGCGGCGCTTATGCCAGGCAGCGGCCATATCTTTTTCATGGCCATAAGGTCTTTCATGATAATACGACGCCCCCTTCAGGGCTTCAGGCAGGTACTGCTGAGCGACCCAGGCGCCGTCAAAATCGTGGGGATACTGATAGTTTATGCCGTGGCCCAGCTTGGCCGCTCCGCTGTAATGACTATCCCGCAAATAATCGGGAATATCCCCGCAGTCTTTGCGGCGCACATCACTGAGGGCGGCGTCGACGGCCAAATAGGCACTGTTGCTCTTGGGCGCACAGGCGACATAGATGACGGCTTCCGATAAGATGATCCGTCCTTCGGGCCAGCCGACGAATTGAACGGCCTGGGCCGCTGCATTGGCAATGACCAGCGCTTGGGGATCGGCAAGGCCGACGTCTTCAGCAGCGCAGATGACCAGACGGCGGGCAATAAAGGACGGCTGCTCACCGGCTTCGATCATGCGGGCTAGGTAATGCAGGGCCGCATCGGGGTCAGAGCCGCGCATGCTCTTGATAAAGGCCGATACCGTATCGTAATGGGCATCGCCCTTCTTATCATAGGTATAGACTTTATGACCGGCTACTTTTTCGATAGCTTCCTGGGTCAACGTTCCGCCGACGGGAATGACCATGGCAACCTGTTCCAACAGATTGAGGCCTACGCGGGCATCGCGGTCAGCCAGGCGGGCAATGGTTCCGAGCATCTCGTCACTGCCTTCAATGCCAAGGTCCCCAGCCCTTTCACCGTATCGGTCAGGGCTCGGCGCAGCACGGATACGACGGCCTTTTCGGACAAGGGCTGGAGGGAAATGACCCGCAGCCGGGATAATAAGGGGCGATTGACTTCAAAATAAGGGTTTTCCGTCGTCGCTCCGACCAAAATGACTGTCCCGTCTTCGACATAAGGCAGGAGTACATCCTGCTGACTCTTATTGAAGCGGTGGATTTCATCGATAAAGAGAATCGTCCGCTTCTGATATAAATGAACCGCTTCCTTGGCAGCTGCAATCACTTTGCGCAGCTCTGCCGTCCCGGCGGTTACGGCATTCAAGGTCACAAAGCGGCTGTCCGTTTCCGTAGCGATGACATGGGCCAGGGTCGTCTTGCCGACACCGGACGGGCCATAGAATAAGAGCGACGGAATCGTATCCCGTTCGATCATCATCCGCAGGAAGCTCCCCGGACCTATCAATTCGTCCTGCCCATAGACGTCATCCAGTGATTCCGGCCGCATCCGGACGGCCAGCGGCGCATACTCCCTGCCGCTCCGTTCATCGGCCATGGAAAATAAATCGTCTCCGCTCATTTGTTTGCTCTCCAGACTAAATAGAACGCCGCCAAGAGGTTCTTAGCGGCGGAAACATACATACATTCTTAAACAAGAAAAGAGCCCCACCATGCCGTTTATAAACCGAGTTTTGAGCCTGCCTAAGCAGGTGGGTGTCCTCCTATATGGGTCGACAGTCCAGTGAAGGCATTGCCTCACAATATAGAGACCGAACTCCCAATGTAAAAAGTGTTGGTTCAAAACATCGAGACCATTTACGTACACAGTAGGGTTTCTTCTTGTACATAGTATAATAAAATACTCAAGAAAAATCAAGCCTTGACAATAGGAAAAGGGGCTGCCGCCCATGCAGCATCCCCTTTTCGAGACATCAGCAGGTCTTCGTAAGACCTGTTGACGACTTTATGCACCGATGAAAATCGGTCTTATTTTACAACTTTTTTAACCGTTTCAACAACATGTTCTGTCGTGAAGCCAAATTTTTTGAACAGCGTGCCTGCCGGAGCGGATGCACCGAAGGATTTCATAGAAACGGTAGCACCGTCGAGGCCGACGTATTTGCCCCAACCAAAAGCAGAAGCGGCTTCTACAGCAACGCGAGCCCGAACGGCTTTCGGGAGGACCTGTTCTTTATAAGCTTCATCCTGCTGTTCAAAGAGTTCCAAGCAAGGCATGCTGACGACGCGTACGTCGATGCCGCTCTTAGCCAATTCAGCCTTGGCGTTGACAGCCAGTTCAACTTCAGAACCGCTGGCCATGATGATGGCATCGGGAACGGCTTTCGAAGCGTCGGCAATTACATAAGCACCTTTAAGGGCATCCTTGCTGCTGCCAGCGAGCTGGGGCAGGTTCTGACGAGTGAGAACCAAGGCCGTCGGCGTCTTCTGGCTGGTAACGGCTAAGTACCAACCGGCAGCCGTTTCCGTAGCATCGGCCGGACGGAAGACGTTGACATTCGGAATGGAGCGCAGCATAGCCAGCTGTTCAATCGGTTCATGTGTCGGGCCATCTTCGCCAACACCAATGCTGTCGTGGGTCAGGACGTAGGTCGTCGGGAGTCCCATGAGTGCAGCCAAGCGGATCATCGGTTTCATGTAGTCACTGAAAACGAAGAAGGTACCGGCATAGGGGCGGACGCCGCCGTGAAGGGCCAAGCCGTTGGTCATAGCGCCCATAGCCAATTCGCGGACGCCGAAGTGAATGTTGCGGCCACTGTAATCGGCTTTTCCGAAGGAACCTGCACCCTTCATTTCCGTCTTGTTCGACGGTGCCAGGTCAGCACTGCCGCCAAAGAGCTGCGGAATGCGGTCTTTCAAGCGGTTAATCATCGTACCGGACAGGTTGCGCGTTGCCTGCGGTTTATCTTCATAGGCCCAGAATTCTTCGTCGTTTAAGAGCGCTTCAGCATCGATATCGGAATGGAAGGCATCCCATTTCGCTTTCATGTCCGGGAAGGCTGCGACATAAGCATCGAACAGTTTCTGCCAATCTTTTTCAGCAGCCCCTGCTTTCTGGCTCAGTTCTTCATAATGAACATAGACTTCGTCGGGAACGTAGAAGGTTTCTTCCGGTTTTGGCCAGTTGAGGTTTTTCTTCATAGCGACGATATTGTCTTCACCAAGGGGCGAGCCATGGGCATCGGCCGTCCCCTGTTTAGCCGGGCAGCCATAACCGATCTGAGTCTTGATGGTGATGAACGACGGATGTTCTTTGTCAGCCTTTGCTTCTTCGATGGCTTTGCCGATGGCAGCCATATCCGTTCCGTCTTCGACGGTGATGGTCTGGAAGCCGAAGGCGCCATGCGGGCCTGAACATTTTCCGTAAAGGCCAGATCCGTACTGCCTTCGATGGAAATGCTGTTGCTGTCGTAAAGGATAACCAGTTTAGACAGGCCAAGGTTCCGGCCAAAGACAGGGCTTCTGACGAAATGCCTTCCATCAAGCAGCCGTCACCACAAAGGGCAAAGGTGTAGTGGTCGACGACCGGATAGTCCGGTTTATTGAAGACAGCCGCTAAGTGAGCTTCTGCCATGGCCATGCCGACAGCCATGCCAAGGCCGGCGCCGAGGGGCCCCGTCGTAGCTTCAACGCCCGTCGTATGAGCATATTCCGGATGTCCCGGTGTTAAGGAGCCGTCTTGACGGAACTGCTTAATATCATCCAAAGTCAGGCCGTAGCCATATAAGTGAAGCAGCGAATACAGCAGCATCGAGCCGTGGCCTGCAGAGAGGATAAAGCGGTCCCGGTTCGCCCATTTCGGGTCTTTTGCATTGTGGTTCATGTGATTTGCCCAAAGTTCGTAGGCAATCGGGGCAGCGCCCAAGGGCAGGCCGGGATGGCCGGAGTTCGCCTTTTGGATCGCATCAGCCGATAAAACACGAATGGCATTTACACAAGTCGTATCAATGGTGCTCATTAGTCAAATCGCTCCTTTTTTAGGTTCGTTAAATATAAATAAACATTTACACTTTATTATGTAAAAAAAGGACTGTTCTGTCAATGGCAAAATATCTTTTTGAATATAAATTCATCCGCTTCTCCAGCATTCCAGATAGCCAAAAAGAATTATGCTATAATAAAAAGACCTTTATATTTCGCATAGAAGGATAGGACCATGAACTAAAAATACTTCTTCTTTGATATTGACGGGACCTTAGGGTTGGGATTTCAAGCATCATTCCGGCAGACAGCTCTATTGCCTGCGCCGCCTCATGCAGGCCGGCCACTTTGTATCCATCGCGTCAGGCAGGTTGCAGCACGACGCCCAAACCTTTGCCGACCGCTATGGGATTCCGGCCGTCGTAGCCGACGGCGGCAACAGCCTGTCCTTACAGGGAGACGTCTTCGAAATGACGGGGCTGCCCCTTGAAAACTGCAAGGCCCTCCTCTACGAATTGGACCGGCGAGGCTTTCCTTGGGCCGTCGTCACCGACAACACGATCAACCGCTACACGCCCTATGAGACCTTTCCCCACGCCGATCCGCGCAATTATATGAAAACCGTCGTCAAGCCCGTTCATATCGACGAAGTTGACGACGGTCTATAAAATCATGTACGCCCGGCCGGAGAAAAAAGACGATGAACCCGGGTACCTATGATCTGCCACACCTGGAATATATCGACCATACGTACCTCATCGAACCGACCGATAAGCGCCGCGGCATCCTGCGCATGCTGGACCGCGTCGGCGGAAAGCCGGAAGATACGGTCGTATTCGGGGACGGTTTCAACGACATCGCCATGTTCGAAAAACCCTTCTTCTCCATCGCCATGGGCAACGCCCGGGAGGCCCTGAAAGAACGAGCCGACTATATTACCGATGACCACGACAAGGGCGGCATCTTAAAGGCCTGCAAGAAATTCGGCTGGTTATAAGGGATCGTTCCGGCCGGCACCTTTGAGGAGGGCATCTTTCAGCCGATCTTCGATCTGAAGCAATTCCTGTTCGGCTGCCTGCCGCTTCTGGCGGCCTTCGCTCTGAATGCGCAGCGTGTCTTCAATAGTAGCAATCAAATCGTCATTGACCTGCTTTACCGTCTCAATGTCGACGATAGCCCGTTCATTTTCGACCGCTGTATCGTGAGAATTCTGCTTGAGCATGGCCGCATTGCGCTTCAAGAGATCGTTCGTCGTTTCGGACACGGCCTGCTGCATCTTGAGGGCTTCCTGCTGCCGGCTAAGGCCGAGAGCCAGGATCATCTGATTCTTCCACAGCGGAATCGTATTGTAAATGGCACTCTGGATGCGGTCGACGAGAATCTTGTCGTTATCCTGGATGATCCGGATCTGCGGCGCCGTCTGAATGGCAATGGTCTTGCTGATTTTCAGGTCATGGACCTTCTTTTCAAAGCGGCTGACGGAATTTTTAAAATCCTGAACGACCTGTGTCGCCATCGGGTTGTCTGAGGCCTTGGCCTGGGCTTCTAATTCAGGGATCGTCGTTTCATTCAATTCCTGGATCTTTTCCTCCCCGGCTTTGATGTAAAGCTGGAGCTGCTTAAAATATTCCAGATTCTTATCGTACAAGCCGTCGAACATGGCAACGTCCTTCATGAGGACCATCTTTTGCTTGTCGAGGCCGGCCTGAATATTGTCGATCTGAGCCGACAGCGTCAAATAGGACTGCTGCAAGGCCGGTACTTTTTTAAACAAGGAACCGACGACGGGGAGATTCGTCAAGAACCTTTGCCGCCCTCTTGTTCTTCTTCAAAGTCATGAACTTTCTTTACCAAGTCGTTAAGAAGGTCACCGGCTGCCGTCTTGTCCGTGCTCTTTATGGTCGATAAGATGCTGTTAGAGAAAGACGCGATATTGTTCTGGGCGGCAATGCCGTACTGAGCAATGGCATTGGCCGTCACCAGGTTGATCGACTCTTTGATCGTATCGACTTGCTGCCGTTCTTCGGCTGTAAGCGTTTCCACCTGACGATTGAAATTGACCAGTTCCTTCTTTTCATAGCTTTTGGGAGCGCCCTCATCGGACTGTCTGTTCTCTAAGAGGTCGTTCAAGTTGATATCCGCCATAATAAACACCCTACTTCGTTTTGTATTTAAGAATTTATCCGTCAAATCAATGATCGAATTGACCAAATCATTATTGCGGTCCGGGATTTTTCGGCTCTCGGGAATTTCAGGCTTTAATCCGTCAGCCACCATATTGTCTTTCATGACCTTCATTTCTGCATCGAGGTCCATGAGCTGGGCATTGAGGACCTTGGAAAATTGGTCGGCATAAGCTTCATCAAAATTATTCAACAGTCGTTTAATCTGAAGCTTGGACTGTTGGACTTCGGCAGCGTCAAGGCCGGTCTGTTCCAGTTCTTTATACTTTTGCACCAGCAAAATAGCTCGATCCTGATAATAATCGACGAAGCGGCGGGACAGACTGATCCGTTCCGGATGGCCCTGCAGATAGGTGAGAAAATTCTTGGCAATGCCCTGCATCTTACCAATCTGCTTACGCAGCTCTTTATCGCTCAAAGTCTTCATTTCCCGGTCAAGTATTGAAGTCTTCGACAGCTCGTTTAAAGAGTTCCGTATTGAGTTTGTCGAGCTCTTCGTTGCCGGTTGAGATATTGACCTTAGCCTTAAACTTTTTCTTTCCCCGGAAAGCAAAACGAAGGGCAAAGATCCCGACGATCAAGGCAAAGATCCCCGTCGGTTCAATAGATCCCGAGCTTCCTGAAAGCGAATATCCGGCAGTGACAAAACAAAGAAGGGCTATAAAAAACATAAAAATGCGCATAATTTGGCCTCCTCAGTCTAAAGAATCTCTTTGTGTTAATCATACCATATTTCCCGGACATTTGTCGTCATTCTGTCAATATTCGCAAAAAAAGAGCTGCCTATGATGTGACCCCAAAAAGTTAGACCTAGCCACCGTAACAAAATGTTGCGGTGGTTTTTCTATGCCGCGGTATGGCGAAGTCGGTATTCTACTGGGCTGCACCAACCGAGTTTTTCTTTGCTTCTCCGTTCATTATAGTATTTGATGAATCGCTCTATAGCCTGCTTCAGTTCATCAAAGCTGTGATATGTATGTCCATAGTAAATTTCCTGTTTCAGTAGGCCAAAGAAGTTTTCCATAACACTGTTATCCAAGCACGTCCCTTTCCGAGACATACTTTGAAAAATTCGCTCTTCTCTTAATCGTTTGGTGTAACATCCCATCTGGTAGGCCCAACCTTGGTCGGAATGAAAAGTGCGTCGATACTTACAGTCTGATGTTATTTTGATGGCTTTATTCAGCGCAGTGGTTATCCCTTCGGTACATGGCCGTTTCGTGATGCTGTAGCTGATAATTTCTCTATTGTAGAGATCAAGGAACGGATCAAGATAGAGTTTTTTCGTGACCAGGTGTCCCTGTTCATCCAGTTGGTAATACTTGAATTCGGTCGTATCTGTGGTGATTTTCTGGTGCAGAATGCAGGTGTCAAACCGGCGCTTTAACCGATTGGGAGCCACCTTACCAACCTTTCCTTTATAAGAATAATATTTTCGGCTTCTACGAGTGAAGGCCGTGACTTGAAGTCCTAGTCTTTGGACTACGCGTTGGACTCGTTTTCGGTTTACAGAGAGACCTTCTGCACGAAGTGCTCCATAAATCCGGCGATAGCCATAATTTGCATGCGAGTTCCGGATTGCTTTGATTTTACCTTCGAGTTCAGCATCTTTCGAGGGACGATTCAAGCGCTTTTGCCAATACATATAGGTGGATTTCGGCAGTTTAAGAAAAGCAAGGATGTCTTTTAATCGATAGGATCCTCGGAGGCTGTGTGCGAGCCTTGCTTTTTCTTCTGCGCTGCTTCTTCCTCTAAGCGCAGCCTCCTCAATCCTTTTAAACAGTCGAGCTCCAATCTTAACCAATAGTTTTCTTCTTCGAGTCGTTTCAAATACGCTTCCTGTTCATTTTTCGGTTTCTTGGGGCTAGATGGTTTAGCCATTTTGGGATACCTTCCTTTTCGTTGTGGTTTGAGCCCCTCCGCACCCATTTCCCG
>ENA-OQBJ01000521-OQBJ01000521.1-human-gut-metagenome-genome-assembly--contig:-NODE-521-length-20133-cov-2.634960_pt1 | contig 20133 bp, 23 predicted proteins | sample MGYA00242743_ERZ504545 | MGnify/ENA primary metagenome ERZ504545 (study PRJEB26092, sample SAMD00036252) | human gut metagenome | host: Homo sapiens | study: EMG produced TPA metagenomics assembly of...
AATAAAAGGAGCGGTGAAAGAATGTAAATCATTTCTTCACCGCTCCTTTTTGGTCTGACCGTGGGATGCAAGTCTGCCATTCTGTAAGAAAGCAGAAACCTTTCCATCCATTGACAGAATCTTTTTCCCCATGTATTATTATATGTGTAATTTCATAAGAAACTCTTCCCTGTCACCGGATAGGGAGCCAAGAGGGTTTATTCCTGCTGCAGGTAATATGGCGAAAGCCATTGAAAGGCAGGAATAAATCCTCTTTTTTTTAAGGAGGTTATATCATGAACATTAAACCCTTTGCTGTCGAAGAATGGATGAATGCCTATGAAACAGGTGCCCGGTACAATATTGCCGAAACCTGCGTGGATTCCATTTCACTGGACGAACTTTTTGAACTGTCGGGAACCCATAAGGAATCATTCCTTAACAAACTCTGTGCCCGCCGTCTCACCTATGGTATATAGAAGGTTCTCCTGATTTGACGGAAGGCATTGCTGCCCTGTACCACACCATCAGGCCCGATGAAATCGTTCCTGCCCATGGTGCTTCCGGGGCTAACCACCATGTTTTTTATTCCCTTATCAATCCGGGAGACAAGGTCATTTCCATCATGCCCTCTTACCAGCAGCTCTACTCCATTCCTGCCTCCCTGGGAGCAAAGGTGGAAATCCTGCATTTGAAAAAGGAAAACAGCTATCTCCCGGACCTGGCGGAACTGGAAGAAATGGCCCGGGGCGGTGTGAAGATGATCTGCCTCAATAATCCGAACAACCCCACCGGCGCCCTGATGTCTCCCGAAATTCTGAAGAAAGTGGTGGACATTGCCAAAAAATCTGACGCCTACCTTCTGGTAGATGAAGTATACCGCCATCTCACCCAGGATGACGAATGGCAGCCGTCCATTGTGGACATGTACGAAAAAGGCATTTCCACTTCTTCCATGTCCAAAGTGTTTTCTCTGGCCGGCGTCCGTCTGGGATGGATTGCCACCCATGATAAAGATGCCTTAAAGCAGTTCTGGTCCCATCGTGACTACAACCTCATCAGCTGCGGCATGATAGACGATACCATTGCCGCGCTGGCCCTGGCTTCCAAAAATCAGATTCTGGAAAGAAATAAAAAAATCATCCGGGAAAATCTGGATATCCTGGATCACTGGATTCAAAAAGAACCCCGCCTTTCCTATGTGAAGCCCAAAGCCGGTACCACCGCACTGGTGTATTATGATTTTCCCATAGATTCCTATACCCTCTGCCGCCGCATGTATGACAGCTGCGGCACCTTCGTAACCCCGGGGGACTGCTTCGATGAACCCCGTTCAATGCGTATCGGCTATGCCGCCGACAGGGACACATTAAAAAAAGGCCTCCAGGCCATGAGCACTTTCCTTGGCTCCCTGGAAGCTGAATAATCATCTGTTGTTTTTTCAACGTCTGCCATCTATCATCATGATCTTGCCTTTTCCCTTCCCATATGATAGACTGCAGACAATAAAACCGTCATGGTTGTGGATTTTTTCAGAATTTTCTGTTTTCGCCGCACAGTGCATGCTGCACTGTGCTTTTCTTTTGGAGGAAATCATGCATAAAGGATTCTATGCATTTATCGTATTTTCCGCCGGCGCCTGCTACGGTATTCTTTCCACCTTTGTAAAAACCGCCTATGCCGCTGGCCTCACTCTCGCCGATGTGAGCGGTATGCAGTGTCTTTTCGGTATGGTCTTTCTATGGCTTTCCGCCATACTTACCGTAAGACGGATTCCTTCTTTCTTCCAGATTCTGTCCCTTGCATCCATTGGCATTCCCATGGCGCTCACCACGATTTTCTACTACCATTCCCTGGAAAGTCTATCTGCCTCCCTGGCAGTGGTTTTCCTGTTCCAGTCCATCTGGATGGGTACGGCGGCGGAATCTTTAATCTTTAAAAAGCTGCCGGAAAAGAAGCAGCTCCTTTCCATCATTCTCTGCCTCACAGGCACCCTGCTCTCAGCTGGTCTTCTGGATGAAGGCGCCGACTTTTCCTTTTCCTCCGGCATGGGATGGGGCCTTCTTTCCGCCCTTTCCTACACCGCCATGATGTGCGCCAGTTCCCTTCTGGGAAAAGGCATAGCCCCTGCCCTGAAGGGAGCTCTCATGTCCACCGGTGATACCCTGCTGACTTTTCTTCTCCTTCCGCCGGTCTTTCTTTTTGATTTTTCCTCCTGGCCCCTGCTCCTCCCCTATGGCTTCCTCCTTGGTATTTTCGGCGTAGCCCTGCCGCCTTTTCTTCTGGCCTGGGGCATGCCCCATGTAGGTCCCGGTCTTGGCTCCGTGCTGGCCGCATCGGAGCTTCCTGTGGCCCTCGTCATGGCCCTTCTGGTGCTGGGTGAATCCATCACCCCCATCCAGTGGGCAGGCATCTTCCTTATCGGAGCAGGCATTGTGGCAGGAAATATTAAGAATTCATAAGGCTTAGAGGGTTCAGAGGGGAGTCTTCGCCCGCTCCGCAGGCAGATTGTGTCTCCCAGGGGAAATGAGGCACTTCATTTTGTGCATCGCTTCACTCAGGCGCAGGGGCTTTTCAGGCTGAAGGTGGCAAGGCGCTGTCTGCTTTCCCGCCGTCCACCAGCCTGCGTAAAGCAGACAGCGGATAACTGACAGCCAGCCGCCTTCCCCTGTCACCAGCGCACGATCTCACAATCCCATCTTTTTCTCTATCTCTTCCTTTGCCCTTCTCACGAAGGAGAGCATGTCTTCATCCAGGGGATAGCGGATGACGCAGCCCGGGGAAAGAATGACTTTTCTGCCTCCAGTCTGTTTCAGGGTTTCGTAGATTTCCCGCTCGATTTCATTTTTATGATGTTCTGTAATATCCATCCGCTCCAGGCCTGCCATGATGCACTTTCCTGTCAGGAGCTGGGCTTCTGCAATTTCCGGCAGCGATTCGAAAGCATGCCAGTTGAAAACCTGCACCGGATATTTGCGAAGGAGGGGGAACATGATATTTTTGCCATGAGCATGAAGCACATTGCACCAGCGACGAAGCAGAGAGCACTGCCAGATCGTAGGGCATGCCATATTCCCGATAGAAGGATTCTTCTGTGAGATTATAGGATGAAAGCTGGGTGGCAAAAAAGATACCGTCAGCCCCCAGTTCGATGACCCGCTGCACCAGGGCGCAGGTGGTTTCTGTAATCACCTTCAGCGCTTCCTTCACCTTGTCTCCATGGCCCTGCCGGATATGGTCCATCATGGAAGGGCAGAGTTTATTGGCCGTGGTGAGGGGGCTGAACACCGTAAATACGACGGGCACTTCTCCCTTTGTTTGATTCAGGAGAAGCTTCAGATACTTCTGCTCCCTGGCCAGGGCCCCTTCATTCACGGATACCGGCTTGAGCCTGAGCCAGTCCTCCGGTTCCTTCACCGGCGTCTCTGTAATCCGGGCCACGCCGCCTTTGGGTACATCGCTGAAATCAGTTTTGGCTCCGAAATCCTCGACGCTGTACATGCCATTATTCATGGTTTTCAGAATATCCACATCATATTTCTTATAGAAATCGTAGGTATGCTCGGCATTGCTCACAGGATCCAGGTCTATCATAGGCAGATGGGTCCACAGGGAATAGGGCACCCGATCCACTTCCTCGCCGCGGATGGCCGCCTGGATGCGTTCCTTCTTCGTCATGGCAGAAATGATTTTCTTTTTCATAGGATTCCTCCTTAAAGAAATAGGGTTCAGAGGGCGGTGGTATCGCCTGCGGGCGATGAATATGAAATAAGCGTTACGGGATTGGCTTGCCGCCCTGCGTGTCATTCTGAGCGAAGCGAAGAATCTCGGTAAGAACCGTAAGTAACAGAAATATTGATAAATGCCGGTCGGCGGGAAGCCCTCGTGGAAAGCCCCCGCAGCCAGCGGATAGACGACAGCCGCCTTCACTGTCCCACTGTCCCACTAGCTCACTAGCTCACTATCTCACTAATCTATACCCCTTTATCATACCATACATATCTGCCAGCGCCCAGCCGATGGGGATGGAGAGCCAGATACCGGTGACACCGATTTCCGGGAAAGAGGAAAGAAAGTAGGCCAGCACCACCCGTGTGCCCAGGGAGAGGATGGTAAGGATGACACTCATTCCGGCCCGTTTGATGGCGCGGTAGAAGCCGTAGAGCATGAAAAGGATGCCGATGCCCAGGTAGCAGCTGCCTTCAATGCGAAGGTAGTGCGCCCCCACTGCAATCACCTCTTCTGCCGTTTCCGGTACGAAGAAGCCCATAAGCGTTGGCGCCAGGAGGGATACCAGGCAGCTGGCCAGGATGGAGAAAAGGAAAATCATCTTTCCTGCTGTAATCACGCCCTGCCGGATACGTGCTTTCTTTCCTGCACCCCAGTTCTGGGCCACATAGGTGGAAAAAGCGTTGCCGAAGTCCTGGAGCGGCGAATAGGCAATGGTATCGATTTTCACGCCTGCCGCAAAGGCTGCCATCACAGTGGTGCCAAAGCTGTTCACCAGCCCCTGCACCAGAAGAATGCCAAAATTCATAATGCTCTGCTGGAGACTGGTCAGAAGGGAGAGCTTCGACATGTCCAGAAGATTTCACGGCTCCAGACCCTGTCTTTCCCTGAAATATGGAACTCCCGCCGAAACAGGCAGTAAATAAAGATACCTCCGCCGGAAGCGTACTGGGAAATCACGGTGGCCTCTGCAGCACCACTTACGCCGAAGCCCAAATACACCACGAAAAGAATGTCCAGCGCCACATTCATGAGAGAAGAGAGAATGAGAAAGAGAAGGGGCGTCACGGAATCCCCCACAGCCTCAGGAGTGCGGCACCGAAATTATAGAGAAACACCGCCAAAAGCCCTGTCAATATCCACCATAAATAGTCCCGGATATAGGGAATGACCTCGAAAGGCACCTGCATGAAGGAAATGAGCTCGTCCAGAAGGAGGTAAGCAGCGCCGTTCATGATGACCGTCAAAAGACCGATGGACAGAAAGGAAATAAAAACAGCCTGTTTCATGCGGTCAAAATTTTTCCTGCCGAAGCAGAGGGAAAAATATACGCCTGCCCCATGGTAAGGCCAATCAGTATGGAAGTGAGGAATATCATGAGGTATAGGCGCTCCCCACCGCCGCCAGCGGCGCTTCTCCCAAAAATTTTCCCACCACCAGCGTATCCACCACATTGTAAAGCTGCTGGAATACATTCCCTACCATGAGAGGCAGGGAAAAGAGCAGGATTTTCCTTCCCACCGGGCCTGATGTGAAATCAATATGTCTCATTTTACCCCCTGCGGCCTGTCTTCCTCTGCAGCAGACCGTCATATTACGAATTTTATATATTCATTATAGTAGGGCCCCTTCAAAAATGAAATGTTTACTTGAAATGATGACTGCCAAGGAATCTAAAAAAGAGCTGTGAAAAAATGTCAATCATTTCTTCACAGCCCTTTTTCATTTTCTGTACTTATTTCATGTTGCTTTGGCCCAGTCTGCTTTGAACCGGGCAATGCCGTTATCGGTGAGCGGATGTTTCATGGCATCCATGAGCACCTGGAAAGGAACGGTGGCAATATCAGCGCCGGCCAGGGCACACTGCATAATGTGCTGGGGCTTTCTGATGGAAGCGGCAATAATTTTGGTTTCAATGCCATGAAGTTCAAAGATTTCAGAAATAGTCTGGATCAGTTCAATGCCATCCCAACCGATATCATCGATACGGCCTACGAAGGGGCTTACATAGGAAGCGCCTGCACGGGCTGCGAGCAGTGCCTGGTTGGCAGAGAATACCAGGGTCACATTGGTGCGGATTCCCAGTTTTTTCAGGCCCTTGACTGCTTTCATGCCTTCCGGGGTCATAGGAATCTTCACTACCACGTGAGGATCCAGTCCGGCCAGTACTTTGCCTTCTTCAATCATGCCTTCTGCATCGTCAGCCAGTACTTCAGCGGAAATAGGGCCATCCACAATGGATGCGATTTCCTTAATGGTGGCATGGAAATCCTTCCCTTCCTTGGCAATCAGGGAAGGATTGGTGGTTACACCGGAAATAAATCCCATATCATTGGCCTTGCGAATGGCCTCTACATCAGCAGTATCAATAAAAAATTCCATTTGTTTTTCTCCTTTGCTTCAATGTATATAGTACATTTTCACACTATCCGCCCCTTCTGTCAATGAAAAAATGAAAACGCCATCCAATGATGGAAGCCGCCGCAAATCGCAGAGGTCCTGAAGTCTGTTTTCCCAGGAAATCATGCCCTGCCGGGTGACCGGGGGCTTAAATAGCTCCTGCGGTTCCCCGGTTCCCGCATTGTATACCATTTCAGGAATAAAACAAATCAATGATTGAATCAGCCCTCCCTTAGATGATTCTATAAAAATTTTTTATAAATGCCCTTTCCTGTTTCCATTTCTCTCCGGTTCTTTTTCAATCCTCCCTATTTTCTATACTTTCCGCAGGTTTTGCAAAAATGAATCATTTACTGGAATTTCTAAATTACAATGCATGATATTTTATATTCATTGATTATTGATAGAGTGAAGTGTATAATTAAATCAAAGAAACTATTGTTTTTAATTCGAACTCCACCATTGGAATTGAGGGGGATATTATGAAATTAACGCTCCTCGCTTTGAGCTATTTCCAGAAAACAGCTGAGCTCCAGCACCTGACCCGGGCAGCTGAAGCCCTTCATATTTCCCAGCCTTCTCTGTCCCACACCATCAAAGTGCTGGAAACGGAGCTGGGCGTACCGCTTTTCTCCAGAAGCGGCCGCAACATCGTACTCACCAAGTACGGCGAAATTCTTCTCCGCCACACGAACCGCATCATGCAGGAACTTCATGGCGCCCAGAAGGAACTGGCAGATACCAAGGAAGCCCAGAAACTCACGGTCACCATTTCCCTTTTTGCCGCTTCCATGATTATTCCTGCCTTCCTTACCCGCTTCCGCCAGGAACATCCGGATATCCGCTTTGAAATCCTGCAGCAGCGCAGCAAACCGGGGCAGCAGAGCCAGAATCATGTAGACCTTTTCCTGTCCTCCTCCATCAATCCCATCGAAAATGATCACTCCGTCACCTTGTTGAAAGAAGACATTATGCTGGCCATGCCGGACACGGATCCCCATGCCCGGAAATCCTCAGTCAACCTGGATGAATTTGAAAAAGCCGGCTTTATTTCCCTGGAAGCCGGAGCCAGCCTTCGAACCATCACCGATTTCTACTGTCGCATGGCCGGTTTCGTCCCCCATGTGGTGCTGGAAAGCGACAGCCCCATGACCGTGCGTGAATTTATCCGCGCAGGCCTGGGCGTATCCTTTGCGCCCCGCATTACCTGGCATGGCGTAGGCGGAGACCATGTGGCCCTGGTGCCTATTGCCTCTCCAAACTGCCAGCGCTATATCAGCCTGTCCTGGAAGAAAGGCGAGAAGCTTTCGCCGCCGGCAGAAATGCTGAAGAAATACATTATCGACAATTTCTCCGACTTCGCCAGAGAATACGCCGGCCTTCCGCCGGAAAGATAAATCCATGGGACTGTGAAAAAGACTCCTCTTTTCACAGCCCTTTTTTATTCGCCAAAGGAGCCCCTATGAAAGAAACCGCTGATTCCCATTTTGAGGAAGAAGTCAAACAGTCCAAAACCAAAGTCATTGTCGAGGAATACGAGAAACTGTCCTCCTCCCTGATTTTTGAAATCATCCGTCATGATGGAGAAAAGGAGCTGGACCGGGCCACGGTGCCCCTCATATTTTCCGCCCTGGCTGCAGGACTTATGATTTCCTTCTCCTTTTACTTCCGGGCCGTCCTCTCCATGTATGCCGGCCATAGCCCCTGGGCCGACGCCATCAGCGGCATAGGCTACACCACGGGCTTTCTTATCGTCATCCTGGGAAGGCTTCAGCTTTTCACGGAAAATACCATTACCACCGTGATTCCCTTCTTTGAAAGCCCTTCCTGGAAAACCCTCCTTCGTATAGGGCGGCTATGGGCCATCGTCCTTCTTTCCAATATGGCCGGTACCCTGCTTTCTGCCCTCTTCATGACCTCCTCCTGTTTTGCATCGCAGGAAATCACATCCTTCCTTCTCTCCACCGCCCACCACATCATGACCCCCACTCCCCTGGAAAATATTTTCAAAGGGATTCCCGCCGGCATGCTCATTGCCGCAGTGGTCTGGATGATTCCCATGTCCCGGGGCTTTTCCTTCTTCACCATCTTCACCTTCACCTACTTCATCGCCATCGGCGGCTTCGCCCATGTGGTGGTAGGCTCCGGAGAAGCAGCCTACGCAGTGCTCATGGGTGATTCTTCGGTTTACGACTATTTCTTCCGATTCCTGATTCCCACCGGTCTTGGCAACATCATCGGCGGCACCGGCATCTTTACCCTCCTTGTTTCCGCCCAGGTAAAGGTGGAACGGAAATAAAAATCCGTGAAGAAATGATGAATGATTTCTTCACGGATTTTCATGCCTCTCTTCAACAGTTGATGAATGGAACCATATGGTTTATAGTGTATAAGAACAAAAATTCACGAAAATAAAATGAACATAAGGAGACATCAATGAAAAGGAAAGCAGAAATGGAAGAAGGCAGCCTCTTTGCCCAAACTGATATGACCCCGAAAGGCAGTAAGGATACAAAGACCGCCCAGCCCCTCCGCCCTGCAGAAGAAGCGGCCGCCCACGCCTGGAAGGAAAAAATCTGGGAGTTTGACCTCACAAAGCCTTCCCAGTGGATGAAGGATACCATGAAAGAAGATATGCTCAAAGAAGGCTTCGGCAAAAGGGAAGCCAATAAAGTATTCAAGGGCCTCTTCTTCAAGGAAAAGGTCTGCAATACCCGCACCCAGGCGCTGGAATACCTGAAGTCCATCCCCACCTCCTATGCGGTGAAATATAAAATCGGCATCACCCCTTCCCCTAAAATGGTATCCCTGGAAAAAAGGCTCCGGGAAAAAGAAGAAAAGCTGTCAACCTATACAAAGGAACAGAACGAGAAGAAATTCACCGCTCCCTTCGTATCCTGCCCCCACTGCAAATCCAGAGTGAACCGCAGCTTCATCCATCCGCCCCTCTGCCGGTGTGCGGCAAAGACATGCGTTCCGACACTGCCGTCAAAACCATAACCTCTTTGGAAGAAACGGTCAGGGACTTGAAAAAGCGCTATGAAGATACGGCAAGGAAATACAACAGTAAATTCACGGGAGGCGAAACCTGGATCATCCGCCTGGTGAATCCCCTGTATGAGGGGAATTGAGGTTCAGCGCCCTTCAGGCGCTGAAGGGTTCAGAAGGTTCAAAGGGTTCTTAAGATTGACCGGCCTAACGGCCGGAGGGTTCTTAGGTTTGACGGGCCTTTGGCCCGAGGGTTGTGGTATCGCCCTTGCGGTGCACAGCGAACACATTTAGAAGGAGCGCTAGCGACGCGCAAAATGTAGTGAGTCGTTTCTCCACGGGAAAGCATGTCACTGGATTCTCAGGTCGCTTTGCTCCCCTACGAATCCAGTTCCTTTGCCACCCTTTAGGGGGCGATGAATATAAATGCCGCTTAGCGTCCCCCTTCCCGCCCTGCGTGTCATTCTGAGCGCCAGCGAAGAATCTCGGTACTCGAAGCGTATGAGACAATCGGTAGTAAATACCAGCCTGCGGGAAGGAGCCACTGCTGGGTATAACCGATATTAAGCATTGTGCAGGAAGATTTCTCGACTCCGCTTCGCTGCGCTCGAAATGCCAGGAACGCGAATGTGTCAAAGTGCCGTTAGCGATTCCAACCAGCCCACCAGCCCACTAAACTATCCCAGGTCCCAAAAACTCCCACTCAAAAATCCGTCACCCCAGAGATGACGGATTTTTTACATGAGAAAAATGGTATTCTCCCCCCGGAATTTGGCCTGGTAGAGGGCGCTGTCCATTTTATGGTAGAAGGACTCGAATGTCTCTCCTTCCCTGGCCTGTGTGACGCCCAGACTGGCAGATACAGGCTTCTGTCGGGGCAGGACACCGTTTCTTCTATGGTTTTTCTCAAGGTTTCTGCCAGAGCGGCGGCTTCCTCTTCCTCCATTTCAGGAAGAAGGATAACGAATTCATCGCCGCCCCACCGGCCTATGTAGGCATTGGGCGGTGATTTTTGGAAAACACGCCTGCCACCTCCTGCAGTACCCTGTCACCTGCGCCATGGCCAAATTCATCATTGATTCTTTTGAAATTGTCAAGATCCACCATAATGGCTGTAAATACATGGTGATTCTTCTGCACAGGGCCGGTGAGTTCGTGAAGAATGGATTCCACGCGGCCACGGTTTAGAAGGCCCGTAAGGCCGTCATGGGTCGCCACGTAGACCAGTTTCCGATTCACTTCCTCCAGTCTGCGGTTCGCCTGCTCCAGTTCTTCCGCAGACGTGGTAATAAAGGAGGCCAGACGCTGTATAGTAGTCATGGTTTCCGTCTGGAAAACGATACCCTCCGATGATTTTTCTTCCTGTCTCACTCCGTTTTCCTCTTTTTCCCTGAAAGCAGCAGCCACCAGAGTCATGTTGAGGCCGATGTCCTGCCGCCGGAGCGGCTGATTTCGCCGCGGGAATAGCCGCCGCATACAGGCGCCAGGCTCCATAGGGGGCCAGCACCTGGTTCGCATCTTCCTTCAGGAAAAGACGCCTGGTAATGCAGGAAAAAATAAGGATTCCCTCCGGTGCAAAAGTCCGGAGCTGTTTCGTGTTCTCCTGGCAGCGGGCGATGATTTCATTGGGATCCCCGTAGGCCAGCCTTACCTTTTCCCCTTCAAAGCAGCTGGCTGACATGATGAGGCTCCCATCATCCCTGCAGGCCGCCGGAAGCCTGGCCAGCATACGGCCCTTTCTCATAAGAATCAAAGGGAAGGAAATCAGCTGCTGCCCGCCAAAATCGGATTTCTTCATTTTCAGATATTTCTCATACACCTGAAAAGCAGGCCTGCCGTCCAGTTCACGAATCACCTTGTCCCCATCAATGGCAGTAATGGTCATCACCTGTCCCAGGGGCTGCCAGCCCAGGTTCTGGAACACCCGGATTTTCACCTTCCCTGCAAAGCACACTGCCACAATGGCCTTTCGGGAAATGAAATCATTGCCAAAGACGCAGGTATCATCGCCGCCGGTATAGGCATCGGCGCCGCCGCCGAAAATGGCCGTCTCCGACGGCAGGTGATCCAGCTCCGTAAGGAAATCATCCACGTTCACCGTGGAAAGGGTGGTAAATACTTCCACCCCTGCCAGATTTCTGATACTGCTGAATCTTTCCAGCGCCCTTTCCCCTGCCTCTCCGGGGGTCATGCTGCTGATGTCATAGCAGTGCACCGACACTTCCGTATCTTCAAAGGAAAGAAAAGCAAGTACGCTTTTCCCCAGTACCATGCGTCCGTCCTTAATACCGCCGGAAGCGGACATGCCGGCAATGGCCGATTGGGGAAAAGCCTTCCTCAGTGTCTGTATGCTCTCCTTAACTTTTTTCCAAATCGTTGGACTCATGATAAAGGGTAATAAAAAGCCCCGCCTTTTCCCTTCGTTCCTGCCTGAACCGGTCTATCACTTCTTCCAGTTCATTTTCCCCATAGAAATCATACACATACTGTTTCATGCAAAGCCTCCTGATGAAACCGGTGTATCTCACGTATCCATCAAATGATGGTATCCTGCTGCAAGGCATGCCTTCTGTAAATTCTCAGTTATGCCGTTCTTACATTTACTATAGCATAAAAACAGAATAAATTAAAAGCATATGTTAAGAAAGCGCTGATTCATGCACCATGTTCCTCAAAAAATAAAAAGCAGCCGAAGCTGCTTTTTAAAAATTTTCTCGCTCAGGGTTTCCAATTTTCCGTCTTATAAGGTTCATTGGCCTGATTTATATCAAAACCGGAATAATTATTTTTATAACTGTCTTTATTGCTGTCCATGTAGGAGAGGGTATAGCTGTTACCGGTGGAATCCTTTGTAATCTGCACGCCGTACCAGTAGACACCATCCTGCTTTACTTCTGCACTGCTGTAATCATCGCCCACAGCATCGCCCACAGCTTCCAGCATATTAACAAATCCCCCATTTATATAGTTTTTTCCATTAACCTTCACGTCACTGCCGGTGCTGGCTCCATTCATGTGCCAGTTCTTATACTTGTTATACTTGGGATTTGGCTGATTCTGGACAAAAATAGAGACAGAACTTCCATTTCCCATTGTGATTATTTTTTTACTAACTGCATTTTTCAGCAGGTCTCCCAGGTGATCCGCATAATTCCGGTCTGCTTCTCTGGCCGCTGCTTTCTCCGCTTCCTTTTTCGCCTCTTCCTGGGTTTTATTCACCTCTTCCAACAGGTTTCCTGCATTGTTGAAAACGGCGGAATGTTGTCCCCATACCCCTGGGTGTAGATAAAGCTTCCGATGCCTACCACCAGTGCCAGCATGAGGCATATTCAATGATGTTCTGTCCCTTTTTCTTCCACATGGTTCTCACCTCTTTATCCTTACCCTGATTTTCACACACTATTCTATTTTGATTATATCATATCCCAAAACCCTCTGTCTAAAATCCCATGACCCCAAAGGAAAAGACCGTCCTGAAAGGCGGTCTTTTCTTTGATGGAGAAAAGCAGTTTATGGTTTTACAATCTGCGGTTCCTTGCCTTTTCCAGCAGGCCCATGACATGAAGAGAAATTTCATAAAGGCCAATAGCCGGCAGAGCAGGAGAGACTGGGTGAGAATATCGGGGTAGGGGTGATTACGGCGGCCAGAATGAAAGAGCAAGGATGATAAATTTTCTTCCCTTTTTCAGTGTCTTTCCCTGTACCAGCCCCGCCAGGAAAGGGCGGTCATAAGGAGGGGCATATTAAAGATGACTCCGAAAGGAAGAATCATGAGCAGCACAAATTCCAGATAACTTTCCATGGAAAGAAGAGGCGTGAAATTCTCCCCGCCGAAGGCCATGAGGAAATGGAGACTTTGGGGCATGACAAGGAAATAGGAAAATCCAATGCCCCCAAGGAAAAGTGCCACCGAGAGGGGAACGAAGAGAATGGTCCAGGTCCGTTCCCTGTCCGTCATGGCCGGCAGGATAAAACGCCAGAACTGGAAGAAAACCACCGGCGACGCCAGGATGAAACCGGCGATTACTGCCGTCTTCATATAAATGACAAAGACCTCCGCCGGCCGGGCAAAGTAAAGATGGCCCGCCGGTGCCGTAAGAAGGGAGATAAGATTTTGAATGAAGAAAAGGCAGATCACTGTACCGGCCAGCACGGCCGCCAGTGAATAGAGGATCCGTTTTCGCAGTTCCGCCAGATGGCCGGTGAGGGGCATATCACCGACTGCTTCACCGGGGGCTGTCATTTTTTAGTGCCTTCCGTTTTCCCTTCTGTCCCTTCTGCCTTCACCACCACCGTTTTCGGCGTATCCATATTCACCGCATCTTTGAATTCATGCATGCTTTTCCCAAAGCTTTGCCGATTTCCGGCAGCTTGCCGGTCCAAAAACAATGAGACCGATAACCAGGATGAGAAGCAGTTCAGAAATTCCAATACCAAACATGGGAAGCCTCCTTTATGAAAAACAATTGAATTTCCTTTCATCATAAAGGAAAGATTTTCCGATTTCGTCAAATCTTTTTATGGACTTTGTCATATTCTGCCAAATTTCTGCAAATTTACAAAAATCTGACAGTCTTTGTCCTTATTTTTCCATCCCCTGTTATTCCCTTTGCAGACCACAGATACACTGAGAGGAAAGCAGGAAATCCCCCTTTCCCGGATTTTCCCCTGCCCTGCCGGTCATTTGCAATCCGGCTTTTATGGTAAGCGGACCCCCGCTTCTGTCAATTGAGGAGGATGAATCAATGAGTGAATCCATGATGAAGGAACCTATTTCCAGAAGGACTTTTCTGAAGCTGGCAGCCGGCAGCGCCGCCGGTGCCCTTCTTTTCCATTTCCCCTTCCAGGCCTCTGCTGCCGAGGAAACCGCTAAGACTCTGGAAATCAGACCCTGCGCCCTTTCCGCCCTGCCTGCAGCAGAAGAATCTGCAAAAAATTCCCCCCTGGTCAAGCTCCTTTAAGGACATTATCAGCCAGGTCAATACCATTCATGACAGCGGCCTGAAATCGGCAGTTCTTTCCATGATCAACCATCCGGAGCCTTCCTTCATGGAAAACTACAGCTCCTCTTCTGCCATCCAAAAGATTTACAATAAGCTGGTGGAAATGAAGCTGGCAGATCCCTCCAAAATTACTGCAGAAACCCTTCTTCCTCCCCTTTCGTCCCGCCTGCAGCCCTTTATGACTGCCCCGGGCAGCGGCTACATGAGCCACCATCCCTATCCCGGCGGCCTTGCCACCCATGTATCCAGCAACCTGCATATCACCGCCGGCATCTGCCGTACTTACAAGGATGTATTCGGCTACCATGTGGATTATGACACCGCCATGGCAGGGCAGGCCCTCCATGACATTGAAAAGCCTTTCGTATTCCAGTGGCAGAAAGACGGCAGTTCCCGCAAGGAATACACCCTGGCCGGCAGGTGCCCACCATGTGTTAAGTATTGCCGAATCCATGTACCGCGGCATACCATCCGAAGTGGTGGTGGCACAGGCCTGCGCCCACGGTGCTCCTTCCAATCCAAAGGATGAAGGGGATGTGGTGGGCTGGATCAAGGCAGCTGCCTGATTGCCGGAAAAGATCCCATCCGCTCTGGATACCTCCGGAAGGATGGAGAAGGTCTTCCCGCTCCCCATAAACAGGAAGGATACATCGTCCATCTGGCGACCATGACTGGGTTCTCACTTCCCCGGCATCCCAGAAGTCCATTGCCATCCTGAAGAAAGCAGCCGCTTCCCTCTACGGAATTGATGCTGAAAAAAATCCTGAAAAATTCAACCGCTTCCGGAATTATATCGGTTCCCAGGTTTCCTTCATGTACATCAACCACCTGTCCTCCTTCCCTGACGGAGAAAAGCAGATTGAAGGTCTGGTAGAAAAAATTATAATCAAGGACTGAGTCTGCATCTTCCCACCCTGTTCTGGCAGCCGGTGTTCCCATGCTTTGAAAAAAAGCAATCAAAAAGGAGCTGTGAAAAAATGGCAATTATTTTTTCACAGCCCCTTTTAAAATGCCGGAAATTCAGGAAAGACTTCTTCTCCAGAAAAAATAATAGGCAAGGCCCAGAAGAGAAGAAGAAAGACAGATGACACCGTACATGAAAGGATAGCCGAAGGCATTGGCTGCCACGCCCAGCACTGCTGCCGCCAGGCCTACAGAAATATCGAGAGACCAGAAATAGGTGGACGTAGCCACCCCTGCCCGGGATGCCGGGGCGCTCTGCACTGCCAGCGTCTGGAAAGCGGGAGCCAGAGCGCCAAATCCGATTCCCAGCACCGCTGCTGAAAGGAGAAGGACCGTCAGATTTCCTGCCAGGCTGAAAAGGATGAAGCCCAGGGAGAAAAAGGCAAATCCCGGATACACGGTGGCATTGGGGCCATGATGGTCAAAGAGATAGCCCACAAAAGGCCTTGTCACCACGATCACCAGGGCAAAGACCAGGAAGAAAAGGCTGGTGCTCCCGCCCATGCCCAGACTTCTGGTATACATGGGGATAAAGGTCAGCACGCCGCCGTAGGCAAAAAACACAAGACCTCCCAGGATGACGGAAGGAAGGGCCCTCTTTTCTATGAAATCACTGATATGGAAACCTTTTGCCTTTTTCCGCCAGGCAGGATGGTTTCATCGGGCAGTTTCTTTCCATTTCCTGCCACCATGCTCCCAGCGCCAGCAGGGCCAGGAAAATAAAGAGGGGATGGGCTCCCAGATAATCCATAATCAAAAGTCCCACCAGCGGCCCGATGACCATGGCCATATTCCCGCAGACTGCAAAATAACCGATGCCCTCTCCCTTACGCCGCCGGGGAAGCACAAGAGCTGCCATGGCCGCAGAGGCAGTGGTGCCCAGAGCAAACACGGCGCCATGGACAAGGCGGAGAAACCACACCGCATGAAGCGAAGAAGCAAAGTAGAAACCGGCCATGAGCAGGAAAAACAGGAAAGACGCTCCCAAAAGAAGTTTCTGCTTGTTTACCCCATCAATAATCCGTCCTGCCAGAGGCCGGCAGAGTACCGTGCCGATCTGGAAGCAGGTCATAGCCATGCCTGCCTCCCACTGCCCCTTCCCTAAATCGTCCATGATGAACACAGGAAGAGCGGCGATCAATATGTACTGGGACATAAAATAAAAGAAATTCGTGAGTCCCATTCCCACGAATTCCCGGGTCCAGATTTTATTTTCCGACATAGCATACCTTTCATTATTATTACGACAACGAAGTAATCCTATTGTATCACAAAATGACGGAAAGTAAACAGTTTCAGATATTACAGTGCTCGTGGATATCATGGGACTTTGATCCCCTGGGCCTGCCCTTTTCTTCCTGCGGTTTTCTATCTGTCATAGTATAATGAATATATTACAGGGTGAAGGGAGATAGAGTGATGGGACTTCATTTTATATTCGGCCGCGCCGGCACGGGAAAAACGGAGCGATGCTGCCGGGAAATCAGGGAATACGTGGAAGGCCATCCGGAGCGGAAGGCTTTTCTTCTGGTGCCTGACCAGGGCACATACACAGCAGAGTACCGGCTGGCAGAATCCTTCCCCGGCAAAGGATTTACCAATGTAACAGTGTGCGGTTTTTCCCGCCTGGCCTACCGCGTATTTCAAGAGCTTCATTCGCCGGTGAGCGATGCCCTGTCACCGCTTGGACAGCAGATCATTCTCCGCCGTCTTCTGGAGGAAAACAGGGACCAGCTGCAAATGATGATGAAAGCGGCTTCCCAGCCCCATTTTTCTGAAGAGCTGACGGGCTTTTTCCATCAGCTGGATATGTTCTGTGTATCAGAGGAGGATCTGGAAAACGCCGCCACAGCCCAGGGCGACACGCCGCTGGGGCGGAAGATGAAGGACCTTTCCCTCCTTTACCGCGCCTACCACCAATACCTGAAAGACCACTTCGACTACCAGGGGAGCCTTTTCGACCTGCTGGCCCGGGAAATTCCCAAATCTCCCACCCTCCGTTCCTCCCGTGTATGGATTGACGGGTTCAACGGCATGGCACCCCAGAAAATCCACATTGTTTACGCCCTTTTACACACGGCAGAAGAAGTCACCATGACACTGCAGATGGACAGGCCGGAAGAAGCGGCAGTCAATCCCAATTTTGCCCGCCCCTTCCATCTTTTCTCCCTCCTTTCCGCAGAGGAGCGCCACTTTTCATCCATTCTCCTGTCCGAGGACTGCCGCTTTGCTTCTCCCCGCCTGAAAGCCATGGCCCGCTTTTTCTTCAACCGGCGGGCAGCCCATTCTCCCCTTCCTCCAGCAGCCAACCCGGCTTCCGATGAAGGTCTTCACCTCATCACCGCCTCCCACAGGGCTGAGGAAGTGGATTTCATTTCCAGAACCATTCTGTCCCTGGTGCGGGACCGGCATCTCCGTTTCAGGGATATTCTGGTCCTTCTCCGAAACCCGGAGGACTATGACGATGCATTGGAGCGATCCTTCAAGCGCTATGAAATCCCCGGATTCATCGACCGGAAGCATCCTATGAACAACCATCCCCTGGTGGTGCTTCTGGACAGTCTGGTCCGTTTCCTCACCGCTGAATGCAGCCGGAAAAACAGCGGCTGGCAGCGGGAAACCATTTTCCGCATGCTGAAAACCTTTCTCCTCCCGGAATGGCAGGAGGAAGAGGTAGACCGGCTGGAGAATTATGTGCTCTCCCATGGCATCCGCCCCTGGCAGTACCACGAACCATGGGAATTCCGCACCTACCGGGATCTGGATGCACGGCCGCCTGCTCTTTCCGAAAAAGAGCAGGCCGAGCTCACAGAGGTCAATGAATGGCGCACCCGCCTCACTGCTATGCTGGACGAACTGGCAGAAAAATGGAGCCAGAGCCAAAGTCTAAAGACCGCTGCCGCCTCCTCTACCAGTGGATGATGGATAAAAAGATACCGGACACCCTCTCAGCCATGGATGAAAAGGAAGCGCTCCGCACCAACCTTCGTCCTCACCTGCAGGTGTGGAAGAAAGTTCTTTCCCTTCTGGATGAAATCGTCCACACCGCTGGTGATGACGAGATTTCAGAAAAAAATTTTCTCTCCATCTTTGAAGACGGACTCACTGCCCTCACCTATTCCACCATTCCCCCTACCCTGGACCATGTCACCGTCACCGGCATGGACAGGGGCTATGCCATGGAAGCTGCAGCTGTCTTCATTCCCGGCGCCGTGGAAGGGGAATTTCCCCGCCGAGTGGAAGAAGGGAGGCTTCTTCACCGAGCTGGAACGGCAGAAGATTTTCAAAGACAGCCGCCTCATTTTCGGCGAAAGCCTGCTGGAAGAAGTGCACAAGGAACAGTTCTTCACCTACCTGGCCCTCACCAGGGCAGAGAAGGTGCTGTACATGACCATGCCTTCCGTGAACGATGACCACAATGACACGGAGCCTTCTTTCCTCCTTTCCCAGCTCCGCCGCCTGGGCTATGCCTCGGAAGAACGCACCCTGACGCCGGAGGACAGGGAAACGGACCGCTCCTATTTCGCCAATCCCCGGCAGGCCCTCTCCCTTCTTCCTGCCCTTCTACGGGAAAAAATCCCCGAAGAAGGGTCCCCCTGGGCAGCCCTGGTCCGCTGGGCCCGGGATAATGGCTATGAAGAGGATGTAAAGGACGCCCTCTCCGGATACCAGTACAAAAACGAGGCGCCGCCCCTTCCCAAAGATCTGGCGGATCAGCTTTTCAAGCCGGGGGGCCGCTTCTTCGGTTCTGTCACCCGCTTTGAAAACTACCGCCGCTGCCCCTTCATGTACTTTGTCCGTTACGGACTTAAAATCGACAAACGGGACGAAGGGGAAATGGAATCCATGGATTTCGGCAGCTACCTTCATGCAGGGCTCCACCAGTTCGGGCAGTCCCTGTCAAAAGAAAAGAAACAGTGGCGGGATGCCACGGACGAAGATATCCAGAATCTTTCAGAAACCATTGCCTCCCGCCTCTCTCCCAAGGTCCGCTACGGTGCCCTCCACGCCGACGGCGCCTCCCGTTATACGGAAAAGGCGCTGAACAAAACCTTCCGCCGCTCCCTTACAGCCCTCCGCAAATGGAGTCAGAACAGCTCCTTTGACACAAAGGCGCTGGAGAAGGAATTCTACCTTCATCTTTCCGGCGAAAAGGATACATTCACCCTGAACGGCAAAATCGACCGCATCGACAGCTGCGGGGAGGCCGTGGCCATTTTCGACTACAAAACCGGCCATACCACTGCCACCCTCCAGGAAGCAGTGGCGGGGCTGAAACTGCAGCTCCTCACCTACCTTTTGGACGTGGAAGAAGAAGGCGGCGGGGGACTTCTTCCCGCCGCCCTCATGTACATCTACCTGTCCGGCGATGTGAAGAGCCTTCCTGCCGTGCCGCCTGGGGGAAAACCGCCGCTGAAAGATAAGGAGTATACCTCCGGCTGGATTCTTTCCGACACCGACATCCTGCGCCGCCTCGATGGTGCCGCCGGAGAGGAGGACTCCTTCCTCCTGTCAAATTGTCAGGGAAAGGCACTCTCACCCAGACCGCCTCCACTCTGTCCGCCGAAGATTTCCAAAATCTTCTCACCATAGTGAAAAGAAAACTGCTGGAAATCTATCATCACATGGAAAAAGGCCATATCCCCATCCGTCCGGTACGATACAAAAACCAGGTGCCCTGCACCTACTGCCCCTTCCATGCCATCTGCCGCTTCGATCCAAAAGGTGAAGGAGAAAGCTACGACTATGTCAATCTTCCCACTGACAGAGAACTGAAAAAACAGCTGGCGGAACGGGCAATGGAGAAACCCCAAGGACCAGAGAGTTCAGAGGGTTCAAAAGGGGAAGGTTGACGAGGCCGGCGGCCCCGAAGGTTATGGCCGCTCCGCTCAAGGGGCATCATTGGCCTTCGCCTCCGAGGGTGGTGGTATCGCCATTTGACACGCCCTGATGGGCGTGTCGGTTCAAGCCCTATGGTAAGACTGCAAGTTAAGTTTTAATTAAAATCATCGCATTTGAGTTGGGATTTAATTAAATTACTTGAAAATGGCGCACTCTAACCACGCCCTTC
>ENA-OQBJ01000522-OQBJ01000522.1-human-gut-metagenome-genome-assembly--contig:-NODE-522-length-20110-cov-3.749837_pt1 | contig 20110 bp, 27 predicted proteins | sample MGYA00242743_ERZ504545 | MGnify/ENA primary metagenome ERZ504545 (study PRJEB26092, sample SAMD00036252) | human gut metagenome | host: Homo sapiens | study: EMG produced TPA metagenomics assembly of...
CAGGTATTTGTCTATTTCAAACCGGAGATAAAAGAATACGGTCCATTCCGAATGTTCTATATGCTCGGCGTATTTTACATTCTGGAATCCTTTTATCTTCAGGTATCTTTTGAATATCTTGAATCCAGCTGACATTTCCTTGTATTCTATATTATAGTCATCCGGGCGCCATGGTGCGCACTGACTGAGTAACATCTCCCTATATTCTTTTGGACATTTCTTTATCTCTCTTATGGCTCCTTCCAGCAGTCGTTTTGCCACGATGTTGGTCTTTTTAATGCGAATAGATTTGAAATCTTCTGGTATGAATATCATGGTTCTTCCTCCACTTTTACAAACACTATATCCGTTTTATCTTCTCTGTCAGCATGGTAACAACTGCCAATAAATTCTTGTACAGCTGTACAATATTCCAACCCATTCAAAGCGCATTCTGTACAAGTTCCAATCTTTTCTTGTTTTACTACTTTAAGCTTTACAAGTCCACATTGAAAAACTTCTCCTATTTCAAATTCTTTCTTTGCCATAATTCAATCTATTATTCCTAATTTTGAAAGTAAATATCGAAATCTAAGTGTTGCTACTATCCCTGCTTGCTTTATATACTCGTCTTTTACGGAAAAAAGTTTATCATACAAACTCATGTAATCATCACTTTTATTTAGATCCATGCCGAAAACAAACATGTCCCACGCCTGCATATCCATTTCATTGCTCAGAATAATATCGCAGACTTTTTTTATTGTTGCCGTTATTTAAGGCTTTAGCTAATTGTCCTTTTGTTTCCCATTTCATAATAAGTCCTCTATTTCAGGCGTTAAATCTTCAATGTAAGCAAATCTATTTGTCTTTTATATTAAAATGTTCAATAAGTTCCTGGACGGTGGCTTTGTGAGACCACATAGGGCTATTTATGACACATTCATCGTAACCTATAAATTTCATCCAATCCCCTCTCTTTAAGGTTAAAAAGGATTCTGCATCAAAAATGAACCATTGGCCATAATCTGTGTCGTCACGTAACGCTGCTATTGCCAAGAACAGGTTTTCATTGGTTCCGCAGTCAATAAATTTGATTTCATTTTGAAACATCTTGACATATTCGTGAATATATATCACAGCGTAAAATATTGGATTTCCACGAGGAGATTCCATCGCTACCAGCTAGGAGCTTCTCCAATAGTAGATTCATGTCAATTGGTATATATCCGAGTTCTTCCAGTTTCTTTCTTAGTTCCGATGTGTTCTTCCGGATAAAACAAGGTTGTGTAAACATAGTCTATCTATCCTTTATGTTAAAATGTTCGATTAGTTCCTGTACAGTGGCTTTGTGGTATAAGATTGAAATGTCTTTCTCCTCATAAGATCCGGATTCATTTATCCAGGTATAAAATACAAACTTATTATCCACACATTGCAGCCAAACATTTTCATCATTTTCCACGAACCATTGTCCTCTATCCGTATCGTCACGTAAAGCTGCTATTGCCAGGAACAGGTCCTCGTTTGCACCGCAGTCAATACAGTGTGGATGATTGTCCGAGTCTGTAAAATGCCAGGTATCTCCTTCTAAAACGAGGTGATTCCCTTCTATATTGTTCCGGAAAACCATGTACATTGCAGTGTAGCCTAATGCTGCCACATTGAATGCCAATTCTTTTCTCGCATTCCTTATAAAACAAGGTTGTGTAAACATAAGCTGATTCTTATAAGTAGGTTAATGACTCTTTTATTCCGTCATTCAAAGCTTTCTCGAATGTGTCGGTATATCCGTCCATCTGCGATATGAGAGACAGATCCTCCATGTCGTACAGGCGGTAGTACCAGCCGTGTTTGTTGAGGTCGACAACGATGTGGATCTTTCCTTTTGTGCGGACCCATTTTTGCGCGGCGTATAGCGTGGGAGCCAGGTATTCACCCTGGTATCTTGTATATCTTAACAGATGACGGAACTTCCTCACGTGGAACGTTAATACGCTTAGCACCGACCGTCCTGTTTCATCCGTTATGTAACTGGCACGACAGTCTTCTCTATATCCTTTGTCCTGAAGAAGCTTTGCTACTTCAAAAGTGACAAAGTTTTCATTTTTCATATTTCGTTCTGTTGACATGGTGCTATGCTTTTGATGGTTTTAAAAAGTTTCTTGCAAATCCTAAATCCAGTCCTCTATCGTGGTAAAACTTCAATACTGCATCGTAGCTGTGCCGGGTATAGAAACCTATATCGTCAAGAGAATTGATTATTCCCAAAGCTGTGTATCTCCGGTAATCTTCAATCGTGAAGTAAGTGTTTGGAGAGTATTTGGAGCCACCGGAAAACTTAAAGTGAAGGATACCTTCATGCTCCTGTATCTGAACTACAGGCCAACGGTAACTGTCCTTAAATTTAGGAATATCCTTCCATTTAAGTTTTGACTTCCGGCTTTCGTGGATTCTAATTTTATTTTCCAAGACAAGTTATATTAAAATTGTTACCATTTGAACAATAACTGCACATTGATGTGAACGGAGAATAAACCCTTCCGCACTTTGGACATATCCAACCTTGCTGTCCAAATATCCCCGAATTTAATTTTGTTGAATTTTCCTTTTCCTCCCTTGCCATTTCTACAGCTTTTAAGGCAGTTTCTTCCGATACAATGTAACAAAGTTGTCCTCCAGGATAATCTTCACGTCTTTTTGATTTTATGTATTCTTCCGGTGTCATAATTATTGTATGTTAAGTAAAACCCATATTAAGCAGACAAACATAATGAAGGCGACAATCCCTGCACAAATGGCCGGGGTTAGCATTCTCTTCCACAATATATCTGCCTTGTGGCATCGTTCGTTGATATAATTGATTTTTGAAATGTGCTCACCAAACTGAAGCTCCATCATGTGACGTGCCCAGCCAGTAAGCATCTTATCAAATCTTTGTCTGGCTTCTTCTTTGATAGTGAACATCCCTGAAGGGTTTAGCAGGTATGAATGTGTCCTGAACTCAAATTCTTCTGAATCCAGAATGTCACGTCCACCGCTACTTCGTATCTCCATGGAGACTTTAAGCCATGGAATTGCTTTTGTTTCCCACATTTCGAGGGCACGTTTCTCTATTTCTTCTGCGTTGGCGTTGGCCAGCTCTTTCATCTTTTCGTACTCGTCTTTCGGTACGAATACGACTGCTTTCTTATCGTCGATATACATAGTTTATAAATCTTTTTTTAACACATCGCTTATAACTTTGAACAGATCTGTCCATAATGTAATTGGCAGCTCGCTAGTCTGTAGTTTACTCACAAATATCTTACCATCCTTAGAGTAAAATCTCCTTCAATGTGAAGATGAACTGTTTTCTCTTGTTTTTCTGGTGCAGGAATATTCTCTTTTATATCAGGTAATGCTTTCTTCATAGTCGTATGTTTTTAGAATCCAATTTTACGTCCCCATCCAACAGTGAATTTATAAATAGGGCTGTCCATGCTAAAATACTCGGTTCCAGTAAACAACCATTTGATAGGTTGGATAACAAGTCTGACAAAAACAGCCCATATTATGTAGAATAATATTGTCATTCTGTATAATATATTTGATTTGCTATTCTTCCTATCCCTTGGAGCATACAGAAATGTTCTCCCGCGATTAACAAGTATTCTGTACTGGTCTTCCGTCAATTCAACTCCAAGCTGTGATAATTGTTTTTTTAACTGATGTGGGTATAATTCATCAAGATATTCTGTTTTCATGAGTCCCTAGTTTTAGATTATTCTTTATTTTCCTGGCTTTCTTCGATTATCCTTTCCACTTCCTGAATGTCGCAGGTGAATTTGTTATAAAACTATCGTACTGGGAACATTCTTCGTCGACATACTCTATCCATGCCGTTTTGGTCTCAAGGTTGATAATTATCATCTGCCTGTTGCAGGAATCATCTTTCCCGGTCACCCTGCTTTTCAGCTGCTGAATGTCGAAATTGCAAAATATACGATGTAACTCCCCGTTATAATAATCGAATATCGGACCGGTGTAGATAATGTTTTTCGTTTTCATACCTGGGTATTTAAGCTCAATCATTGGTTTATGGTGGAATATCGGCCGTTTTATCTCGCTCCATGCAACTGGCCTTACATTGTAGGCCCATGTGCCGTCTGACATGATGAAGGAATTGGTGTATCTTCCGTCTTCCAGCATGACGTTCACGCATTGTCCTTTCGGAGGGAGTGAAGCTTGTACGCTTTTCCATTGATAGAAGTATGACCGCATCCCATGAAGTCACATTGCTTTTATTATATCGTCAATGGAGAAGTGTATATTTTCTTTGTTCCCTAAGTCCCTAATACGGTCGTTAAACAGCTGCGTGGCGCATTGGTGTATATATTCTTCCTTATCCATGGTTTACTTCAATTAGTTTAGGTTTCGGGAACCAGTAGTCACATTCATAATCTCCGTAGTCCTCAAAATGAAAATCGGGAGAAGTGGCCACTTTGTATTTCCCGTCTTCCTGGTAGATATATCCGCTTACGAATGCTCCGTTTGACACCATATGGCAGATAACCTCCTCGTTCGGGTCAGGTTGCCGTTCTTTTACGTTTGTCAGAAGGCCGCCCATCAATGCGTCAAAGGCATCCCATCCAGAACAGAACCCCGCAAAATATTCATCAGCACTGCAGTTTTCATCACATTCAGATGCTCCACTATTCCCATCGCAATACATACATTTTTCTACAAAACGGCATCCGTATTTCTTCGTTTTACAAAGAAAAAAGGATTGTATGCTTTCCTTGGCTTTTTCTTCTTTCTCCATTTCTTTCATGCTTTTTTCTTCTTTTGTTTTGAGTTTTGTGTACTCGGTCATTTCTTTGTCGAAGACAGACAGAAGTTCGGGCTTCTTTTCTTCCGGGATGTAGCCAGTATCAATCAGCTGCTGAATCAGTCTATCTGTTACCTCTCTGCTCTTCCTGACAGTCTTTTGCAGCTTGATAGCGCCACTACCGACGAGGACGGGTGCATCTGGTCTGCTCTGTATAGCTTAATCATGTTGATTCTCTATTTTTATTACATTCAGTACATTCAGATACACTCGGAGCATAGGCCTACCACATACCGAGCATACCCAGCCTTTTCACTCCTTATCGGTGATAACTTCATACTCTTTTAATTGCAATGCGGCTAAAGCTATATCGTATGTGACTATTTCTTCTTTCATGATATTATTTTTCTTTTAGCGTTTCATTCATTAGTCTTTCTGTCAAACCATATAGTTGGCCTGCAATAAATGATCTGTTTTGTGGAGAAGCTGTACTGATAAACTCCACCATGTCTTTATACATTGTTTTCCATTTTACCAGCCCGTTATTTAAAGATTCACTTTCCTCCGGTACTTCTTTACGAAAAGCAACCCTGACATTGTAAGGGTTAGGCCATTGATATGGGTCACAGTCTGCTTCCATCAATATTGCCTTTTCTGGAATTTTGACATAAACTCCTGGCTCTACTTCTGCTTCATAAACATTCTGGTCACAAAACCAATAGGAACTATGTATTTGTAATATTCTTAATGATATAGGCAGAAGGTCTTTTAACCACCATTGTTCGCGCGAAAATGTTTCACGCAAATCTTTCTCTTCTTTAATAGCTACATTATCACCTACACTGAATTTGGGATTCTGAGGGTGAGAAAAATATCCGTATGGGTAATCAAGCAAGCACTCATGTACGCTGACATCTGTTCTTTCTTTCAAGTAATAATAGAATTTTCCATCTACTTTCCTCATACCTGTTACAACAAAGTTTTTTCCTAAGTATTTCATCAAATCTTTATTGCTTTCTACATTGTAACTGATTTTATTTGCTTCTTTAAGGGTTTTTACTCTTACCCTATCTCCTATTTTGAATTTCGGTTTTTTGTTTCCCATGATATTATCTTTATTTCATTGTCCATCTAATTTAGTGATAACATAATCGGCTTTATTCCATCCTGTATAAAAGGAAACGGCTGCAATCCTGGCTTTTAAAACCTTTTCCGGGAACTCTTCATTTAACAGCTTTCCTTTCCGGTAGTGTGCAACGAGTGAAGTCGCATCTACGACGAAGGAACCGCTAATAGCCGGGTACTTTTCCAGGGCTTCTTCGATAAACTCTCCGACAGTATATTGCCTGTCAAAATCCACATATCCTCCAACATAGGGAGAATCATGGTTGGGAAAGACTCTAATTAGTTCAAACATAGGCTATGTACTTCGATTTATGGTTTTATTCAACTAATAAGTGATTATGAATTTCCATAATTCTCAGAATCCGAACTTCACATCTCATAATCCTAAATCTTTTGCTATGGCTCCTTTTGCAGCCTGATGAAGGGTTGAATGATCCGTCTGCTCTTCTTCTGTACGGACGGAAGAAGGTATTCTTCACGGAATCTAACCGGAGGTGTACCTGCTTCAAAAACCACGGAAAAGTTCTTTTTTATTAGCATTTGTCACTATAATTTTGTTCTCATTCGTAGATTTGTACTTTCTTGCACAACTTCCTTTGCAAGTTCAGCACCGATAATCTCTCCACAAATTGGGCATTTCACATTTTCATGACCTGTAAAGACGTTAGTTCTAATATCTTCATGTCCGTATCTAAGTAGAGACTTACATTTAGGACACTTGACTTCCCATTCTTTTATTTCACCTTCTCTTACGACTTTCATGGCTTATATCTTTCAATTATAATTATTAGCTTTTCGGTATTTTCATAAAACACATCCAGATAGTCGTACCGTTATTCTTTGTAGTATGCCCAAACAAAGGTTTGTAATCCGTAATAGCATTGATTACTTCCTTTACTTTTATCTGGTCCTGATTCCACTTGAAGATAAGTACACCGTAATCATCCAGCACTCGCATACATTCATGTATGGAGTCATTAATAAAGCTTTTCCAGTCTTTTGGAAGTTTCCCATACTTTTTGGCCAACCAACTGTTTTCACCGGCTCTTACCAAATGTGGAGGGTCAAACACAACCAACTTAAATGTATTATCAGCAAATGAAAGGTTTGTGCAATCCTCAATTTTATCAGGTTTCACAGAAATTTTCCGCCCATCACAAAGTGTGTCTTCAAAATCGCGTATGTCAGTAAATAAAGCAAGCGGATTCTCTTTGTCGAACCAGAACATCCGGCTTCCACAACATACATCAAGTATTGGTTTATTTTGCATTTCCATCCTTCTTCAATTTCTTCACTTCCTTAACCATCAGCAATGCTTCTTCCATGATTATAGGAACTTCCATTATTGCCACTCCTCCTTTCCTAACCTCTTACTCTCCTCTTTCAAAGCCTGAAGCTTCGCAAAAAGTCCGTTTGTTTTAGTTTTCTTTTCTTTGGATGTAATTTTCTTGTACGCCATACCGATGGCAATCATTGAAATACCCGTTTTTATCTGCTGGATGTCGCCATCCATGGTTTCTAAATCTTGAAGCGTATCTTCATTGATAACCACATTGTCGAGCTCATTCATAGCTTCTTCAGCGTCCTTCATACTGATTCCTGAAACAAGCATCACGGCTTTAATAAATTCTTTTTCCACTTCAAAAGTGATACTCACTTTTTCATTCTGATTGTTTTCCATATCCCCATTATTTTAAAGTCCTATACCCCGCATAATCGGTTCAGAACCATCCACAAACAAATGCCCTACAAACGAACCATTGAAAAGTATAAACGTACCTATATACACCATATAAGGGTCGAGATTTAATTCTTCACCGGTCATTACCATACGGAACTTTACTCCCCGCTGTGGCTTTGATTCATCTTCCAGTGCCCAGATATATGCTTTCTCGTTTACCACATCAAGTTTCAGCAGCTTGCTTCCCTCATAAAGCGGGAGCGTAAACTCAGACGCTGCCGGGATTTCATGTTTTAAAATTCTTGCCATATTCTTTTCTTTTTAAGGTTATTAATCATCTTCAAAGCGCTTCTTTTCCTCCCACTCTTCGTCGGTTTCCGGGCAGGAAAGTATCTCCTTGGAGTCTTTGGGTTCCTCACCCAGCTTGTAGAAAAAGCACACACGGGTAAATTTACGGGTGCGTTCCTCACGACGGATCGTGTCGTTCATAAACTCCTGCTCCCAGGCGTAGTGACGGGGATATTTGGAGCCTCTGTCCGAGCGGTAGACGATGGAAGGTTCATGGTGTACTGCATATTGAAGCAGTAAGCCTGCATCTTTTCTATCATTTCGTTCTTCACGGATTTCACGCTCTGCATCGTCACCGCATCGCCCCGGTGTTCCAGGTAGCTGATGGCCATTTCACTGATAGATACCGGACGGCACCAGTGCCACTGGTTCGCAAAGAAATGATTGGCCCAGTCAATGAATACCTGGTCCTTGATGGTGGAGTAAAGGATTCGCATCTGTCCGTCCTGCGACATGGGCGGTATCAGGCTTTCCTGCAGGCCGAGGTAGAACTGACAGCTTTGCAGCATCATGTACACCGCTTCGTCACGTTCTTCTTCGGTGGCTTCCAGAAAGATGTCTTTCCCGAACTTAGTCTGCGGCGTGCGTTTCTTGAACTGGCCTGCGTAGTCCTCGTCGTGGTAGTAATCGCTCTGCATGGCCAGGAAGATACGGCGCGAGGTGCTTCCTTCGGTCATGTCGAACGGCATCTTGTTCATGGTAATGAATATCTTCGGGGTTGCCTCGCGCGGCAGTGTCATTTCATCGTGATACAGGGTCTTTACCGTAATGTTGTCCGTAATGTTGTAGAACTCGCTTCCCATCATGTCGGGGCGAAGGTCGTCTATCAGACACATGCTGTCTACGGTATAATGGAACTTGTCGAAGTTCTTGGCCATATTCTCTTTCTTCTTCAAGGTCTGACCGGGGATGTAGCACACCTTCCGCACCAGTTCGAAGAAAGAACGGAAGAAACTTTTTCCGGTACCTCCGCTGTTCTTTCCTTCGTCGGCCACGGTGTAATCCGTCACGACTCCCATCTTCTGCATGGTGCCTGTACGATAGCGCGAAAGCATGTAGCCCATGAGCGCTACCTTGCAAATGAAGTGCATGTCCTGTCGCTGCTTTTCCAGCTCGGTAAGCGGATAGCCTTCGGCTTCCTTTCGCCAGTGTATACGGCTGGTGTCATACAGCCACTGCACGCAGACAGGCATCTCGGTCAATGTCTTTCGGCATTCTCAGCAGGAAACGGTACAGACGCTGGTAGGCGATGAACTCTGCATCCTCACGGCGGCGCTCGTTCTCGTTCATCCGTTTGTCGGCCATTCGCTGATCGTTCAGCTCCTTACGTGCGGCATATTCCGGATTCTCCTCGATAGTGAAAAGCGAAGACTTCATCGGATGGTAATCGGCGTCAATAATCGCCTTGCGGTTCACATGGAAAGGCAGATCCACGTAGTCCACCGGCTCGATGCTGTCGGCCGTCACCTTCACGGCGCAGTTGCGGAAGAAGAAATAATCGAAATCCTTTCCCCACGACATGAAGTTCAGGTCTACTTTCTTAATGCCGGACATGGTGTCGCGTCCGATTTTCTTCTGGGTACTGATGGCGTTGCTCAGTTCCTCGGAGTAATACTGTGAGTTGTATATCAGGAAGTCTTTCATGATTTCCTTCGCTTCGCTCAGTGCCTGGCTCTCTTCCACCACATCGACAATGTTGTTGCTGATGTGCACAAACTTGGTGGTATCCGCTTCGTCGGTGTATTTGTAGAATCCGTTGGCCGAAAGGAACTGGGCCATATTGTCGAAGTTCAGGGTATATTTGCGCACCACCACCTTGCTTTCGTCTTCCTGCTTTTTGGTCTGGTACTGCACATCCCAGAAGCGCATCCGTCGGGCGGTCTTGAGCAGGTCGTCAAAGTAGCGGTTTACGTTGGTGTGCATGAGCTTTTCATTGCGGCGCATCACTGCCGGGTAGAAGTTGAAGAACTCTTCGGCATCCTTGCACGTTTTCCCGCTGCGGGGATTGTACTGGGTGGAGAGGTCTTCGGGCAGATAGAGCACTTTCAGTTCCACGTGTTTCAGGGCCAGCCGGTTCATGGCGCGTATGCCGGTGCGGTCGATGTCATACAGCACAAACACTTCCATGGAGATGTCCAGCAGGCGACGGATCGTTTCCGACGAAATCTCCACACTCTCGGAGTGGGGAAACACCACATGAGCGTCGCTATGGAAGTACACATTGATGGCATCGCGCGGTCCGGAACAGATCACAATCCGGCGGAACACGTCGGTAAAAGCACGGGTACGCCGCCCCTGCTCGTCCACCCGGGTTTTCTCTATATTGATAATGGGATGCCCTTCCTTGTCGGAGGTTTCCACACGTCCGGTCTGCAGGGCACGCATCACGTCAGCGTCGCCGTAGATTTCCTTGTGGAATCCTTCCGGACGGCTTCCTCCCTGGTACCACCAGGTAAACTTGTAGTTGGGCTGGCGGCGACCGTCCGAATCGGTCGTCTCGCGGAAATAGGGCTCATATTTCCGTGCCCACCAGCCGTTCTCGTCTTCGTAGCGGAAAAGGAATACCGGGTAAGAAGGTGTGGACTTCACTTCGTAGCTGGTCAGTACGCCGTCAGCATCGGCCTTTTCGGGGGTAACGTAGCTTTCCAGCGGATAAAGATTGAACATGGTGCGGAGCTGGATGCTGTCGAAGGGAGCGGGCATGTCGCCACGGTAAAAATCGGGATTGAACGAACAGCGCAACAGGTTGTTTCCGTCGGCATCGGTCACGGCTGTCTGCTCGGGGCCTTCGCTTGTGTTTTTCCCGGTGCGGAACACGGGGAGCACCTGGCAGCCCAGCGCGCGGAGCTCAGCGGGTGTAAACTCGCCCTCACGGATGCGGAAATCCACTTCCGGCTGCGGGGCGGTCTTGCGTGCCCGGTGGAAGAATTCGTTCTTGTAATCTCCTTCAATAATCAGGTTGAAGTCTTTGGCCAGCCGGTTCACCGCATCCAGAAAGTCGTGTTTCTCTCCTGCGCGTTCCAGAAGACGCTGCTGCAGCATGATGGCTCCTACCCCTTTGCTACGGTTCTGCTCGCCGCATACGAAGCAATTGAAGGCGGCATAGCGTTCTCCCTTTGGCGGGAACTTGCTCACACAGAAACTTCCGTTCTTCTCGTCGTGAAACGGGCAGCGGTAGAATACGCTGCGTGCGGTCTGCGATGCGGGAAGGTATCCGTTGTTGCGCATCACGTCGGGAAGCGGGAGCGCATTGAGTTTATCAACTGTCTTGTCAGAAATCATTTCAGGGAATTTTAAAAGAGGAATGTCACCTCGTAGTTCATGCTTTCCATTTTTGCTTGTATCATTTCTTTCAGGCTATCTGGCAGGCACATCATAGGGTCTGGCTCATGCAGGTAAATCGTATTTTCCTGCACGCTTCCTGTGGAAGAATATCCGTCGTACACCAGCTCGTTCATAAGCTTCTGCATGCACGACTTCGACAGGTTGCCGCAAGCTATGCTCACGCTACCTTCCGGATAGCCTATCGCTATTTCCGTGTGACGCACATGGAAACGCTGTTCATATACCGCTCTGCTTCGTTTCATACCAGCCGCTTTCCTTTTAGTGTCAACATAAGCTCAGGACGTGTAGCCACACCCAACTTCGCAAAAATACGTTTCCGCATGTTGTCTATATTGGAATAGCTGCATCCCATTTCGTCGGCAATCTCTTCGTAGGTGAGCGAAGTATTTACCAGCATGTTCGCCACAGCAGCCTGAGTGGGAGTCAGTCCGCACTCGTACACCGGATTGCAGCACACCTCCTTTTTATCCTTGAAGGCGGGGTTGAATCCGTTGAACGGACAGTTATATCGCATAGGGCAGTGCGTGTTCTCGGTATTGAAGTCTTCCGGACCTTCATGGTCGGGAATATCGTCCTCGCGTCCGAAACAACAGTTCAGGCTTACCAGCGCAAGCTCTGACAGATAGCGGCTGCGAAGGTTCCGTATGGTCTTATAAGAACGTCCAAGTCGCATCTGCAGAAGCTGGTCGGCTGCCACCAGGTGTGAGGGATAGTTTTTCTTCATCTCGTCGAGGTATTCCTCTACGAAGTCAATTCCCGTCTTTCCGTCGTTCTTTACCGTGATTTCCTCTCCGTCTTCAAAAACAATTCTTGAGAATCCGTCCTGAATGCGTGTGTGCGCTTCCCATTGTCTTTCCAGCATGTATCCCATCACATTTCCTCCATTTGTTTCTTGTACTCCTTATAAATAGATTCCAGCCCGCGAAGCTCTACTTCCGTGAAATCGAAGTTACGGAAATGCGCACGCAGCGCATGTTCGCCCATACCTCGTTCTTTCATGAACTCGATAAATTCTCCCTTCTTTCTCACACCGGAAAAGAAGTCTTTCAGTTCCCCTTCGTAGTCAGGATCAAAATCTCTCAGGCATTTTTCCACGCCTTCCGCCTCCCACCGGCGCACGCGGTTCAACCTGATCTTCTGGTACGCCGTGCTCATGCTCATTCCGTAATGTTCCACCAGGTAGCGGCTAAATCCCAGCCGCATGGGGCTCAACTTTTTTTCGGATAATGCTTCAATGATGCTCATTTTCATACTTCTGATATATATTGTCGTTTCTCGCTTTTGCGGTTTCGGTCGTTTTTTGTTATTTTTACCCTACAAAGTAACAATTTTAATTTGACAATCGCATTATAATTGTTACGGAAATAACAATTTTAAACTGATTTTTTTATGTACTATTTCAATTCTTTCCTGTTCAATAATCTTCCCAAGCTCTTCGGTCTGAGCGAAAAAGGCGTGTCGGAGAAGGTGTACGGAAAATCATACATGTATAAAAGAAAGGTTGATAATCAAGACAATATACTCGTGCATGACATCGTAATGGTGTGCAACACATTCCACATAAGCCTGTCAAACTTCATTATGTCGGCTCCTCCTGAAAATTTACTCGGTAATCGCTTCAAATATGTCATACCGGATGAAGATTTTAAAGAGGTGAGATTCATACCCGAAAACTTGCGCTGGCTCTACGGTCCGCAGGGACTTACCAAAATTCCTTCGCTTGCTGAATTTTCGCGTCAGAGCGGAATATCAGTCACCAGTATCGTAAGGTGGCAGAATCCGAAGATAGGAGGGTGTACGGTTAACTGGCTTATCGGAATATGCAACCGTTTCGGAATCGACATAGACGTGTTCATGGAAGACGAGAATGAGAAGCTTGAAAAGTACGCGGCCACCGAGACGGAAATATCGCCGCGCGTGTGGCAGGAAATTTCGGAACTCAAAGAGGCTATAAGGCAATACCGGCAGGAACGAATATCACTTCTGGATGAAAACCGCAAGCTGAAAGCAAGAATCAAGGAAACGGAGCTTGTGGCAGAAGAAAGCACCGAATATACCTACGCAGACAGGAAAGTCAGGGAATGGAAGGCTAACTGGGGACTGCTGGAGAACTTTCATATCGTCGTGGGAGTGTCCAGACGAAAAGTGATTCAGGATGCCGGCATGCAGAATTTCAGCGAACTGTTCATCGAAGGAAACATGCTGATTACCTCGCTGGTGAAACTTTGCAACAAATACCATATCAGCACAAGACACATATTCTATCGGGATAACGGCATTGTTCCGGAAGTAAATGTGTACGACTATTACCGGTCGGACAACTGGAAGACGGTAGTTTTCCATCCGGAATATGTGAATGATTTTTTCGGGAAGGAGAGCGTGACGGGTATAAACCGCTCGGAACTGCTTGAACGTATGAATATTAGCGAATGGAAACTTCGTGCATGGCGAAAAGAAAACAGCACCATGCGAATAAAAGACATGCTGGAGATATGCAACCGGTTGGAAGTAACACCTTACTATCTTATTTCGGATCAGAATCGCATGGATATTTCATTTGGTGTAACCAGTGCGGAAATCCTGCTGGAAGAGAACCGTATGCTCCGCCAGCAGGTTATCCGGTTGAAAGAAAAACTACAGAAGAAAAACGGAGAAGGATTCCTTCCGTTAGACGAATGAGTTCATAGTACTTCCTGAGAATCCATACCGCACACTGAAATTCACGGAAATAAGACCTGGTTTAGCGCGGTCATAAAGTTTGTTCGTCTCTTCTGGTATGATGGCGACGGGTATGTATGTGCCGTTATCGTACATCCATGCCTTTCGCGTCACCACAAATTCCGTGAGCCACCATTCGGCCCACTCTCTGTTTACAAATCCGCTGCTCATGGAAAAAGTTCCTGAAGGCGTCTGTGCATAGCTGGCAGTGCGCGTGGTAGCACGGTAGGAAATGTCAGCAGGAAGCGTGTAAAGCTCACTCTGTATGTCATACTCCAGCGAATCGCGCGTAAAAGCGACTACACTTTCCATCAAACCGAACCCGTTCAGGAATATGAAGTGGCGCATGAGCGGGTTTGTCTTTACCGCATAGCGCTTCTTCCCGGTTTCAAATCCGGTGTTCACTGTAAGCTCACCTTCCTTCAACGATGATGTGATTATTTGCAATGAATCCGGGACCAGCGCACCACGTGTGTATTCGGAATATTCTTTCGATTCTTCTCCCTGCACTACGCTGTAGGTAATGGTGTCCGATCGGGTACTTACTGCAGGAATACACAGTATCCATCCCAATGGGACAATATCTCCCTCCGGTTTACGGCTCAAGATGCGTCCCTCACCTAAAATCTCTGTGGTATCTACATTGGATGTGGTAAGGCGTTCAAACTCCGTGAGCCTTCCGGGTATGGCATTGTACTGCTCGGAAGTGGTTTCACCTCCTTCTATCTCTACCATACCGTCAATATATGACTCCTTGTAGGTAATGGTGTATCGTGCAGCGTATATCATCTGTGAAAGGGTCTGCGTGCCGTTCACATCAAACGTCATCTTTCGTGACAGCGTAGTTTTTATGGTTTCTCCAATATTGAAAACGGCTATCCCGTCAGATCCTACCTCAAATGAGTAACTTTCTGAATAAGGAAACTCTTCAGATCCGGCAAATGCGGTGGCATTGACCGTAATCTTTATGCGGAGAAACGTTTTTCCGCTCAGCGTGGTTTTTGCCTTAACCACTATGGGGTCGCCTGCAAATGCTATCTGTGGCGGCTGCTGTAATACCTGTATTGCCATGTTTTATTTCTTCATTAAATGGTATATAGTTCGATTGTTACCTCCGTAATCCCGCTACGGTCAATGCTGTAGGATAACTTATTGATGAATCCCACATAGTTACCTATCTGGTAGCGCTTGAGCATGTCCAGTCCTGCAATCTGCGATATGGTCATTCTTACTGTCAGTATCACGGTCTTCCGGTTGTAAAGGAAGTAAAGATATTCCGAAAGGAATTTTGACACCAGTCCACGGTCCTGGTATGCCTGAGAAGCGGGATACTTGTCTTTCCCGGGCACCAGCTTGAGCGAGAATCGTCCGGACTGGTCTACTCCACCCTGCTCCGTGCCGTTGTAATCAAAGAACCGTCCAAAGTTATCGCAGCTGTCGGCTGTGAAAGCACTGTTGGCTACCGTCTGCACCCACGAATCGTGCCCTTCACCGTCGTAATTAGGACTATAGTCTATGCCAGATTTGCTACCAGGACCGCGCATAATTCCAAGACAAAATCCGGAATCATAAGTACGCATAGGTGATTCTTCTGCTGATTCTTTGTCATAATTTTCATCGGAAAGATAGCTCAGCGTTATCTCATGCTTGTATCTCATCATGTGAGAAGGTTCTACCCCCAATATCCAGGAATAAGACTGAAACTTGCATTTCTTTCCGACAGAAGTTCCTGATCGGCAAATACAGCAAGAAGCTGCTGACGTTCTTTACCAGACATAGCCTCTGAAACTACTTTCTGACCGTTAACGTCATTTATCATCACCGGAGCAAAGTTGATAGATATTTCATCTTCCTCTTCTTCCGTCGATGTGCCTCTGATTAAATAATCACGAAATCCGCCAACCTCAAACAAAGAAGGATTTCCTCCAGTATTCTCGTCCACTTTTATACGATAGGAGTTCCCTGTAAGTTTATCCTGATAGCATGTGGGGTCATTGGATGCTTGTCCCTGCCGAAGAATCTCCATGTAATTATTCTTTTCCTTCACATTGGAATAATCATCATAATTGAATGCAGTATCATCTTCCTGGCCGTATGTAAGGCGTATGGTCTTTTCTTTTGATTTTTTCAACTGCATCCCCACTATTTCCACATCAAGAATGGATGTTTCATCCGATTTCAGAATGTCTTTTATATATATGACATCCATCGTATTTTTTGCACTGTCGTACAAGAACCGAATACCAAAAGCATTTTGCAGGTCTTCAATCAAATCTTCCATTTCTACATCCGGGAAATTCTGATTGGTAGCAAAAACATTCACCGCGCTATAAGAAAAGTCCTGGGTAAGAAATGTCGCAATTGTTCTGTATGAATTAGCACCTGGACTTACATTATACTTTAAGTCAAAATGAAGAGAAAATGATGAACCCATAAAATTATTCATCATAATATCTGTCCATGATACAGAAAATGAATCTCCCTTTTCTTCCGTATGACACTGCGTGCTGAAAAATGCCAGACGGCACATGTCTTCCATTGTGGACAAATCGTTCTTTTGTACGCCGATATTCAGATATTTGAAGAAACAATCAAGAAGATACATTACGTAGAAGCATACACCGCTGTACGGTCTTCTGGGTTCCAATATATTATAGCTTCCTGCATCGTTTGGTGTACATACCCTTACATTGCAATATGGCTTTATAGGATAAGGGTCCGATTCGTTGCTCTCGGTGTAATTCATCACTCCATCGTTAAGGTATATGGTTATAAATAAATTATCATCCGTATTGGAATATAGTGTGGAAGCTGATTTTACCCTATATCCAAGTTTTATCTCCCTGTCGAGCGGAATATCCCTTGCATTCATTCCCTCTATACGGTTCATGAAATCACTGTTACCGGAAATTAATGTGACCGGAAGTGTATCTTCGAACTCCACTTCATCTTCGGTTTCTATCACACCACGGTATATCATTATGCCGTCCACCCAAAGCTCTGCGGGCATACGGTCAATGTCCTTCAGGTTAATGTCTCCCCAAGGATCGGCTATATTCTTGAAAATTTCGCGGTTTGGTTCCAGCGGAATTTCGAAAGGGAACGAGAATGTTCCCTGGTCATTGAAAAGCGGGTTCGACTGCTCCAGTGTAATGGAAAAATCTTCCGACAGCTTTACCCACTGGCTGTTAATCTTTATCTGTAGTCCTTTCATCGTGTCATTATTTTATCAGTCCGCGTTTAGTCATAAAATTGCTGGCTTTGTTCAACTGGTTTACCGCACCCTTGCTCCCGTATGGGTCTACGGCGGCGCGAATCGGCTTGCTCAGACGCTCGTTCAGTGTGGAAAGCGCTTCGGCCACACTCCCGAGCATTTGTGTCATCTGCTCGTTCTGCATGGTCATATCCGCAGCTCCGGATGCTACCTGTGTAATCTGCGCCGGCATAGAAGGATAGTTCCCGCTGGCAAATGTCGGCATGGCGGCCGATTTAAGCTGCCCGTGCCGCGCAATGGTGAGAATGCTGTCGTAGATGTGCGGATAGTTCAGAATAAGCTTCTGTGTAGTATCGCCGTCCACAATCATTTCAGGCTTCTTTTCAGAGAAAATACCGAAATGCGCACCTCCGCCGTACACGCCCGTCTTCAGTTCCTTCTGGTAGCGTGCGTTGTATATCTGTCCGTCGTTCCCAAGTACCGGATAGTCACCCTCTGCGTAGGTAAGCATTCCGGCTGCTACACGGCCCTTGCTGCTTGATGATGCTCCAGTTACTGCCGCAACTTCCTGTTTTGACTTTGTAAATGCGCCCATAGCAATTCCCATAAGTCCATTTAACGCAGCAGAAATTACGGCTATCAGAGGAATACCCCACCAGCCCAACTCTTCTATAATTTTAGCAGAACCGCCGGCAATAGCGCCCGTTATTTTACCGCCCATTCCTTTTTCGCTCGCTGCAAGCCCGGAAATGATCGTACTTCCGGCGCTTTGCACAATTGACTGGTTTCCCGACTGCTCAATAGCCACTTCCTGTTTTTTAAGCGCCTTCTTGGTTAGAAGTTCCTGAATCTTCTGCATAATAAGTTGCTTTGTAAGATTCATGGTTGTCTGAATAAGCTGTTGGGCAGCCTGTTTTCTGTCTTCCACTTCTCCAAAAGCCGCTTCACCCATTTGCCCGCTGAAATCTACAATGGCATCGGTATATTCCTTCAATGTATTCAGTTTACGTTCCTGAATTTCCATCTCCTGATTATCTAGGTCATTCATGCTTCATTCAATTTTTGCCGGGCATCGAGCGTCATTTGCATCTGTGCGCGCTTTGCTGCTTCGTATGCCGCATTTGCTTCAAGCGATCTGTCCCTGTAATCCGCTTCAAGGTCTGTGCCCTCAACTTCCTCCAGTTTTGCGTCTGCCAGCAGCTTTTCCTGATAAGCTTTGTCAACTTCCATCTGCATTTCCTGCTCCATCTGTTCAAGATAAGCCTTCGATGCTTCTATCCGCAGCTTGTAGTATTCCAGTTTCGCATCCTCCACCATGCTGTCTGAAGCAAGACCAAGTCCGCTTGCGGTTTGCATCAAGTCAACGTTTGCCTGAGATTCATCGGTCCTTGTCTGCCAGTCTTCCTTCTGTCCGCTCTTTTCCCATTTCTTTTCGGCAATCTTTTTCCTGCGCTCGATGGCACGGTTTTCTGCTGCTTCGTAATCATCATTATACTTCTGAAGCATGTAAAGAAGCGCCTGATAGTCTTCCGTAGTCTTGTCTTTTCTCCATTCGGAAAATTCAGTCTGCGCTTCAATTCTTTTCCTGAACTCCTCCACATCAATAAGATATGCTTCCTGAGACATGGAACGGAGAATGTTCATACGCCGAATACCGGATTCCTCTGTCATTTCTTCCTGCTTCCCGAAAAGGAGTTCAAGTTTGTCTATTGCAGACATAAATTCCTTGTCTACCTGTCCGGTATAGTCATTGTCAAGAAGAATTTTCCGTATGGCTTCCTGGTGCTTCAGCAGGTCTTCACGCATCTTCAGTTCGTCTTCTACCAGTTTAAGCCTTATTCCGTCTTGCATGGCCTGACCTTTATCCAGAAGGTACTTTGACAGTTTTTCCAAGTCTTTACCATCAAGACCGTAAGTTTTCATCTCTTCCTTACTAAGCGATTCCATGTCACCAAGGAATGACCTGCGAAGTTTTATCCGTGCGTTAAGATGCTCAAATTCGTTAGCCTCGAGCTGACGGTTCATTTCCTGCTCGGTAATTTCCTCATTTGCACGCCGTTCCTTTATCAGCGTCTCACGGGATACGAAATATGCCTCAAGTGCAGAAAGCGCAGCGGTCATTTCATCATTCATTTCTCTTTTTTCGCCCCTGGAGCCGGACTTGTCGTTCAACAGCTCTCCACTGGTATTATACCCCATCTTGTTAAGCTGTGCTTCAATTTCTTTCAGTTTCTTCATGTACCAGTCCATAGCTTCTGCCCTATCCTTAAACTCTTCGGCGTATGCAGTAGAATAGTCGGCATCTTTTCGCATACTTGTTCTTTCAGCAAAAAATTGCTTGTATTTAGCTACAAGCTGGTCTACACTTGCATCGTCTATTGTGCGTCCATATCCCCATATATTCGGTTCTTTTTGCTTGGAAGTCTTTTCTACCTGCGAAATGGCTTTCTCATAGAAATCCACATAGCTTTGCAACTGCTGCTTCTCTTCGCCAGAAAGAAGAGAAATCTGCTGTTTGGCTATTTTGATATATTCATTGGCTGCCTTTTTCAGCTTCTCATTGTGTTCTAAAAGCTGGTTTTCATTCAATGAATCTGTTTTTACCTTCTGCAATTCGTTCCATTCGGATGTAATGGCATTCAGCATTTTAGTATTTGCCGCCTTTACATCCTGATTTGCTGCGTTTATTTTCTCTTCCGTTTCAGTTACAGCCGAATCAACTGCCTTGTCGTAATCTTTCAGCACATTGATATAATCGCGAACCCGATTTGACAAACTTATAAAATCATAGAAAAACATATAGAATCCTATAATTTATGTTGTCTTCCTGTCTCAACCTTGCTGGTTGCAATTCCATTTCTTACGAAGCGGGAAAGCAGAGCCGTCAAGT
>ENA-OQBJ01000523-OQBJ01000523.1-human-gut-metagenome-genome-assembly--contig:-NODE-523-length-20107-cov-2.526476_pt1 | contig 20107 bp, 21 predicted proteins | sample MGYA00242743_ERZ504545 | MGnify/ENA primary metagenome ERZ504545 (study PRJEB26092, sample SAMD00036252) | human gut metagenome | host: Homo sapiens | study: EMG produced TPA metagenomics assembly of...
ATTCTACCAGATTAGTTATTTGTGCGGTAATTCACATACAATGGGGATTCTTGTCACCTCATTGATGGTGTTTTCACGGAAAGATACGATATTAGTCGTTGACTTTCTGTGCCAGTTCTTTACAGCTTTCCAATGCTGCAAGTTTCAATGGAGCAACTGGAAGGGTTTTTTCCAATAATTCAATATTTGCCATGATTTTCTCCTGTGTTTTCGTTTTTCCATATCCGACCTCCGGATATGCGATTTCATATATCGTTATATCATTTTTTGCAGGGAAATTCAAGCATGGCTTTGCTATAGAAGAAAATTATGCTATACTGGTACTGTTAATATGCCAGAAGTATGAGCAGACAGGAACTTTGTTTCGGTAAAAAGCAGGAGACAAAGTCTAAAAATAGAAGAAGTACAAGGAGTTTGAAAATGAAAAAGCACGAGCATATTGTGAAGTCTCTGATGCCCGGCGGGATTGGAGAAGAACTGGGGATCGAGCCGGGAGATAAGCTGCTTGCCATCAACGGAAATGAGATACAGGATGTATTTGACTATTATTACTATGAAGAGAGTGAACAGCTTCTGCTTCTGATCGAGAAGCCGGACGGGGAAGAGTGGGAGCTGGAAATTGAGAAGGATGAGGATGAAAGTCTGGGGATCGAGTTTGACCAGAGTCTGATGGATGAGTACCGTTCCTGCAGAAATAAATGTATGTTCTGTTTCATTGACCAGATGCCAAAGGGAATGCGGGAGACACTATATTTTAAAGACGATGATTCCCGTTTGTCATTTTTGCAGGGCAATTATATTACGTTGACCAATATGAGTGATCATGATGTGGAGCGTATTGTAAAGTACCGTCTGGAGCCAATCAATATTTCGTTCCAGACGACAAATCCCGAACTTCGCTGCAAGATGCTGCACAACCGGTTTGCGGGAGAGGCGCTGAAAAAAGTAGATATTCTCTACCGGGGACAGATTGAGATGAATGGGCAGATCGTTCTCTGCAAGGGAGTAAATGACGGAGAAGAGCTGGAGCGGACGATCCGGGATCTGACAGGATATCTGCCGTATTTAAAGAGTGTTTCGATCGTTCCGGTAGGACTGACAAAATATCGGGACGGACTGTATCCTCTGGAGCCGTTTACAAAAGAAGATGCCAGGGAGGTGCTTTCTGTCATCCACCGCTGGCAGGAGAAGATCTATCAGGAGCATGGGATCCACATGATCCATGCGGGAGACGAGTGGTATGTGCTGGCAGAGGAGGAGGTGCCGGGGGAAGAGCGATATGACGGCTACCTGCAGCTGGAGAACGGTGTGGGAATGATGCGTCTGTTGTTCAACGAAGTACAGGAGGCGCTCTCTGCAGTGACAGGCGATGGAAGGCAGCGGGAGATTTCTCTGGCTACGGGACGTCTGATGTATCCTTATATCGGAAAGATCTTGGAGGAGATCAGAAAGAAATTCCCGAATATCACCACACATTTATATGCAATCCGCAATGACTTTTTTGGAGAACGGATCACAGTATCAGGTCTGATCACAGGGCAGGATCTGACGGGACAGCTGAAAGGACAGCCTCTCGGGGAGAGACTTCTGCTTCCGTGTAATATGCTGAAGATCGGAGAACCGGTCTTTCTGGATGATTTTACGCTGGAGGAAGTGGAGAATTCTTTACAAGTGAAGACAGATATTGTAAAATCAAGCGGGCAGGATTTGCTGGATGCAGTGATCGGTGCTTATGAGAATGATGATTCAGCACGGACAGAAGAAGAGGCAGATTTCAGGAAATGTAAGATTGAATGGAGAGAAAGGTAGTTGAAAATATGAGTAAACCAGTAGTAGCGATTGTAGGAAGACCGAATGTGGGGAAGTCTACACTGTTTAATACATTAGCCGGGGAGCGGATTTCGATCGTAAAAGACACTCCGGGTGTAACAAGAGACCGTATTTATGCGGATGTATCATGGTTGGACAAAGAATTTACGATGATCGATACCGGCGGAATTGAGCCGGACAGCAGCGATATCATTCTTTCACAGATGAGAGAGCAGGCGCAGATCGCCATTGATACGGCAGATGTCATTGTGTTCATTACCGATGTGCGTCAGGGGCTTGTGGATGCAGATTCCAAAGTGGCAGATATGCTCAGACGTTCTAAAAAACCAGTTGTGCTTGTTGTCAACAAGGTGGATAATTTTGATAAATTTATGCCGGACGTGTATGAGTTCTATAATCTTGGGATCGGGGATCCGGTTCCGATCTCTGCGGCGTCCAGACTGGGAATCGGTGATATGCTGGATGAAGTGGTTTCGCATTTTCCGGAAGGAGCAGGAGAGACCGAAGAGGATGAGCGTCCGAAGATCGCCATTGTCGGAAAGCCGAATGTGGGAAAATCTTCGATCGTCAATAAGCTTCTCGGAGAAAACCGTGTGATCGTATCAGATATCGCGGGCACCACAAGAGATGCCATTGATACGGCAATCAAACACGAGGACAGAGAATATATTTTTATCGATACCGCGGGACTGCGAAGAAAAAATAAGATCAAGGAAGAGCTGGAGAGATTCAGTATCATTCGTACTGTAACGGCAGTAGAGAGAGCGGATGTGGTGCTGATGGTGATCGATGCCACAGAAGGGGTTACAGAGCAGGATGCCAAGATTGCCGGGATCGCACATGAGCGCGGAAAGGGTGTGATCATCGTTGTAAACAAATGGGATGCCATTGAGAAGAATGACAAGACCATGAAACAATATGAAAATGATATCCGGACGACACTTGCGTATATGCCATACGCAGAGATCATGTATGTTTCTGCAAAAACAGGACAGCGTCTGAATAAACTGTATGATATGATCGATATGGTCATTGACAGCCAGACACTTCGGATTCAGACCGGTGTGCTCAATGAGATTATGATGGAGGCCGTTGCCATGCAGCAGCCGCCGTCAGACAAGGGAAAACGTCTGAAGCTTTACTATATCACCCAGGTATCGGTAAAACCACCGACCTTTGTAATCTTTGTAAATGACAAAGAACTGATGCATTTTTCTTATACCCGTTATCTGGAAAACAAGATCCGGGAAGCGTTCGGGTTCAGGGGAACGTCTCTGAAATTCTTTATCCGGGAGAGAAAGGAAAAGGATCAGTAGATATGGAACGAATTATCTGTCTTATCATAGGATATGCGTTCGGCCTGTTTCAGACCGGATATTTTGTGGGGAAACTCAATCATGTGGACATCAGAAAAACAGGAAGCGGAAACTCGGGTTCTACGAATGCACTGCGTGTGCTTGGAGTAAAAGCCGGACTGATGACGTTTGCGGGAGATGTTTTAAAATGTGTCCTGCCAATTCTTCTGGTGCGCCAGATCTTCAGTGGCAGCGACTGTCTGCCGCTGCTTGCGATGTATACAGGAGCAGGTGCCACACTTGGACATAATTATCCGTTTTATCTGAAATTTAAAGGCGGAAAAGGGATTGCGGTTCTGGCCGGGCTTGTGCTTTCCACCAAGCTCTGGATGGTCCCGATCCCACTTGCTGCATTTATTTTTGTGGTGGCAGTCACCCGCTATGTTTCCGCAGGGTCACTTCTGGTAACAATTATTTTTCTTGCAGAGGTGATATGTTTCGGGCAGATGGGGGGATTTGCGATGGCGCAGCTTATGTGTACGAATTATATCTGGTGACGTTTTTACTGATGGCACTGGCATGGTGGAGGCATCGTGCAAATATAAAGAGACTGTTGAATGGAACAGAGAACAAAATCGGGTCTTCTAAAAATAGAGACGATTAAAAAGGAGGCAGAATATGGCAAATATAGGTGTGTTGGGAGCGGGAAGCTGGGGAACGGCACTCTCCGTCCTGCTGCATGATAACGGAAATCAGGCAACGATCTGGTCGATCGATCCCGCCGAGATAGAGATGCTGTCAAAAGAAAGAGAGCATAAGACAAAGCTGCCGGGGGTGCACATCTCCGAGGAAATTCAGATTACCGGAGAGATACAAGAGGCAATCCTGGGAAAAGACTTTCTTGTCTTGGCAGTTCCGTCTCCGTTTACAAGAGCAACTGCGAAAAAGATGAGTCCATATGTGGCAGAAGGGCAAATGATCGTGGATGTGGCAAAAGGTATCGAAGAGACCACATTGATGACACTTTCCGGGCAGATCAAAGAAGAGATTCCGCAGGCGGATGTGGCAGTTCTTTCCGGACCGAGCCACGCGGAAGAGGTCGGGAGAAAGTTGCCGACAACCTGTGTGATCGGTGCGACGACAAGAAAGACGGCTGAGTACCTGCAGTCTGCATTTATGAGTAAGGTGTTCCGTGTCTATACAAGTCCGGATATTCTGGGGATTGAGCTGGGAGGATCATTGAAAAACGTGATCGCTCTGGCAGCGGGAATTGCAGACGGACTTGGTTATGGAGATAACACAAAAGCTGCGCTGATCACTCGAGGAATTGCGGAAATTGCGCGTTTGGGCGTAAAAATGGGCGGAAAGCTCGAGACATTTACCGGGCTGACCGGAATCGGAGATCTGATCGTGACCTGCGCAAGTGTACACAGCCGAAACCGCAGAGCCGGATATCTTATGGGACAGGGGAAGACTATGCAGGAGGCCATGGATGAAGTACAGATGGTAGTCGAAGGTGTGTATTCTGCAAAGGCAGCCAGAAAGCTGGCAGAGAAATATGAGGTGTCCATGCCGATTGTGGAGCAGATCAATGAAGTACTGTTTGAAAACAAGAGTGCTGCACAGGCAGTGGATGAACTGATGCTTCGAGAATCAAAAAGTGAGCATTCCGTGCTGCCGTGGCCGGATGAGACAGTATAGTTTTTTTTAATTCAAGAGAACAGAGCCGGAATAATCCCCTTTGTTTCTGCATAGATTGGTATCAGCAGAACAAGGGGGTATTTTTTATGGATGCATTTCAGGTATACAAGGATATGAAAGCAAGGACCAACGGGGAAATCTATATTGGAGTTGTAGGTCCGGTTCGGACAGGCAAGTCAACATTTATCAAGCGGTTCATGGATCTTCTCGTGCTGCCGAATATGACGGATAAACACGCAAAAGAGCGGACAAAAGACGAACTTCCGCAGTCAGCCTCCGGAACAACGATCATGACAACAGAGCCGAAATTTGTTCCGAAAGATGCGGCATCTGTCAGACTGTCCGAAGACGTGGAAGTTAAGATCCGACTGATCGACTGTGTCGGATATATGGTAGACGGGGCGAGCGGTCATATAGAAAACGATGTGGAACGTCAGGTGAAAACGCCATGGTTTGAACATGAGATCCCCTTTACAAAAGCGGCAGCGATCGGGACACAGAAGGTGATCCATGACCATGCGACAATTGGGCTGGTTATCACAACAGATGGAAGTATCGGAGAGCTTTCGAGAGAAAATTATATTTTGGCAGAAGAAAAGACCATTCAGGAATTGAAATCCATCGGAAAGCCGTTTCTGATCCTTTTGAACACACAGAAGCCATACAGCGAAGAAACAAAAAGTCTTCAGGGGAAAATGGAGGAAAAGTACGGAGTATCTGTTCTTGCGGTCAACTGTGCGCAGCTTCGGACAGAAGATATTAATCAGATCATGCGGCAGGTGTTGTATGAGTTTCCAATTTCAGAAGCAGAATTTTATATTCCGAAGTGGGTGGAAATGCTGCCAAAGGATCACCCGGTAAAAAGCGAGGTGCTCTCCAGTGTAAGAAATCTGCTGGATGGAATGGATGACATTCGAAGTGTGGCAGAGGCGGTACCGGTAAGTGACAGCGAGTACATAGAGAAGATCAGGATCTCTCAGATTGAAATGGATACGGGAATCGTAAAGATCCAGATGGACTTGAAGGAGAAGTATTATTATGAGGTGCTCAGTGAACTGACAGGGACGAAGATTCAGGGAGAATATGAACTGATCGCAGCGATGAAAGAACTTGCCGCAATGAAAGAGGAATATACACAGATCAAAGATGCGTTTGCCGATGTGAAAATGAAAGGATACGGTGTAGTTAGCCCGAAGAAAGAGGAAATTCTGTTAGATGAGCCTGCGATCATCAAGCAGGGCAGTAAATATGGTGTGAAGATCAGATCAGAGGCTCCGTCTGTTCATATGATCCGTGCCAATATTGAGACTGAGATCGCACCGATCGTGGGAAGTGAAAAGCAGGCACAGGATCTGGTGGAATATATCAAAGCAGAGAGTGAGACTCCGGAGGGAGTATGGGGAACCAACATATTTGGAAAATCTGTAGAAGAGCTGGTGCTGGATGGGATGCGCAATAAGATCAATATGATCAACGAGGAGAGTCAGGTGAAGCTCCAGGATACGATGCAGAAGATCGTCAATGACAGTAATGGAGGGCTGGTCTGCATTATTATCTGATTTTTTTGTTTTTTTCTGCCGGATGCTTGGACTCTTATTCTCAGATGTGGTACAATAAAGCGGCAGAGTGTTCTCTGCATTACAGAATTTAGTTGAGACCGGAGTACAAGAAAGGGGTACGAATCTATGAAAGCGGCTATTTTTACGTTGGATACAGAAAGTTATAAAGCAAGAAAGGCAAGTGCGGCAGGGATGGTTTTAAAGAAACTGCTGGAACAGTCCGGGTTTGAGACTGCTGCCGTGCGTGTGATCCCGAAAGACCGGAAAGTGGCGGCATCGGTATTAAAAAGAGTGGCAGAGGAGCAGACCGCAGAGTTGGTTCTGACAACAGGAGCAGCAGGACATCTCGAGAGCGACTGTGCTCCATATGCACTGATGGATGTGGCAGAACGTCTTCTTCCGGGGATCCCGGAAACACTGCGTGCATTCCGCAACCGGGATTCTCTGCAGGCGGTTCTGGACTGCAGTGCGGCAGGTGTGTGCAAAAAGACGCTGATGGTAAATCTTCCGGGAGATGCCAAAGAGGCAAAGGAAGCACTGGAATTTATTCTTCCGGAATTAAAACATGCGATTGAGATGTTGAACGTATGATGCGGGTGAGATATCTCGGACACAGTGGATTTCTTCTGGAGATGGAGGATGCCCTGTTTTTGTTTGATTATTATCAGGGCAGTCTCCCCGAAATGGATCCGGAAAAAACATTGTTTGTATTTGTGAGTCATGTACATTATGATCATTATAATCCGGACATTTTGAAATTGCGCCGTCAGAGACAGAACATCTGGTATCTTTTTTCTGATGATGTGCCGATGCCGGATGAACAGAAACAGGTAATCCGGCTGTCGCCCGAAGAAGAGAGGCGTGTGAATGGCATCCGGGTGCGTACACTGCCATCTACAGATGAAGGAGTCGCATTCTGGATAGAATATCAGGGAATCGTGATTTATCACGCAGGAGATTTGAACTGGTGGCACTGGGAAGGAGAACCAAAGTCGTATAACGAGCAGATGAGAGCGGATTATCAGAAGGCGATTGGAGAGCTTCCGGATCAGCCGATCGATGTTGCATTTGTGCCGGCGGATCTCCGTCTGGGTGAGCAGTATGTCTGGGGACTGGACTATTTTATGCGTCATACAGACACGAAAAATGTGTTCCCGATGCATTTCTGGGGATCCTATGAAGTGTTTGACAGGCTTTTTCACGAACCGTGTACAACAGAATATAGAAGCAGAATCCGAGAGATTCAGACAGAAGGACAGGTGTTTGACATTCAGAGTCAGACATAGTATAATGAAGAACAGTGTTAAGTAAGACAGACAATCGCGGCTGCATGCGCCGAAAGGCCGCAGACGAGGAAAGTCCGGGCTTCGCAGGGCAGGATGCCGGATAACGTCCGGTGGAGGTGACTCCAAGGCCAGTGCAACAGAAATAAACCGCCTGTACAATGTACAGGTAAGGGTGGAAAGGCAGTGTAAGAGACTACCGCCCTTCTGGTAACAGAAGGGGCACATGTAAACCCCATCCGAAGCAAGACCGAATAAAAGCTATGCGGCTGCCCGTCGCGCTTTAGGTAGGTTGCTTGAACCTGACGGCAACGTCAGGTCTAGATAGATGATTGTCCAATGACATAACCCGGCTTATCGTTTTGCTTAATTTGATGCTGTCGCTTTGCGGCAGCATTTTGCATATGAACAGAGATTTTATACAAGGCAGGAAAAGAGTATGGGAATGAGAATCAATACAACGCTGCCGCTTCCGGCAGAATTGAAAGCAGAGTATCCGCTTTCAAAGGAACTTACAGAAATCAAGAAAAAAAGGGATGCTGAAATCCGGGACATTTTTACAGGAAAGTCAGACAAGTTTGTCGTGATCGTAGGGCCATGTTCCGCAGACAATGAAGATTCCGTGTGTGAATATATAAGCAGGCTGGCAAAAGTGAATGAAAAAGTATCAGACCGCCTGATGATTATTCCGCGGATCTACACGAACAAACCAAGGACAACAGGTGAGGGATATAAAGGAATGCTTCATCAGCCAAAACCGGATCAGGCGCCGGATCTGCTGGCTGGAATTATTGCGATCCGTAAGATGCATATCCGTGCCATAGAAGAAAGCGGACTGACAAGCGCGGATGAGATGCTGTATCCGGAGAACAGAAGCTATCTGGATGATATCTTATCTTATGAGGCAATCGGGGCGCGTTCTGTTGAAAACCAGCAACACAGACTGACGGCCAGCGGTATGGATATTCCGGTGGGGATGAAAAATCCGACCAGTGGTGATTTTTCTGTGATGCTCAACTCTGTGATCGCGGCACAGAGTTCCCATACTTTTATTTACAGAGGCATGGATGTAACGACAGATGGAAACGATCTGGCACATGTGATTCTGCGCGGCGGAGTGGACAAGTATGGTACTTGTAATCCAAATTATCACTATGAGGATCTGATCCGTCTTCAGGCGATGTATGGAGAGAAACATCTGCCAATCCGGCAGCGATCGTCGATGCCAATCATTCAAATTCCAACAAGCAGTTCAAAGAGCAGATCCGCATTGTCAGTGAGGTGCTTCACAGCCGGAATTACAATACAAAATTAAAAGAGCTGATCAAAGGTGTGATGATTGAAAGTTATCTGGAAGAAGGATGTCAGAGTATCGGGGCAGACCAGATTTACGGAAAGTCCATTACAGACCCGTGTCTTGGATGGGAAGATACAGAGCGATTGATTTATAAAATAGCAGAAGAGTGCTAGAAGGGAGGCACATGATGAGAAGGCAGATGCTTGGAAAAAGTATGCTGGAAGTTCCGGTAGTTGCAGCTGGATGTATGCGTATTCAGGGAATGGATGAGACAGAGGTGGATGAGTATATCCATACCTGTCTGGAACTGGGAATTCAGTTTTTTGATCATGCGGATATTTATGGAAAAGGGGCATGCGAATCTCTGTTCGGACGTGTATTCGAGCAGACAGAATTTCGCAGAGAAGATATCATCCTGCAGTCTAAATGCGGGATTGTACCGGGTGTGATGTATGACTTTTCCAAAGAACATATTTTGCAGTCGGTAGAGGAATCTCTCCGCAGGCTGCGTACTGATTATCTGGATATCCTGCTTCTTCACAGACCGGATGCACTGATGGAGCCGGAAGAAGTGGCAGAAGCATTTGATCTGTTGGAGGGATCCGGAAAGGTGAGACATTTCGGTGTTTCCAATCATACGCCGATGCAGATCCAGCTTTTGAAAAAATGTGTGAGACAGGATCTTCTTGTCAATCAGCTTCAGTTCAGTATTCCGTTTTCTAACATGGTTGCATCAGGACTTGAGGCAAATATGCTGACAGATGGTGCCGTCAACCGAGACAACAGCGTGCTGGATTTTTGCAGACTGCATGATATGACGATTCAGGCATGGTCTCCGTTCCAGTATGGATTTTTCGAAGGGGTATTTGTTGACAGTGAGAAATATCCGGAATTAAATCAGGTGCTGGCGGATCTTGCGGAAAAATATGGGACAACAAAGACTGGTATCGCATCTGCATGGATATTCAGACATCCGGCAAAGATTCAGATGGTAGCAGGTACGACCAATCTGAAGCGATTGCGGGAGATCGCGCTGGCGGCAGATATCCGGCTGACCAGAGAAGAATGGTATCAGTTATATTTAAGTGCGGGACATATACTGCCATAGAATTTTGAGATAAATAACGGGAACGTGATCTGTAAAAACCACGTTCCCGTTTGTTTTTTTGTTTATCTTCCGGAGTATTTTTCTTCGCAGTATTTGCAGCGGTACACCTGGTTCTCTTCGTCTGTCAGGACAAAGATGTGATCCAGTTCCTGCTCGATGGATGTGATACATCTTGGGTTTTTGCAGCGGATCACATTGGTGATCTCTTTTGGAAGTCTTAGGATTTTTTTGTCGACGACCTGTTCATTGGAGATAATATTGACTGTGATATTGTGGTCGATAAATCCGAGAATATCAAGGTCCATAAAATCGATCGGACACTCGATCTTCATGATGTCTTTTTTTCCCATTTTACTGCTGCGGGCATTTTTGATGATCGCAACACAGCAGTCCAGTTTATCGAGGTGAAGATATTTGTAAATATCCATACTTTTTTCCTGCTTCGATGTGATCCAGAACAAAACCTTCAGAAATACGTCCTACGTTCAATGTATTTTTCAAATTAGATACCTTCTTTCTTTATGCGAAACAAATTTTTGTTACTCTACATGAATATCAAGCAGTGTCAGAATCAGTGCCATACGTACATAAACACCATACTGTACCTGTCTGAAATAAGCTGCTCGCGGATCATCGTCTACTTCCACAGAAATCTCGTTGACACGTGGCAGTGGATGCAGTACAAACATATCGGAAGGAGCCAGCTGCATTTTCTTTTTGTCCAGGATATAGAAATCTTTCATGCGGACATAATCTTCTTCGTTGAAGAAACGTTCTTTTTGTACACGTGTCATGTATAGGATATCAAGTTCCGGCATGGCGTCTTCCAGACGGACAACTTCCTTGTATTCGATATGGTTTTTATCCAGAACATCCTGACGGATATAGCTTGGAAGACGTAATTCTTCCGGTGAGATCAAAACAAATTTGATTCCCTCATAGCGCACCAGAGCGTGGATCAGAGAATGTACGGTACGTCCGAATTTTAAGTCTCCGCAAAGTCCGATCGTCATATGATCAAGGCGTCCTTTTACGGAACGGATAGTCAAAAGGTCAGTCAGTGTCTGGGTTGGATGCTGATGTCCTCCGTCTCCTGCGTTGATGACAGGAATGGAAGCGTGCTTACAGGCAACCATCGGCGCTCCTTCCTTTGGATGGCGCATAGCAACGATATCTGCATAACAAGAAACGGTGCGGATCGTATCTGAAACACTCTCTCCTTTTGAGGCAGAGCTGGAATCTGCGGAAGAAAATCCCATGATGCTTCCGCCCAGATTGAGCATCGCAGCCTCATGGCTTAAACGTGTACGCGTACTTGGTTCATAAAATAAAGTAGCCAGCTTCTTCCCTTCACATGCATGTGCATATTTTTCCGGGTGTTTTTCAATGTCTCCCGCCAGATTTAACAGTGTTTCCAGTTCCTCTACAGAAAAATCCAGAAGGACTCATCAAATGTCTCATATGTAACCTCCTTGTAAATCAGATCTTGTTTGAGAGCAGAATCTGATTATCGATATTGTAATAAATCTTCAACAGTTTTGCGTTTTGGTGCAGATGGCTCGATATCAGGATATCCAAGTGCAATCAATGCAGCCAGTTCCCGTTCCTTTGGAATGTCCAGAAGACTGGAAATTCCACTCTCATCAAATACGCCCATAATGACAGTACCCAGTCCGTATTCGTGCGCAGCCAGACAGAACGTCTGACAGGCCACACCGGCATCAAACATCTGCCAGCGGTCTTTTTTTCCAGTGGTATAAGAGCCGTCGCGCTCAAAACCGCACCGTCCTTTGATATAAGTGACAGCAATCAAAACCGGTGTCTGGCGGATGATATCTGAATTGTAAGATGGGGTAAAGTCATCAGCAATTTTTCCCAGAAGGGAAGGATCCTCAATTGCGATATAACGGGTAATCTGAGTATTTTTCCAGGATGGGGAAAAAGAAGCTGCGGAAACGATCTCTTCAATCAATGAATGCTTAACAGAATCCGGTTTGAATCTGCGGATGCTTCTGCGGCTTTTGATACAATCAACTGTATTCATTTCGATGTACCTCCCTATGCAAAATCTCTTCAATCATCATATACTAAACTGTGAGTTTTTTCAACAGAGAATTCATACGAAAATTAAGAAAGAAGCAGAAAAAATCTGGACAGAGATTGTAAATTGTAATTTAAAATTTGTTAATAGTTTGTAAAGAAGCTTAAAACAAAAAAATCAGGTGTTATAATACCAATGCAAAAGTGAAAAAAGAAGGAGAAATGTAAAATGAAGAAGAGAGTCATTGCGGTGTTGATTTCCGCCATACTGCTTTACCAGCCATTATCAGTATCTGCAGCAGCAGCTCCAGATGGAATGACAGACGCAAGCAAAACACCAGCGGCACAAAACGGGGCATGGGATGCATGGTGTGAGGAATGGGAAACAATAAAAACAGACTGGACACAGGTCGCCATGTCACCTGGATCCGATGAAACAGAAATGAATTTTGCATGGTATACGAAAGAAGGGGAAGAAGCGTCCTTTGTATATGGACAGACTCCGGATCTAAGTGATGGGCAAAGTGCAGCAGTATCAGAAAGTCCGGCACAGACAGGTTATAAGAGCAGCAAAGTGGTGATAAAGGATTTGAAGCCCGGAACTACGTACTATTATCAGGTGAGCGGAAAAGAGATTTGCTCCTTTACTACGGATGCAGATACAAGTTCCTTTTCCTTTATTTTCGTAGGAGATCCGCAGATTGGTTCTTCCAATCCGGAAAAAGCAAAAGACTCCGGAGGATATTTTAAAACCATCCTTTGCGGCAGCACAGTCAGAAGCAGTTAGAAATGATACCTTTAACTGGAATGATACATTGACAAAAGCATATGAAAAAACAAACAGATTGGCATCCTTTGTTCTTTCTTCTGGAGATCAGATTCAGACAAATGCCAAAAAAGTGCAGGATACAACAATCAGTGAGGTGGAATATGCAGGATATTTGAGTCCGGATCTTATGAAAAGTGTACCCGTCGCAACAACGGTAGGAAATCATGATGCAGACAATGCCAATTATACGTATCATTTTAATCCGGCAAACAGCAGTTCTCTTGGCGACAATGGAACAGTAGGCGGAGATTATTACTACACATATGGGGACGCCCTGTTTATGATTTTAAATACGCAGGATACAAATGTGGAGGAACATCGTCAGTTTATTGAATCCACAGTAGCGGCAAATACAGATTGCAAATGGAAAATAGTAACACTTCATCAGGATATTTATGGATCTGCAGAACATTCCAATGAACCAGAAATCACCAATTTGCGTTATAGTCTGGTGCCTGTGTTTGAACAAAATGATATTGATCTGGTGTTGGCAGGACATGATCACGCATATTCCAGAACAAAAATGTTAAAAGGCGGTCAGTTCAAAATGGAATATTCGGATGATGAATTTGAAGAACAGTTGGAAAAAGATATGGATGCGGGAGAAAATCCTGATACACTTTATGAGGCACCGGGAAATATTTCAGAAGATACACAGGATGAGGGCGAACAAAAATATCTGAAATATCTGCATGCGGTGATGGATGAGGAAGCAGTAATGGAATTGACAGAGAATCAGGAAACGGCGGTAAATTCTGATGGAATCATGTATCTGACAGCAGGATCTTCATCAGGAAGTAAATATTATGATCTGGTACCTCGCCAACAGACTTATATTGCCAACAGATGGCAGCAGGATGTTCCGACTTATTCGGTAGTAGACATTACGGAAACAACATTGACAGTGAATACATATCGCACAGATACACAGGAACCGATCGATACACAGTTTATGCTTGTGAAATCAGTTGATCATGGACAGCTTTCCGCGTTAATTGAAGAAGCTGGGAGTAAAAATCCAGAAGAATATACAACCGAGAGTTATCAAACAATGCAGCAGGCTCTGGAAGGCGCCAGAACTGTAAATGCAGATCCGGCAGCAGATACGGCAACACTGACAAATGCATATACTGCATTGAAAACAGCATTGGATCAGTTGGAGATGAAACATCAGGAAAATTTAAACCCACCGTCATCCAGTGATTCACCGGACAATGGACAGTCACAAAACGGAGGTACAAGTGGTTCTATGAGCGACCAGACTACGCATACAGAAGGTATCAATAAAAAACCAGTGACTTCACAAACAACGGTAAAAACAGGAGACGCTGTACCGATTGCAGGGGCAGTAATCGTGATGTTAACAGCGTTACTTTGCGGAGGCGGAGTGCTCGTGGCTCGGAGAAAGCGTGACCAAAAATGAATTGGCTGAAAAAGGGAGAAGGCAGTTTATCATTTTCGGAATTACGATTCTGTTTGCTGCATTTTTGATACAGTTAAATCAAGTGGAACGGGAAGGGCTGTATGAAACAGAAGGAAAAACCTTTGAAAAAGCAAAAAGTAGTGGAGATAAAAAAAGATAATACAACAGAGTCGGGAAATCAGATTGGAAATCAACTGGTTTCCCTTCGATTATTAAGTGGCAAGTTTCGTGGAACAGTTGTGGAGGCTGTCAGTTCTTCAGGTTATCTTTACGGAACACATTGTGAAAAGGGCATGAAGGTGATCGCGGAAGTGAATGAAGGGGAAGATTCGTTGTATGTTACCGTCTACAGTTATGACCGTACGGCAATTTTGTGTATGATTGTTTTGCTGTTTTTGCTGACCTTAAGTCTGATCGGAGGGAGAAAAGGAGTCTATTCCGCTGTCGCTTTGATTTTTACATTTGTATGTATTGTATTTCTATTTTTGCCACTTATCTACAGAGGGGTATCTCCTGTTTGGGCAGCAGTGCTGGTTGCAATTCTGACGACGGTTGTGACCATGTATTTACTGGGAGGGATTTCAAGTAAAAGTGTGACTGCTGTGGTCGGCACAGTACTGGGGGTTGGAATTTCAGGGATACTGGCAATTCTGTTTGGAAAATGGACACATATTTCCGGATATAATGTTGCAGATATTGAGCAGTTGACGTATGTAGGTCAGACAACGAATATTAAAATTGGAGAATTGTTGTATGCGGGCATTTTGATTTCGGCACTGGGGGCTGTTATGGATGTTGCGATGTCAATAGCGTCTACTATTAATGAAATCCACTTTCGCAATCCACTGCTTTCTGCAAGGGAATTATTTTTTTCGGGGATACGGGTTGGAAAAGATATGATGGGACAATGTCAAATACACTGATTTTAGCTTTTACAGGTACGTCGATTAATACGTTAGTATTTTTGTATGTGTATAACTATTCCACAACGCAGATCATCAATATGTATTCCATAGGAATCGAGTTAATTCAGGGAATTGCTTCCACAATGGGAGTGATATTGACGATTCCATTGGTTTCATTACTTAGTGCATGGCATTTAAAACGGAAAGAAATTAAAATTTTTTCAAAAATTTTTCAAAGAACAGGCCGGCGGTAAACCAAAGCGGCGCATAATCAAGACGGATGACCCCTTTGATATTGAATTTTGCACGACTGTAATCCCAGGGACAGATCCGGTGTTTCTTTAAAAACAGACCGGATAAAAATTCCCCGGCAAAAATAAAAGCAGTGTAGATACTGCCGCGCAGAAGGGTATTTTTTGTCTTTAATTTCTGGGAGAGCGGGGAGAAAATACATGCCATTCCATAGATTGGAAACATCCAGATGGAGGTTCTTCCTGCAAGTGTATAATCTTTGGAGAAAAAGGAGTGAAGTCCTGTAAACAAAATTTCCATGCACCAGCCGAGGGTGCCGCATAAAATAAATTTTTTCTTCATAACAACAGACTGCCATTTTAGAGCGGATTTATGCAGTTAGAAATCAGGTATTGTACAATCGGAAAAAAAATGTATTATAATACAGCTTAAGTTTGAAATGACAAGGAGAGAAGAAAAATGGCGACATTGGAAGAACTCAGGGAGAAGCTGGATGGGATCGATGATCAGATCGCAAAGCTGTATGAAGAAAGAATGAAAGTCTGCGAGGATGTTGGAAGATTTAAAGTCGGCGCAGGGCGAAAAGTGTTTGACCGTCAAAGAGAACATGAAAAACTTCTGGATGTGGCATCCAAGGTGAACGGTGAGTTTAACAAGAAGGGGATTCAGGAGCTGTACGCACAGCTGATGAGTATGAGCCGGAAATTGCAGTATCAGCAGCTTGTGGAGGCGGGTGCACTGGGAAGACTTCCGTTTATTGAGATGGAGTCGCTTGATAAGCAGAATGTCCGTGTCGTATTTCAGGGGGTGGAAGGAGCTTATAGTCAGGCTGCCATGAAGAAATATTTTCCGGACAATGAGAACAATTTTCATGTGACGACTTTCCGGGAAGCCATGGAGGCAATCGAGGAGGGGGCGGCAGATTTTGCAGTTCTTCCGATTGAAAATTCTTCTGCTGGAGCAGTCAATGAAGTATATGACCTGTTGGTAGAGTTCGAAAATTATATTGTGGGAGAGACGTTCCTTCCAATCGAAAATACGCTGGCAGGCCTTCCTGGAACCACACTCTCTCAGATTGAGCGTGTGTACTCTAAGGCAGAAGCTCTGATGCAGACAAGCCGTTTCTTGGAAAAGCATGGAGACTGGCAGCAGATTAGTGTGTCCAATACAGCGGCAGCGGCAAAAAAAGTCCTAAAAGAGCAGGATCACTCGCAGGCGGCAGTGTGCAGTGCATATGCAGCACAGGTATACGGACTTTCTGTTCTGGCAGAGGATATTAATGATGAGACTAATAATGTGACACGGTTTATCATTGTTACGAATCAGAAGATTTTTACGCCGGATGCATCGAAAATCAGTATTTGTTTTGAACTTCCGCACCAGAGTGGATCACTGTATCAGATTTTGTCGCATTTTATTTACAATGACCTGAACATGACAAAGATTGAATCCCGTCCGGTGGAAGGGAAAAGCTGGGAGTATCGTTTCTTTGTGGATTTCGAAGGAAATCTCGAACAGCCGGGTGTGAAAAATGCGATCCGGGGGCTCAGAGAAGAAGCGCGGAACTTGAAGATTTTAGGAAATTATTGATGAGTATGAGGGAGGAACAGGAAGATGCGTACCAATGAACTGATCTTATATAAAAATATGGAATACGAAGAGTTACTTTTGGATATGACATTTCTGATGGAACATTATGATAATGAATACTATAATCAGGAGGATTTAAAAGGACTGCTTTTTTCCTGTATGAATGAATTGCTGGAACTCTCAGAGTGTCACGGGTTTTTCGGAAATCTCTGGCATACCTTCCTGACTTTCCTGCTGGCAAATGATGAAAATGCTTACAGTACCTCCTGCGAGATCACGGGAGAGACAAAAGGAAGCCTGAATCTGGCGGCAGAGCATGATTTTTGGATTTTTAAAGAATTATTCGATTATGATTTCACTGCATTGATGCGGGTTTTGGATGCAGGCTGTTTTCCCTTCTTCTGGACTATGAAAATACACAGATGATAGGATTGTTTTTAATAAACGAATCCGTGACAGAATCTGTAATCTGAGCAGGGAGCTGGAGCAGGCAGAGGACGTACAGTCGTTTAAGCAGTGCGTGACGGAGTTTTATCGGGAGTTTGGAGTCGGAAAGCTGGGACTGCACAAAGCGTTTCGCGTGGAACATACCAAAGACGGAGCAGCGGAAATCGTTCCAATCACGAACATTGCTCATGTGCATCTGAATGATCTCGTAGGATATGAGGCAGAAAAGCAAAAGCTGATTGATAATACCAAAGCGTTTGTAGAGGGAAAAAGAGCCAATAACTGTCTGCTCTACGGAGATGCAGGGACAGGAAAATCATCTTCCATCAAAGCAATTTTAAATCAGTATTATGATCAGGGGCTTCGCATGATCGAAGTATATAAGCATCAGTTTCAGGATCTGAACGAGGTGATTGCCCAGATTAAAAATAGAAACTATAAATTTATTATTTACATGGATGATCTCTCTTTTGAAGAATTTGAAATCGAATATAAGTATCTGAAAGCCGTGATCGAAGGAGGTCTGGAGAAAAAACCGGACAATATTCTGATCTATGCAACTTCCAACAGAAGGCATCTGGTGAGGGAGACTTTCCGTGACAAACAGGATCGGGATGAAGAACTGCATACAAACGATACGGTGCAGGAAAAACTGTCTCTTGTGGCAAGATTCGGTGTCAAGATTTATTTTGCCTCTCCGGCTAAAAAGGCATTCCAGAAGATCGTGACAGAACTGGCAAAGCGGAACCATATTTCCATGCCGGAAGAAGAACTTTTATTGGAAGTCAATAAATGGGAATTGAGTCACGGGGGAATGTCGGGAAGAACTGCACAGCAGTTTATTGATTACCTTCTTGGGAAGGAATAACCGTATCAGGCGGAAAAAGAAAAGGAATTTGGTATGACAGGAAAGAAACGGATGCGCCGTCTTGCATTGACAGGCGCACTGCTGATGCTGTGCACAAATACGGCGGCAGGATGCAGACAGCAGGAAAAGCAGGAAGTAACACCAGAAGTATTGATGGATGCGGTAGACAAAAATATGAAAGAAGTCAATTCGGCATCCAGTTCACTGGAAATCGAGGTGGAGTTGGAGGATGTGCTGGATCATACCAGAATCCGAATGGATATGGACATGGAGAACACGGTAAGCCCCAGAGCAGGACACGCAAAGGGGAGGGCGGAAGTGAAGCTAAATGATAATCTGGTCTCTAGTAATATGGAAATCTACCAGGTGGAAGAAGGCGATAAGTATGTGACGTACAGTAGTCTTTACGAGCAGTGGTCGAGGACAGAGAGTGAAAACAGCTCCTCTTCCAGTGGTACAGAAACAGATTTTTCCAGAGTGCAAGAGCGGAAATCGAAGATTTTACGCTTGCAAAGCAGCCGGTAAAGGTCCGGGAAAAGACGTGCTATGAAATCTACGGGGATATGCAGGGAAAGAAGCTGATGGATTTTCTTGGGGAGGAGATGATTCAGGCCTACGGTCTTGTGGATCTGCTGGATCAGGATGCGCTGGATACACTGGAGATTCCGGTTACGGTGGATATTTACAAAAAAGAAAAGCTGCCGGCAAGGATCATCGTGGATATGACAGATGTGATGGATGAATTATACCAAAGCTTCGGGAAAACAACTAATGTGAATTTTTTATAATATTGAACTGGTGTATAACGGATATGATAATGTGGGACAGATTCAGGTTCCTGAAGATGTGAAGCAAGCAGTCAATGGATAAGAATACTCTTTTATTATAGAAAATAGATGGATGCCCTGGTAACGAAATCTGTACCAGGGGCATTTTGAATGCATTTTAATCAGAAATTTCTTTTAAGTCGCCGATATCACTGTCGATGATCAGCGAATAATTGGTATAATATACGACAAAGCCGGGTTTTGCACCCTTTGGTTTTTTGACATGTTTTTTCTCAATATAGTCAATCTCTACTTTTTCTCCGCCCCGGGCCTTGGAATAGTAAGCGGCAAGCCGTCCGGCCTCTTCAAATGTACGGTCCGGAAGCTCATCTCCGTTGGTGCGGACAACAACATGAGATCCGGGAGTATTTTTTGCATGGAACCACCAGTCATTGCCGACTGCAAATTCGAAGGTCAGCCAGTCGTTCTGCAGGTTATTCTTTCCGACATAAATATGATATCCGTCACTGGAAAGATAGTGCAGTGGTTTGTTTTTGATCTTTACTTTTTTCTTGGTGAATTTGCGGCGCATATAACCGGAATGAATCAGCTCTTCCTTGATCTCTGCAAGATCCTCCTCACTGAGTGCGATATCCAGAGCAGTGCTGACGGATTCCAGGTATGTGATGTCTTCTTTTGTTTCTTCGGTCAGCGCGGATAATGCTTCAAAGGTACGTTTTTGTTTGTTATATTTTTCGAAATAGCGCTGTGCATTTTCCAACGGAGTTTTGTGGTATCCAATGGGATTTTTACCATTTCATTGTTGTAGTAATTCAAAGCCTCCAGTACTTTTGCACCTGGTTCCAGATTATAGCCGTAAGTATGGATCAGTTCGCCGTATACTTTGTATTTG
>ENA-OQBJ01000526-OQBJ01000526.1-human-gut-metagenome-genome-assembly--contig:-NODE-526-length-19975-cov-3.687223_pt1 | contig 19975 bp, 19 predicted proteins | sample MGYA00242743_ERZ504545 | MGnify/ENA primary metagenome ERZ504545 (study PRJEB26092, sample SAMD00036252) | human gut metagenome | host: Homo sapiens | study: EMG produced TPA metagenomics assembly of...
GCAAAAGTTTGATACTAATCTTGGGCTTGTTTGGTTTTGACAGCGAGAGATGTGGTATGTAAGCATGCAGTGCGTCAGTGATTTGCACTATAATCTCAGTTACTGAACAATTATCTGGCAACGAAAATTATGCTCTCGCTGCTTAATCGAAGAATAGTAGATTAGCTTTATTTCCGTCACAGTGATGGAAACGAGATGTCGCTCAAAAGCTCTTGTTCCGAAGCGTTTGGTCAAGCGGCACAGCAAATTCGGGAATAGTTTCAGTCGGGTTCCGAGGCTGAAATGAAATTTTAGGGACTAAGGTATAAGTGGGTGGCTCTGGTCTTGCTTATGCACGAAAACCGAAGGCAGAGATAAGCATGTAGAAAGCATATGGCTTCCTTGTTTGGACGAGGGTTCGATTCCCTCCAGGTCCACCCAGGAAAAAGATGAAAGGGGCTGTTTCAATATCAAAGATGAAACAGCCTTATTTGTATCTGTAAGTTACTAAATGAAAATCTCCTGCCTCAGTCCTGTAATTAGCATGAACCAAGGCAGGAGATTTTTCCATTTAAAGTATATGTGCTTATAGTTATAATTTCGGGATAACCACGAAATGAGTTTCCGGATATTCCTTTGCCAGCAAGTCACGGATATAGGCTTCTGTATCCCGACGGATAATATCATCGTCTTCTTCCGGGAAAAGATTATAAGCCACGGTATGCAGGCGAATACCCCGACGAGTAATCGCTTCCAGACTTAACAAAGTATGATTAATGCTTCCCAGTTTCCCCGAAGTCACAAAAATCAACGGATAGTTTTTCTGTGCCACATAATCGATTGTCAGCAAGTCGCGGGTAAGCGGGACCATCAGTCCGCCTGCTCCTTCCAGCAAGACCGCGTCATAGGTTTCGCTCAACTGGCGGGTGGCCTTTTCTATCTTGTCGAAATCAATCGGACGATGATCTATTTCGGCAGCCAAGTGAGGCGAGCAGGGATAAGTAAATATTTCAGGCATGGTCAGTCCACTTTCATCTTCCGGCAGCAGACCGGTTCCCATAATCTTGCGATGCAGTTCGATATCCTCCGACATACCGACATTCCCCGTCTGAATAAATTTCTGCGTAATCGTACGCACGCCTTGTTCGTTCCATGTCTTTGCCAGATAACCGGTAGCATAACTCTTTCCGACATTGGTATCAATGCCGCTCACAAAAAAAACATTGTCTTTCATATTATTACATTTTACTTTTTACAAATCATATAAATAGGATGATAAGTCAGCGGAACAGTTCCGTCGGGTGCTGCATACAGTTCCTTATAACGGCGGCAGAAATCGTTCAGTTCTCCCCTTGTCCAGCTCTGCTGACGTATGCCCGTCACTCCCGTTTCCTTCAGATGCTTCAGTACCTCCAGCGGTGAAGTAAAAGACAATTTCAGCTTTTCCTCCCGACTGTACACAATCTGATATTCAGCCGACAATACATCTGTCAGCTCCTTCAGCGAACGGTAAGGAAGCGTATCCGAAGTAAGCGATACCACCTCTTTTACATTCTGAGGGCCAAACGTACTGAAAGCCAGATAACCATCGGCCGTCAGGAGCTTGCGACAGCCTGCCAGAAACTTCTCCGGCTGGTCGAACCACTGAATGGCAGAGCACGACACAATCAGATTCTGCCCCGACGGGAAATTCAGCGCCTCTGCATCGGATGCAGCAAAATGAATCCTCTTATTGGCAAGCAAATCGGTAAGATACGGTTCCACTTCGGGACACAAGTCGTTCAGCAACAAGCGTTCGGGAGTAGCACGATGCAGAAAGGCACGGGTAAACATGCCTGTTCCACAACCAATCTCCAGCACGTTACGCCGTCCCCCCGATGGGATATACTTGCCTATCGCATCAGCCATGTGATAAGCAATCTGCCGCTGTACATCCGCCCGTATGGAATAACTGCCCACAGCCTTGGCAAAACGGCGGCGAATCAACGTCTTGTCCATTCTTCCCCCTTTCCTTCCAGCAGGCGGTCGAACAACACAGTATCATAATGTTCTGCTTCCACCTCCATCACCTCTGTGCCAGTCCATGCGGCACGCTGATTTGCCGGAATAAAAATCTTGTCACACAAACCGATGATTGCCTTGTCCCACACAAAAGCCGCAGGCTGAACCTTCCCGACCTCATGCTCCAAAGCAGCCAGTTCCGCTCCCAGCTCTTCCGTCGTACGGTAAGGCTGATGCGAAAGAAACTCCTTCACCTGTCCCGCACCGCCACATATTCTCCGGCGAAAACGCGCCAGCGCAGCATCCGAAAAATTCTCCAGTGTACCGTGAAAAACCGCTTCCGCTATTCCTCGCCGGTCATCTATCGGGAAAGGCGTACCGTTGACAGCCAGTTTCATCTCCCAGGGATAAGTACGCCCCGAAAGAATCTGTCCGGCTACCCATACTCCCATCGACCAGGCAAGTAGTCTGATTTCACGATAACCATCCAGCAAAGAATAATCGAACTCCAGCGTACGGTAATCGAAGCAGAGCAGACAGTCGTACCCTTCCGCCACCGTACGGCGGAACAGATTCTCGTCGCTTCCCCATCCAGCAAAGAAAAGAAGCAGGCGTGGACTATTTTCTTTTTTTATAAATAATTGCTTCATTTTCAGTCATTCGGCAGACATGCAAAAAAACATGCTGATATTAAAAAAAAATATGCTGATGTTTTCGGAAAAATATGCTGATGTTTTTCTTAAAACATGCTGAAGTTTTTTCATGCATTCGTACCAGTGTTTTTTAAACGTTCATAATCTTTACAACTCACGGCATAAACTGTCCACTTCCTCTTCTGTGACAGCTGCCGTCAGCGAGATACGCAATCGGGAAGTTCCTTCGGGAACCGTAGGCGGACGAACCGGCAGCACATAAAATCCTTTCCGCTGCATGTCTTCCGCTTTCAGGATGGTCTGATTGCTCTCACCCACAATAAAAGGAACAATATGACTTGAGGAAGGGCACTCACAACCTGCCCCCCGGACAGCTGCCTGCACCCGAAGAGCCGCCTCAGCCAGTCGTTCCCGACGGTCGTTCCAGCCTCCCAGACGCGACAGGATAAACTTTGTCCATGCCACATTCAGCGGAGGAAGTGCTGTCGTAAAGATAAATGTCCGCATCCGGTTAACCAGAAATGAGCGCATTACCTCACTGCACACCACATACGCTCCGACCGAAGCCAACGCCTTACCGAACGTACCGCACAGAAAGTCAATATCCTTCATACATCCTTGTTCCTCGGCCACACCCAGTCCGCTTCTGCCACGTACACCGATACCATGGGCCTCATCCACATACAGCATCACACCGGGATAACGCTTTTTCAAGTCCACCAACCGGTCGAGAGGAGCCACATCTCCATCCATACTGAAAATACTCTCCGTCACGATAATGATCCGTTCGTAGTCTTTATAACTCTTGGCAAGCAAAGCTCCAGTTGCCCGTAATCCTGATGACGATAACGGATGCACCGTGCCGCCGACAGCCGGATTCCGTCAATCAGACTGGCATGTACCAGCTTGTCTGCCAGAATCAGCGTATGCGCATCAGCCACGGCGGGAAGTATTCCTGCATTCATGTGATAACCGCTCGAAAAGACCAGTGCACCGCTTGCTCCGAACATCTCGGCAAGCATCCGTTCCAACTCATCGTATACGGTAAAGTTACCGGTCAGCAGGCGCGACGACGACGACGAGAACAGAAAATCACGTTCCGAAAGCGTGCGCATAAACTCGTCACGCAGCGCAGTGTCGGCAGCCAGTCCCAGATAGTCATTCGAAGAAAGATTCAGCATACGCTTGCCCTCCTTCCAGATCCATTTTCCCTGATGTTCCGCCTGCGACAGTGTACGCAGATTGCCAGCCTCATCCAGCGCATCGAGCGTCCGGCTATATAAATTATCCGATGAAACCATCGTTTCCATTCCTTTCTTTCTTTAACAAGTTATTTCTCTTACAATCTTCAGCAAGCCGGAAGTCAGCTTTGTCAGTTCCTCCTTGCTGATAATAAACGGAGGCATGATATATACCAGTCGTCCGAACGGACGTACCCAGATACCTTCTTCCACAAACCGGCGCTGCATCCATGCCATATCCACCGGATTCTTCATTTCGATGACTCCGATAGCCCCTAGTACACGTACATCTGCACCTGAGGCAATCCGGCAGCCGGTAGCAGTTCCTCCCGCAACTGTACCTCTATGCGCTTCACCTTCTCGTTCCATCCACTGGACAAAAGTAGATTGACAGAAGCGCAAGCCACCGCACAGGCAAGCGGATTTCCCATAAAAGTAGGTCCGTGCATAAAAGCATGCGGCTCGTGTGAAGAAATACAGTCCGCCACTTTATCGGAAGTCAGCACGGCCGAGAAAGTCATATACCTCCGGTCAGCGCCTTACCGATACACATAATATCGGGTTCCACTCCGGCATGTTCCCAGGCAAACAGTTTTCCGGTACGTCCGAAGCCCGTAGCAATCTCGTCGAAGATAAGCAGCAAACCATATTCACGGCACAACCTGGCCGCCTCACGCAGATACTGCGGATGATAAAAACGCATACCGCCGGCTCCCTGAACTATCGGCTCCAGTATCAGTCCGGCAAGCGTCTGATGATGCTTTTCGATTGTTTCCTTCAGTGGAAGAATATCCTTCTCGTCCCATTCGGCATCGAAACGGCACTGAGGAGCAGGTACAAAATAACGTACCGGAAGCGCCGAACCAAACAAGCTATGCATGCCCGTCACCGGATCGCATACCGACATCGCATTCCATGTATCTCCATGATAGCCGGAACGGATCGTCACAAAATTGTTCTTTTCAGGCTTTCCCGCAGCAAACTGATACTGTACCGCCATCTTCAATGCAACTTCTACAGCCACCGAACCACTGTCGGCATAAAAAATCTTCTGCATGGAAGGCGGAACAATCTTCAAAAGCAATTTTCCCAATGCGATGGCAGGCTCGTGCGTAAGTCCTCCAAACATCACATGCGACATGTTTTTCAACTGCTCTTCAATCGCCCGATTCAATACCGGATGATTATATCCATGTACGGCACACCACCACGACGACATACCGTCTACCAGTTCCGTACCGTCTTCCAGCGTAATGATACACCTTTTGCCCGTTTCACCTTGTACGTAGCAACGGGTTAATGGTCGACGTATAGGGATGCCACAAATGCTCCCTGTCGAAGTTATCAACACATTGTTCATAAGTCATAACCCACCTCCTTTATTCGTTTTTTATCTTCTGCCACTTTCGAACCCAGCGTCGTCAGCAAATCTCCCACGATAGCCGAGTTCACACCGATATACATCGCCTTACGTACCGCCTCGTCACTCAACTGCGAACGTCCTCCCGCAAAACGAAGATAAGCCGAAGGATTGACAAAACGGAACATAGCCACTGTACGCAATACCTCTTCTTCCGAGAGCGCAGGCTCCGTTTCGAGCGGAGTACCCTTGATCGGCTGCAACAAGTTGAGCGGAATAGACTGAATATCCAGCGATTTTAAAGTAAAGGCAAACTCCACACGCTGCCGCATGGTTTCCCCCATTCCGATAATTCCTCCGCAACACACATCCATCCCCGTACGACGGGCAGCCTGTATGGTAGCCAGTTTCTCTTCCTGTGTATGAGTAGAACAGAGATTGGCGAAATGAGAAGGCGCCGTTTCCAGGTTGCAATGATAGCGGACTACTCCTGCTTCATGAAGCAAGGCGAGCTGTTCCTCAGTAGCCAGCCCCAGCGAAGCGCAAAGCTGTATATCTGAGTGCTCTTTCAAATATGCAAAATGCCGGCACAAAGCCTCTACCTCCTTATTGGAAGGTTTCCGTCCACTCGTTACCAGCGAGAAGCGAGCAACTCCCTGTTCTTCGTTCGCCTTTGCATGGCGCAGACATTCCTCCTGCGAAACCAGTCCGTACACCTCAACACCCGTTGCATAATGTGCCGACTGAGCACACCATTTGCAATCTTCAGAACACCGTCCCGACTTGGCATTGATAATGGAACACATATCAAACTTATGCGAAGCATACTTCAGCGTAATGCGATGAGCCGCTTCACACAATTCCTCCAGAGGAGCCTCCTCCGCCAGCCAAAGCGCCTCTTCCTGCGTCAGTTCAAGACCGTCGTCAACTTTTTTTTTCTAATGTTTCTATCATATATATTTATAGGCATAAAAAAGCGGAATGGCGAAAGTACCCGTGTACACCTAAACAAGATGCCACACGAATCCTTTCGCCATTCCGTTTCGGTAAATGACAATAATTCTGAGTTTTTCTAATACAAGCAACCTCACTGCCCGCCGGTTCAACAGCCACAGGCAGTCCCATCAAAAGCAGCATGACACATCCCAACGGAATCCCTATATCGTACGGTGAAGCATCCTGTTCCCTGATACCGTTCATAGCATATACACACTGCCCGTTACCTTCTACCGACACGATATGTCTTGCCTTATCCAACGATGAATCGGCAATACCCTTACACACCCTTCCAATCGTCACATGCCGGTGCAGACTTCCGAACACAGCATAATTTTTCCGACTCCAACGGCGGAAACGGATCGATTTTCTCTGGTTATGTAATGTGTTTTCGTGCATATGGTTTTATTCAGATGGCTGCAAATATAGAGAAAAAACCGAAAGCCGGCTTAAAAAATCGGATAAACTCATTGCGACAGGACATTTTTAAGCCTTCTTCAAACCGTTTTTCTTATTTTAATTATCTTTCATCACAAAAGTTTCATAAAAGAATACGGTTTCATAAAAATATGTATCTTTACACTTTGTAAAAAGGCTTTCTTAAAAAGCAAGATAAAAAGGCTAACAAAACGGCATAATAACCAAACACTTAACTCAAAAAGAGAAAAAATGAAAGTTTGTAATTTAGGAACAGTAACCCATCTTGAAGACATCATGCAGATGTCTGATTACATCTGTACAGAAGCTCCCTTACTTATAATCGTTCCTGCTTTCGACCAAATCAAACGCAGTCTCCAAGAAATTTCCATTCATTTGTTCCGTGCCGAACAGGAAAAGGCTTCACAAGCCATCCTGCATCTGGAAAAGCACTGCATGGAAACTGTTTCCGGATTCCTGCCCGATCATGGTTCTGCCTTTGAGTTTGCCCAAACACAGATCACATCCAATTTTCAGCATATCCGGCAACTGGCAAACAGCACGTTCAGCCAGTCCGACGAACGCAGATTACTCATTTCGGGAGAATACATTTCTTCGGCACTGGTAGCCGCCTATTTAAAAAGCCGACACATTGATGCCACTGTAGCAGATGCTGCCACACTGATGCACCTGGATGCTGACGGAAAACCTGATTTAGAAACAATCTGCCAACAGGCACAAGCTTTTGCGCAAACAGCACAAGCCGCAGTCTATGTCACCCAGTCGCTTGTATGCCAGAATGCTTACGGTGAAGTAGAATATATCGCCAAAGGTGACAGTTGCGCTTATGCCATGTATCTGGCCATCGCTTTCCGTGCTCAAGAACTCGTACAACGGATACAGGCAAAAGAAATATACATCCCGAACGACAATCAAAAGCCGGAAGAAAGCAACGACACGATGTTCTCCTTCGAAGAAGCCGAGAGCCTCATCAATGCCGGCGTTCGTCTGGTATCACCCCGCAGTCTCTCGCTTGCCCATCAATATCAGATTAGTATCCGGCTGATAAACGGACAAGGCCGCATCATCCGCCTCGTCAGTGAGATACAAGAAGAAACGCATACCGTAAAAGCCATCACAGCCCGGAAGCACATAACCTACATCCGACTGCACTCATCGGGAAGTATTTCTTCCTTCCGCTTTCTGGAGAAAACACTTACAGTCTTCGCGAAGTACAAGGTATCTATCTATCTGATGACATCTTCCAGCACCAACATTTCGATGGCAATAGAAACAGACACCGAAACCCTCGGCCTGCTCCGCCGTGAGCTGTCAGGATTTGCCGAATTAATCACGGAAAACAATATTGCCACTATCAGCATACTCGGAAAACTGAACTGGGGAGATTCGGATGCAAGCAGCCGTATCATCGAATTGCTGCACGACATACCTATCCTGATGATTTCGTACGGGAATGACAATCATTGCGTATCGATAGCCATCCGGCAGAGTGACTGCAAATACGCTCTCTGTACGTTATCCGATCATTTTCTCGGAACCGATTTCACACACGAAAACGGCTCGCATTCGTTCAGTGAAGAGTATAACGCTTTTATCATCTGATTTCCAAGCAAGCTTTAACTTATATAGAGTTATTGCAATGTCAATTTTATAGATTAAATTCAAACATAAGACCTATAGGGAATTCATCTATCTTATACAGCGTACGACATATCTCTCCGTCGCGCCATAAAGATAGCACGTAATACTTATAATGTTTTGTAAACAATTAGAGTGGCTATCCACAATATTCTTGCAAGCCTTTTTTACAACCAAAACAAAAGAATCATGCGCAGATAACTCAATTTCTCGCGTAAAATTTTCAATGCCTTATACATTGTGTGCTTCTACCGTACGCAAGGAAATACCCATCACATCGGCTATATCCTTATTCTTCATGTCGTGCAGGTAGCTGAGCTTAAATACTTCTTTACACTTATCAGGAAGTTCGTCTATTGCCTGCCTGATTTCCGAACGCAGTTCGCGGTTCTCTATCCGCTTGATAACTTCCGAATGATCGGGCTGATAGTATTCAGTTCTTTTCTGATAGAACTCTATTTCGGCAGCACTGTAGTTTTCGGCTACAGCCTTATGTTTCAACAGATTGATTGCCTTGGTATAGATAGACCTGTAAAGAAAGGCCTGAATCTGCTCGCCAAATTCTACAGAATCCTGCCTTCTCCATATTTCGACAAATACATCTTGAACTATATCTTCTGCATCATCCTCTCCTACAAGGCGAGTTGCATAAAACAGAAGTCCGGCATAGTAGCGTCGAAATAAAGCTTTATATGTATCTTCAAAATTTCCTCTCATCTAGTATTTCAAGGCTAATCTGTGGGCAAATGTAACGATTTGAGAGAAATGAACCAACGAAATAAGTGTTTTTCTCTTATTTCTTGTTATATTTACAAATCAAATACTAATATTATGAGATTGAAGACAATTCCACTTTACGCAGTTCTGGCATTTGCCGCATGTACATCACCGAACCAATCTTCGAACATGACAGAAGATTACACTCAATACGTCAATCCGTTTATCGGAACTGACTTTACAGGAAATACTTATCCGGGTGCTCAGGTTCCCTTTGGAATGGTGCAGCTCAGTCCTGACAATGGATTGCCTGGATGGGACAGAATTTCCGGATATTTCTATCCGGACAGTACGATTGCCGGATTCAGCCATACGCATCTCTCGGTACAGGCGCGGGCGATCTTTACGACGTTTCGTTCATGCCGGTTACGCTTCCGTATAAAGAAGCTGAAGCTCCGCTGGGTATTCATTCTAAATTTTCACATGCCAACGAAAGTGCTTATGCCGGATATTATCAGGTAAAGTTGGACGATTATAATATCAATGTGGAACTGACTGCTACAGAGCGTTGCGGCATCCAGCGTTATACATTCCCGAAAGCCGAAGCAGCTATCTTCCTGAACCTGTCAAAGGCTATGAACTGGGATGCGACACAAGATTCTCATATCGAAGCTGTCGACTCGGTTACTATCAGGGGATATCGCTATTCAGATGGTTGGGCACGCGGACAGAAGATTTATTTCTGTACCCGTTTCTCACGTCCGTTCAATGCAATGACAATTGACTCTACGGCTATCGAGAAAGACGGCAAGCGCATCGGAACTGGAGTTATCGCCCGCTTCGATTACACAACTGAAGAAAATGAGCAGATCACACTGGCAACTGCTATCTCAGGAGTAAGCATGGAAGGAGCTGCCAAGAACTTGCAGGCTGAAGCACCCGACAATAACTTCGATACATATCTAGAAAAGGCTAAAGATATGTGGAACAAAGAACTTGCCAAGATACAGATAGATACTCCCGACAAGGATGAAAAGACTGTTTTCTACACGGCTTTGTATCACAGTATGCTGGCTCCTACTATATATAGTGATGTAGACGGCTCTTATTATGGCCCAGACAAACAGGTGCATCATGCCGACGGATGGACAAACTATAGTACATTCTCGTTATGGGATACTTACCGTGCATCGCATCCGTTGTTTACTTATACGCAGCCTGAGCGCACCAACGATATGGTTAAATCGTTCCTTGCATTTTACGAACAGAACGGACGCTTGCCGGTATGGAATTTCTATGGAAGTGAAACAGACATGATGATTGGTTACCATGCCGTACCGGTGATCGTAGATGCTTACCTGAAAGGTATCGGCGACTTTGACGCAGAAAAAGCACTGGCTGCCTGTGTGGCAACGGCTAACATCGATGAATATCGTGGCATAGGAGTGTACAAGGAAAAAGGCTATATTCCTTACGACCTGCACGATCAGTATAATAATGAGAACTGGTCGCTTTCTAAAACACTTGAATATGCTTTCGACGACTATTGTATAGCCGAAATGGCAAAGAAGATGGGCAAGGAAGATATCGCCAAGCAGTTTTATGCTCGTGCAGCGAACTATAAGAATGTATATAATCCGGCTACTTCATTTATGCAGCCGCGCGACATGAAAGGTAACTTCATCGAGAACTTCAAGGCTGACGAATATACTCCGCATATCTGTGAAAGTAACGGATGGCAGTATTTCTGGTCGGTACAGCATGATGTGAACGGTCTGATTGAACTGACCGGAGGAAAAGATCGTTTTGCCCAGAAACTGGACAGCATGTTTACGTTCCATCCTACCGAGAAGGACGAACTTCCGATTTTCAGTACAGGAATGATAGGACAGTATGCACACGGCAACGAGCCGAGTCACCATGTTGCTTATCTATATAATGCAGCCGGACAACCGTGGAAGGGACAGCAATACATCAGCCAGATAACTCACGAACTGTACACCAATACACCGGCAGGACTCTGCGGTAACGAGGACTGCGGACAGATGTCGGCATGGTATGTATTCAGCGCAATGGGATTCTATCCGGTTAATCCGGTATCGGGCATGTATGAAATAGGAAGCCCGGCATTCCCGAAAGTACAATTGCACCTGAATAACGGAAAGACTTTTACAGTCATCGCAGAAAATGCCAGTCGTGAAAACTGCTATATCCAATCGATAAAGTTGAATGGAGTGGCTTATGACAAGAGTTATATCACTCATCAGCAAATCATGGAAGGAGCCACTTTAGAAATAAAAATGGGCAACAAACCGGGATATATCTGGTACAAATAATATTTTTAAACATCAAAATGTTTTTTACGACAAGAGTAAGTGTTTTTATTTCGCTAATTGTTATATCTTTGAACAGGAAGTAAGGTAAAGAGATGAACAAAGTAAACTATAATACAATAATACGCTTCTTTAAAAACGAGTGCTCGGAAGAAGAACGCTTACTCATCATAAAGTGGGTGAATGAGTCGCAGGAACATGCCGAACAATTCTTCAGATGGGAAGAATTGTATCACTTGGGAAACAACTCTGAAAAGGAAAATGACTTAGCAATCAGAAAAGCTGAGAAAAAACTATACGAACGGATTGAAATAGAGAAGAGCCATCAGTGGTTCTTCTCTACAATCAACCGTTGGGTGAAATATGCAGCGGTAATCACCAGTATTCTGGCTATATCCGGACTCACATTATGGTATTTTGTTGCCGACTCACAGGAAAAATGGATTACTGCTTCGACAACAAACGGAGAAACATTGGAAATAACGCTGCCGGATAACAGTAAGGTATGGCTGAATGAAAATTCTATATTGAAATATCCCGAACACTTCACCAAGGAGAAACGTGAACTGCATCTCACAGGAGAAGCTTATTTCGAAGTAACCAAAAACAAGCATAAACCGTTTACTGTACAAAGTTCTGCCATGAACGTACAGGTGTTGGGTACAAAATTTAATTTTAAAACCCCCAGTAACGGTCGCATTGTAGAAACTTCCCTTATAGAAGGAGAAATTAAAGTCAGTGGAAATAACAATGAGGGAGCAATAACGTTGTCACCCGGTCAGAAGGTAGAACTGAACACGGTTACCAAACAGATGAAAGTTTCGGAAACCAATGCTGCTCTGGATGCTATATGGCACAATAATCTGATACCTTTCAAAAATGCAGATATTTTCGATATTGCTGAAGTATTGGAGAAAGTTTATGGAGTTAAGATTATCTTGTCGCCTGACATCAGTCCATCGACTACATATTCAGGAGTGCTAAAAAGAAAGGATTCCATAGAGGATGTTTTAAGAATATTGCAAAATACAATCCATCTGCAATATAAGATTCATCAGGAAACCATATTTATATCATCAGCTTCAAAATAAAAATCATCACTAACTCTTATCATTTAATATTATGAAAATCAAGATCTGTGCGATAGCATGTTTCATGGGAATGGCAGTGACTATCACTTCATGTACCACGAAGAACATGGAAAAAGACTATGCCGCATACGTCAATCCGTTTATCGGAACGGGAGGACATGGTCATACATTCCCCGGACCCGTAGTTCCTAACGGTATGATTCAGCCTAGTCCTGATACTCGTATCGACGGTTGGGATGCTTCTTCCGGATATTATTACGAAGATTCGACAATAAACGGTTTCTCGCATACGCATGTCAGTGGAACAGGCTGTGCAGATTATGGTGACATCTTATTGATGCCGACTGTGGGAAAACAGACCTATGATCCTCAGGATTATTCCAGTCAGACTTTGCCTTATGCATCGGAATTCTCTCATAAGAATGAAACTGCAGAACCCGGATACTATTCTGTCTTTCTTGACAGATATAAGGTAAAGGCCGAACTGACTGCTACCAAACGTGCCGCATTGCACCGGTATACGTTCCCTGCAAGTAATGAAGCCGGCTTTATTCTTGATATGGACTACTCGATCCAGCATCAGAAAAATATGGATATGCAGGTAGACATTGTCAGTGATACAGAAATCAAAGGGTATAAACTGACAGAATACTGGGCTTTCGACCAGCAAATTAGCTTTTATGCAAAATTCTCCAAACCGTTTACCTATCAGATAGTAAGAGATACATTGACCGATCAGAACGGAAGACTACAGCCCCGCTGCAAAGTCTTGTTGAGCTTCAAGACCCAGAAGGACGAGCAGGTCATGGTCAAAATGGGTATTTCTGCCGTCGATACAGAAGGAGCTAAAAAGAATCTGGAAGCTGAAATCCTTCATGGGAATTCGAACAGGTACGCAGTAATGCACGTCAGGCATGGAATGATTATCTGTCTAAAATAGATATTACCACACAGGATGAAACAGACCGCAGTATTTTCTATACAGCAATGTATCATACTGCTATCAGCCGAACCTCTTTACAGACGTAGACGGACGCTACTGGGGAATGGATCTGAAGGTACATCAGGGTAATGCCGACAAACCGATTTATACGGTATTCTCTCTATGGGATACTTTCCGTGCGCTGCATCCGTTATTGTCTATCATCGACCCGCAACTAAACAACGACTTATCCGTTCACTTCTGCAGAAACATCAGGAAGGTGGTATATTCCGATGTGGGATCTGGCATCAAACTATACAGGAACTATGATTGGCTATCATGCTGCATCTTTGATTGCCGACGCGTATACAAAAGGTTATGCTGATTTCGACTTGCAAGAAGCATACAATGCCTGTCTGCGTGCTGCCGAATATGATACAACCGGTATAAAATGTCCGGCCTTAGTGCTGCCGCATCTGATGCCGATGGCTAAATATTACAAAAACACACTGGGATACATCCCATGTGACCGTGAAAACGAATCAGTTGCCAAGGCACTGGAATATGCTTACGATGACTATTGCATCTCGGTACTTGCCGAAGCAGTAGGAGATTATAAGAATCAGGAAAAATATACACGCTTTGCTAAAGCTTACGAACTATACTTTGATCCGTCTACACGCTTCATGCGCGGACTTGACTCAAAGGGAGAATGGCGCAGTCCGTTCAGCCCGAGAGCTTCCAACCACCGAAGTGATGATTATTGTGAAGGAAATGCATGGCAATGGACTTGGTTTACTCCACATGATATAGAAGGATTGGTAGAATTAATGGGAGGTGAGCAGGCATTTGTCGGAAAACTGGATTCGCTGTTCACTGCAGATTCTAGTTTGGAGGGTGATGCTGTTTCGGCTGACATAAGCGGACTGATCGGACAATATGCTCACGGTAATGAACCGAGCCATCATATCATACATATGTATAACTATGTAAACCAGCCATGGAAGACACAGGAACTGATTGACCGTGTGTTGAAAGAGCAGTACCGCAATGCTCCCGACGGACTTTCAGGCAATGAAGACTGTGGACAAATGTCGGCATGGTATATTCTGAATGCAATGGGATTCTACCAGGTTTGCCCGGGTAAACCAGTGTATTCAATCGGCCGTCCTTTATTCGATAAGGTTACAATTAATCTGCCGGAAGCAAAAACGTTTACAATTATTACAAAGAATAATTCGAAAGACAACAAATATATCGAGTCAGCTATGCTGAATGGTCAGGAATTGAATATCCCATTCCTTGAACATAAGGATATAGCTGCCGGTGGAACACTTGAAATAACCTTAACCAATCAACCTACTAAATGGGGAGTACAACAATAAAATCATAAATAAGCCATGAAAAAACTGTCATTACTTATTTTTCTGGCAGGCTTTTTGAGCTTTGCCAAAGCAACCAACTATGCAGATTATGTAAACCCGCTGGTCGGCACTCAGTCTACATTCGAGCTGTCAACGGGTAACACGTATCCGGCCATCGCGCGTCCGTGGGGTATGAACTTCTGGAGCCCGCAGACAGGTAAGATGGGCGACGGCTGGATGTATCAGTACACAGCTACGAAGATCCGCGGATTCAAGCAGACTCACCAGCCCAGTCCGTGGATAAACGACTACGGACAGTTCTCCATCATGCCGATGGTAAACAAACCGGAATTCAATGAAGACAAACGTGCCAGCTGGTTTGCTCACAAGAGCGAAACTGCAAAGGCATATTATTATAAAGTGTATCTGGCAGAATACGACATTGTAACCGAGCTGACTCCGACAGAACGTGCTGCCATGTTCCGCTTTACTTTCCCCGAAAATGAACACTCGTATGTAGTGGTAGATGCTTTCGACAAGGGTTCGTATGTAAAGATTGATGCGGCAAACAACCGTATCATCGGTTATTCTACCAAGAACAGTGGCGGTGTTCCGGCTAACTTCAAGAATTATTTCGTTATCGAATTCGACAAGCCGTTCACTTATCAGGTACCGTTGCCGACAGTATCGTAAAGGAGAACGGTACGGAACAGCAGGCAGACCATGCAGGAGCTATCATCGGATTTGCTACGAAAAAGGGAGAAACCGTACATGCACGCGTGGCTTCTTCATTCATCAGTCCTGAACAAGCTTTGCTGAACCTGAAGGAACTGGGTAACGATGATTTCAATACGCTGGTAGAAAAGGGCAAGGCTGCATGGAACGATGTATTAAGCAAGATTGAAGTGGAAGGCGGCAATCTCGACCAGTACCGTACTTTCTACTCTTGCCTGTACCGCTCACTGCTCTTCCCGCGCAAGTTCTACGAAGTGGATGCACAGGGACAGATCGTACACTACAGTCCTTACAACGGTGAGGTAGTTCCGGGATATATGTATACCGATACAGGCTTCTGGGATACATTCCGCTGCCTGTTCCCGTTGTTGAACCTGATTTATCCGTCTGTCAACAAGGAAATTCAGGAAGGTCTTATCAATACATATAAGGAAAGCGGTTTCTTCCCCGAATGGGCAAGCCCGGGACACCGTGGCTGCATGATCGGAAACAACTCGGCTTCCATCCTGGTGGATGCTTACTTCAAGGGTGTGAAGGTGGACGATCTGGAAACTCTTTACAAAGGTCTGATCCACGGAACGGAAAACGTACATCCGGAAGTTTCTTCAACCGGACGTCTGGGATATGAATATTACAACAAGCTGGGCTATGTACCTTACGATGTGAAGATCAACGAGAATGCTGCCCGTACACTGGAATATGCTTACAACGACTGGTGTATCTATAAACTGGCAAAGGACCTGAAGCGTCCGAAGAAGGAAGTGAACCTGTTTGCCAAACGTGCCATGAATTACAGAAACCTGTTCGACAAGGAAACCCTGCTGATGCGTGGCAAGAATAAGGATGGCAAGTTCATGGCTCCGTTCTCACCGCTGAAATGGGGTGATGCATTCACCGAAGGTAATAGCTGGCATTATTCATGGTCTGTATTCCACGATCCTCAGGGACTGATTGACCTGATGGGCGGTGATGATATGTTTGTGACAATGATGGATTCTGTATTCTCTGTACCTCCTGTATTCGACGACAGCTATTACGGTTTCCCGATTCATGAAATCCGTGAGATGACAGTGATGAACATGGGTAACTATGCACACGGCAACCAGCCTATCCAGCACATGATTTACCTGTACAACTATGCCAAGCAGCCATGGAAGGCTCAGTACTGGCTTCGTCAGGTAATGGACCGCATGTATACTCCGACTCCCGACGGTTATTGCGGTGACGAGGATAACGGACAGACTTCTGCATGGTATGTGTTCTCAGCACTGGGATTCTATCCGGTATGTCCGGGAACCGACCAGTATGTACTTGGTGCTCCGCTGTTCCAGAAAGCAACCATCCATTTTGAAAATGGCAAGAACATTGTAATCAATGCTCCTCAAAACAGTGAGACCAACTATTACATTCAGGACATGAAGGTAAACGGTCAGGAATATACCAAGAATTACATTACTTATTCTACTCTGCAAAACGGCGGTACGATTGACTATGTAATGGGTGACAAACCGAACAAGAACAGAGGTATCGCACCTGAAGATGCTCCTTATTCATTCAGTCGTGAGTAAAAGATATCTTGCTTATATCTTATTTTGAAAATTGCTTATTTATGAAGACAATATTTAATATCGTGCTTGGGCTGGCGTGTGTTGCAGAAACACTAAATGCTCAGGATACCAAGGCCATATTTCAGACAGCAGAACCTTGGAAGCAGGAAACAGATATTCGTGCCGATGCCGTAATGGTATATGGCACGGTAGATAAACCGAATATGACCTTTGAACAGCGTATAGAATCATGGCGTAAAAGAGGATATGCATTCAGTTTATGACGGGAGTAGCTGGGGAGATTATCAGGACTATTTTTTAGGAAAATGGGATGGAGTGACCGATCATTTGCGCGAAGGACAGCGGGAAAAAAATGGTGCAGACATCTCGCATCTTATGTTGTTCCAACCGAAAGCTTTATCAGATACATGAAAGAAAAGCAGATAAAGCGGGTGATAGATGCAGGCATTACAGATATCTATCTGGAAGAACCTGAGTTTTGGATGAGAGGAGGCTATAGTAATGCATTTAAGGAAGAATGGATGAATTATTATGGAACGCATGGCAGGATCAGCAAGGCTCACCGGATGTGACTTATCTGTCGAATAAACTGAAATATTGGCTGTATTATCGCGCCTTGGATGAGATATTTTCTTATGCTAAAGAGTATGGTAAGAGCAAGGGATTGGAAGTAAAATGTTATGTCCCTACCCATTCTCTGATAAATTATACTTCATGGCAGATTGTGAGTCCGGAAGCTAGTTTAGCTTCGCTTGATTGTGTTGACGGCTATATCGCTCAAGTATGGACTGGTACATCCCGCGAACCGAATTATTTTAAAGGGGTGCGTAAGGAGAGAGTCTTTGAAAATGCTTTTCTCGAATATGGCTGTATGAAATCGATGACAGCTCCTTTGGGACGGAAGATGTATTTTCTGACTGATCCTATTGAAGACCGTGCGAAAGACTGGACCGATTATAAAATAAATTATCAGGCTACTTTTGCAGCTCAGTTGATGTATTCGGATGTAGATACGTATGAAGTAATGCCATGGCCCGACCGTATATATCAGGGATTGTATGATATAGCAGGAACTGACAAAAAGCAGCGTATTCCCCGCGATTATTCTACACAGATGCAGATCATGATAAATACGCTGAACGACATCAAAGTGTCAGATTGTGCTGTTAGTGGAACTCACGGCATTGGCGTATTGATGGCAAACTCGATGATGTTCCAGCGTTTTCCTAATCATGACGGTTATGATGATCCTTCTTTCTCCAGTTTTTACGGACAGACCTTACCATTGATGAAAGACGGTATTCCGGTAGAAATTGTACATATGGAAAACTTGCCGTTTAAGCAAACATTGGCCGATGTAAAGGTTTTGATTATGTCTTATTCCAATATGAAGCCAATGGAAGAACGTTATCACCAGATGTTGGTCGATTGGGTAAAAAACGGTGGTGCACTGATTTACTGTGGAGAGGATATTGATCCGTATCAGCAGGTTCCTGAATGGTGGAATAAATCTCCTTATGCATATCATTCGCCTTCAGAACATTTGTTTGAATTAGCAGGACTGGACAGAAAACCGGCTGCCGGAAAATATACGGTGGGTAAAGGAAAAATACAGGTTATACGCCGCGATCCGAAATACTTTGCATTGGAACCGGATGGTAACAAAGTGTTTAAAGAGTGTGTATATTCTTTTTATAAGGAGGTGAGTGGTGAAAAAGTTGAACTGAAGAATAATTTTGTTGTCCAGCGTGGTGCATATGTCATTGCGGTCGTCCTGGATGAAAGTATTTCCTCTAACCTGTACAAATTAAAGGGTTGTATATTGATTTGTTCGATAAAGACCTGCCTGTTATTTCTCAGAAAAAGATTAATCCGGGAGAGCAGGCCTATTTGTATGATTTGCGGAAAATAACAGAGAAGAGTAAAGCGCATGTTTTGTGTGGGGCATCAAGAATCAGTGATGAAAGACTGGGTGAGAAGGAATACTCTTTTATTGCTAAAAGTCCGTTGAACACGACGAATGTTTCCCGAGTTTATTTGCCTTCCGTTCCTAAAGAAGTAATGATAAATGGTGAACATTTTGACTGGAAGAGTAACTGGGACAAGAAATCTTCTACTTTGCTAGTTCGGTTTGAAAATAACCCCGATGGAGTAGAAGTAAACGTTAAGTGGTAAATATTGATATGATAACTCAATAGATTTTTTATAAAGAATGAAACGTATTGTTTTTTTAGATTATGTACGTATTTTCGCATGCTTTCTGGTAATGGTTGTGCATGCTAGCGAGAATTTTTATGGTGCTGCCGGATCTACTGATATGGTAGGTCCACAGTCATACCTTGCATCAGAGACAGACAGGTTGTGGGTATCTGTATACGACGGATTTTCACGTATGTCGGTTCCACTTTTTATGATTGTGTCTGCTTTTCTTCTTGTTCCGATGAAGGAAGGACAGAACATGTGGCAGTTTTATCGTCATCGCTTTATGCGCATATTGCCTCCGTTCTTGATCTTTATGGTTTTATATAGCACGTTGCCGATGTTATGGGGACAAATTGACTCAGCTACCTCGGTGAAAGATTTGTCACGTATATGGCTGAATTTTCCGACTTTGGCAGGACATCTCTGGTTTATGTATCCTTTGATAAGCCTTTATTTGTTTATCCCGATCGTTTCACCGTGGATCAGTAAAGCTAGTGCGAAAGAGGAACGTTTCTTTATTGTGCTTTTTCTGGTGTCGACATGTATGCCTTATCTGAATCGTGTAGCGGGTGAAGTATGGGGACAGTGTTTCTGGAATGAGTACCATATGTTATGGTATTTCTCAGGTTATTTAGGTTATCTTGTGCTGGCACATTATATACGTGTACATCTTACCTGGAGTCGCTCTAAACGTCTTTGGGGGCGGTGGACTCCTGATGGTAATAGGTGCATTGTGG
>ENA-OQBJ01000527-OQBJ01000527.1-human-gut-metagenome-genome-assembly--contig:-NODE-527-length-19957-cov-2.313666_pt1 | contig 19957 bp, 18 predicted proteins | sample MGYA00242743_ERZ504545 | MGnify/ENA primary metagenome ERZ504545 (study PRJEB26092, sample SAMD00036252) | human gut metagenome | host: Homo sapiens | study: EMG produced TPA metagenomics assembly of...
GGTAACATACCGAATTGTTTTTGAAAACATTTTTGCAAAATAGGATGGCGTATTAAAGCCAACCATATAACAAACCTCATTAATCTTACAATTTCTTTCCTTCAAAAGTAAAGCAGCTTTTTTTAATCGTTCTATACGAATATAGTCATTAGGAGTTACATCAAGTATTCCTTTTATTTTACGATTTTAAACTAGAGCGACTCATGCATAACTGATCTGCCATATCCAACAAACTAAAATCAGGATTCTGAATATTGGCCTGTACAATTTCATTTAATTTTTTCAGAAATTCTTCATCAGCCTTAGTAATTGCCATACTATTAGTCTGCACAAAAGGAGCATGAACAAAGGTTGCTTGTAACTGTTCACGATTCTTCAATAAATTCGAAATACAAGCTTTCAGGTATTCCATCGAGAAAGGCTTTTCTACATACGCATCGGCCCCCGCCTTCATTCCTTCAATCTTTGATTGCAAAGTAGTCTTTGCAGTCAATAGAATAACTGGAATATGGCTATAATCCAGATTAGACTTTATTACATCACACAATTCCAATCCATCCATTTCAGGCATCATTATATCCGAAAGAACCAATTTACAATAGAATCCTGCAAAATCTTCAACGCTTCCACACCATTGGACACAACAAATACTTTATAAGATTCAGCCAACTGCTTCTGCAAAATTACGCATTTCAGTATTATCCTCTACTACCAAACAACGTATAACGGAAAGAATCTGACTGCGAAAGCGGTTCCACAACATTCGAATCTACGGCGAGAACAGGCTCTTCATCTTCTGTATGAGACAAATTTAATATCTGTTCATGACACAATGGAAGCTGAAGAATAAAACGGTTACAATCCAATGCTTCATCCATCGATAATTTTCCCCCATGCAATTCAGCTAAAGAACGAGCCAATGCAAGTCCAATACCAGTACCTTGCACATGAGTATTTTCTTCATGATACTGCTTAAAAGGCTTAAAGATCTCTTCACGTTCATCTTTCGGAACAATCACCCCATCATTTTCTACAGACAGAATTAATAAATTCGAAGATTTGTCCAAACGCAATTTCACACAAATATAAGTATCCGAATATTTAATGGCATTGGTAAACAAATTACTTATAATCTTCGTAAATCCCTCCTTATCGACCGAAGCATGTAAATCATCTATACTTCTATCGCAAACTCCAAGCCTTTCTCCCGGGCAAGAGGAGTAAAACGTTTATAAATAGCTTGTAAAAGACCTGATAAATTATAATCCATAAAATTTAATCTGAAGCCTTTTGTTTCCGTCTTGCGAAAATCAAGTAACTGATTCACCAAGTCCAGCAAACGATTGGTATTCAAATCCATAATTTCAAAGGTCATCTTTTATATTCTCATCCAGATGAGCAGAAGCCAGCACATTCTCTAAAGGACTTTTTATCAAAGTCAAAGGAGTACGTATTTCATGTGCCACATTAGTGGAAAAAATCTATTTTCGCCGTTATATAATTCACGTTCTTTTTCATATTTCAAGATTTCCATTGCTCGCAAATGCTTCTTTTGACTTCTTTTCCTGAAGTAGTAAAAAGACATCATTACAGATAATATTAACAATATACTATAAATAATATAAGCAAACCAAGAAAGATAAAAAGGAGGATGCACATGTATTTTTAAGATGCGTTCTTGAGGACTCCATATTCCATCACTATTTGACCCCCTAACTCCTTAACATATATGATCCATAAGGCAAAATTAGAATAGCTAATCTTTGACTCCCCTCTCTCCAAATATACCATTCCTTATCATATCCATCTAACTTATAGATTATAATATTTGATAAAGGAGCTTGATAACTCAACACAGACGCCCTCAAAGAAAAAGAATTCTGCTCCGCACTCAACTCTATTACATCTGAATAAGTAATACTTTTAAAAATAGGAGAACCCTCTATAGCTATTGGAGAACGCTTATTAAATAAGAAGAAATCGGTTAGCACCAATGACGGAACTTGCTTATTTTCTGCAAATTCAGAAGGATTAAAAGCAATAAACCCATCAATACTCCCTAAATAAATTATTCCCTCATTATCTTTAAATCCTGATTGATAATTAAATTGGTTACTAAGTAGCCCATTAGCGGTCGTATATATATGTTTAACACCTGTTTCCGGAAGAAAAGAAACCAAACCTTTATTCGTTGTCAACCATAACTTCCCCTTATCGTCCTCTACTATTTTATACACAATATTGCTAGGAAATCCATCAGACATATCATAACAAATAAAATTATCTGTCTCAGAACAAAAAACGACAAAAACCAGCTCCTTGTGTAGTAAACCATACCCGTTTATGACTATCTTCAAAAAATACTAATTACCTTATTATAAGGCAAGGAAGTACTATCCCCTGGAATCCATGTATAATGTTTCCAACGGTTTTGAGGCAAATCATAACAAAAAACACCATCCGAATAAGTTGCCATCCATAATTTTCCATAACTATCTTCCAAAATATCATATACAAATATACTCTCCAATTCTTTCACACGTAAAAAATCATCCGTTGAACGATTATATCGTAACAAACCAGAAGTTGTACCAATCCAAATATCGTTTGTGCTAGTTTTACAAATAGAAAATATATTATCAGAACTTAATGTATTAACTGCATCGCCTTTACCATAATGTTTCAAAGTTTTTGTACGTAAATCTATATAGTTCAATCCGCCAGAGAAAGTGCCAACCCACAAACCATTTCCATCTAAGCACAAACCATGAATATTATGTCCTAACTCCACATGATGAAAAGGTATTATTTTTCCACTCTTAGGATTAAAATTAAATCAACCCTTTGTCTTCTGTACCAAGCCATAATGTACCATCATTTCCAGCGCAAAATTCTCTAACACGTCGCCCCATCTGCCTAAGATCTCCACGAGGATAATATTTTTCAAAGTAAGTATACTGATATGGATAATAGTTTAGTCCGCCAAAATAAGAACCAACCCACATACCTCCTTCACGATCTTTATATACGCTATATATAGCGTTATCAGAAAGAGCATAACGTTCGTCTATATCCGGCGTAGTCAAATGTTCATATTCATCTGTTTCTATATTATAAATATAAAGTCCTTGTTCTGTTCCAATCCACAAATCCAAATCTGAACGAAAACAAATATCACGCACATATTCATCCAACAATTTTCTTACTTTACGAGAAGTTTAAATTGACTTCTATTAGTCCTTTTGAGGTACCCACATTACAAACAATTATGTAGCCCTTCTACACAAGTATTTATTACAAGCCCTTTAAAAATTTCCTTTCCATTTGCATCCCTAAAAACGTTAAAAGAAGAATTATCTTTTGAAAAATACAAATTATCTTCATAACGAGCAATCCACAATTCTCCTGCATTAAACCAAAAATGAGTGACATTAGCAAGATTGGCTTCTCCACATGAAACCGAATTTTATCAAACTTTTCTTCTGTTTATCATAACAGAAAAGTCCTTGACCATCTACTGAAATCCAGATATTATTTTGTAAATCAGACGTAATCCATGTCACAGAACGCATAATTTTTTTCACCTAAAGATGTAATTTCTGTTTCCAATAGTTGAAAAGCCTCCTGAACTGGATTATAAATATACACCCCCGCATCTGTTCCTACCCAAATATCTCCATCACAATCTTCATATAAAGCTGTTATAAAATTATTACCTAATGAGGAATTTTCTTTCTGAAAAGTCCTAAAGACTTGTCCATCGTACTGATTTAATCCATCTTTTGTTCCTATCCACATAAAACCTTTCCGATCCTGCAATATTGCATTTACAGTACTTTGAGAAAGACCATCATTAATTCCCAATGTCCGAAAATAATAAGACGCAGAAGAAGATATTATTATCTCCGGAAAACCAAAGCTTAATAACAATAGAATTAATAATATAGAATGTTTTTTTATCATGGCACAAAGGTCTATTTTTCATAAAAACAGAAGGCCAGAGAATATATTAAAATCTCTCCCCTCTGCATCATATTATCTTTTTACCTTATTTGTTTAAAGATTCACATAGTTTACGGTTAATCTCACGAACCCGCTTTTCATCCAGTTTAATTACTTTGCGGTCGTATGTCATCAAACCGTTTACTTCCACTTCTACGTCCGTTGTCTGCGTATATACTGCTGCAGAAAAACCACGAGGTATTAAATCATAAAGTTTTTCCGCATATTTCACGTATTCATCTGTCACTTCCTTAGAAGAATTGAACTGAATATATCCCCAGTTGCGGTCCGGTTCCCAGATATGTCCCTGTACTACCCAGCCAATACCTCCATATTCACCCAATACTGTCGCTCTCTGTGCATCATACAGATACAATTCCGGAGCAGGATAGTTATGCAAATCCAGCATATCCCCACAAGTGTAATGGTTACCTCCACTGGCAGGATTGACCAGACGGGTCGGGTCATATTGTTTGGTCCACTCCACTATTTCCGGAGTTTTAAACTGTCCCCAGGCTTCATTAAATGGATCCATGTGCCAATGCAAGATAAGAGTACAATGCATCCATGATTCCTTCCATTCCTTCCGGTAACAAGCTTCCGATTCCGCACTTCGCTTCATTTCAGTGCCCTCAAAATATTTCCGGTTCTGCCATTCCGGGTTACGGTCACCGCTGGGCATATCCTGCCATACAATAATACCTAACTTGTCACAATACGTATACCAGCGTGCAGGCTCTACTTTAATATGTTTGCGAATCATATTAAATCCAAAATCTTTTGTCTTCTGTATATCGTATAGCAAAGCCTCATCCGTAGGAGCCGTATATAACCCATCCGGCCACCAACCCTGATCCAGAGGACCAAACTGGAACAACGATTTATTATTCAACTCCAGACGTACAATACCATTCGCATCACGTTTGGAAGAATATTTTCGCATTGCTGCATAACTGGACACTTCATCCACCAGTTTTCCGTTCTGCTTTAAAGAAACCTTCAACGTATAAAGGAAAGGAGATTCTGGAGACCATAATTTAGTATTCTCCGGCATTGCAACCTGTACACATTCTCCATTAATACTTTTTCCTTGCGCTACCAACTGCTGACCATCAAAGACTTTTACCTCTACCAAATCTTTTGAAGTAGCATCTTTTACCAAAGGCTTTCAAAGAAAGCAAGGAATTATCAATGTCCGGAGTAATGCGTAAATCCTGAATATACGATTTACTGACAGGCTCCAGCCAGACGGTCTGCCATATTCCGGTCACCGGAGTATACCATATACCTTCAGGACACGATACCTGCTTTCCTCTTGGCTGGTACCCCTTATCTGTCGGGTCCCACACCTTTACCAGCAGAGTATTGTTTTTCCCCTGCAAAGCTTCCGTTATATCAAAAGAGAAAGGAGTAAATCCTCCGGTATGACTGCCTACCTTTACATCATTTACCCATACATCAGTTTTCCAGTCGACTGCTCCGAAATGCAGAAGTACTTTTTTCCCTTTCCAAGAAGAAGGAACGTCAAACGAACGACGATAGACCAACTCTTTCTCTGCACCTACCGTTTTGGCAACTCCTGATAAAGAAGATTCTACAGCAAAAGGTACCAGAATTTTCCCATCAAAAACAGAAGGGGAATGTTTTCCTTTTTCTATAATTGCATAATCCCAAAGGCCATTCAGATTTTTCCATTCTGTTCTTTCCATAATAGGTCGTGGATATTCTGGTAATACATTATCCGGATTTACCTGTTCAGACCATTGTGTGCTAATCCGTCCCTCAACCGGCTTCCATTGTGCATGCAGCTGCGCTGCTAAAGCTCCCCATAAGGCAAGCGCCATCCATAGTTTTTTCATTGATATTAAGTTTTAAGATACCATATACAAAAATAAGACAAAACGGCTACTCTGTATAAAACAATTCTGTCAAAAAATAGAATGAAACCATCAACAAAAATAGAAAATCGCTTTTATATTCAACAATATCACTACCTTTACAATGAAATACAATTTATATATTATGAAAACATCTACATGGACACAGCTTGCATTCTGCTTACTTTCATCTGTTTTTTATGCATGCAACTCATCACACGTCTATTACCTGGATGCGACTTCAGGAAGTGACCAAAACAACGGAACCTCACCTCGTTCTGCCTGGCAAAGTATAGAAGCCTTGAAACAAATCTCCCTACAGCCCGGTGATAAAATTCTATTCAAAAAAGGGGAAACATTTTCCGGAATATTGGAAGTCACAGGCAAAGGTACCTACACTCACCCCATCATTATCGATGCATACGGTGAGGGCAATCAAAAACCATGTATTGCAGGGAATGATACCTCCATGTATGCCGTACGTATTTTCAACTCCGATTACTTCACAATTCAAAACCTTGAAATCAGTAATACAGGTAAAGAACGAAAGGCCGGACGTACTGGATTAAAAGTAGAATGTACAGATTATGGCATTTCTCATAACATCAGAATAAACAACCTTACCATACGTGATGTCAATGGTTCTCTTGTCAAAGAAGAGGGAGGAGGAAGCGGTATTCTGATTGTAAACGGAGGAGACAGTATTCGCTCACGCTTTGACAGTCTGACCATAGAAAACTGTCACATTTTAAGATGTGAACGCAATGCCATGATTTGGAGCGGTTATTACGACCGTAAAAACTGGTATCCGAATAAACATACCATTGTACGAAACAATGTGATTGAAAGAGTACCTGGTGACGGCATTGTCCCCATAGGTTGTGACAGCACACTGATTGAGTATAATCTCATGTGCGATTCACCCGACATTCTTCCAATGACAGAGGCAGCAGCAGGCATCTGGCCTTGGAGTTGTGACAATACCATCATACAGTATAACGAAGTATGGGGACATAAAGCGCCCTGGGACGCTCAAGGATTCGATTCCGACTACAATTGCCAGAATACCCTTATACAATACAATTACAGTCACGACAATTACGGAGGAATGGTACTTATATGCAACAGTGGAAATGCCGGAGATTATAGCTGCGGAAACATCGGAAGCATTGTTCGATACAACATCAGTATAGGAGACGGTATACGCCCGAAAGAAACACGTCAAGGTATGTTTTCTCCCAGTATCCACATTGCTGGTCCCGTAAAGCAAACATTAGTCGAACGTAATATCATCCACGCTAACCTTAAACCTTCTGATATAATAGACCGTACGATGATCACCTCTGACTCTTGGGATGGATATGCAGACAATACTTGTTTCCGTCAAAATATCTATTATGCAGCAGAACCCAGCCGTTTGATTTTACATCTTCTACCCGAAATGCTTTCGAAGAAAACATCTACATCGGGCAGTTTAAAAATCTACCGGAAAGCCCGAAAAACAAGAAAGCCGAAAACTTCTATACAGAAAAAGTGCTGAAAGAATCTGCTGACGGCTATAAAGGGCTACATTGCCTGATGGATTCTATAAAAGTAAAAGAGCATACACTTCATTACATAAAGCCAGAAGCCATCAAGGCATTTTTCCAAAGTATATTCTAACAAAAGAAATTCTTATACAAAAAACCCCCTCACTCTTTTCTATAATCAGGGAGAGTGAGGGGATTTCAATTATATAGCATCAAATCTGTTAACAATTAACGTCCAAAACGTTCTTTCAGTTTCGCAAGCATGTCTTGAGTCATGGCATCCAAATCATATTCCGGTTTCCAACCCCATTCCTCACGGGCACATGTATCATCCAATGAATTTGGCCAAGACTCTGCAATAGCCTGACGCAATGGATCTACCTGATACTGCATTTCAAATTCCGGAAGATATTTACGGATATTCTGATAGATTGTATTTGGTTCAAAACTCATAGAAGCGATGTTGAATGAATTACGATGAACCAACTTAGACGGATCTGCTTCCATAATTTCTACCGCTGCACGCAAGGCATCCGGCATATACATCATATCCATATAAGTACCTCAGCAATCGGGCAGACAAATTTTTCACCTTTAGCAGCAGAATAATAAATATCAACAGCATAGTCTGTAGTACCACCACCCGGAGGAGTCACATACGAAATCAATCCCGGGAAACGAACAGAACGGGTATCCACACCAAAACGAGTGAAATAATAGTCACTCAACAATTCTCCAGAAACCTTAGTGACACCATACATTGTTTTAGGACGCTGTACTGTATCCTGAGGAGTCTTATCCTTAGGAGTACCAGGTCCAAACGAACCAATAGAACTCGGAGTAAATACAGCACAATGTTTTTCACGCGCTACTTCAAGTGTATTAAACAATCCCCCAAGCCCAATTTTCCAAGCTAGTTGAGGCTTGTTTTCTGCTACAGCCGAAAGCAATGCAGCCCAAAATTATAAATTGTATCTACTTGATATTGACTTACCGCATCAGCAATTTGTTGCGGATTCGTAATATCAACAATAGCTGAAGGACCAGATTCTTTCAATTCTCCTTTAGGCTCAGCACCAGGAATATAACCAGCCACTACATTACCTGAATAATTTCTTCTCAAAAGCATCGTGAGCTCCGAACCAATCTGTCCAGTAGCTCCAATTATTAAAATGTTTTTCATTAACGAGCTAGATTTTTAAATTCGGAGCAAATATACAAAAGTTCTTATAAATGAAATAAAAATATGCGAGCTCTTTTTTTCTAAATAAAAAAATTGCATCTTTGCATAAGCAAAACCTTAATATTAATATATGTATACAAACTTTAGAGATTTCCTTAAAAAGGAACTTGCCGACATAGAAGCAGCCGGCTTATATAAGAAAGAACGTGTAATAACCACTCCACAGCGTGCAGACATCAAAGTTAACGCAGGAGAGGAAGTGCTTAATTTCTGTGCCAACAACTATTTAGGTTTGTCGGACAACACACGCCTGATTGAGGCAGCCAAAAAAGCCATGGACACTCATGGTTATGGTATGTCGTCCGTACGCTTCATTTGTGGAACACAAGACCTTCACAAACAACTGGAAGCTGCCATTTCTGATTATTTCCATACAGAAGACACTATCTTGTATGCTGCATGCTTTGATGCAAATGGTGGTTTGTTTGAGCCTCTCTTCACAGAAGAAGATGCCATTATTTCAGATGCCTTGAACCATGCATCCATTATTGACGGTGTACGTTTGTGTAAAGCTAAACGTTATCGCTACGCCAATGCAGATATGGCAGATTTGGAACGTTGTCTTCAGGAAGCACAAGCACAGCGTCATCGTATCATTGCCACTGATGGCGTATTCTCTATGGATGGGAATGTGGCTCCAATGGACAAAATCTGCGAACTGGCAGAAAAATACAATGCACTCGTAATGGTAGACGAATCACACTCTGCTGGAGTAGTAGGTCCTACAGGACACGGAGTGGCTGAACAATTTGGTGTATACGATAAGATTGACATCTTTACAGGTACATTAGGAAAAGCTTTTGGTGGAGCCATGGGTGGATTTACCACAGGTAAGAAAGAAATTATCGATATGCTGCGCCAGCGCTCTCGTCCTTACTTGTTCTCTAACTCTGTAGCACCCGCTATCGTAGGAGCAAGTTTGGAAATGTTCCGCATGCTCAAAGAAAGCAATGCCTTGCATGACAAACTGATGAGCAATGTCAACTATTTCCGCGACAAGATGATTGCTGCCGGATTCGATATCAAACCTACACAGAGTGCTATCTGCGCTGTCATGTTGTATGATGCCAAACTGTCACAGGATTTTGCTGCCCGCATGCAGGAGGAAGGCATTTATGTAACCGGATTCTACTATCCAGTAGTGCCGAAAGGCCAGGCGCGTATCCGCGTACAGCTTTCTGCCGGTCATGAACAATGCCATCTGGACAAAGCAATCCAGGCTTTCATCAAAGTAGGAAAAGAATTAAACGTCATCAAATAACCTACTACTTAAAATCACATGTCGAAAGGCTGTTCTTCTACAACTAGAGGGACAGCCTTTCTTTTATATTCATATAAAATGAACGGCGTATGCTTTATAAATTATTTTTCCGTCTGTTCTTCTGGCCAGTTTACCAAATACAATAATTCTGTAGCACGGGTAAATGCGGTATACAACCAGCGGAAATAATCGGGCGAAAGCATATCTTCCGTCATGTAGCCTTGATCAAGAAAAACTCTTTTCCACTGACCACCTTGCGCTTTATGACATGTAACAGCATACGCATATTTTATCTGCAACGCATTGTAATAAGGGTCTTCCTTCATTTTTTTCATTCGTTCCCGCTTGGTCGGTAAGTCAGCATAATCTTCTAACACAGCATAGAACAGACGGTCATTTTCTTCTTTCGACAACGAAGGAAGTTCCGAATGAAGAGTATCCAATAAAATCTTTACTTCCAATTCAATCCCGTCATAATCAGGAAAAGCAAGCACTACATCTGCGAAGCGAAAACCATACATTTCCCGAATACGCCGTACCCTACGTACCACTGCCACATCTCCATTTGCAATGAAATCAAGTTCCTTGCAGTCTGCTCCCCAGAAATAATTATTCTTGGCCACCATCAGCATATCTCCCGTGTTCAGTTCATCTTCCCTGTACAGTACCGTATTTCTTATACCTTTATTATATAGAGAAGCACGTTTATTGGAGCGACAGATAACAATCGTTTCATCCAACCCCACATGACCATAACATTCGTCTATGGCTTCAATCAGTTCACTTCCAGGAAGGATACGTACATCAGGATAGTTCTTACAACAGATTTTAGGATATTCAAAGAAATCCTCGTTTACAATCCTTTCACGCAAGGCAGTAGCATTCGACAAGATGCCGGAACCTTCGGTTTGTCGTACCACTTTTGTAAGCACACACTCTGTCACCTCCAGTCCATAGCCCTGCAATGCCGCTACAGACAGTGCCGGACTCTCCTCTTCCCCTATCGGCGGAAGCTGTGCTGTATCTCCAATCAACATCAACCGGCAACCCAATCCATTGTATACATATTGCACGAGATCATCCAATAAACGTCCGCTACCAAAATGGCCGCCTGAAAGTCCTTCATTCGCAATCATGGAAGCCTCATCCACAATGAACAGCGTATTTCGGTGCAAATTCTGATTAGCCACAAAATTATCTGTCTCATTCGAAAAGACTTTCTGGCGATATATCTTCTTATGAATCGTATAAGCCGGATGTTCCGCATATCCAGAAAAGACTTTGGCTGCCCTTCCTGTAGGAGCCAACAGAATCACTTTCCGTTGCAATGAATCAAGCGTACGAACCAATGCAGATGTCAATGTAGTCTTACCCGTGCCGGCATAACCTTTCATCAGAAACACACTGTCAGCGGAAGGCGAAAACAGGAATTCGGCAAAACTTTTCACCGCATTTTCCTGCTCTTCTGTTGGTTTATAAGGAAAATTTCGCTTAATTTGTTGCGATAAATCATTATTTAACATAATGCCAGTATAAAAAGTTTACGTAAGATTGACGTGGTTCAACTAATTTACTTATTTTTGCGCTACGAATATAAACTAAAAAAACAATATTATCATGAAACAGTTCTTAATCTTGTGTTAGCCGCCTGCGTTATCTGCTTGGTATATATATGCTATGGCAGTATTATGGGCCCTATCAACTTTGACAGTGCGAAAAAAACCAGAGAAAAAGCAATTATTGCCCGCCTGATTGACATCCGTAAGGCTCAGCAGGAATATCGTACCGTTCATAACGGTGCTTATACAGCAAACTTCGACAGCCTGATTACTTTCGTAAAGACTGCTAAACTTCCTTTCATCATGAAAGTAGGTTCATTGACAGATGATCAGTTGAACAACGGTATGACTGAAAAGAAGGCTATGGACTTGATTAACAAGGCTAAGAAAACTGGAAACTGGAGCGAAGTTGAAAAAGAAGGCTTACAGAACTTCCGTCGTGATACAATGTGGGTAGCTGTAATGGATACTATCTTTGCTAAAGGATTTAATCCGGACTCTTTGGCATACGTTCCTTACGGAAACGGAGCTAAATTTGAAATGGCTATCCGTCAGGATACTACAAAATCTGGTGCTCCTCTGAACTTATTCCAGGCACAGGTTGCATACGATGTATACTTGGGTGACTTGAACAGCCAGGAATTGATCAACTTGAAAGACATGCAGTCAAAATTGGGTAAATATTGCGGTTTGAGAGTTGGTGACATCGAACAGCCGAACAACAATGCAGGAAACTGGGAATAATCCTATGGCCCAACCTATTGATTTTAATAAATCAGAACAGTATATATTATCCATCCGTCTGAGTACGGATGGATTTTCTTTTTCTATCTATCACCCTCAGCAATCGGAGGAAGTATATTTCAGTTCTTCGCCAGTCAATACACAGCGCTCAATGGCTGCCAATGTAAAAGCCTATTTGACAGAAACAGAAGAACTGAAACATCGTTTCAAGCAGGTTAATATCCTTATTCATACTTCACGTTACACTACACTCCCGTTGGAATTGTATGAAGACGAACAGACCGACCTTCTGTTCTATCAGAACCTGCCCCCACAAAATAACGAAGTCGTACTTTGTAATATTTTAGGAAAGAGCAACCTTGTCATTCTTTTTGGACTGGACAAGCTCACCCATCTGTTTCTGACAGAACATTTCCCCAATGCCCGTTTGTTTGCATCCGTAAGTCCAATTACCGAGTACCTCGCACATAAGGTCAAACCGAGTGACTGCCGTAAATTATTTGCCATCTTCCATCCCGAAAGTGTAGAAGTGATAGCTTTCGAAAAAGAAAAACTACTGCTACTGAACACTTACCCCATTTCCGGCCTGAATGATTCATGCTATTATCTGTTGAACATCTGGCAGCAGGCTGGCTACAATCAAGAAGATGACCAGTTATACATTTGCGGGAACAATCGGGTTCCACAATGGGAAGAATTGCCATTGCGACTAAAAAAATACATACGAAAACTATTCATCATTAACCCTCAGATGGAATTCAACGACTCAGCAATGAGCCGCATCAAAGAAATTTCATTTGACATGCTATCTTTAATCTCATGCGAGTAATAAGCGGAATATACAAACGGAGACGTTTCGACGTCCCCCACACATTCAAGCACGTCCTACGACTGACTTTGCCAAAGAAAATCTGTTCAATGTGCTCAACAACTACATTGACTTTGAAGATGGAATAACAGCACTCGATTTGTTTGCCGGAACAGGCAGCATCAGTATAGAACTTGTGTCACGAGGATGCGATCAGGTTATTTCTGTAGAGAAAGACCCACAGCACCATGCATTCATCAGCAAAGTCATGCGTGAAGTCAAAACAGACAAGTGCATCCCTTTAAGAGCCGATGTTTTTAAATACATCGAAAAATGCGGACTACAATTCGATTTTATCTTTGCTGACCTCCGTATGCCCTAAAAGAGTTGGCAAGTATACCCGACCTGATATTTCAGTACAACCTGCTCAAGCCGGAAGGTATTTTCGTTCTGGAGCATGGAAAAGACCTCAACTTTGAGAATCATCCCTGCTTCTTCGAACACCGTCACTACGGAAGCGTCAATTTTTCCTTTTTCAGAGTAAAGGAGCAAGAAGACGCACAACCGATTCAGTAATCTTATTTTTCCAAGAACGTTTTTCCCAAATCCTGCTGACAACAGAAAACAATCCTTCTGATCGGCCAGGAATATTTCTTTTAAAGTCATAGCCGTTTCCTTATCATAAAAAAAGGCATTGGCCTCGAAGTTATGCTCAAAACTTCGAAAGTCCATATTCGTAGAGCCCACCGTAGACAATTCGTCATCACACACCATCAACTTAGAATGCAGAAATCCCTTTTTGTAGAGGTAAATTTTCACCCCTGCCTTCATCATCTCCGAAAGATAAGATAGCGAACCTTTATGAATGAGCCAGGTATCCCCTCTTTTAGGAAGCATAAGTCGCACATCAACCCCTGCCAATGCAACTGTCTGCAAAGCGGTCATCACTTCCTCGTTCGGTAAAAAATAAGGAGTCTGCACATAAAAATATCTCCGGGCAGAACAGATAGCCATCATCAGTCCTTGCATAATATCTCTCCATTCACCTACCGGATCGGAAGTCACAATTTGTCCCAGCACACCTCCCTTCACCGAAATCGGAGGAAAATATTCTGCTGAAGTAAGCAAAGTACGGTCAATAGCATACCAGTCAGTAAGGAATGCAGTCTGCAGTCCATATACGACCTTACCTTCCAGCCTGACATGCGTATCTCTCCAATTCCCTTTTCCTAGTCCTTTCACATAGCGTTCAGCTAAATTCATTCCACCAATAAAACCCACACAACCATCTATGACCACAATCTTCCGATGATTGCGATAATTCACTTTACTGGTAAATCTTGGGAAACGGACTTTCAGGAACGAAAGAACTTCTATGCCTTCACAAAGCATTTGTTCATAAAAATCAAGAGGCACTTTCCAGCATCCCACATCGTCATACAGTACCCGTATCTTCACCCCGTCACGAGCCCGGTCAATCAAGGCGTCCCTAACCAACCGACCTACTGCATCATCCTCAAAAATATAAAACTCCAGATGGATGTGATGACGAGCCCTGTAAATATCTTTCAACAAATCCGACAACATGGAAACAGCATCCGTATAAACTGTAACTCTATTTCCAGAGAAAGGCAGCGCATTATTTACGCGTGAAAAGAAATCCATCAAACGCTGTTTGCCATGTTCTACCATTACGGACGGTTGTTCCTGATAAGCCGCCATAGGGCGCTTGCTCAAGCGAGCATAGCCTTTCCGGCTGATAAGGCGTTCCTTACGTGTACTACGCCCAAAAAACAAGTACAGAATCCATCCGGCTACAGGAAGAAAAAAGAGAACCAGAATCCAGGCCATAGTCTTTACCGGACTACGATTGTCAAGAATCACGACAAAGATAGTTGTCAGTATCACCGCAAAATAAAGAAAGTAGATTACGGCTACAAAGATGCTATTCCAAACTGCTACGTCCATCTTACGACTTCGTTTTCAACAAAATTACGAGTAATCTGGAAAAAGGCAAAAAAATACCGCAAAAGTGGAATTGACTTTTGCGGTATATGCGTTCAACCTTAGAATCTGCGAGGTCCATGTCCCGATCCAGGACCAAACCCAGGACCTCTACCCGGTCCGCCCATTCTCGGGCCGGCACCCTTTCCACCAAACAGATTCAGACGGTAAATAAAGTGTACCATGCAATAGCTGTAAATCGCATTGTATTCCGTATCACTTCGCATAGCCGCACTGATTACACGGCTGATATTGCTCTGATTACGCAGAATATCATAGAACTGAATGCTGACCGTAGCTGCATTTCCTTTCAGGAAGTCTTGCGAGAGCTGTGCATTCCAGATTAACTCGTCACGATTCATGCTTGCGTCCGCATATCCACGACGTGAGTTCTGAGAGATATCTGTAGCAATTGACATATTCCAGGGCAAACGGACATTGGTACTTGCTCCGTACGAGAACTGGTAGGTATCCATATTATTCTCTTCCTGGAAACTGTTGCGCGAATGCGTATAAGCCAATGAACCGTTCAAAGAGAATTCCCACCAGTCATTACGATACGTACCTCTCAAGCGTTCGCTCAAAGACAACTGACGTGTTTTATTCTTATCCGATGCGCTCTCAGCCTGTGCATCGCTCATATAACTTACAATGTTATTATAACGGGCCATCGTAAAGGTATTGATGGTATACTTCTTATTACGCAAAGCCGTATTAGAACCCAAGATACCAAACAAGTTCCAGTTGCCATTGATATTCTCCGGCATGGTTACCGTTCCACCGGTTTGCGGGTCGTATGTACTACGATTACTAATGCTGTTCAATACATTTTCAAAACGGAAGTGCGTCATGATACCCCGCTGTTTCTCTGTATCAAATGTATTATAAAAAGCCATGAACGAGTTGGTAAATGCCGGTTTCAATCCCGGATTTCCCCGACGTATGTTCAGCGGGTCGGTCGTATCCTCAATAGGCAGCAAATCCGTCATACTCGGCTGAGAGCTTCTTCCGCGGTAGTTAATTCTCAACTGGCTTGTTTTCGAGAATTTATAACGGAAATCAAATGTCGGAGTAAAGTTAAATACATTTCGTACGGCCACCGTATCTAACTGGTCTTTCTTATAAGACAATTTCGATTTCTGCGGCTGGAAAGAAACACCTGCATTCAAACTCATTTTTTCCCGAATCCAACGCAAAGAAACATCTGCCTGATGGTTGTAATATGTGTACTGTGCACTCTTGCTGTTCTTTTCATCCAGCACTCCCACATTATCTCCTCCATAACCTTGTGCTATCTCCCAGTCATTCGGCATTGTGTAGGTGGAATTGTCACTCTTTGAACGCTTGTACTGGAAATAATAACTGAACTGCAAGAAGCCACCTTTAAATATCGGTTCGCTATAAGTAAAGCGCGCACCATAATTATAGTTCAAAGTAGGCGTAGAGATATAACGGTTCAAAATTTCCAGCCGCTCCTCCTCTGTTTTCTGGTAATAGTCAGTTTCAGATACCGAGAACTGTTCACTCGAACTGTTCGTATAATTATAGGAGCCACGGAAAGTAATATTACGTCCAGGCTTTCCCAGACGACGGTTAATCATGGCCGAACCTCCCACATTAAAGTTATCTCCCTTCTGCAGGCTGTTACGTGCAATCGTATTGACAATATTCTCCTCCGGAATCAAAGATGAAAGATTATCGGCAGCATTCAAGATTTCGTCGGTTGTATGTTCCGGGTCCTGGCTGAATGTAAAAGAGTTTGTCGCACTCCAGTTATCATTCTTTCCGTATGTCAAACGCGGACGGAAAATCAACGTAGTCATGGTATCCGGCTTCCACTCAATACGAAAATCGGCCGTAAGCGAAGTTGTCTTATTACGATTGGCATTCCAGGCATTCTTGAAAGAGCTGGTAGCCGAAGAAACAAACGTTTCCGAAGCCTGCTTACTGATAATGTCCGCATCCTTGTAGTTATAATTCACACTACCTCCTGTTTCCAGTTTCTCACTCTGTGTACTAAAGTTGAAACCACCCATCTTGATGCTGGTCAGACCGTTCTGTCCTCCCCAACGAAAGCCACCGCCTCCTCCTGGATAGCCATTGTCATTCACGTTATTCATTGAACCAATCACCGTAAACTGGTTTTCTCCGACAAAACGGTTCAGCATCAACTTTCCACTGTAACGGTCTTCCGTTCCGGCTGCGACGTCCGCATTACCAAACCATCCTTTATTCATACCCGGCTTCACGCTCAGGTCGAGCACGGTTTCTTCTTCACCGTCATCAATACCTGTCACACGGGCCAAGTCCGATTGTTTATCATACGCACGTACCTTATCAATAATATTTACCGGAAGATTTTTCATGGCAATATTCGGATCATCGGCAAAGAATTCTTTTCCATCAATCATGATTTTCTTGATTTCCTTCCCGTTTATCGTGATTTTTCCGTTTTCATCCACTTCAGCTCCCGGAAGCTTCTTCACCAGTTCCTCCAAAGCCGAACCTTCAGGCACACGATAGGCAGAACTGTTGTACACCAGCGTATCGGCCACCGCCGTCACCTCCGGAGCTTCAGCTACCACTACAGCTTCTGCCAGCATAATGGCATCCGAAGCCAATTCAACTTTACCTACATTCAAACGTGGATTGTTGCGAGTCAATGCAACCTGCTTGAAAAATGGAGTATATCCAATATACGAAACTTTCAGCAGATACTTTCCCGGACGCACTGATAAAGAGAAATGTCCGTCTAAATTAGTCACATTTCCCACTACCATTGAACTATCCTTCACAGAAAGGAGCTGTACTGTAGCCTGAATGACAGGCGATTTATCCCCCTCATCAAGAACCGTTCCTGTTACGGTTCCACGGCTGCCGCTGCTTTGTGCAAAAGCAGAAATGGTTACCCCCACCATCAGCAGCAATCCCAATAAAACTTTTTTCATTGCCTTTATCTCTTCCTTGTTGATTTAATTGTACCTTTGACAATTATCGACAAAAAAGGTTTACCCCTACTCTTTATTTTTTAACTTATTTTTGTCTAAGTTCTTTTCAATCTTTGCTTTCTGCATCAAAAACTCTTTACAGAAAACACAAATAACCATGTACACGATACCTACTGAATTGTCAGCTTCCTGCAGATTTCCTCCATAAGCTGCATTCAGCAACATACCCACATAATAAACTCCCCACAAATAAAGTGAAATCACCATTGCTTTCCGCCGAATAGAAAAAGCCTCCTCATTTTCGTCTTTCATTCTGGCCAGAAAAACCATAAACAATGAAATCCAGATGACTAACTTCATACCTAGTTTCACATACAATAAGTTAGCGTCATTCACCTGTCCGAACATATACATCAATAACGGAACAAATACTGACAATAACAGTAACACATACCCCAACAAACGGCACGAAGCCGGAAAAATTCCTTTCATAACTTGATTATTTTTTATTCGCACAAAAATACTTAATTGTAAGCCAACATCCGACTTCTTCTAACTTTTTTTCTAAATTTGCGACCAAAACAAATACACTTATGAGTAAACAAGAAGTCATTATTTGCCAAAATTTCAATACGGAACTCAGCCAGAAGTTATCTGCACATTCATACGACAAGATTTTTATCCTGACCGACGAACATACTTTTCGTCTTTGCCTCCCTCTGCTGCAAGACATCGCCTTGCTGAAGGATGCAGAACAAATTGTCATTGGTCCGGAAGATGTGCATAAAAACTTGGAGACACTGGCCTATGTATGGAACCAGCTCAGCAACCGGGGAGCCACCCGCCACTCGCTGCTCATAAACTTAGGAGGAGGTATGGTAACCGACTTGGGAGGATTTGCCGCAGCCACCTTCAAACGAGGTATCGCTTGTATCAACATCCCCACCACCTTGCTTTCCATGATTGATGCTGCAGTAGGCGGAAAAACCGGTATCAACTTCAACGGACTCAAGAATGAAATCGGTTCCTTCTATCCTGCCGACCAGGTAATGATTGACAGCCAGTTTCTGAAAACCCTCGATATGCCAAACCTGCTGTCCGGTTACGGAGAAATGCTGAAGCACGGTCTAATCAGTCAGCCGTCACACTGGAGCGAACTGCTTACATTTGACTTTGCTCACATAGACTACGCATTGCTGCAGAAACTTATCGGCCAGTCCGTGCAAGTCAAGGAAGACATTGTAGAAAAAGACCCCTATGAGCAAAGCATCCGGAAAGCGTTGAATTTCGGACATACCATCGGACATGCCTTTGAAAGTTTCGCCCTAAAGACTAACCATCCGGTGCTTCATGGATATGCTGTAGCCTGGGGTATGGTCTGCGAACTTTATCTGTCACACATCCGCTGCGGTTTCCCGAAAGAAGCGTTGCGCGCCACCATTCAGTTCATCGAGGAAAACTATGGCAGCCTTTATTTCACCTGCGATGACTACGAATGTCTGTACGACTTCATGAAGCACGACAAAAAGAATGCCTCATGTGGCGTCATCAATTTCACTCTTTTAGGAGGAATCGGTGACATTCGTATCAACCAGACCGCTTCACAAGAGGAAATCTACGAACTGCTTGATTTCTACCGCGAAACCATGGGATAAGTTTTGTCGTGTTCAAACAGCGTTTAAACGTAAACTAAAAATACTAAGAAATTATTGCGGAAAATATTTGGTTATTCCGAATAAAGCACTACCTTTGCATCCGCAATTCGGGGTGTAGCTCAGCCCGGTTAGAGTACGCGTCTGGGGGGCGTGTGGTCGCTGGTTCGAATCCAGTCACCCCGACTGGTAGAAAGCATTGATAATCTGATGATTATCGATGCTTTTTTGTTTTTAGGCATATCGCTATAAGTGGCGGTTTAATCGAGCAAATTAAACCAGCAATTAAACCAAGAATTAAACCAGATTCTTATGGACGCTACAATTTCA
>ENA-OQBJ01000528-OQBJ01000528.1-human-gut-metagenome-genome-assembly--contig:-NODE-528-length-19933-cov-2.719580_pt1 | contig 19933 bp, 29 predicted proteins | sample MGYA00242743_ERZ504545 | MGnify/ENA primary metagenome ERZ504545 (study PRJEB26092, sample SAMD00036252) | human gut metagenome | host: Homo sapiens | study: EMG produced TPA metagenomics assembly of...
GCGCTTCTTCCTGCAGATCAAGGCGTTCCGGCTTCCAGGCCTGACCTGCGCTGATTCGAGAAGCCCAGGATGTAACGGCTGCGGTCGCCAATATCGCAGCGGTCGTCCTTCTCGTGGCGTCGTCCGCCCGTCTTTATCTGGCCAGCTTTCGTCAGCGCGAAGCGCGCGCGGCGGAACTCCTTCATCTCCTCGACGCAAATGTGAGCAAAGCGGCGTGCAAGCTCCGCCTGCAGCCAGCTCACATAAGGGGAATCCTCACGGAGATTCAGCTTGCTGCAGGCCGCATCGGCCGGAACCTCCGGCAAGCTTTCCTGCACGAGTTCATCGACGCAGTAGTAGACGAGCCTGAGATGCAATGGATGGCTTTCCAGCCAGTTGGCCACCTCACCATAATGCGTCTGCGGCACGATGAGGCAAGGCCGAAGCTGTGCAGCAGGCGTTCGAGTGCCCCTTCCCATTCCTGTTCTTCCTCACGGACCTCCAGCAATTCGCCGACAAAAGGCATCTCGCTCGGCGCAAGATTCAAGCTTTCTGCCAGCTGTTCGCGCAGTCTGACGTATTCATGCGGGATATTCGACTGGCGGCCGCGCAGGGAATCCAGCTCGGTCACGAGTCCCGCCTCGCGTTTCTTCGTCTCCGCCTCATTGCTGCGGGCCGTGGCGCGCTCATCACCGAGTTCATCGAGCCGCTGCTCGTCATCCTGGCGCAAGGCAGCAAGCGTTTCCTGATTATGCGCAAATCCTTCGGGTGTCTTTGGCAGATAGCAGCCCGTTTCTCCAGCAGCAGCCAGGGCTTCCGCATAATGCGCAGCCTTCTCCTCGCGTGCTGCCAGGCTGGCTTCTTCCAGCTTGATCCTGCCGGTAAGTTCGCTCTGGCGCTGCCCGCCATGCTGCGCCAGAGCCTGGTTTGCCAGCAGGAATTCCTGCTCAAGTGCCGCTTGACGCTGCTGCTCGTCGTCAAATTCCTGCTGGCGAGCAGTCTGCTCCTGACGAAGCGTATTCGCCTGCTGCGAAAGGGCCTCGCAGGCCATGCCAGCCAGCCAGGCAGGCAGCACCTCTCGCATATCAACGAGTTCCTGACGGCGGCGCTGCAGCCGACGGTAGGCCATGCCATCTTCCACCAACGGCTTCAGGAATTCCTGCTGGCGCCTTGCCTGCAGGACAGACTGATGGGCAGCTTCCAGATCATGATAATGGTGCAGCAGGTTTTCGACATAAGCATCGGTATCCGGCACATCGAGCATGCTCTGGCGCACGAAATCCGTCAGGGAATCGACCTTCTTCATCGAGACCGTCTGCTGGAAAAGCTCCATGGCCTGTTCTTGATGAAGCCCGAATGCCGCCGGAAGACACGCGCATAAGCCGGATAATCGTCAAAGACCTCGAGCCCGTCCTGCAGGGAAAGTCCCTTCTTGAAGCGACGCATATCGGAACCGATCCTGCTGAAAGCATCGCAGATGTGGAGTTCCCGGTCGGCCGTCACATAGAAGCGGCTTGGATAACGGATGCTCTCGTCACGGAACCAGAAGACCTGCGCGAGCGTCATCGTCTTGCCGAAATTCTCATCGGCAAAGATGCCGAGAATGACGCTGTACTGGCTGCGGTCGCGCAGGGCAAGCGGACGACCGCCACCGTCTTCCGTCCGGCGTTGTGCATAATAACCGAGTACATAACTGGCAAGGTCGCGCTCGCGTGCATCGGCATCGGCAGCCTTATTGTAAGTGACCTTGCGGGGCGGCACGAGCAACGTGAGGATCGCATCGACCAGCGTCGACTTGCCGGAACCGACATCGCCCGTGAGCAAGGCGGCTTCACCGCCGAGTTCAAACGACCAGACGCGCTGGTCAAACGTTCCCCAATTATAGACTTCCAGGCGCTGCAGGCGGTAACCAAGCTTCGGCAGCTCTCCCGAGGTGTCAAACAGATTCATTTCTCCTCCTCCTCTCCGCAGTCCTGTCGTCCGTACGCTTCGTATTCCTTGAGACGCGCCTCAAAATCGCGCAGCCATCCTGCGGTCACAAAGCTGCGCAAAAGCGGCCGTACGGCATAAGCTGCTTCCGCGCCGACCGGCTCCAGGAAGCCCATCTGCACAGCCTGCTGGATATCGCGGTCAATGCGCGTGACGAATTGCGTCTCATTCGTCACTGGCGGGAAATAGGGGCGCAGGGAAAGCGCCAGGTCGTCACGCGTCACGATGAGGCGCGCATCGCCGCGGGCAGCATCGAATTCCCCAAGTTTTTCCGCAAAGTCACGAGCATCATGCTGAGACTGAACCCCAAGGGATGGCGCGGCATGATGCGCGGCAATCCCGAAGACTCATCCTGGCGCAGATAAGCGTATTCATCTGCTTCATCGACAAAAAGCTGCAGGCCGATGACCTGGAAATAGTCCATGAGGCGCACGCGCTCTCGCAGGACAGCCTGCCATAGTGCTTCATCCCTATCGCGAAAGACCACGCCGCGCAGCAGGGCAATGGCTGCACGCGACAACGGCGCAGCATCCCTGTCGCCTGCCTCAGGCAGCTGCTCCTGTACCGTGACGGTAGTCCGTACTTCTGCCGCAGCCGTGTCATCTGCCGGTACTGTATGATCCCCATTCGTCCTGTCTGCCCGATTCTCGATTCCCATTAAGCTTCGTCTCCTTTCCTTACGTCACGACGCTTTCGCCCTGCAAGCTGTCCCTGCCGATGAAAAACCACCGTCTCACAGCGTGCAGCAATCGCCCGGCCATCCCTGCGATAGAGGATATCTTGCCATTCATCTGCTTTCACTTCACTGCCGGCACGGCGGCTGGCGATGACGAGATACGCGAGCAGTTCACCAAGGCCCTGTTCGATAGGATACGCACGGATCACCTCGCCCAACGTCACCGTTTCGCGCTCCTTCAGCAGCGTATCGATCTGTGCCTGCAGGCGCTGGCGGTCAAGCGGTCGTTCCTTCAGCAGTGCCGTCACAGGGCCATCTGCCACACCCTCGATGAGGTCTTGATCCCGCAGGCGCGTGCGCTTGGGCAGGACGAACATACGCCGATCCATTGGCAATATGACAGACGGAATCATGCCGTCCATTTCCGCAAACGCCCCAGCCGGCATCGCATCAAGCTCAGGAAGCTTTGACGCCCGCCGTTCGATGCGGCCAATCAATTCATAAATATAGCGTTCCTCCTGCAGGCTATGCTCATCGACAAAGCGGCGGATCTGCTTGTCAAGGGCTCCCACCGTCTGTTCCACGGCGCAGCCGCCTGCAGCCACTCCTGCATCATCTCGCCCAAAGGATGCTTCTTGAGCAAATCCCTAAGCTCCGGCACGGCTGCCAAACGATCCAGCACCATGCGGAAATCCTCCTGCTGGAAATCCGTCATCAAGAACCGCCAGAATGCCTCAAAGCTCTGCCCCTGTTCAGACTGGCGGATGATATCACGCTGCGCAAAGATCTCTTCGAGCAAATCACCTTTTCCCTGCTTCCAGGTCATGACATCGGTCATGAGACGGTGTTCAAGCAGCCGGAAATTCTCCTCGACCTCGCGGAAATCGGCGAGCAGCCCCTCAGAAGTCTGTACGGCCTGCAAGAAACGCTCCTTGACCTGGACACCACTGAGTAGGGGCTCGACCTGGCCACTTGTCTCAATGGCTGCCATTTCCTGTTCAATCGCAGCCTTCTGACGTCGCAGCCAGTCCAGACGGTGCTGCGGATCCCGATCCGTTTCCCGATCCACCTCATGCAGGAGTGAAAAGACTGTGCGCAGACGCGACTCCGTGCCAATGAAGGAACGGTGATGCAGATTGGCCAGCCATTCCACCGCTTTCTGGCATCCGCCGTCAAATCGTACAGCACGTCATTGTCAGGACCGTAAAAGCGCCGCAGCCAGCGATGCTGCTCATCGGACCAGCTCAGGAGCAACCCGCTGGCCTGACGCGTAAGTTCTGCCGTATTGCCCGTGGCTCCCGCTTCATAAAGAAAACGGACGAGTCCATCGAGCAGCTTGTCCTCCGGCAAAGCGCGCGTTCGCTTCGCCAGGAAGGTTTCATAAAAAAAGGCTGTGGCCAGCGGCCCATGTTCTGCCGCCAGCAGCCGCCAGGCAGGGCTCTTGGCACGCAATTCCTTCAAAGCCGCAAAGCCATATCCGCCCGCTCTTCATTCAAAACATTTCCCTCCCGAACCTGCCCTGTCAGCAGGATTATTGCTAAAAATCACGTACCTTTTATTATACACAAAAAAAGCCAAACGGTATAATAAAAGGAAACGATACAAGGGGGAATCATCATGCGCATCGCCATCATCACCGGTGCTTCGAGCGGACTCGGGGCAGAATACGCCCGGCTGCTTGCCAAAGATCCAGGACTCGAGGAAATCTGGCTCATCGCCAGGAGACGGGAACGGCTCGAAGCGCTCGGACGCTCCCTGCCGCTGCCCTGCCGTCTGCTGCCGCTCGACCTCACGCAGGAAGAATCCCTGCAGCAGGTACAGAAGCGTCTGCAGCAGGCAGGAAATCTCACCATAGACTGGCTCATAAATGCTGCAGGTTTCGGCCGTATCGGCAGCTGCGAGACCATCGGTGCAGCAACGACAGCCGTATGATCGACCTCAATTGCCGTGCAGCCGTCCTGCTGACGGAAATCTGCCTGCCACATATGGAAAAAGGCGCCCATATCCTGGAAATCTGTTCCTGTGCTGCATTCCAGCCCATCGCATATCTCACAGCGTATGCAGCAACCAAAGCCTTCCTGCTGCGCTACAGCCGCGGTCTCCAGGCAGAACTCAAACCGCGCGGCATCTCCGTCACCGCGGTCTGCCCGTACTGGATCCGCGATACGGAATTCATCGCGGGAGCCAGAGAAACCGACCACGAGGGTCTCTTTCACGGCTTCCCGCTCGCCACAGACAAGCACACCGTCGCTCGCCGTTCCCTGCAGGCTGCACGGAACGGCCATGCCATCTGCACGCCCGACCTTGTAGCCACACTCGACCGTTTCTTCGGCGCCCTCGTCCCTGATGCCCTCATACTCCATCTCGTCAACCTGTATCGGCACTTATGAAACAATAGAGCCAAAATACATCCCGCAGCACCCTGTCCATGCATCTATAAGGCAGTGGCTGCAAACCAAAAAGCTGACGTACGGATTTCGTCCATACGTCAGCTTTTACTGTCTCTTGTTTATTTACCGGCCTTCATGCGGTTGATTGCACTGATGAGGGCTGGATGGAAGCCGTGATGATATCCGTGTCCATGCCGGCACCCCAGGTGATATGTCCATCCTCATTCGTGATGCCGATATAGGCCATAGCGCGGCTGTTCTGACCGATTTCCAGTGCATGCTCGCTGTACGTCAGATCCTTGTAGCTGATGCCGAGATTGTTCTGCAGCGCATTGGAAACGGCATCGAGACGACCATTGCCCTTTGCGAGGAAGGTTTCCGATTTGCCATTGACAAAGATGTCAACCGTACCCTTGCGCGTACCATCCGGCTCCTTCTTGAGCAGGAAATCATCGAGCTTGTACGGAGAATCCACATTGACATACTCATCCTGGAAAATCTGATAAATCTCATCCGGCATGAGTTCCTTGTGTTTGTGATCGGATACGCCCTTGACGCAGTAACCGAAATCCTCGCGCATCTTCTTCGGCATATCGATGCCGTATTTCTGCTCCATGATGAAGCCGACACCGCCCTTGCCGGACTGGCTGTTGATGCGGATGACGTCGCCGTCGTACTCGCGGCCGACATCCTTCGGATCGATGTAGAGATACGGCAGTGTCCATTTGTCCGGATTCTTCTCTTCTTTCCAGTGCATGCCCTTGGCAATGGCATCCTGGTGAGAGCCGGAGAACGCAGCGAATACAAGGTCGCCGGCATACGGCTGGCGTGGCGAGACGTGCATGCGCGTCACACGCTCATACATCTCGACGAGTTCCGGCATATTCGAGAAGTCAAGTTCCGGATCGACACCGAGTGCAAACATATTCATCGCCACCGTGATGATATCGACATTGCCCGTGCGCTCGCCATTGCCGAACAGCGTGCCTTCGACACGGTCAGCACCAGCCAGGACGCCCATCTCGGTATCCGCGACACCGCAGCCGCGGTCATTGTGCGGATGCAGGGAAAGGACGACATTATCACGATACTTGAGATGCTTGTTCATATAAGCGACCTGCATGGCAAAGACATGCGGCATGCTCATCTCCACCGTCGCCGGCAGGTTGATGATGGCCTTGCGGTCAGCCGTCGGCTGCCATACATCGAGTACGGCATTGCAGACTTCCAGCGCATACTCAGGCTCCGTACCCGTGAAAGACTCCGGCGAGTACTCAAAACGGTAATTGGCACCGGCCTCCTCGGTCAGCTCCTTGAGAAGTTTCGCACCATCGACAGCCATCTGCTTGATCTGTTCCTTATCCTTGCGGAATACCTGCTGGCGCTGGGCTACCGAAGTGGAATTATAGACATGGACAATGGCATTCTTGACACCCTTCAAGGCATCAAAAGTCTTGCGGATGATATGCTCGCGGGCCTGCGTGAGTACCTGGATCGTGACATCGTCCGGGATGAGGTCATCTTCGACCAGGCGGCGCAAGAACTCATACTCCGTCTCCGACGCAGCCGGGAACCCGACTTCGATTTCCTTGAAACCGACTTTGAGGAGCATCTTGTAGAATTCCAGCTTCTCATCAAGACTCATCGGAATTACCAGAGACTGATTGCCGTCACGCAGATCGACACTGCACCAGACGGGTGCATGATCCGGTGCATCCTTCTTCGCCCATTCAAGATCGATCTCCGGCGGCATGAAATAACCTTTGCTGTACTTCTGATAATTCATCATAATGCAAAACCTCCCAATAGAAAAAGACCCTCGTCCATGAGACGAAGGCCTGTGCCTGCGTGTTACCACTCAAATTCATGCTCCTTGGAGCATCTCTGCGGGATTCCAGCAAATCCCCCCGATATAACGGTCGGCCCCGTTCCAGCCTAATGACTCGCACTCGCATACGGGCGTTCAGTGGACTGCTTCGAAGCGAGTTCCCCATCCCTCCATCATTACCTCACACCAGCCGGCAACTCTCTTTCGACTTACAGGATGTGTACTATTCTTCGTCCCTGCATTTCCCTGTGTTGGATACTAGAATAGCACAATCATGTACATTTGGCAAGCACTTTTTGTAAAACTGTAAACATTTTCCTGGAGAAAATCAATCCTGCGGCTCACGCAGCGTCTTCTTGGCTGCTGAGCGCGCTTTCTCAGCCTCGCGCTGCTGGCGTTTGCGCTCCTTATGCGCCTCATAGCGGCGGCGGCCATCCTCGAAAGCGCGCTTGGCTTCATCCGAATCGAGGATAAGCGGCGGCACGGACTTCGGGCGGGAATTGCGGTCGAGGGCGACCATCGTGAAGTATGCAGAAAGCGCACGCTGCGGTTTCCCCTCCTGATCGAGATCTTCCACATCGACGTTGACAGCTATCTCCATGGAGCTGTGACCGACAAAGACAATCTCTGCCGTACAGGTCACGAGATCCCCGATGAGGATAGGCAGATGGAACTCAAGTTCATCAACGCGAGCCGTGACCACATTCGCACGCGCATACTTACGGGCCGCAGCATATGCTGTCGAGTCCATCATCTTCATAATCTCACCGCCATGCACATTGCCGTTCGGATTCGTCTGACTCGGCATCATGACCTGGCTGATCACAATCTTTGTCTGTGCCATAAAAAACCTCCTGCAAATCGTTTCCCTGTCGTCACAAAAAACAGATTCTCCCGACTCTCATTTTATCAGAGTCTTAATATTCCCTAAGAAAAAAGATGAAATTGTATATAAATGTCGTTTATCATGATACACTTCATTTTATCACAAATCACGAGCCAGAAATGTGATTCCCTCACAAAACGCTGGATTGCCGTTTGGCCGCCCGCTTACTTCAAAAAACGGTCGATGGCCTTGTTGAGCTGATCAAGCGCTTCCTTGTCATTCTCACGCACAGCATCCACGATGCAATGCTCGAGATGATCCTTGAGGATGATGCGGCTGACCCCTTTGATGGCACTGTCCACCGCGGAAAGCTGTATGAGTACATCACTGCAGTCCCTGCCATCGGCAATCATCTGCTTGATGGACTCAGATGACCGATGAGGCGAGCCATGCGGTTGAGGACTGCCTTCGTCTGCGTATGACTATGCTGATGGCCGTGCGCACCATGCGTATGCGTCACGACCGTTCCATCAGCCAGCACATGCGTATGTTCCTCCACGATATCCCCCCTTTCTTTTCTTGTTTCCCATTTCTTTTATTCGCGTTCCGCACGCAATCTCCTGCTGTCTTCTTTCCCTGCATACAAACCAAAAGAGAAAAGCTCCCTTTCGCCGAAAGGGAGCCTTTGCCAATAACGGCATGAATGCATTGCTTACTTTACAGAAAGCGTTACCGTCTCACCGTTGATGTTCCATTCTTTTTCATGGCCTGCGAGCGTGCCGTACGTCACTTCGTCGCAGAGCGTGATTTCCTTGAGGAAAGCTTCATTCTTCCTGACAAGTCCTTCCAGCTTCTCATTGCCTGCCATGCCGACCTTGATGTGATCCGTGACCTCATAGCCATTTTCCTTGCGCATCGTCTGGATCTTGCTGATGATCTCGCGCACAAAGCCCTCTTCGAGGAGTTCTTCGGAAAGCGTCGTCTCAAGAGCAATCGTCACGCCGTTGTAGCGCTGGCAATTATAGCCTTCCGTCTGTGCCATGGAGACTTCGATATCTTCCGGCAGCAGCGTCACATCGCCATCCGGCAGCGAGATGACGAGCTTGCCCGTCGTATCGAGTTCTTCCTTGGCCTTATGTCCATTGACAGCCTTGAGGGCCTTCTGGATGGCTCCCATCTTCTTGCCGACCTTCGGGCCGAGGACACGGAACTGCGGCTTGAAGCTGTACGTGAGATATGCTTCCATATCGTCCTTGAAGACGACATGCTTGACGTTGAGTTCTTCCTCAACGATCTGCTTGTAGAAGTCCGGCAGCACGACCGGTGCCTTGACATACATGTTGCCGATCGGCTGACGGTTCTTGATGTTCGCCTCGTTGCGGGCAGCGCGGCCGAGTACGACGATCTCGAGGACCTCGCCCATGTTCTTCTCGAGTTCCTTATCGATATGCGCCTCATTGACCTTCGGGAAATCGCACAGGTGAACGGATTCCGGAGCCTGCTTATCGATGCTGCAGACGAGATTGCGATAGATGGATTCCGTCATGAACGGGATCATCGGCGCAGCGGCCTTGACCGTTGTCACGAGAACCGTGTAGAGCGTCATGTAGGCATTGATCTTATCCTGCTCCATGCCCTTGGCCCAGAAGCGGCTGCGGCTGCGGCGGACATACCAGTTCGAGAGTTCATCGACGAACTGTTCAATGGCTTTCGCAGCTTCCGTGACGCGATAGTTCGAGAGGTCGTAATCGACATCCTTGACCATCGTGTTGAGACGCGAGAGACACCACTTGTCCATGACTGGCAGCTTGTCGTAATCGAGCGTGTACTTCGTCGCATCAAAATTGTCGATATTGGCATAAAGCACGAAGAACGCATACGTATTCCAGAGCGTCCCCATGAATTTGCGCTGGCCTTCCTGTACGGCATCATCATGGAAGCGGTTCGGCAGCCACGGCGCGCTGTTCTCATAGAAATACCAGCGGATGGCATCGGCGCCATGCTTGTTGAGCGCTTCCATCGGATCGACGGCATTGCCTTCGACTTCGACATCTTGCGGCCGTCCTTGTCCTGGACATGGCCGAGTACAATGACATTCTTGTACGGTGCCTTATGGAAGAGCAGCGTCGAGATGGCGATCAGCGAATAGAACCAGCCGCGCGTCTGGTCGACAGCCTCGGAGATGAAATCCGCCGGGAACCTTTTGGCAAAGATATCTTTGTTCTCGAACGGATAATGCCACTGCGCAAACGGCATGGAGCCAGAATCGAACCAACAGTCAATGACTTCTGGCACACGATGCATTTCCTTGCCGCAATCGGGGCATTTGATCGTGACTTTATCGATGTACGGACGATGCAGCTCAATATCATCAGGACAGTTATCACTGAGGCTCTTGAGTTCTTCAATGGAACCGATGACATGCTGGTGACCGCATTCGCACTGCCATACCGGCAGCGGCGTGCCCCAGTAACGGTTGCGCGAGAGCCCCCAGTCCTGCACATGCTCGAGCCAGTTGCCGAAACGGCCCTCGCCGATGGATTTCGGGATCCAGTTGACTGTCTTGTTGTTGGCCACGAGTTCGTCCTTGACTGCCGTCATCTTGATGAACCAGGTCGGGAACGAATAATAGAGCAGCGGCGTATCGCAGCGCCAGCAATGCGGATAGCTGTGCGTGAATTCCGGTGCCTTGAAGAGCTTGCCCTGCTGCTTGAGATCGTCAAGGATCATGGGATCGGCCTTCTTGACGAAGACACCCGGCCAAGCCGTCTCTGCCGTCAGCTCGCCCTTGCTGTTGACGAGATTGACAAAGGCGACATTATAGTTGCGGCAGACGCGGTTATCGTCTTCACCAAAGGCCGGAGCCATGTGGACGATGCCCGTGCCGTCTTCCGTCGTGACGTAATCATCACACGTGACGATGAACGCCTTCTTGCCGGCTTTTGCCTGTTTTGCCACAGCTGCGTCGGCAAACGGATAAAGCGGCTCGTATTCCTTGTACTCGAGATCCTTGCCCTTGCATTTGCCGAGGACTTCACGTTCTCCTTCCACACCTTCAAATACGGTATCGACCAGTGCTTCTGCCAGGATGTATACCGTGCCGTTCACGCGTACCTTGACGTAATCGACTTCCGGATTGACGCAGAGTGCGAGATTCGACGGCAGCGTCCACGGCGTCGTCGTCCAGGCGAGGAAATACGCATCTTCGCCCTTGACCTTGAACTTGACCATGGCCGAACGCTCCGTGATGTCCTTGTAGCCCTGAGCCACCTCGTGCGAGGAAAGAGGCGTGCCGCAGCGCGGGCAATACGGGACAACCTTATAGCCCTCATAGAGCAGGCCCTTATTCCAGATTTCCTTCAGTGCCCACCACTCGGACTCGATGAAGTTGTTTTCATAGGTGATGTACGGGTGTTCCATATCCGCCCAGAAACCGACGACCTCGGAGAACTGCTCCCACATGCCCTTGTACTTCCAGACGGATTCGCGGCACTTCTTGATGAACGGCTCGATGCCGTATTCCTCGATCTGCTCCTTGCCGTTGATGCCGACAGCCTTCTCGACCTCGATTCAACCGGCAGGCCATGCGTATCCCAGCCGGCCTTGCGCAGGACCTTCTTGCCCTTCATGGACTGGAAGCGCGGCAGCATATCCTTGATGACGCGCGTCAGCACATGGCCGATATGCGGTTTGCCGTTTGCCGTCGGCGGGCCGTCATAGAACGTGAAGGTATCACAGCCTTCACGCTGGTCAATGGCTTTCTGCGCGATATTGTGTTCTTTCCAGAACTTCGCAATTTCTCTTTCGCGTGCAACGAAATTCAGATTGGTATCTACTTTGCTGTACAAACGAAATTCCTCCTTATAAAAATAAAAACCTGCATCCAAACAGGATGCAGGCTTGCTGCCTACGTTAAAACCACCTATTTTTCCTCACGCACCACCATGCGCTGTTCCATAACGGGGAATACCGGCGAAACCTACTTTGTTCAGCCGCTGCTCCGAAGTGATCTTCCCTCATTCCTACTCACGCCCGGCTCCCACCATCCCCGGTTCGCTATCGCTTTCAAGACAAGGTACTCTCTTCTTCACCGCATTTATTTACATGTTAACAGGATTCATTGTACCACAGGGGTGGACGGAATTCAAATCTATTTTGCTTCTTTTTTCCCGCTACATCGTCTATAATAGCGCTATGAGCCGTTTGCGGCATATGCCTGACGTCAGTTGCCCGCTGGCAACGGCAAAAAAAGAAAAAAGGAAGGTTCCTTATGCATCAATATCTCTTTTTCATCGACGGGTTCCCCATCCGCACGTATGGACTCGTCCTCTCCCTTTCCATCATCCTGGCCACAGGCGTCGGCTACTTCCTCGCAAAGGCTGACCGGCGCGGCTATGAAGACCACATCGTCGATCTCGGCATCTACTGCGGGGTGGCCGGACTCATCGGCGCGCGGTTATGGGATGTTTTTTTCTTCGACTGGGATTACTACAGCCATCATCTGACAGAACTCTTCAACGTCTGGCAGGGCGGCATGGCCATCCAGGGCGGCGTCATCCTCGGCGTCCTCACAGGCGTCTGGTACTGCCGTCACCACCATCTCGATACCGTACACCTCATGGACGTGCTGGCTCCTGCATCGTACTCGGACAGGCGCTCGGACGCTGTGCCAATCTCCTCAACGGCGATGCCTTTGGCGCGCCAACAGGCTCCTCATTCGGCATCATCTACCCGGATACGACACTGGCACACCATGTCTACGGCAGTCAGCCCCTCTGGCCTGCTGAGGTCTGGGAAGGACAGCTCGATATCGTCATCTTCGCATTGCTGCTCCTGTTCCGCACGACACACCATGCCAAAGGACAATGCTTCGCGCTCTACGTCATGCTCTACAGTGCCGCCCGCTTCGGCCTCGAATTCCTGCGCGGCGATTATACGGAAAAGGTCCTCGGCCTCTTCACGAGTGCCCAGACGACGAGTCTTGCCGCTTTCACCATTGCCCTAATCTTCTTCCTCGCGCTTCCTCTCTGCCGGAAAGATACCCCGGACAGGCAAAAGGAAATCCCCGTCAAGGCGCGGCGAAAGAATTGACGCCATACAGCTCCATCCTCTATAATGTAAGGTGGACTTATAGCAAATCATCATGAAGGAGAGCGGATGTATGAAAATCTTAGCACGTCATCTTACGGTAGATCTCTTCAACTGCAAGAACAGCAAGCTCCAGGACAGCAAACAGATCAACGAAGCCATCGAGGGAATCCAGGAGGAATTCCACTTCACCCCCATCAACAGCTGCTCGGAGCAGCTCGACGAACAGCATTATGCCATCATGCTGCTGTTCCGCGAGGCCATATCGTCCTGCATATCTATACCGAACTCAAATACGTGGCCATTGACATCTTCCTCTGCCAGGAAAATGCCGACCCCGAACGCATCGCACAGGCCATGCGCAATTTCTTCAAGCCGGACAAGATAAAATCCACGCTCTTGAAACGCGGCAATTTCGGCACGCCGAAGGACATCCGCCCGAAAGTCAAGACCAAGGTAGCCCCGCTGCGCAAGATCCATAACACGGGCGCCAAGGTCCTGCGCGTCCTGGCCCGCCGCAATCGCAGCTGAGCCTCTATACGGACAGATAGGAAAAATACAGCCCGCTGACGAACTTCGCCAGCGGGTTTTATCATCGTGCATGATTGTTAAGAAAGAAGGATGTTTATGCCCGGACTTGGCACCTTTGCAAATGTATGCGGCATCGTCATTGGCGGGCTTCTAGGGCTCGGCTGCGGCCGCCTGCTCACGAAGCGCCTGCAGGATACCCTGATGATGGCCACGGCCGTTGCGTCATCTTCATCGGCATCGGCGGCACCTTGCGCCAGATGCTCAACATCACACCAGAAGGACTCGAGATGACAGGTACCATGATGATGATTGCCAGTCTCGCCGGCGGCGCACTCATCGGCGAACTCATCAATCTGGAAGACCGGCTCGCAACCTTTGGCGAATGGCTCAAGGAACGTTCCGGCAGCAGCAGCGACTCCTCTTTTGTCGAAGGCTTTGTCACCGCCTCGCTGACCGTCTGCATCGGCGCATGGCCGTCATCGGCTCCATCACCGACAGCCTGCAGGGCGACCATGCCATCCTCTTTGCCAAGACCATCCTAGATCTCATCATCTCATGATCATGACGGCCACACTCGGCAAGGGCTGCATCTTCTCGGCGATTTCCGTCGGGATCTTCCAGGGCAGCATCACACTCTTTGCCCGTCTCATCGCCCCGTGGATGACAGAAGCTGCTCTTGCCAACCTTTCCTACGTTGGCAACATCCTGATTTTTTGCGTTGGCATCAATCTTTTGTTCGGCTATCGCATCCGCGTCGCCAACCTGCTGCCCGCTCTGCTCATCGCCATCTTCTGGCCGACATGAATCGATGATATAATAAAATAAAAACGTATCAAAGGAGGAACGAACCTTGAAATTTTCCAGCCGCATGACCGTGGCCATCCATATCCTTCTCTACCTGGCAGAATACGAAGAAGAAGAAAAAGTGACCTCTGAGGTTCTTGCGGATACCACGGGTGTAAATGCAGTCAATATCCGCAAAACGCTGCAGCTGCTGAAGAAAGCCGGTTTGATTGAAATCCGCCGGGGCGTCGGCGGCGCCTGTCTCAAAAAATCACCGGCAGACATCACGGTCCGGGATGTCTTTGAAGCAGTAGAAGACGCAAAAGAAAATCTCTTTCACATGCATGAACATCCCAATACCAACTGCCCGGTAGGCAGATCTGTCAAAGGTGTGCTGGACGGGCATCTCGAGGCCTGGAAGAAATTGCTCCTGCAACAGATGCAGGCAGTCACTATAAAGGACTTATTTGCAGAAATGCAAGAACAAATGCAAAAGACCTCCTGAACATTTCTTTTTCATAATTTTCGTTGTTGCTCTTTACACTACAACATTTTCATAGTATGATGTAGTCAATAAAACAACAACGAGAAGCTGCAACAGGCCCCATTGTTGCACATCGACTGGAGGAGATTTGCCATGAACATGAAATGGAAGAAAAGAATGACTGCCGTATTGCTGGGCTTGACCCTGGTTGCAACCGTCTCTGCCACCCCTGCCTTTGCCGCTGACAAAGCACCAGCGTTCACGGACAACAAGCAGATGGTCGAATATTTCTGGAACGAGGTATTCAACAAGCATAACACGGCTGTCATCAAGACCATGACCGCCCCGAACTACATCCAGCATAACCCGGGCTTTGAAGACGGACGCCAGGCCTTTGCCAGCGGCATCGAGGCTTCCTGCAGGAATTCCCGGAAAGCAAGGCCGAGATCAAGCACATCGGTGCTGACGGCGATCTCGTATTCATCCACAATCACATCACCTTGAATGCTACGGATCGTGGCCAGGCTGCTGTCGATATCTTCCGTGTCAAGGATGGGAAAATCGTAGAGCATTGGGATGTCATCCAGGATATCCCGGAAAAATCCGCCAACAATAACACGATGTTCTGAGCCACGAAGGAACGGAGAAAATCACATGTCACAACGACAGGAAATCGAAGCACGCATTCACACCTGGCTGAATCAGTGCGTGGAAGAAAGCGGTCATCGCTTTGCCGTCTTTTATCTGGAAGACGCGATTGCTGAGAAACGCGCCATGATGGCCACGCTGGAACGCTATCAGCTGCCAGCTTGCTCAATAGGATAAAGCAGGAAACACCTGTTGTTGCCTTGCAAAATGCCAAGTAACGACAGGTGTCTTTTTGTGACAAGACTAGGAACGCACGCGAAGCCAATGAGTCCCGAGCATCCACACCATCCTGCTGCCAAGCCATGCGAGCAGCACACCGCTGCCACATCAGAAGGATAATGCACGCCGACATACAAGCGGGAAAAGGCCATGCTGGCAGCCAGCAGCATACAGCCCTTTTTCCAGATTCCCCATGCGATCTCCATAAAATGAATGCCACGGAAAAAGAAGAAACCGTATGAACGGATGGAAACGAATACGTAAGCGGCAGCGGAACAAGCGGCGTCAGATCTGCTATGGCCCAAAAGGGACGCGGCCGCATGATTGCATGCTTGAGAAAGATCTCTGCCAAACCGGCATTCAGGAGAAAGGCCATCAGAGCCAGGAACCCAAACCACCGCGTCTGGCGTTTCATGAGCAGGGCTGCCAGGATCAGCAGCCAAATAAGGCCCTTGTTGCCCAACGTGGTGATGAAGATCATCACCGGCGTCAAAAAACCATTGCGGACATGATCCTGTAAAAAAAGAAGCAGCCAACTATCCATGATCTATCATAATACCTCCAGCCATCCCTCATCGTTATCTGTCGAATCAAAAGCAAAAGCCCAATAAATAAGTATACGGAATAGGCGCGCAAAAAGAAAATACGGATTTCAGATATGCTGCAAACAAAATAGTTATATCAAGACACCAAAAAACGTCTGTCTGCCTTCAAGAGGGCAGAGCAGACCGTTTCAATCATGCAACGGCACTCCGTATCATCCAGTCGCTGGAGTGGACAAGGGAACGAGCCGTTCTTTGCTTATGGAGAGGACAGCTGTTGGATGAATTCCAGGGAGCGCAAGGGGCGCCCAAGGAGCTGCTGGAGATATTGGAGCAGGATGGTTTCGGCCTGGACAAGCAGTGTCGAACGGATGCGCAGCGTCTCGCCGGCCTGCCAGTCGAGGTCGCGCAGCGAGAGGATGAGCCGGCGCAGCTCCTCGGGAAAGGACTCTGCATATTCGGTACGGCAGTCCGCACAGAGTACGCCGCCTTCCCGCACGGAGAAATAGGCCTGTCCCGTCACATCTTTGCCGCAATGGCCGCAATGCTCAAAATGGAGCTGCATCCCTGTGAATTCCATGAGCTGGTAGACGCCGGCCAGCGCTGTCACGCGTGGATTGCGTGACTCAACGCCTCCAGGATCAAGAGGAGCTGATTGAGCATATGGGGTTCCGGCTGTCCCTCTGGCAGGAACTCACGCAAGAACTCCATGACAAAGCTGCCATAAGCCATGGCCGTGAGATCTTCGCTGAGCTTGCGGTAATGATTCAGAAGTGTGGCCTGCCTGACGGTATCGAGCCGCTTTCCTTCCGCCAGCTGCAGGTCGAGATGCGAGAACATCTGCATGGCTCCGGCCAGCGGACTGCGCGGCCTGCGGCAGCCAAAGGCTGCGGCGCGCACAAGGCCGCGTTCCCGCGTGAAAAAGGTCATGACCTTATCGGCCTCTCCCCAGTTCTTCGAGCCGAGTACGACAGCCTCCGTCTGATAGAGTGCCATCAGTCATGCCCTTCTTCCCGTTCTCTGCTGGCAGCAGTCATTGCTTCAGGCGACGGATGCCCCGGCTTTTGCGGAGGCTCATTGCGGCGCGGCATGACAGCTCCTGCCGTCAGCATGTACTGCAGTGCAGATTCGCTGCTGATGTCAAGATAGATGACATCCCTTTTCCTGACAAAGAGATTGGTACCCGAGGTCATATTGAGACTCCAGGGAACAAAGACGCAGACGTAGTCATCGCCGAGTGCATCCTTCAGGGCCTGCGGCACATCCGCCATGATGAAGCCCAGTGCTTTTGACTGATGGAACGGCACGAGTACTACGTGGTCGAACATGTTATTCGATTCAAAGACTGCCGTGGAGAGATGCTTGACACTGTTGTAGATGAATTTCACCACGGGGATCTTGCCGAGCAGGGCTTCACCGAAATGGATCAGCCGACGCATGATCCAGTAAGAGGAAAGCCAGCCCACGAAGTAGATGACGAGCAGCACCGTGATGAGTCCCATCCCCGGGAAATAAAACGGCAGATGCTTGCCAAGCACCCCTTCTGTGAAATGCAGGGCCTGTTCGACGACCAGCAGCGTGATGAGGAGCGGCACCAGGATGATGAGCCGTTGACAAAACGCCTGGAAATGCAGCGTGACCAGTTCTTGCGGCCTTTTTCTTCTGCTTTCATCAGGATTCTACTCCAAAGCCAAAGTTGTGCAAGACGCCTTCGCGGTTACGCCAATCCTTCTTGACCTTGACCCAGAGTTCCAGGAATACGCGGGAACCGAGCAGGGCTTCGATATCCGTACGGGCCAGGCGGCCGATTTCCTTGAGCATCGCGCCTTTGGCACCGATGATGATGCCTTTCTGGGAATCGCGCTCCACATAGATCGTGGCACGGATATAAACATCACCATTCTCGCGCGTAGTCATTTCATCCGTTTCCACAGCCACAGCATGCGGTACTTCATCGCGCGTGAGCTGCAGGACCTTCTCGCGGACGAGTTCCGCTACGATCAAGCGCTCTGGCTGATCCGTCACCATATCCTCCGGATAGTACTGCGGCCCCTCCGGCAGATACTTCTTGACTTCCGTCAGCAGAGAAGCGAGGTTGAGTTCCATCTTGGCCGAAATCGGCACCACACCGACAAACGGATATTTCTCCGTATAGCGGGAAATGATGGGCAGGGCCTGTTCCTTCTCAATGAGGTCAAGCTTGTTGACGACGAGGATGACCGGCTTGCGGGTCGACTGCAGGCGTTCAAGGATATAGTACTCGCCCGGGCCCATCTTCTCCGTCGCATCGACGACGAACAGGATGGCATCGACTTCTTTGAGCGTACCTTCAGCAGCCTTGACCATGTACTCGCCGAGCTTGTGCTTCGGCTTGTGGATACCCGGCGTATCGAGGAAAATGATCTGAGCATCCGGCTCCGTCAGGATACAGAGAATGCGGTTCTGCGTAGTCTGCGGCTTGTCGCTCATGATGGCGATCTTCTGGCCGATCAGCGTGTTGATGAGTGTCGACTTGCCGACGTTCGGGCGGCCGATGACGGCGACGAAGCCGGATTTATGTTTCGTATTCTGTTCCATGTTATTCCCTCCTGATACCTAGTTTTTCCATGACGAAGCGCTGCTCCGCCTCCATTTCCAGGCGGTCCGCTTCTTCCATATGATCATACCCCAAGAGATGCAGCATGCCGTGAACCGTCAGGAAAGCCATCTCGCGTTTGACACTGTGACCATATTCTGCAGCCTGTTCTTCTGCGCGTTCCACAGAAATCACGAGATCGCCGAGGACATTGAGATCCGCGCCGCCCTTGACCTCCGGCTCCTCACTTTCATTGAGGGCAAAGGAAAGGACATCCGTCGGGCGGTCGATGCCGCGATATTCCCGATTGAGTTCATGGATGTAGCATTGTCCGTCAAAGTAATGCTGACCTCGCCGTTCTCCACGCCGTATAGCTCCCCGACTTTCTCTGCCGCAGCCGTCACGTTCTCAACGTATTCTGCCGGTACTTTGAGGTTCTCAGGGTAATTGCTGATGATGACATTCATGCTTTTCGCTCCTCGCGTTCTTTCTCGCGCTGCCTGCTTTCCCGTTCCTTTTCTTTCTTCCGCTTCTCATCCAGGCGCCATAAGCCTCGACAATGCGCGTTACGACATCATGACGGATGACATCGACAGGTGCCATGCGCACGATACTGATGCCCTTGACGTCTTTGAGGACCTGGCTGGCCTCGCGCAAGCCGCTCGTCACACCGCGCGGCAGATCGACCTGTCCGAGGTCTCCCGTAACGACCATGCGAGAACCAAAGCCCAGACGTGTCAAAAACATCTTCATCTGCTTGTCCGTCGTATTCTGTGCTTCGTCAAGGATGACAAAGGCATCTTCCAGAGTGCGCCCGCGCATGTAAGCAAGCGGCGCGATCTCGATGAGGCCCTTGGCCATGAGCTTCTGGTAGCTGTCCTGCCCCAGGATATCCTGCAGGGCATCGTAAAGGGGGCGCAAATACGGGTCAACCTTGTCCTGGAGATCCCCCGGCAGGAAGCCGAGACGCTCGCCTGCTTCAACGGCCGGACGCGTCAGGATGATGCGGCGCACCTCTTTATTGCGCAGAGCCGCCACGGCCATGACGACAGCAAGGTACGTCTTGCCCGTACCCGCGGGACCCGCGCAAAAGGTGACGGTGTGCTCGCGAATGGCGTCGATATAGCGTTGCTGGCCAGGGTTTTAGGCCGAATGACCTTGCCGCGGTAGCTGAGCAGCACGTCATCGCGCGGCCCGTGGCGCGAAGATCCTCAGCGCGCAGGCCGTCGATGGCGCGATCCACGTCGTCCGCCGTGAGGGCAACGCCGGTAGTGGCAACTTGCATGATGTGGGTGAACAGGCGCGTGAGCAGGTCAACCTCGCCGGGTGCGCCACTCAGCGAGACGGCGTTCCCCCGCACGGTGACGCTGGCCTC
>ENA-OQBJ01000529-OQBJ01000529.1-human-gut-metagenome-genome-assembly--contig:-NODE-529-length-19898-cov-11.317182_pt1 | contig 19898 bp, 19 predicted proteins | sample MGYA00242743_ERZ504545 | MGnify/ENA primary metagenome ERZ504545 (study PRJEB26092, sample SAMD00036252) | human gut metagenome | host: Homo sapiens | study: EMG produced TPA metagenomics assembly of...
CGTCGCCCGCCTGCGCGGCGCCTTTGTGGGCAAACCGCTCGTCGCCGCCGTCCTGTGCCTGCTGCTCGCCGGCGTCTTTGCGCTGCTGGGCATGGAGGTCTCGTCCAACCACGACTTTACCTGGGTCTACCCCCTGTGCATCCTGCTCGAGTGGGCCATCATCGCCACACTCATGACTGGCTTGTTCTTCCTATTCCAGCGCCACGGCGCAGCTCCCGCGGTCCTGGCCTTTGCCCTCTTTGTCCTGGCATTGCCGAGTTCTTTGTCATCACGTTTAAATCCATGCCCATCCAGCCGGGCGACCTTTCGGCCATCTCCACCGCCGCCGCAGTCGCCGGCACCGGCTACACCTTCTCGATCTCGCTGTTCTGCGTGCTATCCATGGGCTTTACCGCCATCGCCATGCTGCTGTGCGAGTACGCCGGCCTGGTCGCGCCGCACCGTCAGAAGGGCGCCGCCAACGCCAAGCGCATGTTGCTCACCAACCTGCTCGTGGCGGTGCTGTGCCTGGGCGGCGTGACCGCGCATGTCACGCTCATCGACTACTACAACACCCTCGGCATCACCGTCTACACCTGGCGTCCGCTCGAGAGCTACTGGCGCGAGGGCTATCTGCCTGCCTTTATTAGCGCGGCACAGTCCATCAAGCCGCCCAAACCCGCCGACTATTCTGTCGATGACGCCAAGGCCACGCTCAAAAAGTACGCCAAGGCCTACGACAAATCCGACGCGGCCAAGAGCGACGAGCGCGCCGCCGCAAAGGAGCAGTTCGACAGCGAGAAGCCCACGGTCATCGCTATCATGAACGAGACGTTCTCGGATTTGTCGATCTACCAGAACATGCGCGCCGGCTACGAAGGTCCGCAGTACTTTAAGAACCTGTCCAACTGCCTCAGCCGCGGAAAGCTCTACGTGAGCGCCTACGGCGGCGGCACGGCCAATACCGAGTTTGAGTTTATGACCGGCAACTCCATGGCCAACCTGCTCGGGCGTGTACCCCTACACCATCTACAACATGGAAACGACCGGGAATCTGGCAGAGCAGTTCAAATCGCTCGGCTATTCCACCACGGCCATGCACCCCAACCACGCGACCAACTGGAACCGCGAGAACGTCTACAAGGACTTTGGCTTTGACCAGTTCCTGTCCATCAACGATTTCCAAGGCGCCGATACCCTGCGCGGCATGGTGACCGACCAGGCAACCTACGACAAGATTCTTGAGCTGCTCGACCAGAACGCCGATCCGCAGTTTATCTTCGATGTGACCATGCAGAACCACTCGGGCTACGACACGGGTCTGCTGCCGGTCGACAAGCAGATGCACCTGAACATCGACACGACCGACCTGGACGCTAAGACCGTCGAGGACGGCACGCTCTCCGATGTTGACGAGTATGTCTCGTGCATCGAGCAGTCCGACCAAGCGCTGCGTTACTTCCTCAACGCCCTGAGCAAGCTCGACCGCAAGGTGGTCGTGGTGTTCTGGGGCGACCACCAGCCGTTCTTCCCGTCCAAGTTCAACGATAAGTGGTTTACCGGCGAGGACGACGCCACCCACCAGGAGCGCTTGTGGCAGACCGACTACATCATTTGGGCTAACTACGACGTTGCCGGTTGTGACCAGACGAGCGAGGTCGACGACCTGTCCACCAACTACCTGTCCACCCAGCTGATGCAACTGATCGGCGCACCGCTGACCGACTACCAGAAAGCGCACATGACGCTGCGCGAGTCGCTGCCCGCCATCAACTCCGTGGCTACGAGGACGCCAGCCTGCGCTGGGCGCTCTCCTCCAACGTCACCGGTGACGACGCCGCAGCCGCAGCCGCCACCAAGGCGCGTGAGGATTACGCCAAGATGCAGTACTACGAAATGTTCCGCGACGGCAAGAACGTCTACACCGAGCACTTCCAGACCGAGGCCAACGAGACCGACCCCAACCTGGCACCGGGTACAACCAAGATTAAGTAGCGGGTCGCTCATAACTGAAACGTCTGTCCGGGCGGAAGCATATAAGGTCCCTGCTCGGACAGTCCTGCGCAAGACGGAGGCCACATTAAGTGGCCTCCTTTGCGTGCGGAACTCGCGATGAACCTTATATGCCTCCGCCCGGACAGACGCCTTGTTGTTGGAGCACGGCTTGTCATGGGGGCATCCGCTGAACATATATAAGTTGAAGGCCACATTAAGTGGCCTTCTTTGTATTCGGAAAGTGTGTCCCGGAATCTGCCTTCGGAATGGGACGCAGTTTCCGCTTGAGGGCCTGTTGGGAAAGCGCATCCCACTTCAAGAGTAAATTCCGGGTCGCACTTTCCGCTAAGGCTCTCAACCGGAAAGTGCATCCCATTCCAAGCCTTAATTCCGGGACATAGTATCCGGACAAGACATCAACCGGAAAGTGGGGACCACTCTGAGCGCCGATTCTGGGACACACTTTCCGAAACCCCGCCCATCCGGAAAGCCCGTCCCGCTCTGAATACATCCGGGCATGGAATATCCGCTTATTAGGCCTTCCGTCAATAAAGGGGCGCCCTCCCGAGCGGCGGGCTCGAAGTTCATCGCGAGTTCCGCACGCAAAGAAGGCCACTTAATGTGGCCTTCGTCTTGCGCAGGACTGTAGAGCAGGGAACTTCGTGCCCGCCGCCCGGGAGGGCGTTGCGTTTAGAAGATGAACCTAGCGCTTATCCCTCCGGGACAAAAGAAGTGCGGCTATAAATGCGATGATTGCAAGTGTCAGCAACACCAAAAGCAACGTGAGCGTGTTGTCGCCTGTTGCCACCAGACCAAGCAAACCGGGCTTCTTGCTGTCAGCAGACTGCATGGGGATCTTCTCGCCATCGTCCTCGGCGGTGATTTCCCAGCGAATGGTCTTGTTTGCGTCGGCAACCTCGTTGCCCACCGATGTCGGAACGTTTAGCTGCAAATTAAGCACCGTGCTGCCATCGCTCGTAAACGTGGCGATTTGCGTGGGATAAGCGAACACGCTGCCCGGTGTTCCTGTCTGGAGCCAACCTGCAGAGCCATCGCCCGCCGACGCCGTTAGAGTAATGGGCGACAGCAGGCGTGCCGTCTCGTGATCGACAACGGCACGCACAAACACGCGCACCTGGACTTTACGCCCGTGGCACGAATCTCTATCTGCTGATCACGCACATCGCCAGGCATCAGATCTTTAAAGGCCAAAAACAGATCGGGCTCCCCCGAGGAGTCCGTCGCCCCCGAGACCGTCAGCTGACGCGCATTTCCGTCATAGGCAATCGCGGGAGTATCGGCAAACGCACGGGCGGGAACAGCGAGCGCGACCACGCAGAAAATGGCCGCGACCATGCAACGCAAGGAGCGCGCAACACCTTTACGAATCGGGAACGCCATACTTACGCACCTCCATGCGGCGGCACCAGCACGTCATTCTCGACCGAGCAACCCCATGCGTCGTGCACGGCCTCATCGGGCGTCGCCTGGACCGCCTGAGTGGAGATATCCACGACAAGATTGCGACCTTCGGTTGCCTTGAGCTCGGTAACCCTATTAATGAGCACGCCGGTTTCCGCGCCGGGAGCGACGGGCGACGTCCAGTAATAGAACCCGTCGCTCGCCTTAACCCAGTTATAAGCCGAGTTCGCGCCCGAGGCATCAGCACGCTCCACGCAATCTCGTAATCCGCCTCACCCTTCGGCTCCTCCTTCGGCTCATCCCACAGGCGTGCGCCATCCTGGTCCTGCCAGTAGATATCCACTGCAGCACGAATATAGGCGGGCGCAGTACCGTGTTCTTCGCCTTGACATCGCTTTTCACTTTGCCGTTGAGCGTTTCCTGAACCGATGGCGTCACCGACCCGATGCCGAACTGGTTGACCAGCACGCCCGTAACCGAAAGCCAGGCCAACGTGCCTGCCGTACCGGCCAGGAGGATAACCCCCACCAGCAAGGCGATGATGCGCTTGCGCTTGGACATGCTAATCCTCCTTCTCTGCTACGTTGCCGTTGCTCCAAACGTTATGGGCACGATCGCTGCCGTCGATCCATTTGTCGTTCACACGCGTGTTCGTGCAGGTGAACGTGGCATCGTTCGCGCTCGAAGCAGCGGAGATGGTTGTCTGCGCCTTATCGCCCGGCTGCTTGCCGGGGACGCCGATCTGGCTGCTGTAGCGCCATGCCCACGCTGAGTCCTCCTCGACGGTGTAGATACCCGCCGGGACCGCAAGCTCGATAGCGCCGGAGTACCAGGCGGAACCGTCCTTTAGCTGCGCATCCGATGACACCGTTACCTCAACCGTGCGCTCCTCCAAGGCGTTGCCGTCCATGCCGGCCCGGGAAACCTTGAAGCGGAACGTCTTGCCCTTCGCCCAGCTATCCTGGGTTTGCTTGACGATCTTGAGCGTATGCGTAGCGGCGAAATCGAACACCGCATTGCCATCGCTCTGAGTGCCGTCGCCCGTGAGCTTGTAGTCCAAACGATTCGTCAGCTCAAACGAGCCCTCGCCTGAACCCGAACTGTAAAGCGAGACATACTTCCCGTTGACAGGCGCAGGAGTCTGGCCAGGAAGACCATAGCCCACGCGGTCAACGTGCACCGTCATCTGCGTGCCCATGAAGGGCTTTGCAAAGCAAGCCTTGAACGGCGCCTTATCGCTCTTGTCATCTATCGTGTTCGCGGCATTGGGATCAAGCAACCACTTGAGCTGCCCGGTCACATTCTTAGGGCTCGCATCGTCCGATGTGTCGTTAGCGACGACCTTATACGTCACCGGATACAAATCCATGTTGGCTGTAACCGGTTTACCCTTGAAGTCGCTCCACGCCACAGCTTTGTCGCCATTAACCCACTGCCACTCCAAGAACAACTCCTTCAAGCTGCTATCCGCTCGCTCGCCCAGGAATGCGACGATTGCGGAGTAGGCTTCGGGATCGTAGGCCACTTCCTTTGGCTCCATGACGGGTTCACCCTTGTCGTCATAGACCGGGTTGCCGTTCTCGTCCATCTTGGGCACCTTAACTGTCTGAACAAAGCCGGCATTGCCATCCTGGCCACGCAGAACACTCGTATCGTTCGGGTCTACCGTAGCGGTGTAGATGACGTTGCCTTCGGTGTCGTGATAGCGCACTTTAAGCGGCGTCTTCTTGTACACCGCAGTGTAGGTCACGCTCTCAAAGGGCTCGCTGCCTCGAGGGGATACTTCTCATCGTCAGTCATCAGGGTGTACTGCCCGTCATTGACATAATCGCGCGACCAGCCGACAAAGTCGTACTTGGTGCCGTCAGTGCCCTCAACCTCCTCGGCGGCCTTGACCTCAAGAGAAATCTGGTCGCCGGAATCAGTGCGGCCGAGGCTACGGACAAGATCGGGATTCGCAAGTTTAGAGTCAATGTTCGATTGAACGGTAACCAGGCTGGGACGGTAGACCGGGTACAGCTCCATGGGGGCCTTGACCACGGTAGAAGCACTCACCATACGGATGCCCTCTGACCAAGCGACATAGCCCTTGCCAGGTGCCGGCTCGGCTTCCGTCCAGCCCACGAAGACGTTGAACTTGCCTGTATCCGCATCGATAGTGCTGACGTCATAAGTAGGCTTCGGGATGCCGCCATTAAGGTTGCCGAGCATATCGTCTTGCTGAGCAACTTTGCCGTCCACATCCGTGGCATTGAGATGGTACACGACCGCCAACGGCGAATAGTACGCCACAAATGTATAGGCCCCGCCGGGTTCCACCTGATGGGAATACGAGTTATCGCCGTTAGGTTCGATCTCTTCAACTTCGCCATTCGGAAGCTCGATCTCAACCTTCTGCAACTTATACAGCTCACCGCCTGCTTTATAAACCGGAGTCGTGACGTCAGGGGTCACCGTTGCCGTAGCAGGGTCGGTGTCCGCGTTGATAACGGGATCGATGTCGTACCTAGGCACATTGACCTTGTCCGTGCCCTTAAAACCGGCGCGATACAGGTTGGTGGTGTACCTAACATCGTACTTCGCGTACACCGGATAGGCATCCTGCCACTGGGTGACCTTAAAATCTGATTTCACCAGATACGGTTCGGCCTTATCCGGGTCAGAAGTGGTGAAGGAATCGCCCTCGACATCGTAGATATACTTCCAGACGTCAGAACCCTTCTGGACCTCGGCGGTCGAAATCCAGCCCAGGAACTTATAGCCCGGCACGGCCATGTCGGCATCGGTCGGGGAAGCTTCGAGGGTCAGGGGGCTCTCATACGATCCCTTCTCACCATCTTCTGGCTTTTCGGCCACTTTAACCGACTTATTAACATGCGGGTAGTAATACGTGAACGTCGGATCCGCCCCGTTCACCTTGGTCTGCAGCAAGTTACTCTCATAGCGCCGCGTGGCAGTCCTCACGACATTATCGCCCTTGTTGTAGAAATTAACGTCCGTGGTAATCATCGCGCGAACGTAGTACTTCTTATCTGTACGCACCATGCTCTCGATGGGATTTTTCACATATGTCCAATATTCACCATCGCGCTCAAGCGTCCAGAAATTCAGGCGATAGCGATCATTCACCGGTTTGACCGTTACGTTCAGCGAAGCCGAAGTCCAAGTATCGCTTAGCGTTGCAGCGCCTGGAAAATCGGTATCGGCATAGAGGTTTTTTAGAGTATCGGCTCCCGTATCATTTTTAACGTTGTGCGAGTACGCGTTAAGGGGACTCACGACAAGGGTTTCCTTCGTGAAGCGCGTGCCACACGTTTCATAACTATCCTTTATACCGTGGTCAACATGCTCCGGGCCCCAGTGGACGACGTTTTCACGCACGAAGGTACTACCGACGTTTTCCTCAAAGGGTGTTTGATAGCGATTCCAAACGGAACAAAGTAGCTTGCTGTCCGTAAACTCATGGTTGGTATAAGCCCGAACGTAATAATCCACTCGGTACTCAAAGCGGGCGATGTAGGTATGCGGCGCGGTTAAATCGACATCGGCGGGGAGCGTATAGATGGGATCGCGGCTTACGCGCACCTCAAGCGGGGCATCCTCGGTCCCCTTGTTTTCATACCAACCCAGGAAACGATAGCCGTCGGGCAGCTGGCCCTCCTCGGATATAGCTTTACCGGATACGTCGAGCACCTGTACGGTATACGCGCTTGTGCCATCTTCTGCAGTCTCAACCTTAACGTCAGTTTTGCCCACACCGTCGCGCCGAGTCTGATCGTCGGTTGCATCCTGCTCATTGCCCTCAAACACCGTCATGATGTTCGACACATAGTCGGTGTACACCGGATAAAAATCGGTAGGACCAAGCACAGTGATCTCGGTGCCGGCAGGATAGAACGCACCGGCGTTTTTTAGCTCGGCAAGCTCAGGCGAGGTGATGGCCGCGTAACCGCCATGCATCCCGGCCTCGCCACTCGGCTGCGTCGTCCAGCCGATAAAGGTGGCACTGGCAGACAGAGTACCGCGGTCCGCAGGGGCAGCCGGCTTTAAACCGACACCATAGCGATACCAATCCGTCGACTTGTCGTGCGCGGCGCCACTCTTACAATCAAGCGTCTCGCCCTTAACGTTATAGAACAGCACCTGCGCCTCGTACGAAGCGATAAACAGGTCGTTGCCCTTAAAACCGTCGGCCCCCTTGGCATTATCGGCGGTATAGGTTGACGTTTTCTCGTGCGCCTCGCTCTTCTGGACCTGCTTGCCGGCAGCCACCGCAGCGTCATCGGTCTTGCCGTTAAACCAGCTGTTGTCATGATCGATGCGGTTCACTTTAACCCCGGGCTCGCGGAACCAGCCCATAAAACGGTAGCCGCCGTTCTCCTTGGTCAGGCCATCAGGCTTTGCGGAGGTATCCTGCTTAAACGTTACCGATGTATCGCCCTGGGCCAAGCCCTGAGCCGTTCCCGCCAGCACGGCGCTCACGGCAAAGGCATACGGATCCGAGGTCGCCTGATCAATACCGAGTTTGGTTGCCGTAATTGTCGCGGTACCCGCACCGGGAAAATCGATCGTCGCCTTAACGCTTTGGCCATGCACGGGGATATTCAGCTTGTAATCCATCGCCCATTCGTTTGCATGGTCGCCGCCCAGATAATCGTTATTGGCAGTCGAGCGCATGGTGCCAGCACAGAAGTCGTAGTCGTGCTCTTCCCACAGCTCGCGCGTGGTGTAGCGCTCGTCATCCCATGGACCATAGCCATCACCCTTGGTGGTGCTATCGCCGCCAAACGAGGGGATTTTCTTTTTAGCAGGGTTGCCCTGGCTGTTGCCAGAAAGGCTCACGCTCGGCTTAAAGTAGCACTCGGTGACCGTGGCATCATCCTTGTTGGCACGCGCGGCAATACCGCCCAGGTTCACATCGTTTTGAATGATGGGAATCACGGCGATGGGATTGTACTGACGCGAGCTCAAGTCACCCGCAAAATGGCTTCGAACGAGCTCGTTGCCCTTTTCGGTTAGAATACGACCCGCCAAGCCACCCGTCCACGCACGCGTCACGGCGACGACGCCCACATATGACGCGGCATAGCTGTAGCACTGCGCCGTCGAGAAGCAGTCTATAATCTTGGCCTCGCCCGCCATGCAGCCCACAAAACCCGAGGCGTACACGTTGTTGCCGCCCAGGGCGCCAATGGCCACGTCGTACTTATTGGTGACGTCGGTCATGCCAATCGAGCCATCGTCTTTGCGCGTAGGCGTAACGCGGCAGTACTCAATCGTCGAATTTGTAACGTAGCCGGCAAACGCCGCCATATACAGACCCTCACCGCCGAGCGCCTGCACGCCCGAGGTCGTGTTGTTAACGGCGCGGCCACCACGTACCTCGCAGTTATAGAGGGTACAGCCGTCGAGCTCGCCGGCGATGAGACCGCCCTCAAAGCCTGCGTTGGTAATGAGGTTGAGAGCATTGTTGGCGCAGGTCACGTGCAGCGTGCTCTCCATGACCATAACGTTTTCGAAACGCGTTTTGACGGCCTTGCCCACGATAATGCCACCGCGGAAGTCCGCCCACACGTTGGCGTCCTTGACCAGGAAGTTTTTGATGGTGGCGCCGTTGGTCTCGGCAAAAAATCCCGTATCGCGCTCGGGATCCAACATATTGTTGGCGTAGTCCAGACCTTTAACGGTATGGTTCTGGCCATCGAAAACGCCTTAAAGGGATGCTCCTTATTACCAAAGGAGAGGTGCTTGACCGTATTCGAGACGATGGTCTTCATGTCCTCACCATCGAGCTCAATATCATTATCGAGATAGACGTGCCAATCGGACGTGTCGCGCTCGCGCGAAAGCGCCACGCACGACAAAAAATCAGCCTCGTTTTTGATGTGGAATTTGGTTTGGCCCTCGGGCGCATCCTCGGCATGTACCGCCATCGGCAGCGCCATTACACAACAAAGGGCAATCGCCGCAACGGCAATCAGCCTGCTAAGCACACCTCGGTTCACGATCTTAATCTTCATGGACTAGTTCGCCTCCGGCCAGCCCACGACGTCGAGCACGTCGAGGACGGTATCGTTTGCCTGCTGGTTTTTGGCCTGCACGGCTGAACGTCGATATCGAGCCTGTATGAGCCGCCGCGCGCGGCATCGTGGTAGTCGCCCACAAAGTGCAGCGAGTCCATGAGGCTTTCCGTCATGGCGCTGGGGTCGAGCACGCCGCCACGCCCATCCAATCCGCGGTAGTAGTACCACCCATCGCCGCCATCGATCCACGGGGACCCCTCGCCCGCGTTCACGTGAAAGGCAACGTTGCCCGAGGCGTTCGCGCTCGAACCGTCGGGCGCCACCGACGCCATACGCAGGCGCGCGCGAACGTACTCAGGCTGCGCGCCGGCGTTCTCCACGCGTACAATGCGGCTGATGTCAGAGCCCCGGCCTTGGTGTCGGGATAGTCCCCGCGCTCGTTGGCCTCAAACGGAATCTCCTCGCCCCGCTCGTTGAGGGTGTATTCGCAGACTCGTACCTTCACGCTGCCAAACGATAGGACGTTGTTCGCCGGAACCATATCAACGGTAAAAGCCAGCGTGCCACACATGCACGCCAGGGCCAACAGCGCAATCGCGGCAAGCGCCAAGGTGCGTTTCTGATTGTCGGAAAGATTGTTGAGCATTACGTTCGCCAATCGTCGATAAAAAGGGGGACCGAGATCCCAGCCGAATATAGGGGTGGGGGCGGGCCGGGATCTCAGTGGGGGGATTAAGCCTGAGCCTGAGTCTTAGCCATTCCTTGGCCTGCTTAAGGGCATTCTGCGCGTCAGCATTTTCACCCTGCTCGGTGCCATTCTGGCCCGCGCCAAAGATGTAGCAAAGACCGTCATCGTGGGAGCCTGTTTCGGGTCAGTAGTAGTCTCGACAACATCGGTGTTGTTCATGGCAGAGGGAATCGTCACGGCAGTGAAAAGCTCATCGGTATAAACGTCCTGCGCTGCTTTGTTGGCTTCGAGCTTTGCAGGCAGGTTCTCTGCGGCAGAGTTCTTGGAGTACATAAACAGACCGCTCACGTACTGGTTGCCAGAGTTGTCAGATTGGTTGGTCTTGACTTGACCCTCAACGGGCTTCCAATTCGTTTTTTTGAGCGTAAAGTACGGGGTCTTTTCAAGGCTGGTGCCAGGCTTGACGATGGCATTCTTTACGTAAATGAATACGTATGCATCATCAGAGCCAGCCTTGATGCCGACATTGGGGTTCTTGGCCACAGTGGCGCCAGGAACCATCTTGGAGTTGGCAACCCACTGGGTCTCGAACAGGTAGGCCTTTTCAGTGTTCGGATTATCGGGGTCCGGTTTCTCGGGATCGGTCGGATCAGGCTTGTTTTCCGGGTGGCCAAAGCTACCCACCGTGAACACGTTGTCAATGTGCTCCTGCGCCGTCAGCCATGCATAGGTGCCCACACCGGCGGCCATCACCAACAGCAGCAGGGCGGCAATGATGCCGTAGCGCTTTTTCTTCTTGTTTTCCATCGTTCTCTTCCTTTCGAAAATCGACTTCCCCGGCAACGGCCCTTGCCGTTGCCGACACCTCTCCCCTGCCGCTATGAACGCCGCTCCCTCGCATGCGCGCGGGCATGCTTGCCCGCAGGCTCGTCGGGAACCACCCGATCGAGCACTATCGACGCCGCGACCAGCAGCGCCAGAACGGCCACCACAACAAGCAAACCGGGCATCGTCGTGCAATATGCGTTAACGAAGCCAGGTAAGGGACACAAAAAGAGACAGTGCCGATCACGCGTGAAAAAGGCGTCTGCTCGGCATCGTGCATGATGGTTCCATCTGCATTTTTGTTTGCGATTCCCTGCGTGCCGATCGTCTGCGCGGCAGGTCGATCTCGTACACCTGGTGCGTCACCACGGCGCCGTCCGATCGGTAAAAGGTTGCATTGTCGCCCACGGTAATATCCGTTGGCTCAACCTGGCGGACAAACACCATGGAGCCAACGGGAAGATCGGGTTCCATAGAGCCCGAAAGCACAGCAAAGGGCATGTATCCAAATGCGCGAGGCACAAAAGAAACAACGGCAAGGGCTATGACAAGCGCGAACGCCAAGCTACTCAAAAGTGCAATAAATCGTTTGAGTCTACGCGCAGCCAAAGTGATAATTCATCCCCCTTGAGGACCTATTCGACCCATCCAAAGGTCAGCAAGTTTCAACAGGAACCGCAAGGCGCTTGAAAAGTGAGTCCGAAATAAGCCAATTTGGAATCTTTTCGTAATAAAAACATAGCGATGTGCTACACATTTTTCAATGTTTTGTCGCTAAATGCTACCTATTTTGGCGTAAGTGGTCATTTATCACCAAATTAGTCTGTTTTATCCAATATCTGTGACTAACCCCCTACGCAACTTCCCCATAGAGGATCATTTTTTTGCGAAACTAAAATAATGGTACCCCCCCCCCACATTAAAACAAACTGCTGGAAGCGCCATTTATTTCCGCCCCCTTTTACTAGAGTTTTATGACAACCTCATGTAGTTCGCAGCCCATAACCCTCTGAAAACCGTGTCCCAGAATTCCCGTCCGGAGTGGGATGCAGCTTCCGCTTGTGGCCCCGTTGGGAAGCCGTATCCCGCTTCGATCACAAATTCCGGGTCGCACTTTCCGCCAAGACCCTCAACCGGAAACTACATCCCATTTCTCGACCGAATGCTGGGATGCAGTTTCCACAGAGCCCTTCACCGGGAAACCGCATCCCATTCCAAAGGCAAATTCCGGGACGCAGCTTCCGCAACTCCATCCATCCGGAAATCCCATCCCACTCCGCACACATCCGGCATAGAACAATCAGCTTATTAGGCCTTCCATCAATAAAGGGGCGCCTCGTGTCACGAAAAAAGCTCGAGAACTTCGAGGCTTTCACATTTGTATTGTTTTGCACGAAGGACCACGAACGGCGAAGCTACTCTCCCAGCACGGCCTTCTTGGCGGCTGCAGCCATGTTGTCCAGGTCTTCCTTGGTGGGATGGTCCTTCGCGGCAACCCAGTTGTCGAGCAGCATCTTAAATCGGGCGTTTTCGGGATCTTGCTCGAGCATGGCCTCGTAGCGCTGCTTGACCGCGGGGCCCATCTTGCCCTGGCACATCGCCCAGCCCGCAAGCTCGGCATCCCCAGCCAAATTGGAAGTTACGCGATCAATAATCTGCTGGTAATAGCTCTGGTCGGCCCCAAAGCCGCAGGTGCCAAACAGAAAGACGCGCTTGCCGTGCAAGGCGGAGAGCAACGCCGCGACCGAAGGCGTGCACGCGCCCTTGTCGCACCAAAAACCGACGAGCACTGTGTCGGCCGTGCAGGCGCCCTGCGCCTCGAGCGCAACCTGATCTGCATCCGCATCGTCGCTCAACGCCGCGGCATGGACAAACTCAACACCCGCAGCCTGCAGAGCGCGCTTGATCGCGCCCGAAACCATCCTGGTATTACCGCTCTTGCTGTTAACCACCAAAGAGCACGTCATAGTCACGTTGCCTCGTTTCCCCCAAAACTAAAGCCACTAATGCAATTTATTAGATGAATATCTTAGTACTAACGTGACAGATGTAAACCACCGTCTGTCGATTGGCGACGCAGACGACATCTTTGGACAGATTTCGAACAGTATGTACTTCGGATTGAAACCGCCACAGAACGTTTCACGAATGGCCGAAAAACTGTTTCACAAAACGCCGTCAAATTGTTTCACATAATATCGTCAATTTGTTTCACGGAATACCATCAAATTGTGTCATGGTTTTTCATCAAAATGTTTTACGCGCTGGTAAGATGCTATAAAACAAAATGTTTCTTTGAATGGCGGGAAGTACGATGACTAGGTATATGAGTAGATGTATCGATCGCTCAATCGAACGCGATCTTGGCATTTTTGGTGCCGTGCTCATTCAGGGACCGAAGTGGTGCGGAAAGACGACTACGGCCCAGCGATTCGCTGAATCATCGTTGTCTCTCTCCGACCCTGCCGGAGACTTTGCCGCACTGCAGCTTGCCAGGATCGACCCAGCTCAAGCAATAGTCGGCGCAACGCCGAGACTCATCGATGAGTGGCAGGAAGAGCCAAAACTGTGGGACGCAATACGTTTCGAATGCGATCGTCGGACCGGTGAGCCAGGGCAGTTTTTGCTTACGGGGTCAGCAACACCAAACGACGCCGACCAACCGATGCACAGCGGCATCGGGCGCATATCACGTTTGCGCATGGAAACAATGACTCTGGCCGAACTCGGGGTTTCCTCAGGGGCGGTCTCGCTCGAAACGCTGCTTAACGGATGCCCCATCAAAGCGGCACTTGGATCCATCAACGGCATCGCCGATATCGCCGATTTGCTATGCCGTGGTGGTTGGCCTCAGGCGGTTGGCAAGACGACTGCCGATGCAATGCGTATATCCGCTGCCTACATCGACGGTGTCTGCGAATCGGATGTTTCGAGGGTTGACGGCGTGAAGCGTGACCCAGAGAAAGTCAGGGCTCTTCTGTCTTCGCTTGCGCGCAACGAATCCACTCTTGCCGGCGAAAAGTCTCTTGAGAAAGACCTCGGCGGTGAGGTATCGAGAAGTACGCTGCGGCGCTATACGGATGCCTTGCGCAGAATACACATCATCGATGATATCCCGGCTTGGCATCCGGCGCTCAGGTCTCCGGTAAAGCTGCGGCAAAGTGCAAAAAGGCACCTCGCCGACCCTTCGCTTGCCGTCGCACTGCTCGGAGCAAATCCGGAGTCATTGGCATCCGACCCGAAGACGCTGGGACTGCTCTTCGAATCCCTCGTCCTGCACGACCTTAAGGTCTATGCAGCCGCAAATGACTCATCGGTGTCCCACTACCATGACGCCGACGATCTCGAGGTCGATGCCGTTATACACAGGCGCGATGGAACTTGGATTGCCGTGGAAATTAAACTCGGAAGTCCGCAGATCCCCGAGGCATCTGCAAACCTGCTTCGACTCGAGCGCAAACTTGTCGAGCGTGGCGAGAGACCACCCGCGGCCAAGCTCATCGTCATCGGGTTCGGCATGCCAGCCCATACAACGCCCGAGGCATTATCGTTGCCCCCGTTGACACACTCGCGCCCTAGCGCTGCATTACATGCCCCACGGGCTTGCTCACTGGGCGAATTGGCTGCGGTAGAGTTCGGCGTAGAAGCCGCCTGCTACTAGCAGCTCGTCGTGCGTGCCGCGCTCGATAATCTCGCCGTCGCGCATGACCAGAATGCAGTCGGCGTTGCGGATCGTCGACAGGCGGTGCGCCACCACGAAGCTTGTGCGACCTGCCATGAGCTCGTCGAATGCCGCCTGCACCTGCAGCTCGGTGCGCGTGTCAATACTCGAGGTCGCCTCGTCCAGCAGCAAAATCGCCGGATCGGTGAGCATGACGCGCGCGATGCACAGCAGCTGCTTTTGGCCCTGGCTAAACGTACCGCCGTCCTCGCCGATGACCGTATCGTAGCCGCCTGGCAGCTGCACGATAAACTTGTGCGCGTGCGCGCGCTTGGCGGCCTCGATAATCTGCTCACGCGTGGCATCGGGGCAACCGTAAGCGATATTCTCCGCCACCGTGCCCTCGAACAGCCAGGTGTCCTGCAGCACCATGCCAAAGGCACGGCGCAGGCTCGAGCGCGTGTAGTCACGCGACGAGCGCCCGTCCACCACAATGCGCCCAGCATCGATATCGTAAAAACGCAGCAGCAGGTTGATGAGCGTCGTCTTGCCACAGCCCGTAGGACCGACCAGGGCAAAGCGCATGCCGGGCTTGGCATCGATGCAGATATCCTGCAGCAGTTTGCGGTCGGGCACGTAGCTAAAGTCCACATGCTCAAAGGCGACCTCGCCTTCGGGGCGGCGAGCTCTACGGCGTCCGACGCGTCGGGCTCCTGCTCGCGCGCATCGAGCAGCGCAAACATGCGGCGCGCCGAGGCGTACGCGGTCTGAATTTGCGTAATGACGTTGGTGACCTCGTTGAACGGCTTGGTGTACTGGTTGGCATAGGACAGGAAAATCTGCACGCCGCCCACCGTGAGCGCCGCGGGCACGCCCGTGATCACGCCCACGCAGCCGATCACAGCGACCACGGCATAGATGATGTTGTTGATAAAGCGCGTGCCGGGGTTGGAGAGCGAACCCATAAACTGCGCGCGCTCACCCGCGGTGTAGAGCTCAGCGTTGAGGGCATCGAAGCGCTGCTGAGCGTGCGGACCGTAGGCAAAGGCGTCGACAAGTTTCTGCTCGCCCACGTACTCCTCGATATGACCACCGAGCTGCCCTTGGATGCGCTGCTGTGCTGTAAAGCTCTTGTTGGAAAGCTTGGCGATGGCGCCGGCTGCAAAAATGGAAAGCGGCGTGACGAGCACCACCACGAGCGTCATGATCAGGTTGATGGAGAGCATAAACGCGAGCGTGCCAACGATGGTGATAACGCCGGTAAAGAGCTGGGTAAAGCCCTGCAGCAGACCGTCGCCGACCTGGTCGACGTCGTTGACCACGCGACTCATAAGGTCGCCGTGGGCATGGCCGTCGATAAAACTGAGCGGCATGCGGCTGAGCTTATCGCTCGCCTCCACGCGCATGTCGCGCACCGTTTCGTAGGACAGGCGGTTGACGCAGTAGCCCTGCAGCCACTGGAAGGCCGCTGCTCCCACCACGACGAGCGCGAGTTTGGTAACGAGCGGCAGCAGCGCGTCGAAGTCCACCTGACCGGCGGCAACGATAAGGTCGATGCCCTCGCCGATGAGGATGGGCGTATAGAGTTGCAAGATCACCGAGATGGCGGCGCTCACAAACGACGCCGTAAACGAAATACGGTGCGGGCGAACATAGCCCAGCAGGCGGCGCGTCACCGCGCCCACGGGATAGCGCTCGGGATCACCGGGTTGGCGCGGGCCGTCGCCCAGGTCGTTGAGGTTATCGTTGCCGGACACATTAGCGGTCATCGTGGCGACCGAACCGGAAGAAGTATACGGGTTCATCTAGCAACCCTCCTTTGAGCAAGTAGGCGCAGGGGCAGTCGGGGCGGACGCGGGCACCGTGCTCCCCTGCTGGCCCTCGAGCTCCTCGCGGCGCAGCTGCGACTGGCAATCTCGCGATAGAGCTGGCAGCTTGCATACAGCTCGTCATGCGTGCCCAGGCCCGCAACCGATCCGTGGTCGAGCACGCAGATCATGTCGCATCGCGCACGGTCGAGACGCGCTGGCTCACGATGACCGTCGTGAGCGCAGCCCGCCCTCGGCGGCACCGCGCACGCTGCGCTCGCGGATGGCATGGCGAAGCGCCGCGTCGGTCTTAAAGTCGAGTGCCGAGGCGGAGTCGTCCATGATCAGGACCTGCGGCGAGCCCACTAAGCGCGCGCGATGGTCAGGCGCTGGCGTTGGCCACCGCTGAAGTTCTTACCGCCCGCCTCGACCGGGGCATCGAGCCCCTGCGGCTTGTTGCGCACGAATTCGCTGGCCTGCGCCATATCGAGCGCCGCCCAGAGCTCATCGTCGGTCGCTGACTCGTCACGCCAGGTCAGGTTGCTGCGGATGGTGCCGCTCACCAGCGACGCGCGCTGCGGGACGGTCGCGACCACATGGCGCAGCTGGTCGAGCGGCCAAGTGCGCACGTCGGCGCCCATCACGCTCACGCTGCCAGCGCTCGCATCGTACAGGCGCGGGATAAGCGAAACGAGCGTGGACTTGCCGCTGCCCGTGCCGCCGATAATGCCGAGCGTTTTGCCCAGCGGCAGCTCCAGGGTCACGTCATTGACGGCGTTGGCGGCGCCCGTGCCAAACGAAAAACTCGCATGGTCAAAGCTCAGCGCGGAGACCGGAACAGCGTCACCCGCCAGGTCGCTCGGCTCGGGCAGCGCAACCGGCTGGTTGTCCTCGTCGGTGATGCTCGGCTCGCAATTGAGCACCTCGTTGATACGCGACGCACTGGCGCTCGCCTTGGTAAAGACCACGACCAGGTTGGCGACATACACGATGGAGGTCAGGGTCTGCGTCATGTAGTTGACGAACGCCATGACCTGGCCCTGCGTGAGCTCGCCCACGTTGACCTGGATGCCGCCCACCCACAGGATGGCGCACACGCCCAGGTTCATCACCAAAAACGTGACGGGATTAAGGATTGACGAAAGCTTGCCCACCGCGATGGCGGTATGTGCCTGGTCATCGGCCGCTTGGGCAAAGCGCTCGCGCTCATGGTCCTCGCGCACAAAGGCGCGAACCACGCGGGCGCCCGAAAGCCCCTCGCGGCAAATGAGCGCGATGCGGTCAAGCTTTGCCTGCAGCTGCTTGTAGTACGGAATGCAGCGCGCCATGACAAACCAAAACACCAGGCCGATGGCGGGCGTGCAAATCAAAAAGATGATGCCGAGCTTAAGGTCGATGGCAAGGGCCGCGACCATGGAGCCCACCGCCAGGAAGGGCCAGCGGATGAGCATGCGCACGCCCAGCGCCACAGCTAGCTGCACCTGGTTGACATCGTTGGTGATACGCGTGATGAGCGACGGCGTGCCAAAGCGATCGAGCTCAGCATAGCTCAGCTTATTGATGTGCCCGTAGAGCGCGCCGCGGATGTCGGTACCCATGCCCTGCGAGGTGAGCGCCGCCATCTTTTGGCAGACGAGCGTAAACGAGATGCCGATCACGGCCATGGCGGCAAGTACCATACCGTAGTGGACGACGGCGTTCACGTCGTGCGAGCCAATGCCTTATCGATCATCTGGGCAATCACGAGCGGCGTCAGCAGGTCAAAGATCACTTCGATCAGCTTGCACGCAGGGCCAATCACCATATACCGTCGAAACTTGCCACCAAAACGCCTGAGCAGCTCAATCATAAAAGGGCGCTCCCTATCATCATTCACACTCAATTCGAATCATGATAGTACGGTGAGCCCAAAAGAAGCGTAAACAACTCGTCATTTCTAATGGGATTCGGTTTCCAGAGAAGCGGAGAGGTGCGCACGCCCGGTCAGCGGCGCGCAATCGATTGGTATACTTACAGTAGTGCTACCAGCTGAGTCGCCAACCTTGAAATGAGGTGCCGAGATGAACGACATTCTCGCAAGAAGAGCAAGACGAGCAACCGTGGGCATCGCCCTTTCCGCGGCACTTGTCGCGGGAATCGCCCCCGCAACGGCGATCGCGGCAGAAACCAGCGCCCCCACCGGTGCAGTTGCCTTGCAGACGGAAGATGCGACCGCCGCAAAAGAAAAAGCGTATGCAGCCATGCAGGAAGCGCTCAAAAACCTCGAGGCCGCAAAAGACGCCGCAAGTCCCGAGAAAATTGCGAGATTCAATGATGACATTGCCCGTTTTCAAGAGCTCCGCGACAAGATGGTGCGCAAGCCGCCGAATTGAGGGAATCCCTTCCCGCCATGCAAGCGGACGTCGATGCAGCCCAAGCCAAATACGACGAGGCCATCAACCGGGTAAGCGAGCTCCAGGCAAAATTAGACAAGAAACTTGAGGCGCTTAAGGCACTCGAAGCACTCGGCGACGAGGAGCTTGTCGAAACTACTAAACAGCAAATAAAGCAGTTGCGCAGTGAAATCGTAACGGCAAAAGCGCAAGAAGACTCTTGCAAAACAGGGCTCCGCGAGCGCCACGACGGCCTCAAAAGGCAGGAAAGACAAGTTAATGACTGTGAACGTGCTGCAGAGAAGTATAAAGCCCATACCGACCAGTTCATAGCCTGGCGAGATGCGCTCCTCGACAATTTGAAAAAAGCGCAAACGGCCTATGACGACGCCTGCAAGGCATACGAAGAGGCAAAGGCCGCGGCAGACAAGGCCACCTCGCCCGAGATAACGCAACCGACCGAGACGACGCCTCCCTCCAACTCGGCGCAACCGGCCGAGGCGACACAGCCCACCGGCTTGTCCGCGACCGGCAAAAATACCCCGCCAAGCTCCACCAAGCAGGCGAACTCGAGCAGCGGCAAGCAAGCAGATACGACCGTCGGCAAGCTTGCGAACACGGGCGACACAGCGCCGAGCGCAATCGCACTCGCAGCAATCGCCGCCGCAGGCCTCGGAATAACCGCCACGGCCACACGCCGCATCAGGAACTCAAAATAGCCGCCAGAGCATACTACCTTCGCCAATCCACAAACCCAGAGACAAAAAGAGGTCCGTTTCCCCAACCCAGGGAAACGGACCTCTTTACTTGAAAAACAGATGGTAATGCCGCCGTCTCTTGAACCACGCAGCCATCAATGCCCAGACAACACTAGCAAGCCGCATTCCTTAAGGGATAGATTTAATGGCTGTTAATCAAGGGGTATACGCGCACGCCCGGTCAGCGGCGCGCCAATCGCTTGGTATACTTACAGTAGTGCTACCAGCTGAGTCGCCAACCCTTGAAATGAGGTGCCGAGATGAACGACATTCTCGCAAGAAGAGCAAGACGAGCAACCGTGGGCATCGCCCTTTCCGCGGCACTTGTCGCGGGAATCGCCCCCGCAACGGCGATCGCGGCAGAAAC
>ENA-OQBJ01000531-OQBJ01000531.1-human-gut-metagenome-genome-assembly--contig:-NODE-531-length-19887-cov-3.439575_pt1 | contig 19887 bp, 19 predicted proteins | sample MGYA00242743_ERZ504545 | MGnify/ENA primary metagenome ERZ504545 (study PRJEB26092, sample SAMD00036252) | human gut metagenome | host: Homo sapiens | study: EMG produced TPA metagenomics assembly of...
GGCAAATGCTGGCCGTCGGAGGCTGTGCAGACTCATATGATAAACAGGTCCAAATGGTGCGGAATGGACCATGGATTTAAATCCGAAGGTGCCCGTAGGGCCGGCTTTCGATCAATTTTTTACGAATGGCAAATGGGAATCCTTTGAGGCTGAGGATAAGTCCCAAGTCGTTGAATTTAATGGAAAGTGCACTTGGAGGATGAACCGGCGAAGGCTAAAATTCAATTTATTTTACATAACAATAAGTCTTTTGAATTAGGTCACGTTGGAATCAACGGGGTTTCATTGAACCGTTTTGCCAGTTTAGCCGTTGTCGGAAAAGTATTAGACAGTTATCAGCCAAAAAATGATACACGGAAAGTGTTATCATTTTGGCTTGATGTACTGGAAGGGACTCCCTAAGGTCAGATTTGAAAAAATCTGGCTTTAGGAAGCCTTTTTTATGGAGAAAAAGTCATTCATGGAAAATATAAATAGTCATTTATATACTTAACGTTTTTAAATATATGTGATAAAATTGTATTTAATAGAAGATAATCGTGTAATCATTCTCCAGGCTATGTAGTCTGGAAGAACGGCTGATTCTGGCGCGCCCTCACTTACTTGATATCTATTTTCAATCGGCGGCTCTTTCTCATCGCTGCCGGCGTTCGGATTCGGAGTAAAGGTCGGTTTATTCATGGTGAACTCTCGCTGTGCCGTCGTAGGTGCAGCTTATCTATACATATAGTAATACATTTATTAAAACGAGAGGAGGATCGTATTCGAAACAGGGCGAGTTGTCAACCTAAATGCAGTCATTTTGAAGGGCAGACGGTGTATATTCGTTTACATTGTTCTCGACCAGTCTGAATTCATCGTGTGTTTGGGAAATTCCGCTCCTTTTGAAACGTATGGGCAGGGCGCCTGTACAAAGCGTGATAAAGGGATGGTTTCTTGGTCAATTCGTCGTCTATTTATGCAAAACGCAGGATAACTTTTAATTCAGTTCATACCATTATGATGATATTCCGAACGGGACGGTCCAGCTCAGGATCGTTAGAAGCGAATTTCGGAGTTGTTATCGGCAGGTTGAAACGCTGGAAGCGACAGAAGAACTGATTTTCGACGCCATGCTTTTTGCTTTCTTTCTACAAGTGGGAAGATTTTCGACGATATATCGTCAACCTGATTTGAGCTAACGGTGTCCGTATTGCGAGGATCAATGGCAGGCTGCACGTAAACCTTCCCGTTTACATATAAAAAAATTTGTATAAGGAGCGTTTCAATACTTCGATGAAAAACGACCATGAAATAGCGGACAATATCGTTAAAACCTCCATGCATATCCATGGCTTAGATGGACTGCGGACCTTAGCTATTACGGGGGTCACCTTGTTCCATTTGATGCCGCAGCAGTTCGTCGGCGGATATCTTGGGGTTTCCCTGTTTTTTATACTGACCGGTTATTTGTCAGCCTATACGTGCCAGCGCAACCTGGACCAGAATCGATTCCATATAGCTGCATACTATTGGAAACGAATTAAGCGCCTGTACCCCTTGCTGCTGCTGGTGATCCTTGTCACCATTGGCACCTATTCTTTCTTTGCGCCCAAGGTCATTTCAGCCATTCGTACGGAAATTGTGTCCATCCTGTTGGGCTACAATAATTGGTGGCAAATTGCACAGAATGCAGACTATTTTACCCGCCTGACCAATCAATCGCCCTTTACCCACCTATGGTTTTTGGCCATTGAGCTGCAGTACTATTTGGTATGGCCCGTGTATTTTATTTTTTTTGTCGGGATTTCCCAGGTGTACGGAAAACGAGTCGGCATCGTTGTCACGGCCTTTTTGGGATTTGCGTCGGCCCTTCTCATGCCATTGATGTATCAGCCGGGAATGGATGTTACCCGTCTTTACTATGGAACCGATACCCGTATCTATGCCTTGCTGTTAGGCGCCGCCATGGGGCTGTACCACGATCATTTTAACTTTAACTTTCTCCGACAACCATGGGGAAAGGCCGTTAAATACGGCGTATTTTTCCTGTTGTTGGGCATCACCGTTGCCGGATATTTCCTGATGGATGGCCAATATCCCTTTACCTATCAGGGCGGCATGCTGTTGATGACACTGGTATTTTGCGTGATGCTGGCCTTAACTGTTGATCGGGATTTACAGATTGGGCGAGTCTTTGATAATCCTGTCTTCCGCTGGATTGGAAAGAAAAGCTACGGTATTTTCTTGTGGCAGTACCCGGTTATTTTTTTATTCCAATACATGAAGTGGAATACAGACACGACCTTTTGGGGCATGGAAATCCCTTATGCTGTCCCCATCGTTGAAGTCGCCGTCATTATCTTCCTGGCGGTATGGTCCGATAGTTTGGTGAGCTGCATCTCGACCTTGCCCAAACTGTCCCTGGTACCCCGACGGACGGTCATTTATGTGTTTTCCGTCTTTCTGCTGTCCTGCCGGGATTCACTATGATGGGTTATGGCTGTAAGGGTATTTATGAATCGGCCGCCTATAAGGCGGCCGATTCCGGCGAATTGAAGGCCGTTTTAGAGAAGAATGCCGAGGCTTTGAATGAACAGCAGACCAGCCAAACGGTCCCTGTTGTTTCGGAGAAAGACATTGACTTACACGGCATTGCCTGCATTGGCGATTTGGTCATGTTGGGCTCGGCTATGGAACTGAAGAAAACCTTGCCGGACTGCTATATTGATGCCAAGGTATCGCGGTATGTCGGTGCCGGGGTCGAGATTGCTGAATCCATGGAGGCTGAAAATCGCCTGGGGAATGTCGTTTTAATCGCCTTAGGGACTAACGGCCCCCTTGACGGTCAGTATGAAGAGCAGACGGAAGCCTTGCTGGAGTACCTTGGCCCTAAACGCCATATTTTCTGGGTCAATGTATATTGTCCCAGCACGGGCTGGCAGGAGAGCAACAATGCTTATTTAAAGAAGATTCAGGCGAAGCACGCTAATGTCACCATTATTGATTGGTACAATTTGATTCAAAAGCATCCTGAGTGGCTGACCGATGATGAGATTCATCCGAATACGGAAGGCACAAAGGAATATGCAAAACTCATTCATCGTACGATAACGGAAACCTTGCAGGCTTCTGTTTGAAACCCGATGACGCAAACGAGGTGTCCCGTGAACCGGCATTCACGAGGCACCTCGTTTTTTATCGACGCCTGCCTTGGATGTGTCTCGTCGATGCTTTTTTGGACACCTTTGGATAGGCTACGCAAGGCGCTTGTTTTTTGGTACAATAAAGATGACAAATTATTACGAGGTGTATTGGAATGGATATAACCTATTACGATATTGGGCTTAATTTATTTACCCGGTCTTTTCCCAATCCGGAAAAGATCATTTCTGATGCCGAAGCCGACGGTATCTGCTGTATCCTGACCGGCTCCGAAGGCAGGGAAAACCGGCTGGTCGATGACTTTGTCCGGCAGCATGAGGTCTTTGGTACGGCCGGCATTCATCCCCACGTGGCCGATGCCGCGACGGACGATGATGTAGCCGAAATCCGGCGTATCGTCACGACCAACCCGAGAATCGTCGCCGTCGGTGAAACCGGGCTTGACTATGACCGCATGTATTCTAAAAAAGAAAACCAGATCTACTTTTTTAAGAAACTGATTGCCCTGGCGGAAGAGTTGGATAAACCGATGTTTCTTCATGAACGCGATGCCGGAGACGATTTTTTAGCCTGTTTTAAAGGCCATGAAGGGGTCTGTCCGAAGTCGGTCGTTCACTGCTATACCGGCGATAAGGAAACGCTGGCCCGCATGCTCGATATGGCTTTTATATCGGTATTACCGGCTGGATCTGCGATGAACGGCGAGCCGAACGCTGCGCGAGGCCGTGTCGATATTACCCCTGGATCGGGTTCTCCTTGAGACCGATGCTCCGTATTTGACGCCGCGGGGGTTTCACTTGCCGCGGACGAATGTCCCCAATAATATTACTTATGTTGTCAGTACACTGGCTCAGTATATGGATGTTTCCGTCGAAGCCTTGACGGCGCAGGCCAAGGCTAACACAGAAAAACTGTTTCGCCTGTAAGGCTTGGCCGTTATTTCTCCCTTGTAAGGAGGTATTTTTATGAATATTGTGCAATATACGAAGGCGGCGACCCTTGAAGAAGCGTGGGAACTCAATCAAGTCCGGGGCGCGTCGTCCTCGGTGGCTGCTGCTGGCTTCGCCTGTCGCCCCAGCGACGCATTGCCAGGCCATCGACTTGTCGGGTCTTGGTCTCGATACGATAGAAGAAGGGGATGACGCTTTTATCATCGGCGCTATGGTGACCCTTGGTGCCTTTGGCCGTCATGAGGGCTCGTGACCTATACCCAGGGAGCGGTAAAAGAAGCGACGCGCCACATTGTAGGGACTCAGTTCCGCAACTTGGCGACCATTGGCGGCAGCGTCAGCGGCCGTTTCGGCTTTTCCGATATTTGGACCTTACTTTTAGCCCTCGATGCCGATGTTGAACTGTATAAGGGCGGCCGCATCAGCCTGTTTGATTTTGGCAAGAAGGGGCCGGGAAAAGACATCGTAAGTCATATTATCGTCCTAAAAAGCGTGGAAACACGGCCTATGCATCCCTTCGCCTCAATGAAACGGATTTTCCCATCATCGCCGTAGCTGTCCACGCCGATGGAAAAGATGTGCGCTGTGCCATCGGTTCCCGTCCGGGAAGGGCGGAAGTCATGAGTATCCCCGTCGATGCGGTCAGGACCCTTGGCTATGAAAAGGCCGGTCAGGAACTTGCCGAAAAGGTAAAGTATGAAACGAATCTGCGCGGTTCTGCTGAATATCGCCATGACATGGCCGTCGTCTTATGCCGGCGCCTGTTGGCTCAAACGATGGGAGATGATGTCTAATGCTGATTACCTATTGGCTTAATGGAAAAAAAGCTTCGGCCGATATCGAACCGGGGATGATGCTGTATGATTTTCTCCGCAGCCAAGGCTGTTATAGTGTAAAATGCGGCTGTGAAACGACGAACTGCGGGCTCTGTACCGTTTGGGTCGATGATCTGCCGGTCTTGTCCTGCGCCGTATTGGCCGTCCGTATCGACGGCTGTCGGGTTACGACCCTCGAAGGCCTCCAAGAGGAAGCCAAAGAATTTGCCTTCTACATGGGCCAGCAAGGCGCCGATCAGTGCGGCTTCTGCAATCCGGGCTTCGTCATGAACGTCTTGTCCATGGTGCGCCGCTTCGACTCACCGACCGAAGACGAGATCAAGGAATTTTTATCGGGCAATCTCTGCCGCTGTACGGGATATATGAGCCATATGAGGGCCATCAAGAAATTTTTTAAAGCCAAGGGGAAGGAGGTCCGGTCCTGATGGAATTTAAATCGATCAATAAGGTCGTGGCCAAAAAGGATTCTCAGGCCTTGGTTACCGGGCAGCCAGTCTATACGGAAGACATCATGCCGAAAGACTGCCTCATCGTCAAAGTCCTGAGGAGTCCCCATGCCAGAGCTATCGTTAAAAAGGTCAATAAGAGTGCCGCTGAGAAGATTCCGGGCATCGTCTGTATCGCAACGGCCGATGACGTCCCCAAGTCTCGGTTTACCATTGCCGGCCAGACTATCCCGAACCCAGTCCCTATGACCGGCTCATTTTGGATAAACAGATTCGCTTTGTCGGCGATGCCGTTGCCCTCGTAGCCGGAACGAATCAAGAGGCCGTAGATAAGGCCCTGCGGGCCATTCGCGTCGACTATGAGGTCCAGGAACCGCTCCTCGACTTTACGAAAGCCCTGGACAATGACATCGTCGTCCATCCTGAAGACGATTGGAAGCCTTTGGTCGACGTTGGCGGTGACCATAAGCGCAATCTCGTCGCCAAGGCCTGCGACCGCCACGGCGATATCGATGCCGTCCTGGCCTCGTCAGACGTCGTCATCGACCGGACCTATCACACGCGGCAGAACCAGCAGGCGGCCATGGAAAACGTTCCGGCCTATGCTATAAAGATGCTTTCGGACGGCTGACCATCGTCAGCTCGACCCAGGTTCCCTTCCATGTACGCCGCGTCGTTTCCCATGCTCTTGAAATCCCGAAATCGAAGGTCCGGGTCATCAAACCTCGCATCGGCGGCGGCTTCGGTTCGAAACAGACCGTCGTCATGGAAGTCTATCCGGCTTTCATTGCCTGGCTGACCGGGAAGCCGGCCTATATGGTCTACAGTCGGGAAGAGTCATTGACGGTGTCGACGCCGCGTCATGAATCACAGATCCGGGTCATCCTCGGGGCCACGAAGGACGGCCACATTCGCGGTGTTTACCTCGATTCGCTGTGGAATGCCGGCGCTTATGGCGAACATACGCCGACGACGGTTACCTTGTCGGGCCATAAGTCGATCCCCTTGTATAATGCCGCTGAAGCCTTCCAATTCAGCTATACCTGTGTCTATACCAATACCATTGCTGCCGGCGCTTATCGCGGCTATGGGGCGACGCAGGGCCTCTTTGCTTTGGAGACGGCGGTCAACGAACTCGCTGAGGCCCTCCATATGAGCCCCGTTGCCCTGCGGTTTAAGAATATGGTCCGTCAAAATCAGGTTCTTCCGGCCTATTTTAATGAAACGGCTCTCAGTTGTACCCTCGATAAGTGTTTGGAACGGGTCGTATCCATGTCTGGCTGGGACGATGCGTCGCCGCGAAAAGTCCTGCCCAACGGCCATATTCAATCCGTCGGCATTGCCATTGCCATGCAAGGCTCCAGTGTTTCCAACGTCGACGTCGCCTCGGTTACGATCAAAGTCAATGATGACGGCTTTTATACGCTCCACATCGGGGCCACAGATATGGGGACCGGCTGCGATACGATCTTGGCGCAGATCGCGGCTGAATGCCTCATGTGTTCTGTCGATGACATCGTTACCGACGGCGTCGATACCGATACGTCGCCTTATGACAGCGGGTCCTATGCGTCGTCGACGACGTATTTGACGGGCAATGCCGTCGTCAAGACCTGTGAAAGCCTGATCCGACGGATGAAAGAACTGGCGGCTGTAAAACTGGGACTTTCTGATGCCAATCTGGATGATTTGGAATTTGACGGCAAGGCCATTACCAGCCTTGCGACCGGAAAATCGATTACCGTCCGCGACCTCGGCAACGGGGCCATGTTCATGAATGGCATTGCCCTTGAAGCTACGGAATCCTGTTATTCGCCGACCAGTCCGCCGCCGTATATGGCCGGCGCTGCGACGATTGATGTCGATCCGGAAACGGGGCACATTACCCTTTTGAAATACGACGCCGTCATCGACTGCGGTACGGTCATCAACCCAGCCTGGCTCGCGTCCAGGCCGAAGGCGGCATCGTCCAGGCCATCGGCATGGCCCTTACAGAAAACGTTCAGTATACGCCGACGGGACGGCTGCAGAATAATTCTTTCATGCAGTACCGCCTGCCGACGCGTCTCGATGTGGGGCCGATCAACGTCGAATTCGAACCGAGCTATGAACAACGGTCCTTTCGGTGCCAAGTCCATCGGTGAACTGGTCATCGATTCGCCGTCACCGGCCATTGCCCACGCCGTCTACAATGCAACCGGCGTATGGGTCCGCGACCTTCCCATTACGGCAGAAAAACTCTATCAGGCCATGAAGCAGAAGATGGTCTAATCTTGAATATCCTGAAAGACAAAAAAGAGCGCCCTTCCATGAAGGTATCATGGAAAGGCGCTCTTTGTGATGCTGTAATGTTATTTTCAAGGGAACTGTTGATGCGGACACCGCTCATGAACGGCATGACCGGTTTGGTGTCTTCCTGAACCGTTTCCCGAATGCCTTCAAAGGTCGTGGTCAACATTAATTTCAGACGGTTCGTCTGGTTGACCGAGCTGGCACTGGGGTCGTAGTCGATGGCGACGATATTCGTTTCCGGGAAGGCCGCTTTCAAGGTCTTGATCATGCCCTTGCCCGTAACGTGGTTGGGCAGGCAGGCCCAAGGCTGGAGGCAGACGATGTTCTTGGCGCCGCGGTGGATGAGGTCGATCATATCCCCCGTGAGGAACCAACCTTCGCCAGCTTCATGACCGAGGGACAAGAACTTCTTGGCTTCGTCGGCAATGTCGTAAATCGACGTGATGGGATCGAAGTGACGGCTCTTGGCCACAGCCTGTTCATAGGGCTTGCGGTACCATTCGAGGAGGCGGACGCCGGTCTTGCTGAACAAGGCGTCTTTCCAGCTTCCGGAGAGGTACTTATGGCGGAACTGGTCGTCGAGGAGGCCGTAGAGGAAGAAGTCGGCCAGGCCGGAGACGATGATTTCACCGCCTTCTTCTTCGATCATGCGGACGATGTGGTTGTTGGCAATGGGGTGGAACTTGACGTAGATTTCACCGACCAGGCCGATGCGCGGTTTCTTTTCTTCACTCATTTCGATGTTGTCGAATTCATGAATGAGGTCGCGAAGGTTGCGCTTAAAGGATGTAAAGTCGGCCTTATGGAGCTGTTCCGTGCATTTTTTCTGCCACTTGTTGAACAAGGCTTCGGCCGTACCTTTGACCTTTTCGTAAGGCCGCGTGCGGTATAAGACCTGTTGCAGGGCGTCGCCGTAAATCATGCCCATGATGAGGCGGTGCCAGAAGCCGAGTCCAGGCTGGAACCCGGGCTGCTTATTCATGCCCTTCATGTTGAGGGACAAGATGGCGACCTGGGACATATTGGCGTCGTTCAAGGCCTTGCGGATCATGCGATATAGTTCGTGGCCCGGCAGCAGCCGCCGGTCTGGGAAATCATGACCGTCGTATGGTTTAAATCGTATTTGCCTGACTTGAGGGCCGTGAGAATCTGGCCCAGGCTCATGATGGCCGGATAGCAGGCATCGTTGTGGATGTAGGCCAGGCCGGTGTCGATGGCTTCCTGATTCTGATGGGGCAGGAGCTCGACGTGATAGCTTCGTGTTCGAAGGCCGACATGAGCATGGGGAAGTGGATCGGCGTCATGGAAGGCGCCAGGATGACGTTCTTTTTGGCGTCTTCTTTGGTGAAGATCGTCTTTTCGTAGGAATACGGTTCGAGGGTGTAATCTTCTTTCGGCCGATGATTCATGACGAAGAGGAGCGAGCGCAGGCGGATGCGGATAGCACCGAGGTTCGAGCCTTCGTCGATCTTGAGCAGGGTGTGGATCTTGTGGCCGTGGGCCAGGATATCCTGTACCTGATCGGCGACGATGGCGTCGAGGCCGCAGCCGAAGGAATTGAGTTCTACCAGTCTAGATTCGGATGCTGGGTGACGTACTGGGCAGCCCGGTAGAGGCGGGAGTGGTACGACCACTGATCGACGACGCGGAGGTTGCCGTCAAAGGTCGACAAGGAGGCAACGCCGTCTTCGGTAAGGACGGCCAGGCCCAGGCTGTTGATCAGTTCCGGGATGCCGTGATTGATTTCCGGGTCGACGTGGTACGGACGGCCGCAGAGGACAATGGCCCGCTGGTCGTTCTTTTTGAGGTCGTCTAAAATCTTTTGGGTCAGGCTGCTGATCTTCTGTTTGTACGCTTCTTCTTCGTCCCAAGCGGCCATGGCTGCCTTTTTGATGTCCCGGTCAGGGAGATTCCAAGCCTTTAATTCTTCGATGAGCCGTTTAGCGATGCGTTTCTTGTCATGGAGAGGCAGGAAGGGGCAGAGGTACGGCGTATTCGTTTCGGCCAGTCGTTCGCCCATGTTGTTGCGGATGACTTCCGGATAACTCATGACCATGGGGCAGTTGAAGGTGTTGTCCTTACTGCCTTCCTGAGGCCCGTTTTGGATGCAGGGATAGAAGATGCGGTCGACGCCCTTTTGAAGGAGGTTTTCGATGTGGCCGTGGACGAGTTTGGCCGGATAGCAGGCCGAATCGGACGGAATCGTGTCCATGGCTTTTTCAAAGAGTCCTTTCGAGGACGGATCGGACAGGACGACGGAGTAGCCGAGTTTGGTAAAGAAGGTAAACCAGAAGGGATAGTCTTCATACATATTGAGGACTCGGGGGATGCCGACGGTGCCGCGCGGTGCATCGACCAGGGGTTTATAGCCGAAGAGGAGATTGTATTTTATCTTATACATATTCGGCAACGGCTTCTTGCGGGCTGTCGTCGAACCGGCAGCGCCTCGTTCGCAGCGGTTGCCCGTAATGAAGGAACGGCCGTCGTTGAAGGTGTTGACCGTGAGCAGGCAGTTGTTGGTGCAGAGGCCGCAGTGGCGGATCGACGTCGTGATATTCAGTTCCTGCAGGGCTTTTTCGTCGACGATGGTCGATACGGTATGGTCCTGATGGTAAGCCGTACGGCAGATGATACCCATGCCAAAGGCGCCCATGAGTCCTGAAATTGAAGGACGGATGACCTGGCGGCCCAGGAGCTTTTCAAAAGCCCGGAGAACGGCGTCGTTGTAAAAAGTACCGCCTTGGACGACGATGTGCTTGCCAAGTTTTGCAGGGTCTTTAACTTTGATAACTTTATAAAGGGCATTTTTAATGACCGAGTAAGACAGGCCGGCAGAGATATCGGCTAAGGTAGCGCCTTCTTTTTGTGCTTGTTTGACTTTGGAATTCATGAACACCGTGCAGCGGGAGCCGAGGTCGATGGGGCTCTTGGCCAGAAGCGCTGCTTCAGAAAACTCCTGAATGGACATCTTCAGCGATTTGGCAAAGGTGTCGAGGAAGGAGCCGCAGCCCGATGAGCAGGCTTCATTGAGCAGGATGTCTTCGATGTGGCCGTCTTTGATGCGGCTGCACTTCATATCCTGACCGCCGATGTCGAGGAGAAAATCGACGTCCGGGCAAAAATGGGAAGCAGCCTGATAGTGGGCGATCGTTTCGACTTCACCGAGGTCGAGGTGCAGCGCTTCTTTGAGCAGGGCTTCGCCGTACCCGGTAATGCCGGCTTTGGCGATGAAGGCGCCCTTCGGAAGGCGGGCATAGACGTCGGCGACGATCTTTTTCGCAGCTGTCAAAGGACTTCCTTCGTTATTCTGATAGTGCGAATAGAGAATCTTCATGTCTTCGCTCAAGACGACGGCCTTGATCGTCGTCGAACCGGCATCGATGCGAGATAGCAAGGGCCGCTGTAGCTGTTCATATCGCCGTGGGGAACCGTATGCTGACGGTGGCGGTCCTGGAATTCGTCCAGTTCTTCCTGGCTGTCAAAGAGGGGCGCTACCCGGTCCGACTTGGCCAGTGTCGATTCGTCGACGTTCTTCAGCTGGCCCATGAGGTTCATGAAGGATACAGGCTTGGTATCCATGCTTCCCAGGGCCGCGCCAATAGCGACGTAGACTTGGGCATTTTCCGGAGCAATGACCTTGTCCGGCGTCAAGTGAAGGGTCTTGGCGAACTGTTCGCGAAGCTGGGACAAGTAGGTCAAAGGACCGCCGAGGAAGCAAACCGTGCCCTTGATGGGGCGGCCGCAGGCCAGGCCGGTGATGGTCTGGAATACAATCGATTGGAACACCGAGGCGGCGACATTTTCTTTGCTGGCCCCTTCATTTAAGAGTGCTGGATATCCGTTTTCGCAAAGACGCCGCAGCGGGCTGCAATAGGATAGATCGTATCGGACTTTTTGGCCAGTTCATTCAAGCCGCTGGCTTCGGTGTCGAGGAGGGTTGCCATCTGATCGATGAAGGCCCCCGTTCCGCCGGCGCAGTTGCCGTTCATGCGGTGCTCATTGCCACCGGTGAGGTAGGTGATTTTGGCATCTTCACCGCCCAGTTCGATGATGACATCGGACTGTGGGTAGTATGTTCGAACGGCTTTGGTGCCGGCGATGACTTCCTGCAGGAATGGGATGTGCAGATAGTCGGCCAGGGCAATACCGCCGGATCCGGTGATAGCCATGGTGATCTGACGGTCGCCAAAGATTTCGTAGGCGTTTTGGAGTAAATCCCAAACTTTTTGGCGTATATCCGTATAGTGGCGGACATAGCATGCGTGCAGGCATTGTTTGGCATGGTTGAGGACGGCTATTTTTACTGTCGTCGAACCGATGTCAATGCCGATGTGTAAGAGATTCTTCATGTTTTGTCACCCTATCGTTATAAACCGACTCTTTCTTTAAAAAATTTTATCTATAATGAAGACTATATATAAAAAGTCTACTTTATATTGTACCATAATCCCTTTATTCTGTAAGGGGGTGATATAAAGGATTTTTTATACTAAGAAGAAATAGATATCTTTTGGGAAGTGCAAAATGAACTGCGACAAATAATGTTAAATATGCTAAAATGAAGTCATTATCAGAATATAATAAGAACAGGCGATTATCAAGGAGTATACTATGAAAAAATTTATAACAGAACACCAGTCTTCGCACCTGGATCTGACGACGGAAGTCTCGGATATCCTGTATCGAGGCCATTCCGATTTTCAGGATATCGTCGTTGCCGATTCTAAGGAATTTGGCGCATGCTGGTCTTGGATGGCGTCTTCCAGACGTCTATTAAAGATGAATTCATGTACCATGAAAGCATCGTCCATATCCCTATGTTCCTTCATCCCAATCCCAAACGGTCCTCATCATCGGCGGCGGTGACGGGCGGATCGGCCCGGGAAGCGTCCGTCATCCTGAAGTCGAATCAGTGGCCATGGTCGATATCGATGGCAAAGTCATCGAATTATCGAAGCAATATTTCCCTGAAATTTCCAAGGCCATGCTGGAAGACAATCCGAAATTGACCGTCACTGTCGGCGACGGCATCGCTTCATGCGGCAAGCCGAAAATTACTACGACGTCATCATCGTCGACTGCTCCGACCCGGTCGGTCCTGGAGAAGGCCTTTTCACCTACGACTTTTATAAAGACACCTTTAAGGCCTTGAAAGACGACGGGATTTTTGTCCAGCAGACGGAATCGCCCTTTATGCATGGCAAGTTGGTAAAAGACGTCTTCGACTGCGTGTCGGATATTTTCCCCATTGCCCGTCTGTATACGGCTTTCATTCCCCTCTATCCGTCGGGGATGCACTGCTTTACGATGGGGTCTAAAAAATACGATCCCCTGCAGTGGACGCCGAATCGCAAGCGTACCTTCCCGACGCGCTACTATAATGAAGGTATTCAGCAGAGCGCCTTTGTCCTGCCGAACTTCGTAAAGGATCTGCTGTACGGCAAGGCTGACCGCTAATCGGCTTTGTTCTCAGGCTATGCATTTCCGGTCTGCCATCTTTTGTGATTAAATGTAAAAAATACTTGACTTTGTCTTTGACTCATGGTAAGATTATCTACGTTGACGACGCTGATTCGGCGCCGTTACGGCAGATAATCTTATATGGCGGGTATGGTGAAGTGGTTAACACGGCGGATTGTGGCTCCGTTATGCTAGGGTTCGAATCCCTATACTCGCCCCATAGGGGTATAGCCAAGTGGTAAGGCACCGGACTTTGACTCCGCTATGCGCTGGTTCGAATCCAGCTACCCCTGCCAGCCATGATTCATTAGCTCAGCTGGTAGAGCACCTGACTTTTAATCAGGGTGTCCCGAGTTCGAATCTCGGATGGATCACCAAAAAGGCGTCGCACATCGTGCGGCGCCTTTTGTTTGTCTGCGAGGCCGTTGACAGGATTCAAGAGATGCAAAAAGCAGGACTGCAGTAGCAGTCCTGCTTTTTTGTACTTCCGTTTCTTATAAGAAGAATACGAAGGTGTTGATGATGAATAACGGAATGAGGATGGCAATGGACCAGCCCATGTAGCCAAAGAAGCTCGGCATTTTAATCTTATTTTCTTCAGCAATGGATTTTACCATGAAGTTCGGGGCATTGCCGATGTAGGTATTGGCACCCATGAAAACGGCACCGGCCGAGATGGCTTCCAACATGATTTGAGAAACCGTGCCGACGGAGGTTACGATGCCTTCGGTAGCGCCGAGAGCGCCGGCTGTCTGCAGGAATACCAGGTACGTCGCGTATTGTCCAGGAAGGACGACAGGGCGCCGGTAGCCCAGAACATCTGCCAGGGATCGTTCATTCCCAGTTCAGCCCATGGGCTTTGAGCAGGATCAGGGCAGGAATCATGGTGACGAAGATACCGATAAAGAGTTTAGCGACTTCGATGATAGGAGCATACGTAAATTCGTTGAGGTCTCGCGTCGATTTTTTCGTCGTCTTAATGGAGAAGAAGGCAGCGGCTAAGATGATGATAATTTCAGCCAGGGTTGCGTAGGGGAATACGATTTCATCGTAAATATGGATGCCGGCACCGTTAGCAAAGAAGGGGTGCATTTCCGGAAGGAGACCGTTGGCCAGAACGCCGATGATGATCATGGCGATAAAGATCAGATTATGAGCCCCTTCGAGGCGGATCGGTTCTTTACTGCCGGCGGCCATCGCGTCATGAGGCGAGCGGCTTCTTTTATTTCCTTATTATAAAAATGCTTGTCCATTACGGCGAAGATGGCGAACATGATGACCAGGTTCAGGAGCAGGATCGGCAGGAGATGGAAGGTCCACGTAAAGGGAACGCCGCGCTGGAAGCCCATGAACAGCGGAGGATCGCCCAGGGGTGTCAGGCAGCCGCCCATGTTGGCGACGAGGAAGATAAAGAAGACCATGAGGTGGACTTTATTCTTGCGCCAGGCGTTGGCACGGATCATGGGACGGATGAGCAGCATGGCAGCACCGGTCGTGCCGATCCAGCTGGCAAGGGCTGTACCGATGAATAACAGCAGACAGTTGACCTTCGTCGTTCCAGCCAGGGTGCCGCGGACGGCGATGCCGCCGGCGACGACGAACAGCCCCAGGAGGAGAACGATGAAGGGGATGTAGTCAAGGAGGACCGATTCCAAAAGGCGGAACCATGACTCACCGATGCCATAAGCAACTGCAAAGGGAATAAGGAATAATAAAGACCAGGCAAATGCCACGCCAAGCATGTGTTTTTCCCACCACTCCGGCCGGACGAGGGGGACGATGGCGATGGATAGGAGCATCCCGGCAAAAGGAATGATGCTCCATACGGGTAAGGTCGCGCTTACGAGTTCGTGTGTCATAAAAACCACCTTTCTTAATCGTTACAAAAAAGTAAATTTATGTATGCTATAATTAACATTATATCATAAGAAAATGAAAGTTTATACTCTATTTTTACATTTTACACTGTCATTTAGGCTGAATTATTACTGGACTTTTAAATGTAAAGCGTTTTTTTCTAAATAATTTTTTTGCCAGGCAGGAATCTGCCGAGGGAGTGACGAATATATACTTAACGACAAGGCATTATAAGGAGGGATTCATATGAAGCAATATAATAACATCATCGTTCCGACCGACGGTTCGGTCAACTCGAAACGAGCTTTGGAACATGCCGTCGTCATTGCATCATCTTTGGGCGCTATGATTACGCTGGTCTATGTTGCCAACATTGTCTCGGTCATCTCTAACTTTGACCAGATTCCTAACGCCAGCGGTTATGTAACCGAACAGGTAGCACTGGACATGGAAGAAGAAGGGAAGGGCATCCTCGATGAGTTTGCCAAGGCCATTCCTCAAAACATCGAAGTCAAGAGCGTCTTTGAAGTCGGCTCGCCGGGTCCTGCCGTTCTGTCCGTAGCTAAGAAGTACAATGCCGATTTGATCGTCATGGGCAGCCGCGGTCTCGGACCGCTGAAAGGCTTATTCATGGGTTCAGTTAGTAGTTATGTCGTCACTCATTCGGTCTGCCCCGTATTAATCGTAAAATAAACGGTGACGCAATGCCTTACTGGCCTTGTCTTGCCGCAGGCTGGCTAAAGGGCTTACTGGGATATTTTCTTATTCCGGGAGGCCCTTTTTTTCGTGTTTTCAGGCGGGTGACCGGCAGGCTGCCTGGAATTTCGGAGGGAATTTTATTCTTCTTGGAATATGTAAAAATTTGGTAGTTGCCATAGGGAAAAGAGTAAATTTGTGATATACTGAATAGACAGGTGTGCTTTTGGGCCTGCCTGGAATATCACATTACCAACGGTCCCGGAGTGCCTCGTTCCGGGATGGGCGCCTGGGAGGCAAGTATGAGACGAAATACCAATGAATGGCTGGACCACAAGGTCGCTGACTGGGTTTCTAAAGGATGGATCACGGAAGAAGCCCGTGAAAAAATACGAAAATCTTACGGCAGGGATGAACAAAGGACTTCTCTTTTGGCACCCCTGCTTTATATGCGTTTTTATCGGCACTGGGATTTGCTGCCGTCGTCATGGCCGTCATCTGGGGACTTTCCCAATTATGGTACTATGTATCGGTTCCGGCACGCATGACCTTAGCCTGCGTGCTGCTGCTGGTGACTCAGCCGGCGTAGGCCTGGCTATGTTCCAGAAAAGGCAGGGATCGGTGGCAGCCGAAGGGATTGCCCTCATCCATTGTCTGGGGATTTTTGTCGTCCTGGCTATGGCGGAACAGACGTTTTATATCGGCTGGGATGTGACGTCCTACGTCATTGCCTGTGCCATTCTTTGCCTGCCTGTCGTCTATTTTTTGTGCTCGGTGGCAGCCCTCGTCGTGTACGACTTGTCGCTCCTTTATTGGACGGCTTCCGGAGGTCCTTTGAATACCTTTGGGGGAACGGGCCTATTGTGGCTGCTCCTCCTTTTGGCCGTGCCTTTCTATAACACCTTGATTAACCTTCGGGATGAACGGCGGCTGGCTGTTTTTTCGTGGGTCATGACGGTCACCGTTTTCATTGCCTTCGGATTAGCCGCACGGACGACGGAATACATTCCCTTCCTGCTGCTCGGCAGCTTGGCCGTTACGATCATGATGGTCGGGTATTCCATTGACATCCACCAGTCTTGGGGCGTTCCCTTCCGCTGGTTCGGGAGATTTGCGGCAGTAGGCTCGCTCCTCATTTCCTGCCTGCCCTTTGCCTGGGATGGGATTGCCCAGGTCCAGAATTTCCATTGGACGACCGATTTGGTGACGGTCCTCCTCTTTATCCTTATGGCCGGCATGATGGCCAAAACGGTGAAGAAACGGTTGTGGGGCCCGGCCCTCTATCTGGTCATCCCCGTTATCCTGGCTTTTGAGACGATCCTCGTTCGATCGGCTCTTTATTCCTCGATTCCCTTGATTCTTTCGTCCCTGTATATCGTCGTCATCGGTGTCTATGAAACGGCACAGGGGTTTAAGCCTGATCACCAGGCTCATCTTAGATTTGGCATCGTCATTTTTATCAGCTTAGTCCTGGCCTTCGTGTTCGGCACGCATTTTTCGCCGCTGGCTCCGATTTTGGCCATTATCGTCTTGGCCTTGATCATCTTCCAGTTCCGGCGGATGCAGAAAGATAAAAAACGGCAGCCCAGCGAGCTTCGCGACGGGCAAGACTTCATCATTCAACGGCCCGCGTCCGCAATGATGACGCCGTAGTCGCTGAAGAAAAGGCGCCTGAAGAAGAGCTGCCCGTTTGGTATTCACCGGAGGAAACGGAAAAGGACGAAATGGTGGAAGCTTGGATGAAAGACGTTCGTATTCCGTCGCTGGCTGAAATGGGGCTGGACGAATCGGGACTTTCGACGTCGTCTGAGGCTGATTCGGCTAAGTCCAGCTCCGTACCGACAGCAACCGCGGATTCACCGATGGTATTTACCCTGTCCGTCCCGGCTGATGATACGGGACATGACGCCGTGCCGCCGCGGCAGGTTGTCCGTGAAACGACGGAAGCCGTACCCCAACAGATGGCCCTTCCTCAGGAAAAGGCAAAAGAAAAGTCGCCGGCCGTCACGGAGTCGCCGTGGAGTCATATGAAACCGGAACCGAAACGCAAAAAACACTTTACCCAGTCACCATGGTCCCATCAAGGAGGCAAGTCGGAATGAAAATTTCACCGCCTTTGCAGGGCATACATCTTTCTTTTTCGCCGGAAGGCCGCCATCGCTGGATGGTCTTCGGGCTGGTCGTCTTGATTCAGTTTGCCGCCCTGGCCTATGTCGGCTGGCGCTGGCATAATATTTCTGTCGATGGGATTCCCTATCAGTGGCGTGCTGTGCCGCGGTTGGAAATTTCTACGTTTGGGACCGACTATGTTCGCGTCGTCTTCCCGGAAGATACGACGCAGTGGCTCGATGAAACGCCGCCTGAAGTCGGTCAACAGATTTATGTCGCCATCTCACGCGATGCATCGGGGCTCATGAAAGTGGAAGGGGCGTCGGCTTCTAAGCCCGATTCCGGCAGCGATTATATGCGGGCTGAGGTCGTCTCTTATGAAGATGGCCGCGTTCAGTTCCAGGTCGGATTTGACCGCTACCGCCTGTCGCCGGAAATGGCCGACGGCATCTACAGCCTTCGCACCGATGACAGTATTATCGCCAGCATCCGCATCAAGCGGGGAGAAGGCGTCATCGAAGGGATTTTTGTCAACGGCGTTCCCTTAGAACAGCTCAGCAATGCGGCTGTTATGGATAAAGCGCGGGCCGACAAGGCCGGACGCTCCCTGTTTGACAAGCCGCATCTCTCGATTCCGGAATGGTACCGCCAAAAGAAGAATGACAGAAAGCGAGGAGTTTATGAGAGGGTATTCAAAGATTGCCAGACTAGCTATGAGCGTTATGCTGTTGGCTGCGTTCTTCCTTTTATCAGGGTTTCGGGCGCAGACCATCATTCATGACGATGGCAGTGAAACGCAGGACGTTTTGAAAGTATCGGCTACGGCAGAGGGGCAGCAGAGCCTGAAGGCCGATGCCGACGAGTTCCAAAAGCGCAATTATACCATTATGGATTATAGTAATGATAACGGCGAAGGCTTTCGGGCCATGAAGACCATTACCAATGATGGCGCTAGCCGCAGTTCCGTCGACCACATCGTCCATAAGACGCATGATGGTCTGTTTGCATCGACCTATTATATCAATTATAATTTCGATGCCAACAGCATTCAAAACCTTCGTCTGGGAGCGGCCATGCCGGAAAACGGCGTTGACCTAGATACATGGTTTCTTTCCCGTCGGAACGCAGGTCGTCAGCAACAGCACCAAGGCCGACGATCAGGCCAGTACCTATTTGTGGCAGCTGTCCGATTCGAATCCTTCGACGATAAGCTGCAGGCGACGGTGTGGCATAAGCTCTTTATCTACATGGCCTTGTTCTTAATCGGACTGATCTTAATCATTGTCCTCATTATGGAACATCGCCGCAAAAGCGTCATCAGCTGGAAGCGGGCAGCCCAGATGCGCCGGTTTGAAATGATGCTCTTATGTGTCCCCATCGTCATCTTGGGATATATGGGCTATGAATATTATGTCGGTACCCACGTTACGACGGCGTCCCTCGATAAGGTGGCCGAACAGCAGCAGGAAGAACTGCTGGAAAATCGTGAAGAAGACCGCAAGATGCAGGAAGCCGACGCTCGGAAACAGCGCAGCGGGGAATTGGCAGCGGCCCGCATTCGCAGCAAGGCCAATGAGATCTCCAACGAACTTCGCAGCTTAAAACAGCAGTACCGCAACGGGGCTGTCAGCGGCAGTTCGGCTCGTTCGCAGGCCCAGAGCTTAGCTCAACAGGCGCGGGATATGCTCAGTGGCAATAACGATTTGTCCCAGGCTGAACGGGAAGTACTGGAACAACTTATCAATAGTGTCGTATCGGACGCCGAATCGATCGGTGACTCCGCACCGGCACCGAGTCGGAGTACGACGAGGGAACGGCAGCGCAGCGATGCGTCTGAATCGGAAACAAAGAGCCGCAGCGAATCCCAGCGCGATGAAAAAGAATCGGATAGTGATACTCGCTCCGATAGTTCGAAGAGCCGCACATCTTCTGGACGTGAATCGTCTTCTGACAGCGATGCTGCCCAGTCGTCGGATAGAACTAATAAAGAATAGATATCTTTTGGTAAGTTTTTTTCATTTAAAGTGTTTCCTATTTATCGAAAAGATGGTATGATAGAAACGTGATAATTGACATTTACAGCATAGCTGTGCTGCT
>ENA-OQBJ01000533-OQBJ01000533.1-human-gut-metagenome-genome-assembly--contig:-NODE-533-length-19844-cov-9.645027_pt1 | contig 19844 bp, 26 predicted proteins | sample MGYA00242743_ERZ504545 | MGnify/ENA primary metagenome ERZ504545 (study PRJEB26092, sample SAMD00036252) | human gut metagenome | host: Homo sapiens | study: EMG produced TPA metagenomics assembly of...
CACGGCGGCGCCGCGGGCGGCGTCTACCGTGTCGGTGGTATCGACACCGCGCACGCGACTCAGATCGGCCGCTTCGCCTCAAGGCCCCACAGGCCGGCGAGCGCGATAATCTCGGAGGCATTGCCGCGCACGATGGCGGGTTTGTACTGCTTGAGTTCGCCTACCAGTTGGGTGCGCAGGCTGCCGATGCCCAGGCCCACCGGATCGAGCACCCAGGGCTTGCCGGCGTCGTGTGCCGCCTTGGCCGCGCGGGGAATCGTCTGCTCGTAGATGGGGAAGAGTGTGCCCATGTTCAGATAGATGGCGCCGCCGCCGGCAACGAGCGCCTCGCCCTCGTCGGCAGATAGACCATGGCGGCCGATCCGCCCACGGCGAGCTGCGCGTTGGCGACAAAGTCAATCGTCACCGTGTTGGTGATGGAGCCCGCCATCGGATTGGTGGCGCGAATCTCCTCCACGGCCTTGACCACGTTTTGCTTGAGCTGTTTCGAATCGATCACTGCACATGCCTCCTTGGCATAGAAAAGGGGCGCTGTGCATAGACAGCGCCCCTAAAAAGGCGGCATGCTCCCTACGCCAGCATTAACTGACAGGTTCAAAGGATTGGGCCCCATGCCCTCTCAGCCTTGTGGTTTGCACCGCCGGCACTCCCGCAGCGAATCTGTTGTTCCCTATACTAGCGCACCTGCTAAAAAGGGACAGGTTTATTTTGGCAGGTGGCGACTGGGGCGTTACATTTTCCCAGATAAAACCTGCCAAAATGAACCTGTCCCTTATTGGCAGGTCGTTACAATGGTTACGGTGAAAATGACGGGGGACTCTATGATCAAACTTGTGCTGACCGATATGGACGATACGCTGATTCCGGCTGGGCATGACGGAGCCAGCGACTACGCCATTGAGGCATTCATGCCATGCAGGCGGCGGGTCTGCACTTTGGCCCGGTTTCGGGTCGTCAGCCGTCCGCGATGGGTTGGATGTTCAAAAATTGTTCCGAGTGTTTTTCGACCGGTGCGTTCTGTAACGGCCAGGTGATGTTTGTCGACGGCGAAGTAGTCGCTTCGCGCGCGACCGACAACGATGCTCTGATGCGTCTGGCCGATTACCTCGAGCAAGAGACCGACGATACATTTCTAAAAGTCTACAGCCTGGGCGATGACTTTTGGGGCAAAGATGCCTATTGCGTGACGAGCAATCCTGAGCGCGTTCGTCGCGCCATGGAGTCGGGCGGCAACGCGTGGCTCAAAGGCGAAGAGGCCCCGTGCCGTCCCGTCGTCGATGACGCGCCGGTGTTTAAGGCGAATATCTGGAGTGCCCGTTCGCGTGAGGAGCTCGCGGAGCTACGCGAGCGCGTTGCCGCTGAGGTGCCGGAACTCTCGCTTGTGTTTCCCAACAACCGAGTGCGTCTGTTCGACATCCTTCCGGCTGGTTGGGACAAGGGCTGCGCTGCGCTGGAGCTGGCGCGTGCTTTGGGCTTGACGCCCGACGAGGTGGCCGTATTCGGTGATTCCGATAACGATCTGCCATGATCGATGCCGTTCCCAACTCCGTTGCAGTCGCCAATGCCAACGAGGCCGTCACGGCGGCAGCGCGCTGGCATATCGGCACTGCGGCAGACGATGCGGTCGCCGGGCTCTACATCAGATCGCCGCCTGCGCCGCGACGGGGAGATGCCGTCGTTTATGCGCCAAATGGACGCGGCGGGTTTTGGCGTCACGAACGTCTAGGGAGAAGGCTATGAAGCTTCAGCAGCTCAGATATGTTGTTAAGGTTGCCGAATGCGGCAGCATCACCGAGGCCTCGCGCCGGCTCTTTGTGTCGCAGCCCTCGATCACCGCGTCGATCCGCGATCTCGAAAACGAGATGGGTGTGCATATCTTTGAGCGCACCAACAAGGGCGTCATTGTGTCCGAGGAAGGCGAGACCTTCTTGGGCTACGCGCGCCAGGTGCTCGACCAGGCCGACCTGCTCGAGGGCAAGTACAAGGGCACATCCGAGCAGGTGCCGCACTTTAGCGTGAGCTGCCAGCATTATTCCTTTGCCGTTAACGCGTTTGTTGACGTGATCCGCGAGTTCGATGCCGCGCGTTACGACTTCACCCTGCGCGAGGAGCAGACTCATGAGATTATCGAGGATGTCGCGCATATGAAAAGCGAACTGGGCATCCTGTACTTATCCGAGCATAACCGCGAGGTTATCGAGCGCATGCTTGCCGCCAACGAGCTCGTATTCGAGGGGCTCTTCTGCGCCACGCCGCATGTCTTCGTGTGCGCAGACCATCCGCTGGCGGGCCGCTCGAGCGTGACGCTTGAGGACTTGGAAGACTACCCGTTCCTGTCCTACGAGCAGGGCAGCTATAACTCGTTTTACTATTCCGAGGAACTGACCTCGACGTTTGAGCGTCGCAAGAATATCCGCGTGCGCGACCGTGCGACGCTGTTCAACCTGGCCATGGGCCTCAACGGCTACACCGTGTGCTCGGGCGTGATTAGCCACGAACTCAACGGCCCCGGCATTATCTCGATTCCGCTCGATGTGGATGAGTACATGGAGATCGGCATCATCACGCGCAAGAACACGACGCTTACGCGCTACGGTCAAGCCTATATCGACGCGATTCGTCAGCATATCTAGGCTGCTGTGCTCCCCACGGTTCAAGTCCCTTTATGGCAGTCCAGAGGGATATAGGAAGCATCTATATCAAACTGTTATAAACGTATATTTTACGATGGCCATATGAACGCTCATACTCTGTCCCAGTAAAGCAACCAATGCAAAGGGAGATATCTATGAGCACTTCAATTCAACCGAACGCGCCGTTTCGCGCTGATATCGTCGGCAGCTTTCTTCGTCCGCAGGCCGTAAAGGACGCCCGCGCCGCCTATGCGGCAGACGCACTTGATGCCGAGGGCCTTAAGGCCGTCGAGGATGAGGCTATTCGCGACCTGGTGGCCAAGCAGAAGGCAGCCGGCTTACAGGTAATTACCGATGGCGAATACCGCCGCAGCTACTGGCACCTCGATTTTATGTGGGGCCTTAACGGCATTGAGCGCCGCGTTTCGCGTACGGGCTATATGTTCCACGATGAGGAGACCACGGCAGATACCGCGGTGGTGACCGGCCCCATCAGCGGCGAGAACCACCCGTTCGTCGAGCATTTTAAGTTCATCAAGGCGCTTGAGGGGGAGGGCCAGGTCGCACGCCAGACCATTCCGGCGCCGATCCAGACGTTCTCTGAGGTCACGCTCGATCGCTGCGACGGCCAGCAGGAGAGCCTGCGCGCTGTCTATAAGATCGATGAGGAACTTGCCGACGCCATTGCAGCCGCTTATCGTACGGTGATCGCCGACCTGTACGCAGCAGGCTGCCGCAACATCCAGTTTGATGACTGCACCTGGGGCATCTACTGCGATACCGATTTTGTCGCCAAAACCGGCATGAGCCGGTCGACCTGCAAAAGGTAAGCGAGCTGGGCGTGGCGCTCAACAACGCCGCCATCGAGGGCAAGCCCGACGATCTGGTTGTCAACACGCACGTGTGCCGCGGCAACTACCACTCCACCTATGCCTTTGAGGGCGGCTACGATCCCATCGCGCCGTACCTGTTCGCACATGAGAATGTCGATGCGTTCTATCTGGAGTTCGACACGCCGCGCGCCGGCGGCTTTGAGCCGCTCAAGTACGTCGCTCCCGGCAAGAAGGTCGTGCTGGGCTTGGTAACCACCAAGGCGGCAGAGCTCGAGAACGAGGACGCCATCGTCGAGCGCATCCGCGAAGCCGCAAAGTACGTGCCGCTCGAGAACCTGTACCTGTCGCCCCAGTGCGGCTTTGCCAGCTGCGAGATTGGCAACAAGCTGACCGAGGATGAGCAATGGACAAAGATCGCTCTGGTCAAGCGTATTGCCGAGCGCGTTTGGAAGTAACGATACCGTTTGCAGGTGGCGGCGCGTGCGAGGCATTGCGTATCGCGTACAATGGTTCGGATCGTATCGTTCGGGCAGGTTATCCGATATGCCTGATCGCCCTTCCATCGTGAAAGGACTTCCATGTCCCAATCCTTGACGCCCGCCGTCACCGATGCCATCTACGATGCATCGTCGCTCGGCCGCCCGCGCATGTTCGTGTTGGGTTTGCAACACATGTTTGCGATGTTCGGAGCCACGGTGCTCGTGCCCGTGCTCACCGGCCTTTCCGTTTCGACGACGCTTCTGTTCGCCGGCATCGGCACACTGCTGTTCCACTTTCTATCGCGCGGTAAGGTGCCAGCGTTTTTGGGATCTTCGTTTGCCTTTATCGCGGGTTATGCCGCCATTGCGCCCAACGGCGAGGCCGAGCTTTTGCCCTACGCTTGTCTGGGCGTTGCCTGCGCCGGCCTGCTCTATCCGGTGCTGGCAGCGCTGTTCCGCGCATTTGGCGCCAAGCGCGTCATGCGCTTCTTCCCGCCGGTGGTGACCGGCCCCATCGTCATTTCCATCGGCCTGATCTTGGCAAGCTCTGCTATCGCCAACTGCCAGACCAATTGGCTTGTTGCCGTTGTCGCTGTGGCCGTGATCGTCATCTGCAATATTTGGGGGCGCGGCATGGTCAAGATCGTGCCGATTTTGCTGGGCGTTGTGGTGAGCTATGCCGTTGCGGCCGCGCTGGGCGAGGTCGACTTCTCTGGCGTCGCAGCCGCCCCCTGGGTTGGCTTGCCCGTCGTGTGGGACAACACCGTGTTTGCGCTCTTTGGACCGCAGTTCGATAGCGGTCTTGCCACGACGGCCATCATCACCATCATGCCGCTGGCCTTTGCAACTATGATCGAGCATATCGGCGATATCTCCGCTATCGGCTCCACCTGCGAGCGCAACTACATTGCCGATCCCGGCCTGCATCGCACCCTGCTTGGCGATGGCCTGGCGACCATTCTCGCATCGCTCTTTGGCGCTCCGGCTAACACCACCTATGGCGAGAACACCGGTGTGCTTGCCCTAACGCGTGTGTTTGACCCGCGCGTGATTCGCATTGCCGCGTGTTGTGCCATTGTGCTTTCGTTCTGCCCCAAGTTCGCTGCTGTCATTGCGGCCATGCCGGCGTGTGTAATCGGCGGCGTGTCGCTCGTGCTCTATGGCATGATCAGCGCCGTGGGCGTTCGCAACCTCATCGAGAACCAGGTCGATTTCCAGAACAACCGCAACGTGCTGGTGGCCGCTCTGGTGCTGGTGCTTTCGCTCGGCATCGCGTACAGCACTGCCGGAGCTATCGTGTTGGAGCTGGGCGGCGTGACCATTTCGCTCTCGGGCCTTGCCGTGGGATCGCTGGTGGCATTGTGCTCAATGCCATCCTACCTGGTAACGACTTTGAGTTTGATGTCTCGGAACTCGAAGGGTCTGCCGAATAGCAGCTGTGTCCAACGCAGCTAAAAAGCCGGCCATGCGTCCGATGCGCATGGCGGCTTTTTAGTGCGCAAGAACCCAGTGGATGCCACGCGCCATGCGCAGGTCGGTTTGGGCAAAGTGGTTGCCGGGGTTGAGTTCCAGTGTTGTGAGGATGCCGCGCTCAACGAGCAACGTTTCCATTGCGCGCGTGTCGTCAAGTACGTGCCGCATCATGCGGTTGGGCGTCTTGGTTTCCTTTTTGCCGAGCGACAGATAGACGGCCTGCGGGTTGCCGGCAAAAGGGGCCGTGCTGGCGCGATCGACAAAGTCGGGAAACCACAACGACCCCGATGCGCTTGCGGCGCGGCTAAAGGCGTCGGTTTGCCAGAGGGACCAGAGCGCGAAGAGGCCCGCGAGCGAGTAGCCGGCAATGCCGCGCCAGGTGGGCGGCTGAGGAAGCGACGACTCGGCCTCTGGGATTATCCAGTTCAACAGCTCATCGAGAAATCCGGATGCCTGGCCGCCAAAGGGCTCGGCATCGCGCACGGTTCCGTCGCATCCCCAGGGGCTCAGCTCGCGATTCCAGTTGAGGCTGCCAATGCCGACAAGCGTGAAGGGCGGGCAGTTGAGCTCTCGGCAGCGTTCATAAACCTCCGTGCCGTCGCCCATGACCACGGGAAGATAGATGACTGGTGCGCTTTCGGCATGCTGTGCATGAACGGTTATCTGCTTTTGATGCGCTTCCATGACGGGCTTCTCTCGGCGTTGTGATATCGACGGCCCCCATTGTCGCACGCCGGCTCATGCAGGTTGGGCTAGACCAAAGACAATCTCGTGCATACCCTGCGGACACATATGGAAAACGCCACCGCCGGAGGGGAGCTCGGCGGTGGCGTTGTTAAACGGTGCTGGTGCTCGGGGCCTTCGCGGGAGCTGCCATGTGCGCAGAGGCGTCTAAGAGCGCTTACGGCTCGCCATGGTGCCTGCGGCGATAGCGGCTGTTCCCGCAAGGACGGTTGCCACGATGGCCGCACCCGAGGTGTCGCCGGTTGCCGCGAGCACGCCGGTAGTCTTGGCTTTCGTGGTTGAAGCCGCAACGGCCTTGGTCGGCTTTGAGCCTCAGGCTTGGGGTTTTGCTTGGTCTCGTCGGGCTTGGGGTCTTCCGGCTTGGCTACCTCGGGAGGTGCGATGGTCGTGCTTTTGGCGACTGCTTTGATATAGAGGGAGTCGACCGTGGCGTCGCCCGTGCCGATGGCTTGGCCTGCCTCGTAGATGCCGTCACGGAGCTTGTGATAGTCAATGACCTTGCCGCCTTCGGGCGTCTGGATGGCGGCGTTCTCAATCTTGATGGTGCCGATTGTCTTGCCGTCAGCGCTCATGGCACGGGCAAAGATTGCCGCTGTATATCCTTCGGCCGTTACCTTGCTGCGGGTGATCGAGATGACTGCGGGTGTGACGCCCTCGCTGGTCTGGGCGATGATGCCGATGTTCTCGCCTTGGGGTTCGCGCCTCGTCTCGCCATCTTGGTTTTCGCTGTAGGGGATGGGGCCGTCGCCGTTCTCGACATAGCGGGCTATGGCCTTGACAACGGAGTCGCTGATGTAGATGTGGCCACCCTTCTCGTTGGGTCGATCGTTTCTGGTGGAGAATGCAGCCGAAACCTCGCCTTCCGCAGACGCGTCCACGGTGGAGCCGTTCTTGACGACGATGTCGTCCTGGTAGGTGAAGAGGGCGATGGCGCCACCGTATCTGCCTTTACCTGCACGGACCGTCACGTTTGCATGATCGAGGGTGATGCCCTTGTGGGCATAGACGCCATATTCAACACCGTTTACGTTGAGGGAGGCGTTTGTGGCTGCGAGGCTGCCCTTGGCCTCGACGGCAGCGTCTTTCTCGGAGCTTGCCTTGACCTGGCTGCCGTCCGAGATGTTGATATTGCCGCCGCTCCAAAGGGCCTCACCATCAGCTGAGCTTGCCTCGACCGTCCCGCCACCCTTGATGGTGAGGTTCTTGTCGGTTCCAATACCCTTGTCCTCGGTAGCCCTGGCGGTGACGGCTCCGCTGTCGTCAATCGTGATATTGCCGTTTGCCTGATGCCATCCGATGCACCCGTGGCGTTGACGTTGCCCGAACCTTTGATAGCGAGATCACCCCCGGCATTGATGGCATCAAACCCAGTGCTCGTGGCGTTGACGGATCCGGCTCCGTCGATGTTGATATTACCCGTGGAGAGGATAGCGTCCTCAGTAGATGTCACGCTGAGCGTGCTGCCCGCGTCGCCTTGGATATTGAGCTCGGCATTCTCGTTAGTGCCATGAGAAACGTTGATGCTTTCGATCCATTCGGCAGTGACGATGTTGGTTCCTGAGTAATTCACGTTGAGCTTGCCTGCGGCCTGGATCTCGCCGCCGTTATAGTTGTTGAGCTTCAAGTCGTCGGCGCCGTCCCACGACCAGGTACCGGCTTCGTCGCTCGCCGCGGTGTTGTACTTGTTGCCGCCGACCTTGACCCATTCCGCTGCGAGCGAGACGCTCGGCATGAGCAGCGAGCTCACCGTGAGCGCGCATACGGCTCTCACGACGATGCGGCGCGTCACGCGGCGCCAGCTGCCGTGCGCGAGTCTTATGCGACGGCGAACGTCGGGTTCGGCAACATGGGTTCCGGCGGTAGTGTCATTGCGTTTGGGGGTCGTGAACAAGGCTGCCATGGTTGCTCCCGTTCTCATAGGGCCTATACGACTAGATTCAGCGTATCTGCTGGATGTTGCCGGCGGTAGTGCCGTTTGGAGGCAAAATGGCCAAAATGGGGGAGAAATAGGCCGCACGCCGGCGCAGGGACCGGCGCTAAAAGAAAAGCGCGGGGCCGCATGGCGACTCCGCGCTTTATTGTTCAGCTTTTGCAGCCTTGCCCTCACGCTACGAAGAAGTAGACGAGGAAGGCAAGGGCCGCGATCCACCCGTCCTGTGCGAAAAAGTGTTTACGAGCGTTTGCGACTCGCCAGGGCGCCTGTGACGATAGCGGCCGTTCCTACAAGGGCGGTCGCTATGATGGCCGCGCTCGAGGTGTCGCCGGTTGCGGCGAGGATGCCGGTGGTTTTGGCTCCCGCGGTTGCAGCCGCAACGGTCTTGGTCGTCTTCGTGCCCTCGGACTTGGAACCCTCGGGCTTGGTCTCGCCTGGCTTCTCCTCGGGTTTGATCTCCTCGGGAGGCACGATGACCGTGCTCTTGGCGACAGCTGCATCGTAGGGGGAGTCAATCGTGGCATCGCCCGTGCCGATGGTCTGCCCCGCCTCGTAGACGATGCCGTCGCTGAGCTCTTCCTTGTTGCGATAGTCAATGACTTTGCCGCCTGCAGGCGTCTGGATGATGGCGTCCTTGATTTCGATGGTGCCGATCGCCTTGCCGTCCGCGCTCATGGCAAGGGCGAAGATAGCCGCCGTGTCTCCCTCGGCCGTGACCTTGCTGCGGACGATCGAGATGGTCGCGGGCGTGATGCCCTTCTCGGTCTGCGCGAAGATGCCGATGTTCAGGCCCTCGGACTCAGGATGATTTCGTCGTTTTGGTCTCCACTGTAGTGGTCGGGGCCGTCGCCGCCGGTCTCGGCATAGCGGGCTATGGCCTTGACAACGGAGTCGCTGATGTAGATATGGCCACCCGCTTCGTCGGAGTAGAAATTACTGGTGGAGATTGCAACCGAGAACCTGCCTTCTGCGAGCGCATCCACAGTCGAGCCGTTCTTGATGACGATGCGTCCTCATCGGTGAAGAGTGCGCTGGCTTCCCCGCCATCTGAGCTTGCGCGGACCGTCACGGTCGCGCCATCGAGCGTGATGCCCTTGTAGACATAGATGCCATACCCAACGCCACTTGCGTTGAGGGAAGCGTTCGTGACCGTGAGGCTGTTTTTACCGTCGATGGCGGCGTCTTCCTCGGAGCTTGCCTTGACCTGGCTGCCACCCGAGATCTCGATGTTGCCGTCGGCCCAAATCGCATTGTCTTTGATAGAGCTTGCCTCTACCTTGCCGCCGCCCTTTATGATGAGGTTCTCGTTAGCATCGATACTCTGATCGTCGGTGGCCTTGGCGGTGACGGTTCCGCTGTTGTCGATCGTGATGTTGCCGTCGGCCCTGACGCCATCAGAATCGCCCGTGGCGTTAACGTTTCCCGAGCCCTTGATGGTGACATCGCCCCCGGCATCGATGGCATCGTGCTCGGTGCTCGTGGCGTTGACGGTGCCAGCGCCGTCGATGTTGATGTTGCCGACGGAAGTGATGGCGTCACGAGAAGAGGTCACGTTGAGCGTGCTGGACGCGTCGCCCTGAATATTAAGCTCGGCGTTCTCGTTCGCGCCATCCTTAACCTTGATGCCGCGGCCGTCGTCGTTAGTGACGGTGTTGTTGCCCTCGTAGCTCACGTTGAGCTTGCCCGCTGCCTCGATCGCGCCGCCGTTATAGCCGTTGAGCTTCATGTCATCGGCGCCATCCCATGACCAGGTACCGGCGGCGTCTCCCGTGGGGCCCGCGGCCGCTTCGTGGCGGACGCCGCCAACGTCCACCCACTCGGCTGCGAGCGAGATGCTCGGCATGAGCAGCGAGCTTACCGTAAGCGCGCATACGGCGCCTGCAACGATGCGGCGCGTCACGCGGCGCCAGCTGCCGTGTGCGAGCAGCGTGCGACGGCGCAGGTCGGGCTCGACAAAATGGGCTCCAGAGGTTTTGTCATTGCGCTTGGGGGTCGTGAACAAGGCGGCCATGGTTACTCCCATCCTCATAGGGCCTATGCGGTTATATCCAGCATATCTGCAGGATGTAGCCGTCGGTAGTGCCGTTTGGAGAGCAAAACGTCCAAAACTTGCGAAGCAATACATCGCGTGTCCGTGTGGTGCCTGGCTTTAAAAGCAAAGCGCGGAGCCGCTCGATGCGACTCCGCGCTTTGCTGTTTGGTATTGCGAATCTTGCGCCTACGCTACAAAGAAGTAGACGAGGAAGGCAAGGGATGCGACCCACATGAGCGGCTTGATCTTGGAAGCCTCGCCCTTAAAGAGCGCGACGACCACGTAGGCGATAAAGCCAGGCCAATGCCGGCAGAGATGGAGTAGGTGAAGGGCACGCCCGCGGCGATCATAAACGCCGGGAAACCCTCGGAGACATCGAACCAGTCGATCTCGGTGGCCTCGCTCATCATGAGGTAGCCGACGTAGACCAGGGCACCGCAGGTGGCGGCGCTGGAAACGATGGAGACGACGGGGGAGAAGAACGCGGCGAGGATAAACAGCACGCCGGTGGTGACGGAGGTGAGGCCCGTGCGGCCACCGTCGGCGGCGCAGAGGTGGACTCGACGAAGGTGGTGATGGAGGAGACGCCCATAAAGCCACCGGCAGCAGCGGCCACGGAGTCGACGACCAGGATGGGACGGATGTCCTCGACATTGCCGTCCTCGGTCAAGAACTCGCCCTGCTTGGCGACGGCCATCGCGGTGCCCATGGTGTCGAAGAAGTCGCTCATGAGCAGCGAGAAAGCAACGACGAGCAGCATCGGGTCGGTCAGGACCTTCACGATGGCAAGGTTGCCGTCGGCAGTGCTGGCAAACGGGGCGCCGAAGGTCGAGAAGTCGAGCGGTGCGATGAGGCCCTCGGGCGCATGGGTGACGCCCAGCGGGATGCCGGCGATAACGGCGACGATGATACCGATGAGCAGCGAGCCCGGCACGTTGCGGGAGGCCAGGCAACCGTCACGACGATGGAGATGATGCCGACGATAAAGGTGGGGAGGTGATGTCGCCCAGACCGACGAGTGTACCGGCGCCAGCGGTGATAATGCCGGCGTCGCACAGGCCGATCATGGCGATGAACAGACCCAGGCCCACCGAGATAGCGTGGCGCAGAACCACGGGGATGGCGTCCATAATGGCCTCGCGCAGGCCGCAAAGGACGAGCAGCAAGATGACGACACCCTCGAGGAAGATGACGCTCATGGCCACGTGCCAGTCACCGCCGCACATGGTGGTGGTGATGCCCGCAATCATGGCGTTGATGCCCAGGCCCGACGCGCATGCGAGCGGACGGTTGGCGAAGATGCCCATGCAGATGGTCATGATGCCGGCGCCCAGGCAAGTGGCGCAGGCGAGCGCTCCCGCATCGATGCCGGCGCCCGAGAGCACTGCGGGGTTGACGGCGATGATGTAGGCCATCGCCAGGAATGTTGTCAGTCCAGCGCGAAGTTCGGTCCCGATTGTGGACTTGCGCTCACTGACGTGAAAAAGTTCGTCCATGCATACCCTTTCCTTGTTCGGCTCCGAGTTTAGGCCGATTGACACGAACCCACCCACTATATCGCCTTTGTGAAGTTGGTGTTCCTCACATGTTGATGTTCGGCGGTTTGTAACGGACGGGCGGTATCTTTCGCATGAAATTGTGTAGGTACCGTATACTTAAGCGGTTACAACGACCCCTATGGAGGAACGTATGATTAAAGAGCTTTGCCACGACGAGGCTATCCTGTCCCAGCGTTGCGAGGTTGCGACCGTCGAGGACGAGTCGGTTGCTCAGGACCTGATCGATACCATCAAGTCGCTCGACGATGCCGGCTGCCTTGCCGCTAACCAGATTGGCGTTACCAAGAAGGTTTGCGTCTACCTGGACGACGCCGGCGAGCCCCACGTGCTCTACAACCCCCGTCTGGTGTTTGGCCTGGGTGCCAGCAAGATGGAGGAGAGCTGCCTGACGCACGAGGAGGTCACCAAGTCCACGCGCTATATCAAGTGCAAGGTTGCCTTTGACCAGATCGTCGACGGCAAGATGAAGGAGTGCCGCCGCGATTACGCAGGCTTTGAGGCTCAGATGATCCAGCACATGATTGATCACTGTCTTGGAAAGTTGGTCTAAGGGGACCAAAGCACCGCACCTCGTCGTTTTTAGTCCGGGTATGACATTGTTGTCATGTCCGGACTTTTTTGTTTAGCGCTCCTTTGTTTGGTGACAATGACCTTAGTAAGAACATTGAGCTAGGAGGCGCTATGTGCACGAGCATTCGATTTACCGATAATTCCGGCCACATGTATCTGGGCCGCAACCTCGACTGGAGCTTTGGATACGGCGAGCAGGTTCGCGTGGTGCCCCGCGGGTTCCACATCCCGTACTCGTTTATCGACGATGCGACGGCGGCGCATGCGGTAATCGGTATGTGTATCGATTACAAGAACTATCCCATGTTTTTCGATTGCGGCAACGATGCGGGCCTGGCTGTGGCGGGGCTCAACTTTCCCGCTATGCCGAGTATGCCGAGGGGCCGGTTGATGGCAAGACCAATATCGCGGCCTACGAGTTTCCCCTGTGGGTGGCGGCGACGTTCTCGACGGTCGACGAGGCCGAGGCTGCGCTGCGCGATACGGTGATTGTCGCCAAATCTGCCGGCGAGGGCCTGGGCGTGTCGCTGCTCCATTGGATTATCGGCGACAGCCAGCGCAGTATCGTGGTCGAGATGATGGCCGACGGCCTGCATGTATACGACGACCCGGTCGATACCCTTGCCAACCAGCCGACTTTCCCGTGGCATATGGAAAACCTGCGCACCTATATCACCGCCACCAGCGATTTTCCGCAGACGGCGACATGGCGCGCCGCCGAGCTCAAGCCTTATGGCGCTGGTGCCGGCATGCGCGGTATTCCGGGCGATTGCTATTCGCCGAGCCGTTTTGTAAAGGCTGCCTACCTCAATGCCAATTACCCGCAAAAGGGCAGCGAGGCCGAAAACGTCGTCCGCATGTTCCGTTCGCTCGAGGCGTGGCGATGATCGAGGGAGCGTCCAAGATGGGCGACGGCAAGTTCGAGAAGACCATCTACACCGGATGCTTTAGCGCGCGTACGGGCAATTATTACTACGCGACCTACGATGACCCATCGATTCGCTACGTGAGCCTGATGGATGCCGAGGGCGCGAGCCCCGATAGGCTCGTGGTTCCCGAGCCGCGTCGTTCGTAGCCCATAGCTTTACTGCAATGCAAAATGCCCTGCATCTCCCGTGAGGTGCAGGGCCACTGCGACCTGGGCTTTATCCCGCATGCGCCCCGAGAAAATGTCCCTTAAGCGCGCGCTGCCTGGGCGATACCAGCTTGGTGCTTGCGCGTTTGCCGGCGAGTTCGCAAAAGACCGCGCCGCCGATGATGAGCGCGGCGCCCATCAGGCGGACCGGCGTTATGCCTTCGCTCAAAAGGATGGCGGAGAACACAACGGCCGAAAGCGGCTCGAGGTAGCCGACAACCGCGACGGTCTGCACGGGCAGCCTGGCGACGGCGCTAAAGTAAAGCAGGCAGCCGACGCCGGTGTTGACGACGCCGAGCATAGCGACGGCGCGCCAATCAATACTGGCGGCGATACCGGCGGACAGGAATGAGGGAGCGCCCTGCGTGATGAGCGTGAGGACCAGTGCGGTCACAAAGGCGGCGCACACCTGGAGCGTGGAGTTCTCGAGGCCCTCGATGTGCGGCGCGCCTTTGCTGGCGATGACCATCAACGCGTAGCAGAAGGCCGAGGCAATGCCACAGACGATGCCCGCAATGGGCATATTGCCGCCTAGACCTTGCGCTGCAATGAGAAAAGCACCGCAGGCGACGGCGACAAAGCCGGCGATTTTGCCGCCGGTCAGCTTTTCGCCAAAGATGAGCGGGGAGAGCGCCATGACAATGATGGGGCCGCAGTAGTACAGCAGCGAGGATACGCCGACGCCGATCGTCTGGTAGGCGCGGAACAGAAAAATCCAGCTGGCGCCCAGCGCAGCTCCCGAGAGGAGGAGGGCCGCGGCTTCGCGGGGACGAGATGGCGCCTGCAACTTATGGTGTTGGGTAGTGGCGAGGATGGTTATGAGCGAGAGGCTCCCAGAAAAGTGCGCAGCAGCACGATATCGGAGCTCGGCAGTGCGATAGCTGCGGCGATGATGCCGTTAGAGCCAAACAACAGTAATGCTGCTAAGTATGTAAACAGTCCGTTGTTCATGCGCTGACATCCCCTCTATATCCGAACATGTTCACTATGGGTGAACTGGCTTTAGAAGAAAAGCGAATATAATGCATGGAAAACATGACAAAAACTCATGCAAGGGTGGGGACGTGCCGTGGAGACCAATATCCAAAAGATGCAGGTGCTGCTCGAGACGGTGCGTGCCGGCAGTTTTACGCGCGCCGCCGAGCGGCTGAGCTATTCGCAGTCGGGCGTGAGCCGCATGGTGGGCGACCTTGAGACCGATTGGGGTTTTAAGGTGCTCGACCGCAGCCGCGAGGGTGTGGTGCTTTCTGCCGATGGGCGGCAGATCATGCCGGCGGTTGAGGCGCTCTGCGAGGAGTTTGGCCGCCTGCAGCGACACGTGGACGAGATGCGTGGCTCATGCGCGGCAAGATCTGCATTGGTACGTTTTCGAGTGTGGCGACCCACGTGCTGCCACCGGTCATTGCGCGTTTTCGCGCCGATCACCCGGACGTCGATTATGAGTTGCTGATGGGCGATTACTCAGAGATTGAACAATGGGTGGCAGAGGGCCGCTGCGACCTGGGCTTTATTCCGCGCGAGCCACGCGGCGCCGGCATGGCGTCGCGACCGTTGGTGCAAGACGAGTTGATGGCCGTGGTGCCAGCGGACTCCTCGCTTGCCACGGCGGAGGTCGTTTCTCTTGCCGATTTAGCCAACGAGCAGTTTATTCTGCTAGAACGCGGCACTGATGACGAGATTACGCCGCTATTCCGTCGGGCGGGGCTGGCGGTGCGCTCAAAACTGTCGACTTGGGATGACTATGCGATTATGGCTATGGTCGAGGATGGCTTGGGCGTGAGCATTCTTCCCGCGCTCATCTTGCGTCGCTGCCAGTTTGATGTTGCTGTGCGTCCGCTCGAAGGGCATCCCCATCGGCAGATCAACGCCATATATCGAACGGCCGATGTTTCGCTTGCCGCCGCTCGTTTCCTCGAATACCTCTAAATGCGTGCACGTCGTTATCGCCTTTGGATAAATCTCGAGGTCTTGCTCATTTTATTTTTGAAATTGAACTTTTCGAAATAGCACGGCGCTATACTGCTGCCTAAATTGAACTCAGGTTCAATTCGTGTTGTATAAATTGAACTTTGCCAGCAAGGAGGTTCTAGTGGCCCAAGAGACGTTTAGCGATCGTCTGCGACAGGCTATGTCCGATCGCGACGTTCGCCAGTCGGACGTGATCCGCGCATCGGAGATGCTCGGCAAAAAACTCGGCAAGAGTCAGATGAGCCAATATGTGAGCGGCAAGACGATTCCGCGGCGCGATGTGGCTGAGCTGCTCGCCCGTATTTTGGAGGTCGATGTTACCTGGCTGCTTGCCGGCGACGCCGATCAAGGCGAGGCATCATCACCCCGCAACGATTCCAAGCCCGAACCCCATCCCTCGGCTCAAATTGCAAGGAGCACCACCATGCGTACTTTTTCTAAATCCACCAAGCTCGATAACGTCCTGTATGACGTGCGCGGTCCCGTCGTCGACGAGGCCGCCCGTATGGAGGACGAGGGCGAGCGCATCCTCAAGCTCAATATCGGCAACCCGGCGCCCTTCGGTTTCCGCACGCCCGATGAGGTCATCAAGGACATGCGCCAGCAGCTGCCCGACTGCGAAGGCTATTCCAACTCGCGTGGCCTGTTCTCCGCGCGCAAGGCGATCATGCAGTATTCGCAGATCAAGGGCTTGCCCAACGTTCAGATGGAGCATATCTACACGGGCAACGGCGTGTCCGAGCTCATTCAGCTTTCGATGAACGCGCTGCTCGACAATGGCGACGAGATTCTGATCCCCAGCCCCGACTATCCGCTCTGGACGGCGTGCGCAACCCTTGCCGGCGGTCATCCCGTGCACTATCTGTGCGATGAGCAGGCGGATTGGTATCCCGACCTGGAGGATATGGAGTCCAAGATCACGAGCGCGACCAAAGCCCTCGTCATCATCAACCCCAACAACCCCACGGGTTCCGTCTATCCGCGCGAGGTGCTCGAGGGCATCGTCGAGGTTGCACGCAGGCATCAGCTGATGATCTTTGCTGATGAGATCTACGACCGCCTGTGCATGGACGGCTACGAGCACGTCTCGATTGCCTCGCTCGCTCCCGATCTGCCTGCGTCACCTTTAGCGGTCTGTCCAAGTCGCACATGATCGCGGGCTATCGTATTGGCTGGATGGTGCTTTCGGGCAACCAGCGCTGCATGAGCGACTTCATCATGGGCATCAACATGCTCTCCAACATGCGCCTGTGCTCCAACGTGCCGGCTCAGTCGATCGTTCAGACGGCGCTCGGTGGCCATCAGTCCGTCAACGACTACATCCGTCCTGGCGGTCGTGTGTATGAGCAGCGCAACTTTGTGTACGAGGCACTCAGCAAGATCGATGGCATCTCGGTGGTCAAGCCCCGCGCGGCGTTCTATATCTTCCCCAAGATGGATGTCAAGAAATTCAATATCACCGATGACGAGCAGTTTGCCCTTGACCTGCTACACGAGAAGAAGATCCTGATCACCCGCGGCGGCGGCTTTAACTGGGCCGAGCCCGACCACTTCCGCATCGTGTACCTGCCGCGCATGGAAGTACTCAAAGAGTCGCTCGAAGACCTCGCCGACTTCTTCGATCATTACCGCCAATCGTAGGGGATAGAAGTTCCGCACTATGAAAAGCTCCCTGCAGTTGCTTGGCTGCAGGGAGCTTTCTTGAATTGGCGGAACTATATAACGATTCCTTGGCAGTGGTCGATTTCGTGTTGGATGATCTCGGCGGTGTAGCCCGAGAAGTTTTTGATGCGGTGGACGAAGTTCTCGTCCAAATACTCAACCTTAATGCGGCGATGGCGGGTACAGGGACGCTCGCCGATTAGCGAGAGGCATCCTTCGCTTGTCTGATAGGCATTGACCTGCTCAAGAATTTGAGGGTTGTACATCAGGAGCGTCCTGTTGCCGTCCTTTACGCAGATGATGCGTTTGCGCACGCCGATCATGTTGGCGGCGAGGCCCACGCACTCGCGCTCATGCTCGTGGAGCGTATCCAGGAGATCCTGCCCGGTTGCGGCATCGTCGGGCCCCGCGTCTTCGGAAGGCAGGCGCAAAAAGAACTCGGATTTCATGATGGGCTTAATCATGGCGGGCTCCTCATGTCTCGTGCTTTCGTGGACTTTTAATAATAGCGCGGAAGGAAAGCTGCTCGTCCGCGTTACAATCTTTCGACGTTGGACCATGTTGCCAGACTCGTCGCGTGCGGCGTCTGGCGTAAGTCTAGGGCTCATTCTCGCCCTGGACTGTTCCTCTGGGGCGATGTGACTGTCGTTCCAAGAGGAAGGAAATGCATGGGGAGCAAATCTCAGCAACAAGTTCAAGTAGCGCCATCGGCCACTGCGGCGTTTCTCGTCGTAATGTATATTGCAGCCTTTGTCGCCGCGTTTAACGAGAACATTATTAACGTGGCGTTGCACGACATCATGGCGGTCTTTTCGGTGAGCGCTACCACGGCGCAGCGGCTCGTTTCGGGATACATGATCGTGACGTCGATCTTTACGGCCATCATGGCCTTTCTGTCCGGTCGTTTCTCGACGCGCAAGCTGCTGTTTTTCGCATGCGGATGCATGGTCGCCGGAGAAGTTCTGTGCCTGGTCGCCCCGTCGTTTACCGTTTTGCTGCCAAGTCGTATTTTGCAGGCTGCGGGATCGGGCATCTTGTTTCCGCTCATGATGAATGTGGTGCTATCTTGTGCTCCGCGCGAGAAGCTCGGTCTGTATCTGAGCCTGGGCGGTGCCTGCATTACGCTAGGGCCGGCGTTTGGGCCCGTGATTAGTGGTCTTATGTGCACGTTGTTTGGCTGGAGGGCGGTGTTCGTAGTGCCGCTGGTGGGCGGTGTCGTGGTCGCCGCGGCGGCAGCAAAGCTCGTTCGGAATGTCGGAGAGCGCTCGAACACCACGCTTGATATTCTGTCGGTTGTTTTGCTCGCCGCCGGCATTACGGCGTTTGTGTATTCCGTAGGCGAGTTCTCGACCAATGTGATGGCCGGTATCGCGACGCTTTTCGCCGCTGTTGTGGTGCTCGGCCTGTTTGCGGTTCGTCAGCTCAAGCTCAAGCATCCGGTGCTTAACGTGCGTCCCATGGCGAGCGTTCGTTTTTGGCCTGCATGGCTGCTTGTGGTGGTGTCGATGATGACGACGTTCTCGATGAGCGTTTTGTTGCCGCTCTATTTTGAGGGCGCATACGGCATGACCGCACTTGTCGCGGGTTTGCTCATTTTGCCGGCGATCGCCTGCAACGCCGTGACCTCGATTGTGGGCGGACGCGTGATGGATGCCCGTGGTGCGTGGCCGCTGCTGCCGGTCGCTTTGCCCTGATCGCTGTGGGGCAGACGGCAATCTCGATGACCGCGGCAAGCATGAACATCGGCGTTGTCGTGCTGCTGACCGTTGTGGTGTATGCCGGCGTCGGTTTGGTACTGAGCCCCTCGCAGACCGCCGGTTTGGAGACGCTTCCCGCCGCTGAGCATCCTCACGGAACGGCATTGCTTAACACGTGGAACATGATTGCCGCGTCGTTTGGTCCGTCGCTGTTTATCGGCCTGCTTTCGAGTTCTGCGGTGGCTGCTGGCGCCGCAGGCGTTGCGTCGGACGTTGCCCAGGCGATAGGATTTGCAGCCGCCGTGCGCGTGGCGGCCGTGATTGCCGTTGTCGGGTTCGCGGTGTCGCTGGTGTACGCTCGCCGCGAGTCGCACATGTCGCATTAATGTGTGCACATAGATTCTGCAGCTAGATTGGATGGCGACACCATAAACTAATGGACGTTTTGCCGAGAGGCATGAATGTATAAAGCGCAAAGAGTGCGCGACGGGCCCCGCGAATGGGGCGATGATGCCCGAGAGGGCCAAGAAGGAGTCTCATGTCTGAGAACGAAGAGATCATGAACGAGACCGAGAACGAGACCATGGCTGCCGAGGTCGAGGCAGTCGAGACCGTGGAGACCGAAGCTGCCGAGGTTGAGGCTGCTGACGAGGTTTCCGCCGAGGAGGCCGAGGTTGTCGAGGCCGCCGCTGATTACGATGACGAAGAGCTGATGGACAAGATGCAGAAGGCCGCCCGCCTGCTGCGCAGCCGTCGCTTTGCTATTTCCAAGGAGGAGGAGGCCAAGGCCGAGCGCATGGCGAACATCGAGCGCGCCATCAAGCTTCTTGACCTCAAGCCCAAGATGGAGCAGAAGGAAATGTCCGACCTGCTGGGCATGCGCCTTCGTGAGCTCGATGGCCTGATGGCCGAGGCCGAGGCTGCCGATCTGGTCGGCCGCATCGACGACGCCGAGGGCGATATGCGCAAGATCGTTGTCTTCGCTGCCGAGGATGCCGCTGAGGGCCTGGTCGAGCTTGCCAACAAGAAGGAGAAGCTCCTGCCCGAGCTTTCTTACGAGGAGCTACCGAGCTGATGGCCGCTCTCGATAAGGTTATCGCTCCGCTCGTCGCCTGGGCCTGGACGA
>ENA-OQBJ01000534-OQBJ01000534.1-human-gut-metagenome-genome-assembly--contig:-NODE-534-length-19844-cov-2.432824_pt1 | contig 19844 bp, 20 predicted proteins | sample MGYA00242743_ERZ504545 | MGnify/ENA primary metagenome ERZ504545 (study PRJEB26092, sample SAMD00036252) | human gut metagenome | host: Homo sapiens | study: EMG produced TPA metagenomics assembly of...
CTTACAATCTCTCTGACCATTTTTCATATTTCATCTCGATCCCTCTCTTTTCATTCGAATACAATCACTTTTCTTTTCGCCTTTTTCACATCTGATTTTTCTTGATTCTAATGTTTCATTTACAATTGTAATCTGCGTTCCATGAACAGATTCTACTTCTACGCTTTTTACACGGCATCCGCTCCACTCCATGTTTAGAATAAAGCCACTTTTTGTTCGGATTCCACTAACATTCCATCCGGCATCTCCTGCGGCAAAGCAGGTAAAAGATAAACAACATCCTGGTAGTCCTGTACGATCATTTCCAATATCCCACAGGCTCCTCCAAAATTTCCATCAATCTGAAACGGTGGATGGTTATCCAAAAGATTGTCTAAAGTTGCCTCTGCCAATAATTCTTGAAGATTTTGATATGCTTTTTCCTTCTTCCACAGTCTTGCAAAAAACAGGATAATCCACGCTTTACTCCATCCTGTATGACCTCCGCCATTTTCCAGACGTCGATCCAATGTTTTTTCTGCTGCTTGTGCCAGCTTCGGAGTCTGGTCTTTCCGGATCTGCTGTGCAGGATACAAAGCAAACAACTGTGAAATATGACGGTGTCCCACTTCCAATTCTTCGTAATCCTGATCCCACTCCTGAATCTGACCATATTTTCCAACTTTTAATTTCGGCAGATTTTCTATCCGGTCTTTTACCAGCCTGTTAATGGTTCCTCTTTTTCCAAAATCTCTACCGTTTTCAGATAATTACTGAATAATTCTCTTACAATTTCAATATCCATGGTTGGTCCCATACAAAGACATCCATACTGATTCTTAGCCGTGATGTAAATATTTTCCGGAGAACTAGATGGTCCTGTCACCCACTTTCCATCTGAATTCTGAACCATATAATTCATAAAAAACTGTACACTGTCTTTTAAAATCGGAAAATATTCCTCCAAAAATCCCTTATCTTTTGTATACTGATAATGTTCATATATATGCAGACACAGCCAGGCTCCGCCCATCGGCCATATCGTAGAGCTGGTATGATAATCCTGTGGTGCACAATCCCCCCATATGTCAGTATTGTGATGACAGCAAAATCCCTCTACATGATACATGGATGCCGCCACCTCTTTTCCCCTTGGATGCATACGCTTCAAATGCTCCAGAAGCGGAAGGTGTAATGCCTGCAATCCTGTTTTTTCCGCCATCCAGTAATTCATCTGAATATTGATGTTTATAGTATATTTGCTTCCCCACATGGTTCAAATTCTTCATTCCAGATTCCCTGCAAATTTGCGGAAGGCTACCCTCTCTGCTGGAACTGATCAATAGATATCTTGCAAAATCATAATACAGATTCACCAGCCCGATATCATGATGTCCTTCCCGGATTCTTTTTAATCTTTCTGGTGTTGTGAGATTATCCAGATTCATTTCCTGTCTGAAAGTGAGACGACTGGCATTAAAGTATGTTTGATAATCCTGAATATGCTCTCTTTTTCTCTCTGCATACGTGTCCAGAGATAATGAAGCCAGATGCTCTCTGCACCATTGTTTCGGTTCTGCAGATCGAAATGTCGTTCTTCCCGTAAAACAGATCAGAACTTTTCTTGCCTTTTCTACAATAATACGACTTCCCATCTGATATTGCCTTCCCCCACAGGAACAAACTCGAACTCCCATGGCAAATCCAATTCCTTTCCTTCCTCCGGATGATCCTTCCAGCCAGATGTACTCATTTTCCTCTGCCAGAATCCGATCACAGAAGGATACTCCGCGACCTGATCGATTGTCTTTTCTGGTTGCAGATATCTCAAGGTTAATGTCCTCTCCACTTTCTGCACAAATACTGTACATAGCCACTTTTGCCGGATTTGAGGCAAAAATTCACGATTCCATTTTGTTCTTCCCACACAGTATTCAATCTTTCCAACTGCCTGTTCTAAATTCAATATTCTCTGATATGCTTCCACTTCTGCTGCAGATTCCTTTAAATATGGCAGTCCACTTTCATCCCGAGCCAGTTTTCGCTCTGCTTCCTGATCCATAAAACGAATCCAGATATCTCCTAACGGCTGGTACACCCGCATATTAGGACTTGTAGCATACATACTTTGTTCTGCCAGTTTCTCTGCTTCCTGAACGTTTCCTTCAAATAAACATTCTCTGATTTTTTCAAGATATCTTCCTGCATCAGGATTAACCCGATTTGAAAATCCGCCTGACCATACGGAATCCTCATTCACCTGTATCCTCTCTTTTGCAACATTTCCGAACACCATTGCTCCAAGAAATCCATTTCCAATTGGAAACGCCTGGTTCCATTCTTCCGCCTCTTTCCGGAAATAAATATTTCCCATAGACTCCTCCTTTTTCTTCTCAAATAAAGCTCTATTTGTTACTATCATTATAATAAAAAAAACAGAGATTTTTAAAAGTTCGAATTTTGGAAACTTTAAAACCCTCTGTTTTTAACCTCTTTTATTTTGTATTCATACCTTCTGAAGTACCATATAACTCTTCATAACTGTATAATAGTCGTTCTATGAACACCTGATACAGGATTGGATGATTTTGGACACAGTCTGCATATCGAAACAACACACACTCATCTACTCTTTTATCAACCAACATTTGTTCATTCGATGTAACCAGCACGATTTTGGCTTTCGTCTTATCAAAACTATACTTTGGCGGCCGCCTTCACGATTCTGATATTCAGTGATGTATTTTCCTGAATTCGAAAAAATAAAGATCAATGTCTCCTCATCCGCTGATTCGATATAGTTTTCCTGCTGTCTGTCATTCATTGTCGTATACAAAAACTTATGGTAATAAATGCATTTTATGCTGCAAATTGATCGCCGCAGATTCTGAATAACTGATTCCAAACGCTGCCAGGTGTTTGTATTCATGCAAATCCACCGCCAGACGTTTTAACTGATCTTCCTCTATTCCAAACAATACAGATCTAATATCTTCTGACAAAATTTTTTCATATTCCCATATGCCATGCCCCCGAATATAATCTGTGATATTACATTTTCCATTGCTATTATAAATTTCCTTCTTCCCCTGCCGTACTGCTTCCAGTTTAAAATCTAAATAATCTTCAAAACCAATGTCTCTGACAAACTTGGAAATCGTTGACTTTGAAACAGCACACATCTTTGCCACATCACTGATCGACATTCTTGGAAGCTCCCATAAATTCCAGATCATCATTTTGGCAATATAAAATTCTGTAGAATCCGGTTTTTTCTCATTCAATGCAGTGATGAGTCTATTATATAAAATGTACATAGTTAATCTCCTTTTTCATATGTACTTCTATTTTAACCGAATTTTTTTCTGTTTAAAATAGCAATCTGCCTTAAATAAGTAAAAAGACATACCATACAGCATGCCTTTCTACTTATTTACAGCTTTACAACGTTACAATTTTTCCTTCTTCATCCCAGAGATCGTGCCAGTCTTTTGCGCCTTCCCACAAGAATACCTGTCCTTTTACAAGACGGTTGTTTCTCTCCAGTGTTGCGATCTTCTGCATTTCTTCTTCGGTCAGCGGATCTTCTATCATCGCTTTCAGGTTACTTACATATTCTGCTTCATGAACAGAGAACGGAATCGGAATCTGTCCTCTCTGATGTGCCCATTTTAAAGCGATCAGCGCCGGATGACAGCCATGTGCCTTTGCAATTTCCTGCATCTCAGGTGTCTGCAGGTCTGCTACATCTTCCGGACACTTATCTCTCTCCGGTCTCTGTGGGGAACCAAGCGGCATGAATCCGATCGGCTGAATCTTATGTTCCGTCAGATAATCAAAGATTTCCTTCTGCTGGAAGCACACATGCATCTCGGATTCACAGGCAGACGGCATAATTTCCATAAGCGGCAGTACTGCCTCCATTTTCGGAATGGTCATATTGGAAATTCCAATGTGGCGGATTAGTCCTTTTCTCACCAGTTCTTCACACTGTCTGTATGTATTCATAAATTCTTCCACAGAGAATGGTCTGGAATCCGGATTTCTGGAATCCACATCACATCCCGGTGCATGGTAGTTCGGGAATGGCCAGTGAATAAAGAACAAATCAATGTAGTCACACTGCAGGTCCTGAATGCTTTTTCTGCAGGATTCCTCTACTCTCTCATGCATATCATTCCATACTTTTGTCATGATAAATAAATCTTTCCGTTCTACCACACCCTCTTCAAAGGCCGCATGGAATACCTCTCCAATCTGATCTTCATTTCCATAACATGCCGCACAGTCAAACATACGGTATCCGCAGCGGATTGCTCCTGCCACTGCATTTGACACCTGCTCCGGTGTAAAACGGTCAGAACCAAATGTCCCCATTCCCACACATGGGATTTCTTCTCCTGTATACAATTTTACTTTCGGCACCATTGCCGGCTGAATCATTTCTGCCATGTTTTGTCCCTCGCTTTCTTTATTTTAACTTTGTTATTTTTACCTCTTTAAAAATGCGTTCCATATCTTCTTTTACAAAAAATCCGGTTTCTTCTCGAAGTGCAGCTGCCGCTGAAATCGCGCTTGCAAGTCTTAAACTTCCTTCCACGGAAATCTTCTGACTCATTCCGACTGCAAATCCGGCAATCATGGAATCCCCGCATCCCACGGTATTGACTGCATCGATTTTCGGAACCTGCGCCTGATAAATCCCTTCCTCACACACCACAAAGGATCCCTCTGCGCCAAGCGAAACTGCCACGATCTCCACTCCGCCTTCATGAATCTGCTTTGCTGCCTCGATCATTTCCTCCAGGCTGTCACAGGACATGCCTGTCAACATCCGGATCTCATCCAAATTCGGTTTGATCATTGTCGGTTTTGCTTCAATTCCCATGGTAAGCAATGCGCCGCTTGTATCCAGAATCACATTCCGTTTTTCCTCTCTGCAGATTTCCACCAGACGCTGATACGCGCTTCCATCCAGTCCTTTTGGCACACTTCCGGACATTGCTATCACATCTGCCTGTTTTACCAGATTGCGGAATTTCTTTAAAAATCCCTGAAACTGCTCTTCTGTTACCGTAAACCCCGGTTCCAGAAATTCTGTCTGCACACGATTCGTCTCATCCCAGATATTGATGCAGGAACGGCTCTCTGCTTCCAGATGGTAAAACTCACTTTGAATTCCGAAAGGCTTTAACGCTCCTCAATATAATTTCCCGCATGGCCTCCTACAAAACCTGTGGCAACTACTTCTTCTCCTGCGATTGCTGCAGGTTTTGAAACATTGAGTCCTTTTCCGCCCGGAGTGTATGCACACTCCTTCACACGGTTTACTTCTCCCAGACGGAAATTTTCTACAACGTAACGTTTATCGATTGCTGCGTTTAATGTCACGGTCAGTATCATCTTACAACTATCTCCCCACTCATTTACGATTCGTTTACAAGTAACACTTTTCCTTTGACCAGTCCCGGCGTCTTGAACATCTGAAATGCCTCCTGTGCCTGACTCATCGGGACTTTTTTGTAGATAAATCCCGGATCGAATTTTAACTGTCCTGTTGCAAAATAATGTGCGGTCAGCTCCCACTCTTTTCCCGGAAACGGTGCACTGTAAGACATCCAGGAACCGGTCAGGTGGAACTCTTTCCGGTTCATATTCTCCCACATTGCCGGTGTGAATGTAAGCTCTGCATGTGGTGTTCCGATAAAGCAGACATTTGCTTTATTGCCCGCAAGTTCAAATGCCATATGCATAGTCGGGATCTGTCCTGCCGTCTCGAACACATAGCCATATCCCTTTTTCCCGGTAAGTGCCATTGCTTCCTGCATATAATTTTCTTTCGTTGTATTGATGACTGCATCTGCACCCAGACGTTTTGCCAGTTCCAGACGCTCCTCGCTGATGTCAAATACCACAACTTTTCTGGAGCCGAAAATCTTTGCCCACTGCATGGTGAACATTCCGATCGTTCCACCGCCTAACACAGCAACATACTGCCCTCCCTGATACTCGTTCTGTAACAATCCGTGAAGGGCAACTGTAGAAGGCTCGAACATAGCGGCCTGCTCATAGGAGATCGAAGAATCATAGACAACTGCATTTTGTTCCGGAATCACCACATAATCTGCATTGCTTCCCTGTTCTCTGGAGCCGATAAAGCTATAATGCTTGCAGAGGGAAAAGTTTCCATTCTGGCAGTCATCACATTTCATACAAGGCTTTAACGGTGCACCGGATACTCTGTCTCCGACTTTTACCTTTGTGACACCTTCTCCGATCTCCACAACATCTCCGGAGAATTCATGTCCAAGTACGATCGGATAAAAGTGTACTCCATTGTGAAGCACTCTCGGAATATCCGAACCGCAGATTCCGGATGCCCGAACCTTAACCTTCACTTCTCCCGGTCCCGGAATCGGCTCTTCATAATCCAGATACTGTACATCTTCATTTGCACAAACTACTGCTGCTTTCATTGTTTCTTTCCTCCTGTCTTTTTCATCAGACTTTTTAATTGTTCATACAGAGCTCTGTATGTCTCATAATTCTTTTCGTGGATTTCCTTATGCTCCACATTCGGCGTATGGACTCTTCCTTTATTGACGGTCTTCTCCACCGCTTCTTCAAAGCTTTCATACATTCCTACTCCGACTCCTGCAAGAAGTGCCGCTCCCAGTGTGGTTGCAGTATCTGATGAGGGGACTTCCATGGTTTTTCCGGTCACATCGGATTTGATCTGTGTCCAGAGGTGTGAATTTGCTGCTCCTCCCATTGCTTTTAACACTTCCACTTTTGCTCCTGCTTCTTCTGCCGCTTCCAGATTGTGCTTCAGTGCATAGGCAGTTCCTTCCATCGCAGCCCGGATCAGATGCCCTTTTTTCTTGCTGAAATCCAATCCGTAGTAAACACCTTTCGCATCCGGATCCCAGATCGAGAACGTTCTCCGGACATATACGGAAGAAATACAACTCCGTCACTACCCGCCGGAATTACTTTTGCCTCTTCGTTCATCAGATCCAGAGAGCTGACGCCCCTTCGCTTTCCTTCCTCTCGTTCCCAGTCTCCAAATTCCTTTTCCAGCCAGCGCATGACACCGCCGCCTCCTGTAGTTCCCCCCTGAAGCAGCCAGTGTCCCGGCACAACATGGGCTCCGAGGATCAGCCTCTCGTCTGCACAATAATGATCCATGCAGATACTCATCCCCCTGCCTGCCCGCCTTGCTCCTGTGTCTCTCCATCGTGAAGTACACCGACTCCCAGTGCTGCGCAGGCTGCATCCAGACCGCCTGCCACAACCGGGATTCCCACGCAAAGTCCACTTTCTTTGGCCGCTTCTTCTGTCACGGTTCCGATCACAGCATGGCATGGATAGATTTCAGGAAGCAGATCCTTTGAAAATCCGAGCTCCTCACACATTGCAAAATCCCAAGTCATTTCCTGCATATTAAAGCAATGCAAACCATAGCCCTGAGAAACATCCTGTGTCATTTTTCCAGTCAGCTTAAATGCAATATAGCTGTTTGACTGTAAGATCTTTGCTGTTTTTGCATATACTTCCGGAAGATTTCTCTGATACCAGACAATCTTAGGCGTTGTATACGATGGCTGCAGGGAGTTTCCACACAGCTTGAAAATCCGATCTTTTCCGATTCTCTCATTCAATTCATCACAGATGTCCTGCGCTCTTGTGTCCATCCAGATCGGTGTATTTGTCAGAACGTTTCCGTTTTCATCCACTGCGATGGCTGACCAGCTCTGCCCGTCAATTCCGATTCCCGCAATCTCATCCGGTGAAATCTCAGCTTTTTTCAACATTTCCGGAAGTACCTGGCAGATTGTATTCCACCAGTCCTCCGGATTTTGCTCTGCCCATCCGGGCTTTGGATAATACACCGGATACGTTCCGCTCTGCGCGGCCAGGACTTCTCCTGCTTTATTAAATACAGCGATTTTACATCCGCTTGTTCCAATATCAATTCCTATTAAATACGTCTTCATGTTCTCCTCCAAAACATTCCGAAACGTTTCGGTTTTCGGGATAAAGAAATCGTACACCTTGTCATACAGACAAAATGTGTACGGATTTTCCTTCTACAAAACTGGTCTTTAACTTCATTTCTTTCGGAGGCATCTCCCGGGTTGGATTGTCCAGTCTGTCCAATATCAGTTCTGCTACATTTCTGCCGATTTCTTTTGTCGGCTGTGTCACAATACTTAGCTTTGGATTGCTGGCTTTCGCAAACTCGATATTATCAAATCCTATCACTGACAGATCTTCCGGAATCCGGATTCCAATCTCATTGCTTTCGATCATGCTCCAACCGTCATCTCATAATTTGATACAAAAACTGCTGTCATCTGCGGATTCTGTTTTGCAAGCTCCTTCATCGCCCTGGCACCGCCTGCGATCGTATAATCTCCATGCACAACCAATGAATCCTGTACTTCGATTCCTGCCTTTTTGAACGCCTCTTCATATCCAAGATATCGCTCTCTTGCTGTAAATACATGCTCCGGTCCTGCAATCATTCCGATCTTTCGATGACCTGCCAGAAAAGTCTCTCTACTGCCGCCTGCGCAGCTCCCCGGTTGTCCACAAGTACACTGTCACATGGAACATCTTCCAGATTACGATCGATCAGCACAACTGGTTTTCCCACATGTAAAAATCTCTCCAGATGCTTTCCTGATTTGCCGGACGGCATCAAGATCAGTCCGTCCACCCTGCGTCGAAACAAAAACTCTACCGCTTCCGCTTCCCGTGCCGCATCTGTTCTACAGTCACAGATCATCGTTGCATATCCATGATTTCGAAGCACATCTTCCACTTCTGTAATAATCTCTGCACAGAAAATGTTGTTCAGCTCCGGAATGATGATCCCAATCGTCTTTGTCCGGTTTGTCTTTAAACCTCTCGCTACCTCGTTTACCTCGAAATCCAATTCGTCAATTGCCGCCTCAATTTTGATCCGGTTTTTCTCCCGGACATTTCCCCCATTTAAATAAGAAGAAATCGTTGCCAGTCCCAGTCCTGTCACTCTCGCGATGTCTTTCATCGTCGCTCCCATTGATGCTTTCCGCCTTCCTTACTACATCTATGTGGAACTACTGTACCTTTCCTGTACATCCACACATCTTCATTCGCAGTATGGTCTGTTCTTTTACGGCTTTCATTGCTGCAATTCCCAGTTTTTTCGGATCAAAGGTCTCCGGATTCTCTTTCAGCAACTGTTTTTCAGCATCTGTGTATGCTACACGCAATTCTGTCGCAAAATTCACTTTACACATCCCGCGCTGTACACATTCTACCACATCTTCTTCGCTGAGTCCACTTGCACCGTGAAGTACCAGTGGTACAGAAACAACCTTTTTACAATCTGAAACCCTTTCTTTATCCAACACTGGAGTTCCCGCATAAAATCCATGAGCTGTACCGATCGCGATCGCCAGAGAAGAAACACCCGTTCTTTCCACAAATTCTTTTGCCTCTTCAGGATCTGTATTATGATCCGCTTCTGCCTCCAGATCATCTTCTTTCCCGCCTACTTTTCCAAGCTCCGCTTCCACCGGAACTCCATAGGCATTGGCTACCTCAACCACTTTTTTTGTCAGTGCCACATTTTCTTCAAATGTTTCATGGGATCCATCGATCATCACAGAAGTATATCCGGCTTTCATCGCCTGTACAGCCAGCTCAAAGCTGTTGCCGTGATCCAGATGAAGACAGACCGGAATATCGGTCTTAGAAGCCTCTGCTTTTACAATTGCTGCAAATGTTTCCAAAGATCCATACTTGACCGTAGATGGAGTAGTCTGCAGCATAACCGGCGAGCGCATCTCTTCTGCCGCCGCGATCACAGCTTTTGCCATCTCCATATTTTCTACATTGAATGCTCCCACTGCATACCCACCTTTTTGTGCGTCTGAAAGCATTTTTTCCGACGTTACTAATGGCATATCTCTTTCCTCCTTTTCCTTAACCGAAACGTTTCGGTTTTGTGAGATAATAGTACTATACAAAAAGAATATTGTCAATCTCTTCTGTAAGGAAAACTGAAAAACCGGGACAGAAAAATCTGTCCCGGCGTATATTGGCAACAAAATAGTCGATTATGGCTTATTTATTTATATTCTTCCAAAAGTGCTTAGCGCTGTACACGTCCGGAAGCATCTCCTCCTGCCAGTTTGGCAACTTCATCCATAGAAACCATGTTGAAGTCACCTTCGATGGAGTGTTTCAGGCAGGATGCTGCTACTGCAAATTCAATGGTAGCCTGTGAATCATATCCGCTCAGTGTTGCAGCGATCAATCCGCCGCCGAAGCTATCTCCGCCACCTACACGGTCTACGATATGCATCTTATATTTTTTACTGAAGAAATAGTCTGTTCCGTCATATAACATAGCAGACCAGTTATTGTCATTTGCTGAAATAGATTCACGAAGTGTAATTGCAACTTTCTCAAATCCGAAACGGTCAGCAAGCTGTTTTGCTACATCTTTATATCCTTCGCGATTTACTTCTCCTGCAGTTACATCTGTGTTTGCTGCATGAATACCGAATACATCTGCTGCATCTTCTTCGTTTGCAATACATACATCCACATATTTGCAAAGTTCACCCATTACTTCTCCTGCTTTTGCTTTGCTCCACAGTTTATTTCTGTAGTTTAAGTCACAGGAAATCTTCACATTCATCTCTTTGGCTGCTTTACAAGCTTCCAGACAGATTTCTGCTACATTGTCATTGAGTGCTGGTGTGATTCCTGTAAAGTGGAACCATTCTGCTCCTTCAAAGATTTCTTTCCAGTTGAAATCTTCTTTGGATGCTGTATAGATAGAAGAACCTGCACGGTCATAAATTACTTTAGATGGTCTCTGAGAAGCACCTTTCTCCAGGAAGTAGATACCTACTCTGTCTCCTCCACGTGCGATCTTGGATGTATCCACACCGTATTTTCTCAAAGAATTTACTGCTGCCTGTCCGATCTCATGTGTCGGAAGTTTTGTTACGAAAGAAGCATCAAATCCATAATTTGCCAGAGAAACTGCTACGTTTGCTTCTCCACCGCCGTATGTTGCTCCAAATGTCTCTGCCTGCACAAAACGGTAATATCCTTCTGGTGCAAGTCTTAACATAATTTCTCCAAATGTAACTACTTTTTTACTCATCGTTATTCTCCTTTAACTATTCTTTTATTTCTGCACAAGATGTACTGCAAATCCAGCGACTTCTTCTTTTAAGTAGATTGCTGTCATTCTTCCATCTTTGTATTTTGCACTTTCCATGTTGAACTCTACGCCCTGAGACTCCAGATAATTCACTGCACGCTCTACGCTGTTTGTTCCTACTGCAATGTGTCCTTTTGCTCCAAGGTATGGGCTCTTCATTGCTTCTACAGCACTTCCTGCAAATACAGAACTGTTTCCGCTCTTCTTCTCAAATCCGAATAAAGAAGCGAATGTTCCTGCTGTTTTCTCAGCCTCTTCTTCATTTTCACAGTTGATTCCGATGTGTTTCAGTTCAAATCCAAGCATTGTCATCACTGCTTCTTTTGTCAGCTCTGTAATCTTATCAAATTCTCCTGCTGCAACAAGATCTCCTTTTACCATCCAGCTTCCGCCACATGCCAGGATCTTAGGGAATGCAAGGTAGCTGTTGATGTTCTTTGCATTGATTCCGCCTGTCGGCATAAATTTCATATTTGTGTAAGGTGCTGCCATGGACTTGATCATATTCAGTCCGCCGGCTGCTTCTGCCGGGAAGAATTTCACAACTTCCAATCCAAGCTCGATTGCCTGCTCTACATCACTTGGATTTGCTGTTCCCGGTGTCACCGGAACTCCTTTTTCAATACAGTATTTTACAACCTTTGGATTTAATCCTGGACTTACGATGAATTTTGCTCCTGCTGCAACTGCACGGTCTACCTGCTCTGTTGTCAGAACAGTACCTGCCCTACCAGCATCTGTGGGAACTGCTCTGCCATAATGCGGATAGACTCTTCTGCTGCTTCTGTACGGAATGTCACTTCTGCACATGGAAGTCCGCCGTCACAGAGTGCCTTTGCCAAAGGTGCTGCGTCTTTCGCATCATTTAATACAACAACCGGAACAATCCCGATTTTCTGAATCTTTTCTAATACTTCGTTCATGGTCATTCTCCTTATCACTGAATCACGTTGTTTGTTTCACATTATGGAACTATGTTTCGTAATATGAACTCTTTAATTTTGATTATACTCACTTTCTATGGATTGTCAAGCCATTCTTTGCATTTTTTTACTTTACTATTTTTTTATTTACTCTTCTTCCAAACTGTGCTACAATAACCACTGAATGATACTCGGCGCTCTTTTGAGCACCGGACTTACAGGAGTGATCTTATGGAAGAAAAAAACCCAATACAGGTATCGGAACGTATTTTCCATACCATAGAATGCCTTGCCCGTACCGGTCCGATCGGACTTCTGGAACTGAGCAAGGAATTAAATCTCAATAAAAGTACCGTCCACCGTATCTTAAACTCCCTGATCTGTATGGAATATGCAAAGCAGGATGCGGAGACACTGAAATACAGTCTGACATTTAAATTCTGTGGAATCGCCAACCAGATTCTGGCCCAGAATAATATCATCGATCTGATCCGCCCTTACATTAAAGAACTTGCAGAACAGACCAATGAAACGGTCCACCTGGTCCAGCTGGATGGTCTGAATGCAGTATATATTGATAAAGTAGAGGCTTCCCACAATTCCGTGCGGTTAATCTCTATGGTCGGAAAATCAATTCCTTTGTACTGCTCCGGAGTTGGAAAAGCGCTGCTGGCAGATATGAAAGATGAAAAAGTAAAAGAAATCTGGGATCACAGCGAAATTCGAAAGCTCACCGATTACACCGTTGTCGATTTCGTCAAATTTCAAAATCTGATCGCAGATGTCCGCAAAAACGGCTATGCCATGGATAACGAAGAAAATGAACTGGGTGTGCGCTGTATCGCCGTCTCATTGAAAGGTCTTCACAGAAAACCCTCGTATGCCATTAGCGTATCTGCACCGAAAGACCGGATGGACGATGCCCGGGTAGAACAGTTTACCCATCTGATCCTGGATACCAAACAGCGGATCCAGAATGAACTGGGAAATTAAATCGAATCTGAACTTCACAAAAATGAGGAAAGAACCTGTTTTGATTCTTTCCTCATTTTTTATCCTCTCTGAAATTTACATTTAAAATACTGAAACGCCGCTTCCCCGCACTCTGCAAACATGGCGATATAAGTTCCCGTAAATGTCATGGTACAAGTCCCTTCTGATGCCAGACCGGATGGCAGTGCTGTTCCAAGCAGCTTTCGTTCTTGTTGCCCCAGACCATAATAAAAACGATACTGGTGTTCATCCGACTCAATCCATAAATATATCTTCTGGTCAGATTCTATTTTTCTTTTCTCTGTTACCACAAAAATATCATGTACATGTTTTGCCAGACAGACAAAACAGCCTTCCTGTTCTCTTGTCAGATAAATTTCATAATGGTAGTTTTCATTATAAAACGCAGTCAGACCTGCCAGTGCCTTTCCCGTTTTCTGTTTTAAGGACAGGATGGTCTCTGCGCACATGTTAAATTCGCGCTGCCGGATTCCAAGCCAGGTCGGATTTTTCCCGTCATTTAAGGATATGCCATTTCCTTTTAAGAGCAGCTCACCATGCTGAGAATCTCTTACATACTGCTCCATCTGTGGATTTCTGAGAAAATTATAGCAAAGATCAAAGTTTTTTTCTTCAAAGCAATCCACAAATTCATCCTGTTTTCCAGACTGCCCCGGAGCCGGAAGCGGTCCATCCATCACCGGAGAAATTTTGCCATTTTCCCCCACTTTTGGCCAGCCATCTTTATCCCACATCACAGGAGCCAGAAAGGTCTCTCTTCCAAGATGGTGCTGCATCAATGGTGCATACGCCCCATGCAGGCAGCGGGTTCCAAGGCAGACCATCCACCAGTTTCCGTTCTGATCTTCCACCAGATCTCCATGTCCCGTACAGAAAATTTCTCCTCTGCTGTCATCCCGATGTGTGAGGATGGGATTGTGAGGACATGGTTCATATGGACCATATGGAGTTGTGGCTCGCTGAATCGTCTCCATATGCCCGTACTCTGTTCCGCCTTCTGCCAGCATCAGATAATAATATCCATCTCTTTTATAAATATGCGGTCCCTCCGGAAATTTCCCGCCGCAGCCAAGGCTGATTTCTATGCTTGGTGTCAGCTGTTTTCCGGAAATGGATCCACCTCACACATCTGGATCATGCACGTACCATCCTGCCTGTTCCCCGTGGATAAAAAATATACCGTTCCATCGTCATCAAAAAACAACGACGGATCAATCCCTCCCTGCTCTACCCAACATGGCTCTGACCACCCCTCAGAAAGATCCCGGGTATGAACAATAAAATTTCCCCGATCAGATACATTGGTTGTTGTCATAAAAAAGACGCCTTCATGCCACCGGATCGTCGGTGCATAAATTCCCCCGGAAGCATGTGCCTCTTTCAGATTCAGCTGTTCTTCCGTATTCAGACAATATCCCAACAGTTCCCAGTCTGCCAGATTCCGGCTGTGATACAACGGAACTCCCGGGAAAAATTCAAAACTGGAGTTGACAAGATAAAAATCTCTGCCCACCCGGCACACTGACGGATCCGGATGAAATCCCGGCAAATCGGATTTTGATATTCCATACGCACACCTTCTTTCTACATTGTCAGCCGGATATCTCTGGAAGAACTTCCAATCCGGATTTCATACTCATTTACACTTCCTGTTGCCAAAATCACAACTTCCGTCTGTTCTCCTGCTTCCAACGTCACTTTTTTCAAATCCTTCAGTTCCTGAAGAGGCTGATTTTTTCTTCGGTCCTTCGGCGCCAGATACACCTGAACAGTCTCTTTTCCAAAAACAGTTCCCGTATTTTTTACTTTACAGGAAATTTCAATCTTCCCGTCTTTTTGTTGTACCTTTGCATCCGAATACGCAATGTTGTATAGGAAAGACCGTGTCCAAAACAAAACTGCGGTTCTATCTCAAAGGTATCATTATAGCGATATCCTACAAACACACCTTCTTTATAATGCACCGACTTTCCTCCCGGAAATTCTCCGATGGCGTGTGCAGAACAGTCTGTATGTTTCTTATAAAAGGTCTCCGGCAGTTTTCCGGACGGATTGATCCGGCCAAACAACACTTCTGCCAGCGCTCTTCCGCCTTCCATTCCCGCATACCAGTTCCACACCACAGCAGATGCATCGTTGATCCATATCTCCATTTCCACCGGACTTCCGCCCATCAGAACGATGACTGTCTCCGGGTTTGCCAAAAGCAGTTCTTTTATGAGAACATCCTGCTCATATGGAAGCTTCATGTCTGCCCGGTCATTTCCCTCACTGTCATGTTCATGATTCAGTCCGCCCACGAAGATTACATGATCATACTCTTTTGCCAGCTGCACGGCCTCTTTTCGAAGTGCGGCTCTCTTGTTTGCCATTTCTTCTGACTCCCGTAACTGAGCAGTCGAACCACCGCCGTTTTCCAGACTGGTTTCCTGCCAGTTTGTATCCGTCATATCATTCTTTTCACTTCGCTCGTATCCCTGTACAAACCGAACCTCGGCATTGCTCCAAGCAGTGTCTTGATTCCCATTAACGGGGTGATTTCATACAATGCCTTAATTTCGGCGCTTCCTCCTCCGTTTGCATGAGTACATTCTGCATTTTCCCCGATCACCAGTATTTTCTTTGCTGCAGGATCCAATGGCAGGATCTGGTTTTCATTTTTTAACAGAACCACAGATTCTCTGGCTGTCTCCAATGCTTTCTGACGGTGTTCGGGAGTATTATAGCTTCCGGCTTTTCGTTCTTCCTCTCCTATCATGTGAAGCCGCATCATCAACACAAGAATACGTGTCACCTTCTCATCTAGCACTTCTTCTTTGATCTCTCCGTTTTGGATCTTTTCTTTCAGCGGATCTGCCATAAAATACTCATCAAAGTTATCTGTCACTGACATTTCAATATCCAGCTGGGAATTTGCCGCCAGATCTGTATCATGTACAGCCCCCCAGTCTGAAATAACGACACCGTCATACTCCCATTCTTCTCTTAAAATCTTTTTCAGAAGATACTCACTTTGACAGCAGTGTTCTCCCTTAAGCAGATTGTAGGCTCCCATGATCGTATAAGAATGTCCTTTCCTGACTGCATCATAAAAAAGCCGGAAGATAGATTTGTCGCAATGCGTTTTCGTCTACCTCCACATCCACCCAGAGTCGCTCTGTCTCCTGGTTATTGACAGCAAAATGCTTGACGCAGGCTGCCACATCCCAGGTTTGCACTCCCTGGATAAACGGAACTGCCAGCTCTTTTGTCAGATATGGATCTTCACTGAAATATTCAAAATTCCGTCCGCAAAGAGGACTTCTTTTGATGTTGATCCCCGGAGCCAGAATGACATCCTTGCCTCTTCCTCTGGCTTCTTCACCCAGTACAGATCCGGTCTCAAAAGCCAGGTGCCGATTCCAGGTTGCCGCCAGTGCACTGTTGCAGGCAGATATGTCACATAATCATCGGAATACCCCACGGGTTTCCAACCTGCCGGATGAAATTCCTGACGGACTCCCATCGGTCCGTCAGACATTTTCAGCGGTGGGATTCCCAGACGTTCTGCCCCTTTTGTCTGAAACAGCTCTGCCCCGTGCACCATGCCGATCTTTTCATCCAGTGTGAGCTTCGCCGTCAGTTTTTCTGCTTTTGTCCACATTGCCTGTTCTTTTTCTGTTCTCATCTTACACCTCACACACAAATTCTCCTGCTTTCATTGTTATGACCGTATCCTTTCCATCGATCTTCATATCAGCTCCCTGTACTGCCCGAAGTTTTCTGTTTACGAAACGAATTTTCACCTCTCCGTCTCCCTGCAGTATTCCTTCTGTTTTTTCTCCGTTTTTCTTCAGAGACAGACTGCATACCGGCTGTCCGTTCTGGTATACCACAGTTTTTGCCTCTGTCTGCAGTTCAAATACCTGAAGCTCCAGGTTATTTTCAAAAGAATAAGATGCATTCTCTGCCTCGATCCCCTGTGCAACAATACTGTTTTCTCTTACCCACAGTGGAACAGAAAGATAATCATGCCGTTCTTTTCTCCAGCATCCGCCCTCTGCCACTTCTTTTGTCAGAAGATTCGTCCATCTTCCCTGCGGCAGATAGTACTGTGCAATTCCTTCCTCATTGAATACCGGCGATACAAGCAGACTGTCTCCCAGCATATACTGTTTATCCAGATATCTGCAGTTCATATCCTCTTCAAACTCCAGCATCATACTGCGCATCATCGGAATTCCTGTCTCTGATGTATGCACCGCGCTGCTGTACAAATATGGAAGAAGATGAAGTTTTAAACGGGTAAAGAATCTCACCACATCCACAGATTCTTCATCGTATACCCACGGCACACGATAGGAAGTGCTCCCATGCAGACGGCTGTGTGTGGAAAGAAGTCCAAATGCTGCCCAACGCTTGTAGACGTCCGGTGTAGACTGGCTCTCAAATCCTCCGATATCATGACTCCAGAATCCGAATCCGCTGCTCGTCAGAGAAAGTCCGCCCCGCAGGCTTTCTTCCATGGATTCATAATCGGACCAGCAGTCTCCGCCCCAATGTACCGGGAATTTCTGACCTCCTGCTGTCGCAGAACGTGCAAAGAGAATTGCTTCTTCTTTTCCCCTCTCCTGTTCCAGTACTTCATAGACCGCTTTGTTATACAGATATGTATAGTAATTGTGCATTTTCACCGGATCTGCACCATTATAGTAAACTGCATCTGTCGGGATCCTTTCGCCAAAATCGGTTTTGAAGCAGTCGACTCCCATATCCAGCAGCATTTTTAATTTACTCTGATACCACTTTGTTGCCTCCGGATTTGTGAAATCCACAATGGCAAGCCCCGGCTGCCACATATCCCACTGCCATACATCTCCATTTGCACGCTTCAGGAAATATCCTTTTTGCATTCCCTCCTCAAACAGTGCTGATTCCTGACCGATATAGGAGTTAATCCATACACAGATCTTCACCCCTTTCTCTTTGATCCGCCGAAGCATGCCTTCCGGATCCGGGAACACTCTCTCGTCCCAGATAAAGTCTGTCCAGTGGAATTCCCGCATCCAACAGCAGTCAAAATGGAACACACTCAGAGGAATCCCCCTCTCAAACATCCCGTCAATAAAGCTCATGACTGTTTTTTCATCATAATCTGTTGTAAAGGATGTAGACAGCCACAATCCAAAGGTCCACTGTGCCGGAAGAGATGGTTTTCCTGTCAGATCTGTGTAGCGTTTGAGAACATCTTTCATCTTCGGACCGTTGATGACAAAATAATCCAGACTTTCCCCTTTGACACTGAATCCGACTTTTGTTACCTGCTCTGTTGCCACTTCAAACTCTACTTTTTCCGGATGATTAACAAACACTCCGTACCCTCTGTTTGTCAGATAAAACGGAATGTTTTTATAGGATTGCTCCGTGCTTGTTCCACCGTCTTCATTCCAGATTTCCACGCTCTGTCCGTTCTTCACAAATGGAGTAAAACGCTCTCCCAGTCCATAGACCAGTTCATCTACAGAGAGCCCCAGCTGCTGACGCATATAAGCATCTTCGCTTCCTTTATCATAAGCAAACCCTTTCCAGTCTGTTTTCAAATAGGAAAGGTCTCTCCATCCGCTTTTTGTCAGAAGCTCTCCGTCTCTCTCATAGCGCATAGACCAGTTTTCCTTATCGATCACAAGACTTAAATGTCCGCTTCTTACTGTCAGCAGATTCTCTGTCTCTTCTGCCTCCAATTCCTCTGCATTTGAAAGCTCCAGTTCAAACTTCGGTCCTCTGTCAACAACTCCCATATGATGGAATGTCTGTACACGGATCACCTCCGGCATCGGCGCCGTGATCCTGACCGTCAGGTTGATTCCGCCAGAGTATCTCCCTTATGGTTGATCCGGCCGGTTGGCGCACACAGCACAACTTCCTGTTCACTCTTTCTTACTTCATATACATGCTGAGGGGAAAAACATTCATATCCTTCTTTAAACAACCAACATCCATTGTGAAATTTCATTTTCTCGTTCCTCCTGTATTTCCAAAATTCATTACCTCTTTTTCCCCATTATAGGAAATTTATCTCCGTATTCATACCGTACTTTTTGGAACAAAAATACCCAAATTTTCCGTGATTATTTGCACTTTGAAAGAATTATGCTTTATAATAGTAAATATTGTTTCTTTATAGATCTGACAGGAGTAACACTATGAGATTGACGAAATTATACCAGAACTTTTTTTCCAGACAAAATGTAGGCAAACAGCTGATGACGCTGTTTATCTGCACCATCCTGATTCCAATCCTCATGATCGGCGGAATCATTTATCTGTATTCCTATCGGCAGATCACGCAGAACTATGAACATCTCAGTCAGTCGAAAGCCACCCAGGTCCGTTCGGTTCTGGTCAGCACGACCCTTTATCTGAACGAGATCTGTGAATCGATTTCTACAGACAGATATCTCTGGAACCTGCTTGCCTGTGATTATCCGGATTCTGCTGCCGCCACCCGGGCGCTTGATCAGTATGACCGTTTTGATCAGGCACTTGCAAACATGACTGCGATTTCCAGTCTGAAGCTCTATGATAGATGAAAACGTCCTGAAGCCAGGATATCCCCTTTATTCTTATTTTTATCCTGTGGACGGATGAGGTGAGACATATGGACTGGTATACACGTGCTGCCATCGGACAAAGGGGAATTTCTCGGATGTCCGGTCTGC
>ENA-OQBJ01000536-OQBJ01000536.1-human-gut-metagenome-genome-assembly--contig:-NODE-536-length-19804-cov-3.101489_pt1 | contig 19804 bp, 22 predicted proteins | sample MGYA00242743_ERZ504545 | MGnify/ENA primary metagenome ERZ504545 (study PRJEB26092, sample SAMD00036252) | human gut metagenome | host: Homo sapiens | study: EMG produced TPA metagenomics assembly of...
CTTGCTGCTGTCAACTTGGCCAAAGCGGCATGTAAGAGGCTCGGAATAACCTATTCCATATCCTCCTGCAAGTCTTTCATACACAATGCTTATATGCTTGAACGATTTATTTGCGTGTTCGGGATTAACCCAGACATGCAAGTTATTGACAAACTTTTCGAAGAACTCATTTTATTTACTGCCAGAGCCGCTTAGGCGCGGCGATTTTTTAACGAACTATTGACTTTATAAAAAGGAAAATTATGAATAAGAGCATTATTGGCGAAAATGCTGGAATCTTATGGCGTTTCCTAAGTACAGACGCACATAAAAGATGGGAACTCACGGAAGTTAAAAAAGGTACTGGAATGGATGATATGGAACTGGCCAGCGCGATCGGATGGCTGGCACGTGAAGATAAAATTCAGTTTGAACTCCAGTACCCAAATGGGAAAGATAAAAAGGCATACGTATATCTTATGCTGAACGTGTATTTCTGAAAACAAGACCTCCGAGAGAATGAATTGTACCCCAAAAGTTAGACACTGAACTTTTGGGGCATTTCGGAGCATCTACGTCAAGAACTCCCCTCACAAATCAATCAAAAATTACAATCATGCGAAGCTGGAGTAAAAGCGTGTACGTCATAGACGGTGCCGCAAAAGAAGTGAAAGAACTTTACGAGTTAATGAAAGACCTGGGAAGCCGGAAAGAACCGTTCATTAAAAACGGATTCGGGACTAAATGGCTCGGGTGTATGGTAGATGCTTTGGGTAAAGACTGGAACGAAGTGAGTTGCCGGGGAGAATGGGCTAATCTTGAAATAAATGGTGACACCTTGCGGTTTACAACAGAAACGGCGTGGACACCTTGTAACGAAGTGCTTGACTTTGCATGTCAGTTTTTCCGTCACTCCACTACTATTATCAGGCGGAAGAACCGAGATGTGTCATTTATTGTTTCAAACAACTCATTACTAAAAAAGGGCTATATCTTCACAGACATGCCCTTTTTATGTTGTTAAACTTTAATTACTCCTCTCTTAAAATAGAAGAGACTATGAAATTTATTTTGAGAATTTTATATTGTCAAATGAGCTACCAAGACATCTTGAATATGGAAATAACCCTTTTCACATAGCAGTAGCAGGGATAATTTTTCAAGAAAAGAAGTTTTTGACACCCTCATTATTACTAGAGAATTTCGATACCTTCCTAAAAATCTCGGACTTCATTTTCTATTTCTTCAGGTACCCTATCGCAGCGTTCAAATTTTTGTATATCTGATGGGGTATCTTTTATAGTCCAAATCATGGAAGTGGCCAAAAGGTCGGTTACGATATAGGAATTAGCCCATTCACCATTGCCGAAATCATAGTCCCCACTAATGATATAGCCTAAATTCTTTTCTTTTTCAATCTCAAAACTACCCGTTTTGAGATTGGGATACATACTGTCAAACTTATCATACATTTTATAAGTCTTATCCTTACGGCTGAATGTAATGTAGCAGTAACTGCCTGCTTGCAGGGGGGCGCCGTTCCATTCCACTAATTTCCAAGTCCCATTCAGATTAGCAGCTGTAACGTCCAATGTGGACAGTACTTCTTCTTTATCATCGTCACAGCCTGCGAAACAGAAAAGCATCAAGAAAATCGTCATTATTCTGAATAAGGTTTTCATATCTTGTTTTTATTTTTTAGTTTTTAATAATTACTTCTATCGTTTTTTCCGAAGGTTTGCCTATCACACCATCTATAATGAGAGTAAGATGTTTCTCCTCAGTATGGAAGCTGGGCAACTTTGTCTTATCAAGTGTAATCACAAGATCACCTTCTTGTCCGGGAGCAAGTACCGCAGGTCGGTATGGAATTTTAGGCATGAAGGTAGCAGTAACGCGCTCAGTTTGAGCGGATGGTCTCCACTATTGGCACATGCAATGCGTTCAATGGTGATCTTTCCTGCTTTGCTGAATGACACCTGCTTGCGGGTAAGTCGTAGATGTCCCATATTTTGAGGCAGGTGCTTCCATTCATCAGACGAACTTACATAGCCGCATAGTGACAATCGTGCCACAGGTGAAAAATCGGACAGATTGGTATATACCAATGCTTCTGCATCAACTGTACCCGGTCTGTTCTTGGGATGAAAAGTCAGGCTAATAATACTTTCCTCATTGGGTGCCAATGGCTTTTTGCTGAATCCGGCAACAGTACAACCGCACGTAGTGGTAACTTTGTTTAACGTAATGGTTTGCTGACTTACATTCTGAAAATGGAAGTATACGGTTTTAGGTTGACTTTTTTCATTTATGGTACCTACCGATAGACGGCACGTATCAAAATGAAGAAATTCCCCTGCTTGCTCCAACAAAACAGGATGTACCTTGGCTTCTATCTCTTCACGGGACATTAACCGCCATTCCTGCGCTTTTATTACAGGAATGGAACCGGTCAATCCGCCCACAAAGAGTGTCAGTATCATCAATTGTCGCTTCTTCATGTCTATTTAATCTCTCGATTATAACCAGCCACTGCCACCAGCATTTTTACGAACAGTAATCGTTATTGTCTGTGATTTACTGCCAGCTTGGATAGTCACAGTCGTACTACCGTCTGCAATGCCATTTATAGTTAGTATTGTCTTGTCTACACTTGTGGTTGCTATATTTTCATTGGCAACGGTACAACTGTAGTTCAGACTTTCTCCATCTATAAAATAACGGGCCAGATCAATGGATGTACTTTTTCCCGTTGCCAGATATACATTTGGTACAATCATGTCTGAACCGTGATTACCAATAGCCTTGAGCAATGCACCGGCGTCTACCAGTTTACCCATCTTTCCTTTGCGGTCGATGAGGTTCATCAGTGTGGAGATGCTCCGATGGTGGCGTGGTTGTAGTAATACAGTTTTTCCACTTTTCTGTCATATTCCTGATAGAACTCACTGTTGGCTGTTTGTATCATCAGCTCCTTGAATTCAGCTGCCTTGAAATGACGACGTTGTTTTACGGCATACGACAATCCCAGGGCAGCTACGCCTGATACGTGCGGGCAAGCCATGGATGTACCTTCCATATAGGTATAGGCAGGCTGGCCGTTTTTGATGCCGGTTGACAGAATCAATCCTTGTGTTTCCGTTTCCCAGTCGAAGTGGTCTTCTGCAGTACCCGGTGTGCCATAATAGTCACCGTCACCGCCGGGGGCACATAAGGGTGATTTCAGTGCCATAGTTGGTATAGCTTGACGGAGTGTAATCCGCGGCAATGGCACTTACAGAGATACATTTGGAATATCCAGCCGGGAACGAAGAAGAAGGAGCATATTCGTTACCCGATGCGAAGATGGCCAGACCGCCGTCTATCACGCCGTTGGGCGAACCTGCGTTGTGGATGAAATAATCCAGTGCTTCTTTTTCCAATGGATATTGGTTTTCCCAGTCTTGTTCATTTTTCGGTCCGGGTACATATCCCAGTGCTTCGTTAGCATCGGGTGAGTTATAACCCCAGCTACATTGCAGGATAACCGCACCGTTGTCGCAGCATATTTGATGGCTTTGGCTTCTGCTGCCAGGGTAGCTCCATACTGGCCGTCGAACAATTGGCAAGTCATGATCTTCACACCGCTGTTCTCGGTACCGTCGCCGCCGGCGATACCGCTTACACCTGTTCCGTTACCGTTTACTGCAGCGATGGTACCTGCTACGTGTGTGCCGTGACCGGTATCTTCTGCCGATGTCCAGCTGATAACGCCCGTGTTCTTTACGAAGTTATAACCATAGCGGTCGCCCTTGTAGCCGTTGCCGTCTTTGTCTTCCGTAGAACCGATTTCTTCCGATTCATTGGTCCACATGTTGGCTTTCAGGTCGGGGTGGCTCCACATTACGCCTTCATCGAGCACTGCTACAATGATAGAAGGGTCGCCCTTGCAGGATTTCCAAGCTTCTACGCAGTTCACATCGGAACCGGCAATGGCTTCGGCGCGGCCTTCTTTTACGAAGGCGTAGCTACCTTTGTTTTGGTAGTGCCATTGGTGTTTCAGACCCGGATCGTTGAATGTCAGTCCTTCATCAGTACGTGTCACGTATTGCAAGTCGTTAGCCGAAAGATACAGCGGTTTCTTTTTCGGGTCGTAGGCGCGCTGAATGGTGGGGTTGCTCTGAATCTTGGAGATTTCACCCAACTTTCTCAGCTGACGGGCAGCTTCCTTCAAGTCGGTGTTTTTATCAAAGCGTACGATGTACCACAGGTGCATACCGGCTTCACGGGTGCGAGCTTCTGTTTTCGGGTCTACCGGGAACACTCTTTCAAAGTGATAAGCACCCAGAATGCTGAGAACCTCGTCGGTAGAAGAACTACCCGAACGTAGATACCCCGCCAGCGCGTGTCAGCGTCTGGTCCAGGATATCACTCATTTCAGGGACGAACTTGATGAGCAGTTCGCCGTCTGCTGCTCCCATCGGGATTTCTATTTCAGGAACCTGTGAGGTGGCATTATCAGCCACCCAATCGTTGTCCTGGCAAGAAACCGCCGTCAGGGCGCATGCAAGTGCATAAATATATACTTTCTTCATAGGTTATTTCTTTTGTTATTCTGGTTTTATAATTTCATCGTCACCTGCTACTTCGTATTTTCCTTTGTAAAGCGGGTAAGCTTTGAAGTAGTATTCAAAGTTGGTCGGTGCGTTGCTGAATTGTACCGGTGCTCCCTTTGAGTCGCGACCCATTTCCTGTTGGTTAAAGATCAGTACTTCGGGGAACCAATCCAGCAGATGCGGATGATACAGTAACCATTTAGGCAGTTCACCGGTAAAGTAGTTCAGGTTCAGCGTCAGTCTCTTGGCATTCGGCAGAATCTTCGGGATATTCTTGTCTTTCAGGAAAGACAGGGTATCCTTGGGCAACTCGTTGCCTTCCCATACCGGAATTTCAGTTCTGTCTTCATAGGTAGGCAATGAACCTTCCAGGTAGTTGTACGACAATACCAGTTCTTCCAATGTATCCCACAAGAACAGTTGGTCGATTTCTCTCGGATCCTCGTTCATATTGATGTGGAAGCCCAGTTCTGTATCTTTGTTGTACTGAGTGTCCTTCAGGCTGCCCACTGTCCAGCGGCGGTTACCGTTCAGCATCAACTTTCTCAGTGCAGGGAAGTTTTCTTTGGTCAATACAGCCGGTACACCGGTAAAGTTGTTGGCACTCAAATCCAGTGATACCAATGTTTGGCCCAACTTCTTGAAATCTTCCGGCAACGATACCAGACCGTAGCCGCCAATCTGCAAGTTCTTCAAGTATTTCAGTTCGCAGATATGGTTTTCCAGTGCAATGTTCAGCAACATGGTATTGGCATTACCGTATACTTGGAAAGTTTCCAGGTACTTCAGGTATTTTACTTCCTGCGGAAGTGATTCCTTGATAGTAACGGTACCGAAGTTTACGGAGCGTACGCGGCCTACTGCCTCAGGAGCGGGCAAATCCTTATCCGTCCGTTTCCACAAAGTTACATTTTCCCAATACATCATGTTTTCGCTGAAATTGAAAGCGATGTCCGACTGCAGACGTTCGTGGATAGTCTGGATAGCCAAAGAGTCACCGGCACGGTCGTCTGTAATTACGGGCGAAGCAGCCTGTGTTACTAGAATCGGAGTGATAGTTATCTCTTCGTCAGCTTCCAATCCCTCCTTCAAGGGTTCGATGTTGATTTTAGCCTGACGCTCTATCCATTCCGGATTCATCTTCCATTCGAAGCGTACTTTGTATGTTTTCGGGCGGGCGCTTTCCAGGTTGAATACCGGTTCGTTTTTCTTTTCCACCCAAAGCCAGTCTTTCAGCTTGTTGTCTTCTTCCGGTTGGTCGGCTTTCGGCTGCTTTTCAGTAAGCCATTCATAGACAATCTTGAAAGGTACGTTGGCTGTGATAACAGCTTCGAAGTGACGTTTGTTATACAAGTCAGAAGCCTTCAGGTCAACTTTTGTTTCTTTTACATAAATCATTTTGTCATAACCCAGCTGTGTTACGGTAATCACCTGCGGAGTCTGACCTTTCGGCATGAAGCGAATTTCTGCTTCACGCACCTCGTTCTTCAGTGCCTCGTCGATGCTGATGACGCACTCTGTGTTGCCAAAACCGTTGGCTGGCGAGATGCTCAGCCACGGTTCGGATGATTTAGCCACCCATTCTCCTTCCGAGTTAACGGTGACTGTTTCTTTGCCTCCTTCTGCATTGGCAGCCACTTCAGTTGTACTCAGGCTGAAGCCGCTGATGGCAGCATTGTCGTCGTCGTCATCGCAAGCGGTGAATACGCCCAGACAGAGGACCAATCCTAATGCTATTTTAAGTAAATGTTTCATTTTCCTGGTTTATTCTAATTAATCCAACAACATATCGCAACCCTGAATGTTTTGCGTCTTGTCATAAATCAGCTGGTACTGGCCGGCTTGGATATATGGGCATACCATGCTCAAGTCGATAGAGATATTCGGATTGTCCTTGATCTCGAAGATACGGATAAACGGTGAAATCTTATCTTCAATCCTGCGCAAGTCGTTAGAACCGATGAAGAATGCCATCAAGCTGGGGCAAGTGTACAGTCCCGTAGGCCATTGGCTCAAGCAGCGGTTACCGTCGTCATCGCGTTGATGGCGGATACCGAATACGGTCAGGCTCTTACAGTTCAGCGGAGCTACCGGGAATTCTGCAAACTGATTGTAGCTGAATTCGATACCGTAGATATACGGCATATTTTCCGGAACGAAATCCTCGAAAGGAATTTCTTTCAGCTTATTGAACTGGAAGTCCAAACTGGTCAGCAGATGAGAGTTCTTACCTACCAGGTCACCTTCTTTGATGGTGGTCATTCCGTTAGCCTGTAGAATCAGGATACCCAGCGGCGAACCCTTCTTGATGAGAACTGCCGGGAATCTTTCCAGGTGATTGTACGATAAATCCAGGTTATTGGTATTCACACCGCGGTGGTTGTCTCCGTTTTGCATACCGGTAATTTGGTTGTGTGCAAAACTGATAGAACCGATTACGTACTTAGACGCAGCGTTGAAGATGTCGGGCATTTCTGTCAGCTTGTTATACGTACAAGTAAATGCTTCCATGTCGTAGTATCCGCAGAAATAACCGTCTACAGCTTCGATTTCAGTAATTTGGTTGTAGTCCAGATATACCTTTGTCAGGTTGATTTCCTTACCGAACGCATTGGCCTTAGTGATGTAGTTATTGGTCAGGTCAATCAAGCCCAGTTTCACCATCTTCTTCAGTTTCTCGTATTCAGGCATGGCTTTCAGCTTGTTGTAGCCCAGGTACAGTACCTGAATCTTTTCACCACTCTTTCCTTCGATAAACTCTTCCCAGTTTTTCAGCAGCTTTTCGCCAGTAATGTTCTGGTTGCAAGCCACGTTCAGCATCTGCAGTTCAGGCAGTTCGGTCAACATGTTCATCGGCAGTGAAGTTAGATCCTTACAGTTATAGATTTCCATATCTGTCAGCATCTTGAAGTTGTTCCAGCTCCAGTCGCTTTCTTCTTCTTCAAACTGCTTGCGGTAAGCAGATTCCGGTCCGTCTACCAGATTTTCGCAGAAGTTATCTACCTTGATAGGAGAGTTGGCAATGAAGAAGTTTTCCAGTTGTGTACAACGCATCAATGCTTTAGAGATACCGGTAATCTCGTTGGTCAGGTTACCGAACTGTACGTCCTTCTTATCAATGCGGTTGCTCTTCTTGATAGGCTTGAAGTTCGGGTTAGCGTTGATACCGTCAATCAGAATCTGTGAAAGGTTCTCGCGGATATCTTTATAGAGGAACTTCTGTTCGTAGTCCATACGGATTCTCTTCCGTTGTTCCGGTGTCATGAATGCACCTACGCCTTCGAACAAGTGTCCGCCGATGAGTTCATCGTGAGCACCAGGTTCAAGATGCGCAGTTCAGTCAGCTGTCCGATAGCATCGGGCACCACACCTCTGGCACCGAAGCCCGAGATGACGAGTGAAGCCACACGGCCGTTTTCCAGCAACTGTACGCCCGGCTGGTCACCCCACATGTCAATTTCCTTGTCGAAATTCCAGTTACATCCCATCGGAGCAGCCTCGCCGTGGTATTTCCAGTTCGGACCATCCAATGCTTCCCAAATAGCTTTCAGTGCTATGTAGTCTTTGAGGTATTCAGCAGTGGCACTCAACTGGATGGGCACTTTAGCTTCTGTTACTTGGTTATCTTTCACGAAGAAAGTTTCCGAAGCAGGCACCTTTGCAATTTCCAGCAGTCTGCTTGTTTCGCATTTCTTATCAGAATAGGTTTCGTAAGCGCTGATCTGGTAGCTGCCAGCCTTCAGCCAAGCTGTGGTATCGCAGATGGCATAGCCGTCTTTCAGATTTTCCACATACTTCACAGATACCTTCTTGATGGTATCCAGTTCTTGTGTGAAGAGGTTTTTTACGATGATGTTCACCCCTTTGATGTTAGAGAACGGATAATCTTCGTAGCCGCTACCTGCACGAGAAGCAGCTTCTGCTTTCGGCAATCCGTGCTTAATCAGCTTGAAGTTTACCATACCGCGAGCCACAGCGTCTGCAAAGAGGTCTTGTACCTTCAGACCGCCGGCTACTACATCAAATTTATAGTCGCCCGGAGTTCCTGCATAAATCTGTTCATCCAGCTTATTGTACAGATAAAAACCTATCAGTTTGTAGTTGCCTGCCAGCAGTTCCAGTTTGTCACTGCGCAGACCAAACTCTGCATTTTCAGCATTGTAGCTGTTGAGCATCAAGGTTTGTTCAATGGTGTTTCCATCATACAACATCACCACCTTGATTTTCTTGGCATCACTCAGCTTGTCCAGCATGTCGGTGCCTCTTGTCTCAGCTCCCTTGGCAGCCGATGCGCTCTTGTAGATTTTGAACTGCACGTAGCCGAAGGCTGTCTGCTGCAATTCATCGTCGTCATCGTCGCAACCGGTGAATACCGTTGTCATCAGCAGCAAACCGATGACAAAGGGGATGAAGTGGAATAATTTATTTATTTTCATTCGATTTTAATTCAATTGCGTAATTATGTTTATTTCTTAATTACAAGTACAATCTTGTTTTGTTGATTTTGTATGAATCTAATATGAATGTCTTCTTCCAATGGTAGAGAATCGCCAATCCATATATTTAGTTTACCATCTTCTGTTATCTCGCAGAGATCAGTAACATCCTTATTTCCCATCCATGCCATGTGTTCCCAGGCACCAGATAAATTGGGCTTGATGAAGAAAGATGTAACGTCTTTAGACTCAACGGAATAGATTTTATCAGTACCATAGTCGCTGACGATGCCTTCTTCTGTGACCTTAGTCACTTCGATTTTCTTGTTTTGATTGTCCGTTACTTCCAGCATCTCTGCGTCTTGTGAACTGCTCATATCTTTTTGTACGAAGTTCATCAGCAGATTATTTTCTGTATATTCATATTTCAGCTGTTGCGTGGAAGTTTCCAGGTTCATTTCGAACAACCCGTTGTCACCGAATGGATCTTCTGCTATTTTATCATAGAGTGCTTTCGGGAATACGAACACGTATCCGGTGCGTTCTTCTTCGCTTTCATCTACCGTAACACGCACTTTACCATTTTCGTACTTAGTAACATGCATCCAGTTTACATTATCTTCCGGATATACGCTGAGGCGGTACATCGTCATGCCATACTCTTGGTATTCTTCTACGAAAATCGGTTCGAACTCATCATCCTTTGCAGTGATAGTAAACTCCACGAATTTGCGATATTCACTGATGGTTTCTTCTGTTCCAGAGATACCTGAGTTTGTCTGATAGTAGGTCTTACCATCTTTAGCTACTGTCCAGTTCCATTGTTTCGGTCCTTCGTAGCTCATAGCTTCGGGGTTCATACCCTTGTAGTCTACAGCATACGTAAATACGCTCTTACCTTCTTCATCCTGGAAGTTGAGGTTGCCTTTCTGAGCATATTTGCTGAAGTCGGGGCGGTTTTCGATTACCTTGATACCGAACAATACAGCCTGATTAGTAGTACCAACGATAGAGCCGCCTTCGATAGACAGCCATTCCGGACGGTTGGTAGCTGCAAAGCGGAAGTTAGCTTCAGCTTTGTATTGGATGAAGTTGTCGTAGCCAGCTTCGATACCCTCTTCAGCAGAAACTTCTACCCAAGCATCGCCTTCGCCTTTCTTATAGAGTTTGAACGTACGTCCGGCAGCGTTGCGAGTCACCTCGGCCAATACAGCTTCCTGTCCGTTCATGCGGATGATGATAGAAGCTACAGTAGCCTGATCGTATTCCTGACCTTCTTCAGAGATACCGATAGTTACGGTCTGCTTGCCTGCTTTACCTGAGATAGCGTATTCTTTTACACCTTCTGCAGCCTTGGCAGCCGGAGTTTCTTCAGTAATGAAGTAGCACCAAGTGCTGGAAGAAGTCAAGGTCCAGTCGGCCACTGCATCAAATGTCAAGCTCTTTGTTTCGTTTACAGCACCGCCAATTGTTTGCTTTTCAGGGAAAGTAACGTTTACCACGTCGTTATCGTCATCATCGCATGCTGTTACGGCGAAAGCATCAACAGACTGATGAAGAACCATCCCAACGTAAATTTGTTCTTTTTCATCTTATTCTAATTTTTTTTGTTTCTTGTAAATTATTTCTTTTCAAAGTCTGTTTTTACAGATTCAGATACCAGCATGCTGCCTTCCAGATAAAGTCTCTTGGCTTCGTCTGCGCTTACCCATTCAATGGCGCTGGCAAAGGTACCTACTACGTTGTTTCCTGCCATGCCCGGTACATACAGCGTGAAGTACTGGAAGATGAATTTTTCGCAGGCACTGTAGTAAGATAAGCCGCTCTTAGGCTGATACAGGTGGATGTAACCATCGCCGTAGTTGGTACCGAAAGCTTCGGCCGTAGAGGCAAAAACCTGTTCGTCCATCTCAATCAGCGGATTCAGAATATCGTTTGTCGTGAAGCGGATTTTCACGTCGTAGCCGTCGTAGAAGAAATCCTTCATGATGATGGTATTTTCTTCTTCCGTATCGATCACTGTCTTAACCAGTCGGCTGTCTACGTTGGCCATGAATTCCTGCATGTAGGTAGAAGTCAGTACGGCATAACCGTTGAATAGGTTGATGTCGAACGGACAGCACTTTTGCAGCACTACTTTTGCCTCGTAGTTGTTATCATACATATTCCATTGGTTCTCTTTCTCTGTGAGCAGGCGCAGAGTCAGTCCCAGTGAGTCGGTTACTGCAATGGCATCGTAGTTACCGCGGATGCGCACGTTGGCAGAGCGTTCACCAGCTTGATGGTGATGGTGTTTGATTCAATGGTATAGTGCTTGCCCTCGATGGCATTGCTTTTCTTCTCTATTACCTCCACAGCCATGGTGCGGTCATAGTCACAGGCTTGGGTGGCAGCTACGGGGATGTCGAAGACCTCCTCGTTATTTTGCACCGCCAGCACTGTCAGCGTATCCGAGAACAGGACATAATTGGGACCGTCGTAGGTCTGGCGATCTGCGTCCCCGCAGCTGCTTGTGGCAAACAGCAGCACGGCCAGCATGGCCATCAGTCCGTAGTTTATCTTTCTCATTGTTATACTTATGCTTTATTATTAATGAAGTTATTCTTATTTGTTGCTTTCATTGGGCTGAATCTCGCTGCCCGGTGAATCCAATTCATGTTTCGGGATGGGCCATACGAAGCGCACGTCGTCTGCTTCGATTTTCAGCGAGCTACCGTTAGCCAATGACTGTTGCTGAGGTTTGCGTTCGAAGCCTTTGTGCCAGCGTTTCAAGTCTTGCAGACGGAAACCTTCCATATAGAGTTCGCGTACACGTTCTTCTTCGATAATTTCCAGCCAGTTTTGTTTGGTCACCGAGATGGCACCGTTGCCGCCTTGGAAGCGAGCCTTGCGCAGGTCGCTAAGGTCTTTGCTGGCACCGCCCATGTTGTCTTGGTTGGCACGAGCTTCGGCACGAATCAAGTACTGTTCCGACAGACGGAATACTTTCGGCATACATACATGGAGCATGTTCTGAGCATGAATTGTTCGTTACCGAAGTATTTAGCTACCAGCGGCCACTGCAATCCGTGCGGATAACCTGTAGGCTGACTTACAAAGTTGGCCTGGAAGCGCAGGTCTTGTTCGGTATACAAGTTCAGTACCCAAGAAGCCGGTACATAGTCGGGCTTGAAGCTCTGGAAGTCGTAGTTGAAGAAAATCTGACCCAATGCACCTCCGGAACTGCTTACCGTCATACCTACTTTCCAGATGATTTCAGTACTTTCGTCGTTCGACCACATGTACTGGTAGGCATTCTGGTTACTGGTAATCATCTGGTTTACGTTCGACAGGCGGTAGTGATTGCTTTCAATCACCTTCGTTGCATACTTCTCGGCATCTTTCCAATTCTGCATGTACAGAGCTACGCGAGCGCGGAGTGCATATACGGTGAATTCGCAGAAATACGGAGTGCTGTAGAGCTGGCCGTTGAAATCTTCTTCCAGTTTCAGATAGTAGGCAGCTCTGTCCAGATCGTCCAATACAAACTGGTAAGAAGCTTCCAGTGAAGAGCGGCGGGTAGGTTCATCACCGTCGTAGTGAGATTTCAGTACCACACCCAGTTCATCGGCAGCCGTAGCGGGGTCGTAAGCCTTGCAGAACAGCTTGATGAGTTCTGAATACGCCAATGCACGGGCAAAGTAGGCTTCGCCGCAATACTGGTCCAGACGGTCCAGGTCTTCATCGTTGGTGGTGTTCTGGCGTACGCGGTCTACGTTGTCCAGCATGAAGTTACAGCGAGTGATTACATTGTACAGTCCGGCATATACCGATTCATATTCAGGTCGGTAGAAAGAATGTTCCAGCGCCAGGTGTTACCAAATTGGTTGGAGTAGCCGTTTACCGCGTAAGCCAAGTCTGCCTGTATATCGGGCAGCAGGGTGAGGTAACCGCTGTACAACGCTCCGTTCAGCCAGGAAGAATAGATACCGATAACGGCCTGGTCTACTTCATCCACGGTGGTGATGGCCTGGTCAGACGGCACCATGTCATCCGGATACTTGTCCAGACAAGAGGTGGTGCTGAATGCCACAGCGGCCATGAGCAGATAGGTTTTTATATTTTTCATTTTCATTGATATCGTTAGTATTTAGTTTTAGAAAGAGAGTTCTACACCGAACGAGTATTGGCGAGACATCGGATATTGTGCCTGATACATGTTGGTGAACGCTTCCGGATCGAGTCCGCTAAACTTCGTGAAGGTCAGCAGGTTCTGTCCTTGTGCATAGATGCGTGCGTTGGTGAAGAAATTCGTCTTTTTCAGCCAGCTTTGCGGCAGCATGTAGCTGATCATCAAATTCTTCAGACGCAGGAAGGAAGCATCTTCCAGGAAGCGAGAGTCCATCTGCGGAGTGACGCCCCAACGGGGGATGTCGGTCACGTCGCCCGGTTTCTTCCAGCGGTCGTAGAGCAGACGCTTGGATTGGTTGAAGCCGGTATAGAGTCCGTTGCTTTCTTCAAAGAAGCGGTCGTTGTTGAACATCCAACGGTCGGCCACCCAGCTGAACTGTGCATTTACAGAAATGCCTTTCCAGGTGAGGGTAGTACCGAAACCTCCTTGCCAGGGGGCCAGGTAGTTCTTGCCCACCATCACTTTGTCTGACTCGCGGAATTCGTTGGTGATGTTGCCGTCTTTGTCGTACCACAGCGGGTCACCGTTCACGGGGTTTACACCGGCATAGCGGTTGATGTAGAATTCACCGTAAGGACGGCCTACTACCCATTTAGTAGAAGTGTTGGGCAATTCGTATTCCTGTACACCGTTATACAATTCCTTGATTTCGTTCTTGTTGTACGATACGTTGGCATTGACATTCCATACGAAGTCTTTCAGGCGCAGTACGTCGGCATTTACGGCCAGTTCCACACCCATGTTGGTCATCACACCGATGTTGTCCCAACGATAGCCGTTGTTGCCTTCAGAGTAAGACTGGGGTACTTCCATCAAGATGTCGCTGGTGCGCTTGTGATAGAGTTCCAGGTCCACGTTCAGACGGTCGAAGAATCCCAGGTGGAATCCCAAGTTGGTGGTCCAGGTAGTTTCCCAGCTCAGCTTTTCGTTACCTTTCTGTTGCGGTGCGATACCGGCCACATCCATGTATCTCCAGCCGCCGCTTACCAGTGCCAGGTGGTCGAAGTAAGGAATTTCAGAGTTACCCGATGTACCTGTACTGAACGATACCTGTGCATTGTGCAGCCAGTTCAGATTCTGCAGGAATTTTTCTTTCTTGGCGTTCCACATCAAACCCAATGACCAGAACTGACCCCAGCGGTGGTCTTTACCGAAACGTGAAGAAGCATCAGTACGGACGCTCAGTTCTACGTAGTAACGGTCGTCGTAGTTATATTCGGCACGGCCGAAGAAAGAAAGGACAGAGTAGGCAGCGCTGTTGTCTTGCCAGCTGGAAGCACGTGTACCCGAAGTTACATTGGTCAGATAGTCATTGTTCTGATTACGGGTAGTTACGTTGAATCCTTCTGCGCGATAGTCCACGCCTTCCTGAGCCAACATCACATTGAAGTGATGGTCGCGGTTGATATCGAAGCGATAGTTCACCGTATTGGTAACAGTGAGGTTCAGAATGTCGTTAGACTGACGTCCTGCCACACCCAGCCCGTTGTTCAGCTGGTAGCTGGGGAACGACTGCATGAAGCCGGTGGAGTGCGTGAAGTCTGCACCAAACTGTACGCGGTAAGTAAGGTTCTCTATCGGAGTTACTTCGGCAAAGAGTACGCTCAGCACCTTGTACTTCTTATTGGTTACGGGGTTGTTGTCCATCCATTCGATGGGGTTTACCGTAGTACCTGTCCATCCGCCGTTGGCATTGGTAGCCAAGGAGCCGTCTGGGTTATAAGGATTCCAGTAGGGCAACATAAAGCGGCAAGCCGAAATGGGCGAAGACAAGCTGTATGAACCCGCATCAGCCTGTTCCACCTCTTCGTAGGTTACCATCGAGTTGGTACCCACCTTCAGCCAGTTGCTGGCTTTTACCTCAGCGTTGGCACGTACAGAATAACGGGCAAAGGTAGAACCCTGTGCAATACCGTCTTGGTCGTAGAAACTTCCCGATACAAAGTAATTCAATTTTTCGGTAGCGCGCTGATAGAGAGGTCGTAGTTCTGCAACATGGCCTTGTCGTTGAACACCATGTCTCTCCAGTTTACATCCGTCTGGCTCAGTATATCGTAGTTCTGTCCGGCGTCCAGTCCTACTTCTTTTTCAAACTGAATGCGTTCAGCAGTGTTCATCAGGTTCCATTCACCCTTGGCCAGCTGAGAAATACCCCATTGTGTGCGCAGAGTGATGTGAGCCTTGTCCATAGCTCTACCACGCTTGGTTGTAATTACCACTACACCGTTGGCCGCGCGGGCACCGTAGATAGACGTAGAAGAAGCATCCTTCAATACGGAAATGCTTTCGATGTCGCTCGGGCTAATGGTATTGAAATCGCTGCTCGAGATGGGCACACCGTCGAGAATAAACAACGGAGAAGTACCGGAGTTGATAGAGTTGGTACCACGAATCTGGAAAGCTGCCGCCTTGCTGGGCTCACCCGAATTGGACATCACCATCAAGCCGGGTGTCTGACCCTGCAGTGCCTGGTCGAAACCTGCAGCCGGAACGTTTTCCAGTTTCTCAGACTTCACTGTAGAAACAGAACCGGTTACCGTTCCTTTTTTACGAACTCCGTAGGCCACTACCACTACTTCATCCACCAGCTGTGCATCGCTTTTCAGCGTGATGTCCAGCTTTTGTGTCTGTGGAGTCACTACGTGCTGCTGTTGTTGCATACCGATGTATGAGAACACCAGTGTAGCTTGAGCAGCGCCTTTGATCTCAATGGAGTAGTTACCATCAATATCGGTAGTAACTCCATTATTAGTACCCTCTTGCATAATGGCTACACCAATCAGCGGTTCATTGGTTTCTGCTTCAATGACCGTACCCTTCACTGTAAAATTTTGGGCAATAAGCGATTGGACCGCTATTACGGCAAGAGAGACGAACAAAAGAAATCCTCTTTTCATCTCTGTTTTTTAAGTTAAAATAATATAAATGAATTGTTTTTAAATGTATATAATTCCAATACTTGTAAAAATTTACCGAAGTATTGTATATTGCATACGGAGAAATGGATGGACACACTTGCTACATCTTGTCTCTTCGTTTAACGTTTCTCCAAACATTACATCAAAAATAATATATTATTAGAATATTCAATAAAACGGCTCATGATTGCATTTTATTCATATTAAAAAAGATGTGAAAAATTATAGTATTATCCTTAATTCCGCAACACTTTTTCAATAAAAGTTCATAAATCTTCATCAGACATGGCTAAAGTACAAATAAAATCTGAAAAAATCACCCCTTTTGGCGGAATATTTTCAATCATGGAGCAGTTTGATGTCCTTTTATCCAATGTGATTGATTCTACATTAGGAAAGCGCTGTCAGTCCTTCGGCTACAGCTACAGTGAAATACTCCGTTCCCTCATGTGCGTGTTCTTCTGCGGTGGTTCTTGCATTGAAGATGTCTCCACACATCTTATGAGGCATCTTTCCTGTCATCCCAAACTCAAGACATGCAGTTCTGATACGATTCTACGTGCCATAAAAGAGCTGACTTTGACGACATGAACAACGGATTCGGGTGGAAGCGGCTGCCGAAGTCATTCATGTCTGAAAATACGGTCTATCTTCTGATGACTGCACTTATAAGAAACTTTTACAGGACGATTATCAAAAGAATAAATGTAAAGGATTTTGGTCTCTCCCATACAAGTCGTATCAAGACTTTCATCTTCAAATATATTTCTGTTCCGGCCAAATGGATTAAGACATCAAGAGCATACAGACTAAATATCTATACCGATAATCCTGCTTATGCAAGAGTCTTTAAAGTGGGGAGTGATTAACTCTGCTGTTTTACTGGATTTACAGCGTATTGCCTCATGTCGCTTAATGGGATAAAGGGAAGGTGTACTTAAAAGATGTGCAACAAACTCTCATGCTACAAAGGAATCATATAAAAAGAGGAAATTACCAGATATTCATTTGTAACACGAGAGTCAAGTTTGCTTGCGGAAATTAGGAATATGGATAATCAGTAAAGAAGGTTGAATGAACACTCTCCAACGATATATGGTGTTGAATTCTCTTTTGCTGGTGGTGATACCTGTGATGAGCCAGCAAAAGGAAGACAAGGAAATTAAGCTGAATGAAGAAACGGTAAAACTCATTCAGTTTGATTTCCTTCCAGGGGATATGGAGAATTATAACAAGCCTTTGGAAGCTCCGTTGGAAAAGAAATGGATGGAATTTCAGAATCCTTTTGATAAAGGAATCCCCCGAAGTCTGACAGACAGTCTTATGGCAAAGAAACCGAAGGGATATATCCGTATGTGCCTTATTCCATCTGGACAAAACGGGGAGAAGATCCGGTGTATGATGTGACTGTGGAAGGTCGTCCGCCTGAACTTATCATGAACGAGGGACCGGACGTCAGTAAAAAACTACAGACAGATTACGGGCATTCTCTCAAGCCCTCAACGGGCAGAACGTATGATATGCTGAATAACTCTACTCCCATTGAAGTAGGAAAAATTTTTAAGAAGTATATAAGGCCTGTTTTCAAGAAGGACAAAAAGTGACTATGTATTATTTTATTTGTAATTAGTTGAATATTAGTCACTTTTTGTTTTACATGATCAAAGATTGTTCTGTAAAATCTAAATTGTTGATAAAAAGATGTTGGAGAATTCTCTGCCTCTTAATTTATTGTCTTTCTGTTATGAAATACCTATAACACAATGCTGACCTTCTTTTGCTTTTTTATAATTTTATATCTTGTGACTTTTATCTAGTTTTTTTATAGAGGTTAGTTTCAAAAAATTGAATCTGATTTAACCTTTTTGTGGAAGAGTGTTCGGTTATTTTTTTGTATGCTTCCATGTTTCATTGTTGATTCTATTTACAAAAGATACTGGAAGACGTTTGAGGTTTTACTGAAAGGATTCCCTGAGTTTAATAGCGATGGAAGATTGGACACTTTTAAATGAATGTAAACTGAATATTTAGGAAAAGAGTGTCATCTTTTCTGTTAAGAAGAGATGACACTCCTTTCCTATTATAAAGAGTTAAATGAGATACTTATTCTGCGATACAGATACTTACACGATTTTCCTCTATAGTGGCAAATGGCTGTACCGTATCACCTTTGTAATCTATTGTAATACGTTGATTGTCGATACCTTTTTCTTTCAACATAGTGGCGACAGCTTCTGCACGATTTTTGGAGAGACGTTCATTAATATCTGCATTACCTGTTTGCTTGTCTGCATAACCACAGATAGTAACTTTGCAGTCTGCATGATTCTTCATGAATTCTGCAAGTTTTTCAATCTTCTGTTCCTCTTCTGTACGTATTTTAGACGAGTTGATGGTAAAGAATATATTTTCTGTCATGCTGACCTTTTCTTGCTTTACAGGAATAGGTTCTTGCACCGGTTTTGGCTCTTCTTTGACTGAAGGAGCTGGCTGTGGAGTTGGTTCATAGTATACTGGTTCTGTCTTGCGTGAGGTTTTTCCAAATTTAATTGTAAATCCTGCAAGTGCATTAAACTGCCAGTCTACATTGCCTGCCTTTTTGGAATTGAACTTATCCGACAGTACGTTTGCATTTACCTCTATGTTAAAGAACAGATTGGAAGTTAGACGTAGGTTAGTACCTAATCCAAACCTACCAACTGGCTGATTTTGCTGTCTTTCCATAAATAACGTAATTCATACCCTTTATTAGCTAATGCAATGGCTTCATCGTTATTAAATGCTCCATTCAGACCTACACCAGCGAACAAGTATGTATTGAAAAAACGGTTAGGGTTGTAGCGACAGAACAAATTGCTCAAATCCAATGTCGCATCTATATTTCCTTGTAAGTAATTGTACTTGTAAAGCTGATTATAGGCGGCCCATCCTCCTTTAGCCTGCCAACCATTTACTCCGAAACGCAGTCCCCAGAGTGGTGTAAACTGATAGCTCCATAGATGGCAGCTGCCGGAGAGATTAAGTCTCTAAATTTGGCTTCACCACGAGTGTGTGCGGCACCAGCCTGTATTTGCATAAACCAGGTGGGGAACAAAACTCGGTTTTTCCCTCTTCTTTAATTTGACGAGAGGATTGATACTCTTGTGAGGAAACTGTAATTGGCATAAAACCAATACATAATATTGTTAAAATGGTATTCCAGCGCATAATATTAATGATTTAAGAATTAATTTGTTAACAATAATGAGAGCAAATAGATACTATAGTTTATATTATCTCTATAATATATAATGGTTACTCTGACAAACAAAGTCTCCACCCTCCAAGATAATTCATAGGCTTAAAGCTAATACTGCTAGATATAGATTGAGAGCCTTTAATGGTAAAAGTACATTTTACTTCATTTTCTATAGCGGTTTTAAACTTTATGTCTTTAATTTCGTGGCTTTGCACTGGAAAAAGCTTTAGGGTCTCTATTACCTTTTCCATTTCTTCGTTTGATAGTGGAATGGGTTCATTCCATATATCTGTAGAATCAGGCTTATATAACATCGCTGCAGCTTCGGCGTATTCTCCGTTTTGTACGTATGTCATATAGTCATTAACCAGTTTTTGTACAGCTAAGGTATCCTCTTTTACTAGCCCATCGGTAAAACTTTTTAGTTCTGTTGGTATTGGTAGCAGTTTCTGTTTGTTTTCCTTTCC
>ENA-OQBJ01000537-OQBJ01000537.1-human-gut-metagenome-genome-assembly--contig:-NODE-537-length-19696-cov-2.867954_pt1 | contig 19696 bp, 22 predicted proteins | sample MGYA00242743_ERZ504545 | MGnify/ENA primary metagenome ERZ504545 (study PRJEB26092, sample SAMD00036252) | human gut metagenome | host: Homo sapiens | study: EMG produced TPA metagenomics assembly of...
CACTGCAGGCTTTGTCCGTATTGTTCCCCTTGCGGCATTACTTCCTGCTCTACGTGAATCTGGCCTTAAACGGTTATCCGGTCATTTATGCCTGGCATGCCGTTACCGCCTGCTGCTGTTCATGCTCCTGCCTTTCTTCTTCCTAAAAAGAATACGCACGGCCATGCTGCATTATGTCTATATTCCTTAACCCTTTGCGTTCATGAAAAAAGAATCGTTAAAACAAACCATACAACAAGGCTTTGCAGGTCTCTTCCATATATGCAAGCAGGAACTGAAAGCCGTTTTCAAAGACCAGGGCGTACTTATTTTCTTCTTGCTTGTCCCGCTGGCTACCCGCTGGTATATGCCTTTATTTATACCAATGAGGTGGTACGCGAAGTGCCTGTAGCGGTAATAGACAACAACAACACGGCACTCAGCCGCCAGTTTATCCGTACGGTTGATGCAAGTGCCGATGTGCATATCCAGTCGCATTGTGCGGATATGGAAGAAGGGAAAAACCTGTTGAAAGAAACAAGGGTATATGGCATTCTCTACATTCCGGAAAGTTTCAGCAAAGACATCGCTTCCGGCAAACAGACTACAGTCAGTATTTACTGTGACATGAGTGGTATGCTATACTACAAAGCACTAGTATTGGCAAGTACCAACGCTTCACTCACCTTAAATAAAAAAATCCAGATACAGCGGATGGGAAATACAACGGAACGGCAGGATGAAGTCAGTACGGCTCCCATTGAATACGAAGATGTATCGCTATTCAACCCGCAAGACGGATTTGCCAGCTTCCTGATTCCGGCTGTGCTCATCCTGATTATACAGCAGACGTTATTGTTAGGCATCGGACTTTCAGCAGGAACTGCCCGTGAGAATAACCGCTTCAAAGACTTGGTCCCCATCAGTCGGCAGTATCAGGGTACGCTCCGCATTGTAGGCGGAAAGTCATTGGCCTATTTCCTGATTTATGCATTAGTAGCTGCGTATGTACTCTGCCTTGTACCGCAACTGTTTGATTTGGTACAAATTGCACAACCTATGACCTTACTGACTTTTGTGGTGCCTTACATCTTGGCATGCATTTTCTTTGCGATGACCTGCTCCATCTTTATACATCACAGAGAGTCGTGTCTGATGATTTATGTCTTCACCTCCGTGCCGCTCCTGTTTATCTCCGGAATCTCTTGGCCGGGAGCTGCCGTGCTACATTCTGGAAAGTATTCTCCTGGATATTCCCATCTACGTTTGGTATCAACGGGTTTGTAAGAATCAACAACATGGGCGCAACTCTTCCGGAAGTGTTAGTCGAATATCAGGCACTTTGGATACAAGCTATCGTATATTTCTTCACAACCTGCATCGTCTACCGGCGACAAATCATATTGAGCCGCCGACATGCCATGGAGCGCCTGCGTATGTTCAGGCTACGAAAGCTGGTTGCAAAGACATCCAAATAACCAAACTTTATTCCTATTATCCGGCTTCGTAAATTTTACCAAGCCGGATAATTTATCTTTATTAACACCTGAACAAGAGTGAATACCCCAGAATACTCGTAGCTTTGCGAATATTTATAAACGAGCTTATGAAACACTTTATTTATATATTCGCCGGGCTGATATGTTACCTGATTACATTGACTCAAGTGGGGGCTTCTCCATTAGAAAACAAGAAACAGCGATTCCAAATTACCGTGCTGAATACCGGAGGAGAGCCGCAACAAGGTATCATTCTGAAAGTGGCAGGCTACAGCAACGAGTATATCAGCGACGAACAAGGTCTCATCGATTTCGAACAATCCACTGACAACAATTACGTTCGTACTGCCAATTTCTACTTCCCGACAGATAAGAACAGAACAATCAAATCCTTGCGACTGGACGAAGCGGCACAAGATACGATTATCCGTATAGACCGTCCGGAGGATTTGGCACGCTTCAAGCAAAGCGGCAAGACATTACTGGTAAATGGCGTGCTGAAAGAAGGAGGCAAACCTGTTCCTCATGCAGAAATCAGCATCCAGGGTACAGGAAAACGAACTTTCTCTAATGCACAGGGCGAATTCAGCATTGAAGCGGATTACAGTCATCTGATCATGATAAGGGCAGAACGTATGGAAAACAAATATCTTGACATCGAGTCTTTCTTACAAAACCCTAACCAGCCGTTAGAGATACGAATGACAAAGAAAGGAGCTGACCGAGTGTATCACGTAGTAGAGAAGATGCCAGAGTATCCTGGAGGCATGAAAGCTTTCTTCAACTATATCAGAAGAAAGGCGCATACTACGGAACTGGCCGAGGAAACTCAGAAAGAAGGTGCAGTCATGATTCAATTCATTGTAGAAAAAGACGGTAGTATCACTTCTCCCAGCATTGTAAGAGGCTAGACGCACGTTTGGATACGGCCGCCTTAGATGCCATCATAGTGATGCCCGACTGGATTCCAGCACAGGAACATGGAGTTAACGTACGCTGTAAATATTCTGTTCCGGTTCCTTTCAAGAAGCCGAAACCAGCTCCTCCTGTTACTCCGAAACCCGCTCCTGAAATAAAGAAAGACAGTATCGCGGTACCTTCAGTTCCGACTGACTCTCTTGCGCAGGATACGATTCTTCAGGTTATCCCTATGCCATCCGCAGACTCACTGGTCACAGATACACTGATCACGGATACAACTTTAGTAGCCTCTGCTGACAGCATAGCCATACAAAAAGAAACAGCTGCATCATTGTCTACTTCTGAAGCCACAGAAGCCAAACCGAAAAAACGGAACTTCATCGTTCGTTTCTTCCGCTGGCTGTTCGGCATAAAAGACAAGGAAAATACGCCCGCAGAACCCAAGGAAGAAAAAACATCCGAAGTTATACCAGAAGAAGGAATTCAGAAAGAAGAATAAATGTAAAACTTAAATAACACAGTCATGAAAAACTTTTTTGTACTTTTTTATGCGCTAATGTGCCTGGTTACTCTGCAGGCACAAAAGGTAACGCTACAGGATGTAGCCAACGGTACCTATCGCGCACAAAGTATACAGGGATTAAAACCGATGCTGGACGGTGAACATTACACCCAAATCAGCAAGGACCACAAACGAATTGTCAAATACTCTTTTAAGACTGGTAAGGAGGTAGCCACCATTTTTGACGTAGCGACTGCCCGCAACCACAAGCTGAAAAGTTTCGATAACTATATCATGTCACCGGACGAAAGCTTGATATTGATTCAAACGGAAACCAAGCCGATTTACCGCCGTTCATTCACAGCTATTATATTATATAATACAACGTGAACGAAATCGATCACACTTAGAACCTTTGTCAAACAACGTCCGCAACAGGTTCCTTTGTTCTCACCCGACAGTCATCAGATTGCATTTGTGCGCAACAATAACATTTACCTTATCAAACTGCTTTTCGGTAACAGCGAATCACAAGTAACGAAAGACGGAGAGTACAATAAGGTGCTCAACGGTATTCCTGACTGGGTGTATGAAGAAGAATTCAGTTATAATCGTGCATTCGATTTCAGCGCTGACAGTAAAATGATTGCATATGTCCGCTTCGATGAAAGCCAGGTTCCCATGTACTCTTTCCCATGGTATAAGGGTATGGCTCCGGAAAAAACTGAATATACCACTTATCCGGGAAGCTATGACTACAAATATCCCAAAGCAGGAGTCGTAAACTCAAAGGTTAGCGTACATTCTTTTGACATAAAAAGTCGTGTAACCCGTAAAATGGAACTTCCTGTGGATTCTGACGGTTATGTACCTCGCATCAAGTTTACTGATGACCCAGAAAAGCTAGCCATCATGACATTGAATCGTCACCAGAACCGCTTCGACCTTTATATGGCCAACCCACGCAGTGCCATCTGCAAAGTGGCCATCCGCGACGAGGCTGAACAATACATCAAAGAACAAGCTTACTCAGACATCACTTTCTATCCTGAACATATTGTGATGATGAGTGAACGGGATGGATACAACCACCTTTATCTGTATACCATCGGAGGAAACCTGGTGAAACAAATCACAAAAGGAGAATTTGAAGTAAAAGATTTCCTGGGATGGGACCAGAAAGCAAACGTTTTCTATTATACCAGCAACGAAGGAAGCCCCTTGCGCACTGCGGTGTACAAGATTGACGGCAAAGGTAAGAAGACCAAACTTTCAACACGTACCGGAACAAACAATGCGTTATTCAGCAAAAACCTGAATTATTACATCAACACCTATTCCAGTGCACAGACTCCTACCCTTATTACACTGAACAATAACAAGGGGCAGGAAATGGTTACACTGCTTGACAACAAAAAACTGAAAAGCAAAACAGCGCAGCTGAACATGCCGACCAAAGAGTTTTTCTCTTTCAAAACCAGTGAAGGAGTAGAACTGAACGGTTGGATGATGAAACCAGCCAACTTCAATCCTTCCAAGAAATATCCAGTAATCATGCACCAATATAGTGGTCCTGGTTCTCAACAGGTACTCGACAAATGGGGTATCGGAAGCTTCGGTGACGGGGGTATGTTCGAAGCTGTAATGTGCGACAAAGGCTATATCATGGTCTGCGTGGACGGACGTGGTACCGGAGGTAGAGGAGCTGCATTCGAAAAATGTACTTACCTTTCCATCGGCGTGAAAGAAGCTACCGACCAGGCTGAAGCAGCTAAATACTTATCTACTCTGCCTTACGTAGATGGAAGCCGTATTGGTATCTGGGGCTGGAGCTATGGAGGATACAACACGTTGATGTCAATGAGCGAAGGGTCTGGCGCATTTAAAGCCGGAGTAGCCATCGCTGCTCCGACAGACTGGAGATTTTATGACTCAGTCTATACCGAACGCTTCATGCGCACACCGAAAGAAAATGGTGACGGTTACCAGGCTTCTTCTGCCATCAGCCGTGCATCCAGGCTGAAAGGAAAGCTGTTGCTCATTCATGGAAGTGCAGACGACAACGTACACCTGCAGAATTTCATGGAATATAGTGAAGCACTGGTACAGGCAAACATCCAGTTTGACACGCAGATTTACACCAACCGTAATCACAGTATCTTCGGAGGAAATACCCGCAACCACCTGATGAACAGAGTGGCTAATTTCTTCCTGCAGAACCTATAATATTTCATTTTAGCAGATGACACCAGCAACAAGAAACTGGTGTCATCTGCTTTTCTTTGTTCTTTTATCTTACCACTATGACACATACCAGAAAGCCTGAATGGCTAAAAATCCAGATTGGCACCAATGCCCGATACACAGAAACCAAACGCATTGTAGATACTCATAAACTTCATACCATCTGCAGCAGTGGACGCTGTCCCAACTTAGGTGAGTGCTGGGGAAAAGGAACCGCCACCTTCATGATTGGAGGAGCCATCTGTACCCGTTCCTGCAAGTTCTGTAATACGCAAACCGGAAGACCTCTCCCATTGGACCCGGAGGAACCGCTCAGAGTGGCTCAGTCCATCCAGCTCATGAAGCTTGACCATGCTGTCATCACCTCCGTCGACCGAGACGATTTGAAGGATTTAGGTGCCTCACACTGGGCGGCTACCCTGATGGCCATCCGAAAATTATGCCCTGACACCACCATAGAGGCGCTCATTCCCGATTTTCAAGGACACAGCGAATTACTGCAACAGGTCATTGAAACACGTCCCGATATTCTTTCACACAACCTGGAAACCGTCCGACGTCTCAGTCCACAGGTCAGAAGTGTAGCAGATTATGATACTAGTCTGAAAGTCATCCACCAAATTGCAGAGAATGGACTAAAAGCTAAATCAGGTATCATGGTCGGACTAGGAGAAACGGCAGAAGAAGTAGAAGAAACGATGGATGACCTTTTACAAAACGGCTGCCAGATACTGACCATCGGACAATACCTGCAACCAACCGCCAAGCACTATCCTGTAGCAGAATATATACATCCAGATCAATTCAAAAAATTTAAAGAAATTGGTGAAACCAAAGGATTTGAAATTGTAGAAAGCGGTCCATTAGTCCGCTCCTCTTATCATGCTGAAAAACATCTACGCAAATGATGAACAATTTACTTTTTTCGATTGTTCAAAATTTATCAACAGATGCTTTTCAACTATGAATCTATTGCTTAAATATAAGGACAAAATTGTATCGTTTGGTTTACTTCCTATCATTATCACACTGATAGGTATTCATTTTTTCCCAACAACAGCAATGCTGGGAATAGGGCTAGCTATCAGCATTGCTGGTTTACTTTATGATGTATTGCGACTAAAAGGACTTAATTTCTTCTTGTTACAGGGGACTATAGGTATTGGTATTTGCTTTTTATTAAGACTGTTCACCGGATATGACTATATTCCGAAGAACAGTCTGACTCCTTCATTAGAATTCATGTTGCTGATATGTGCCTTCATACATGTCACAGCTCCGGAAATTTATCGGAATTTTTTAAGAAAGTTCCACCTGAACTTTACTTCCTCCTATTTATTGGAAGCAAAAATAATCGTGATTTTTTCCAGTGTCCACTTAATTGTTTTGTTCTTCCTCTACAACAAGCTAATACCTTTTTCGCCTGAGAATAACTTTGGAATTATTTATTTGATCCCCACATTAATCTATGTAATCTGTTTGGTTGTCAACATAATAGGAATACAAGTTGCTGCAGCAAACTCACCTCAGGAACAGCATGTTATCCGAATAATTCCAATTTGTAATGGAAAAATCTATCTAGCTCCACATAGCGAAAATAAATCCATTTGGGATGCCCCTATTGCGTCTTTATTTGAAGGACCACTAAGAAAAAGTCAACGCTATGCTAAACATCTGGTCAAAAAACATCAACAAAATCTTCTAAGAAGTTTATATACGAAAAAAAAAGTCTCTCCCCAGACTTATTCTGAGCTACAGAGCGCAAAGTATAGCTCCTGCTTTCACACAGTTATATATACTTCCTGTCAGCCATAAAGATGAATTCAAACTCACAGAAGGATGCTTCTTTACTTGTGAAGAAATCAAGCAAAATCCAGAGAAATTCAGCAATGAACTGAGAATAGAATGCGAACGCCTACAGATGGTTGCCCAGGTATGGAAAGAATTCAAATAAATTTTATTTGTAAATCAAGAAAATACAAGGAATCTTATTCAGTTCCGGCAACTTTCCCTTCCATTCCTTCACTGTTTTCGTCTGAATAAATTCTCCTTCACAAGTAATATTGGCAGCAATGCATAACTTAGTATGGGGACGACAAGTTTTCAAGATATCTTCCAACATCTTGTGATTACGATAAGGAGTTTCAATGAATAGCTGAGTCTGATTTTCAGAATAAACACGTCCCTCTAATTCTTTTAAACGACGCATACGCTCAGCAGGCTCTATTGGCAAATACCCATGAAAGGCAAAACTCTGTCCATTGAATCCAGACCCCATCACAGACAGAATAATCGAGGAAGGACCGACAAGAGGAACCACCTTTAATCCCCGTCGCTGAGCAATAGCCACTACATCCGCTCCCGGATCAGCTACGGCCGGGCAACCCGCCTCAGAGATAACTCCCATAGAATGTCCTTCTGCAAGAGGAGACAGATAACCAGATATAGCCTCTGGAGAAGTATGTTTATTTAAAGGATAGAAAGTAAGCTCATCAATACAGATAGATGCATCTACTTTTTTTTTAGAAAACGGCGGGCTGAACGTACATCCTCTACAATAAAATGTTTTATATTGACAATCACCTCCCGATTATAAGCAGGTAAAACCTTCTCGATAGACGTATCACCTAAAGTGACCGGTAACAAATACAACGCAACTTCCATAAGGAATCCTTTAAGTCAATCAGTTTAATTCTTTTATCATTTCTGCATAATCCGTTCTCTCTAGCAAACGCTTTATAGACAGCTCCGGATGCTTCTTCATATATCGATCTATCACCTTCATACCCAACCATATTCCCAAGAACGGAGGAGTCTTTTCATCATTAAATAAAAGTCGCGTATTAGAAGATATATAAGAACGGATTACCATAGGATCGGTAGTTTCCATATAATGGTTCAGCTTCATTTCTTTCCACAGCTCTTCTTCATGCTGCTCACACCTTTGACTTCCTCTTTGGTGTAACCTAAAGCTGTTTTTCCACTTCTATCTCCTTCAAGCACATTCTCCACTGTCCAGGCTATTTTTCCTCGATACAATAGAATGTCCATTAAAGATCGGTGACCTTCCAGCCACAGAAAGGATATTGTCCCAGCAGATAAAAAGTAAAGCAGTCAGGCACAATATATTCTGGTGACATCGAACGACGCTGGTTGGCGTAATAATATTTTTTATAGAGAGGATTAATCATTCTCCCATAATACTTACTCCAAGCTTATTCCCAAAATACTATCACCTACCACTATAGATTGATTGAGAGCAGAAATCTGTGTATAAATCTTTGGAACAGGTAGTTCACGGATTTCCTTCTTCAAGTTTTTAAATCCATGAGTCAGATTCTCTTCAATGCTACTGACATCCTTGAACTTCTCTCCCACATCTTCCATCAAATGCACCAATATGGAATCTGAGAAATACGTACACAAACGCTCGTTCATGTCTAACATATTTACAGAGCCCAAATCAAGCACATCTTCCACTAACAGACGGGTTTCCTGAGCAAATTCAGTATTCATTCTCTGCAGAGAAAAGAAACTATTTTGCACAGTAGCCTCATACTGCAAACGGTCATATCGGGCTATTTTTATTTCTGAAAACGAAAAATCGTCTTTCTGCTTGTCAGAACGACAAGCAGAAAAGACGATTACACTCAATAATATAAAAATAAACCGATACATTCAATATTATCCGTAAATTATATTGCCATTGGCATCCTTATATTCATCCAGACCTTTTTTCATAAGTTGCCATAGCTCTCAAACTCATACCTACGCTAGAGAAACCTCCATCGTGGAACAAATTCTGCATAGTTACCTTACGAGTCAGGTCAGAGAACATTACGATACAGTAATCAGCACATTCATCAGCCGATGCATTACCCAGAGGAGACATGCGATTAGCAAAGTCGAACAATTTATCCATACCTTTTACTCCCGATCCGGCAGTAGTCATAGTAGGCGACTGAGAAATGGTATTGATACGTACATGGTGTTCACGTCCGTAAATATAGCCAAAACTACGAGCAATTGACTCCAGCAAAGCCTTTGCATCTGCCATGTCATTGTAACCATAGAACGTACGCTGTGCAGCGACATAACTCAAAGCAACAATAGAACCGTATTCATTGATGGCATCCAATTTTTTAGCAGACTGGATCATCTTATGGAATGATACGGCTGAAATATCCAATGTTTTACTCAACATATCATAGTCCAAATCGTCGTAAGTACGCTTTTTACGAACATTTGGAGACATACCGATAGAATGAAGTACAAAGTCAATCTTTCCGCCCAATACTTCCATTGAACGTTTAAAGACATTTTCCAAATCTTCTACAGAGGTTGCGTCAGCCGGAATCACTTCACAGTTTAATTTTTCCGCCAAAGCAGAGACCTCACCCATACGTACTGCTACAGGGGTATTAGAGAGTGTGATAACGGCACCTTCTTCTACAGCCTTTTCTGCCACTTTCCATGCAATAGACTGTTCATTCAGTGCACCAAAAATAATACCTCTTTTTCCTTTCAGCAAATTATAACTCATATTATTTTCAATTATAAATTTGGGGCAAAGATACAAACTTTATTTACACTATTTACATTTATTGAGGCAAAATATTTAATCACGTAAAATTATGCTCAGTTTTTCACTGATAAAATCAAAAATTGCAAGCATATATCAAACAGAAAGCTTATTTTTGCATCCAGAATAAAAAAAGGTTTTTCATAATATTATTTAGGTTAGAATTAGATTTATTATCCTCCTGCATGTCCCCTGTGAAGGCAGCATGTTCAGGAGGATAATAGCTTACAGAAACATACGTGAATCACATTAATCTTAATATATAAACACATTATTACAATGAAAAAATTTTCCATTCTTTGTCTCGCCTTCATCTACAGCGGGAGTATGCTTTTCGCTCAAACAGCAGAAAAAGACCATCAAAGTAATTGTCGAAAACCCTTGGAAGACAGCTAAAACAGACGAACCAGTAGTCATTGATATCCATTCCTTAAATACAGGGTTTACCGTTAAATCAGCCGTTGTGAAAGAAGGGAACAATGAAATACCTTCACAGCTGGACGATTTAAACTTCGATTTAAGAGCTGATGAACTGGCTTTCGTAACTAATTTGCCAGCGCAATCAAAAAAAGTATTCACCCTGACTCTTTCCTCTGCCAAGACAAACAAGACCTATCCAGCCGTGTGTTTGCAGAAATGCTGTTCCGCACAGCCAAATCGAATGAATATGCCCACGGTACAGCTGTATACGCTCCAGGCGACAGCTATACTTATACCATTCTACAGCACCATGGCATTGCTTTTGAAAGTGAACTGGTTGCCTACCGTATCTATTTTAACGAAAAGCAGACAACTGATTTATACGGAAAGTTCAATAAAGGCCTGGAAATAGAAGAAAGCATGTTCTATCCTACAGACGAGCAATTACAAAAAGGATTCGGAGATGATGTAATTTTAGTAAGAGGCAGTTGCGGAGCCGGAACATTAAGAGGGTGGGACGGTTCACAAGCTACCGACATTCAGCCCGTTGCCTTCCGCGGACAACGCCTCATCGCCAGCGGTCCGGTACGTACCATTGCTGATGCAGAAGTAAAAGGTTGGGAATACCAGGGAAAGGAACTGAACATGATTAACCGTTACACACTATATGCCGGACACCGTGACGCACAAGTAGACGTATTGTTTGACCAGCCTTTAGATAAAGAGACATTCTGCACAGGAGTGCAAAACATCGGTTACAGTGCTACCATGTATTCCGATCACGAAGGACTGGTTGCCAGCTGGGGCACCGACTGGCCCGTAGGCGACACCATCAAATACAAAAAAGAAACTGTCGGCCTGGCTACTTACATTCCGAAGAAATACATCAGAAAAGAAGCTAAAGACAAAGAAAACTTCCTTTATACAGTCAGTGCTCCGCAAGAAAAATGTTTCCGCTACTATACCATGTTTACATCACGCAAGGAAACATTCGGATTTCCAGACTCACAGACCTGGTTCTCTTACGCACAAGAATGGAAAAAATCCCTCGAACAGCCCTGCAAGATAACCATTGAAAAGTAATCATAAAAAACAGCCTCGACAAATTGCCGAGGCTGTTTTTTATGATTATCGAAATAAATTAGTTCTCTTTTACTTCCCATCCCAATGCACTAGCACCCAATACGGCTGCATCTGCATCTTTCAACTGAGAAAGCAATAATTTTGTCTTTCCTGCATAAATCTTCAGGATATTCTCATCAATGGCTTTCTGAATCGGTTTCATGATGTAATCGCCAGATTTTGCCAAACCACCGAACAATACAATTGCTTCAGGGCTTGAGAAAGCAATAAAGTCGGCCAAAGCCTGTCCTAAAATACGACCTGTAAATTCAAAGATATCCTGAGCCAGTTTATCTCCCTTCACTGCTGCATCATACACGTCTTTTGACTGAATCTCATCAGCAGGAATATTTCTCAGCAAACTCGGTTCCGTACGCTGTACCAGGAATTCGCGTGCAGTACGAGCCACTCCGGTAGCAGAGCAGTAAGTTTCCAGACATCCCTTACGACCACATCCGCATGCACGACCGTTACGGTCTACAATTACGTGGCCCAATTCACCAGCAAATCCGTCATGACCATAAACCAACTGTCCGTTGATAACGATACCGCTACCAACACCAGTACCCAAAGTAATCATGATAAAATCTTTCATGCCACGTGCTGCACCGTAAGTCATTTCTCCGATAGCAGCCGCATTTGCATCGTTTGTCAAGGCTGTCGGAATTCCCAGACGTTCCTCAAACATTGAAGCCAAAGGAATAATTCCTTTCCATGGCAAGTTAGGTGCAAACTCAATTGTACCGCTATAGTAGTTTCCATTAGGAGCACCCACTCCCATACCTTTTATCTTTTCAGCTCCGCCAAACTGCGACAACAGAGGAAGAAGTTTCTTACATACAGCATCCACATAATCTTCAATATTGTCATATTGCTGTGTCTTGACAGAATCAGAAGCCAACACATTACCACGTGAGTCTACTACACCAAATACGGTGTTTGTTCCGCCAATGTCCATACCTACTACATAAGGTTTTTCCATGTTTATTGTCATGACATTTCTCTATTTAGGGTTAATTATCTACGGACAAAAGTAAATAATCAGTAAAAACAGAGCAAATTTTTAACGCATTATTTTTCGAAGCATTTCACTTTTCTTATTTTTGCGAAACCTGATAAATGAATAAATTCACACAAACCAAATGATACACTTAAAAAACGTTCACAAAACCTATTACAACGGCACTCCCCTTCATGTACTTAAAGGTATTGACCTCCACATAGGAAAAGGGGAATTTGTTTCTATTATGGGAGCTTCCGGCTCCGGAAAATCTACCTTGTTGAATATTCTAGGTATTCTGGACAACTATGATTCAGGAGAATATTATCTGAACAATGTACTGATTCGCGACCTGAGTGAAAGCAAAGCAGCCGAATACCGTAACCGTATGATTGGTTTTATTTTCCAGTCATTCAACCTTATTTCTTTCAAGAATGCGATGGAGAATGTAGCTCTTCCCCTGTTTTATCAAGGTGTAAGCCGGAAAAAACGTAATCTGCTGGCTATGGAATACCTCGATAAGCTGGGATTAAAAGAATGGGCTCACCATCTTCCGAATGAAATGTCGGGCGGACAAAAACAGCGTGTAGCTATTGCACGAGCGTTAATATCAAAACCTGAAATTATTCTGGCAGACGAACCGACCGGAGCGTTGGATAGTAAGACATCGGTGGAAGTCATGCAGATTCTAAAGGAACTGCATGAAAAAGAAGGGCTGACCATCGTAGTAGTAACCCACGAAAGCGGAGTTGCCAACCAGACCGATAAAATCATCCATATCAAAGACGGACTGATAGAGCGCATAGAAGACAACATTGACCACAATGCATCTCCATTTGGCAAAAACGGATTCATGAAATAAAACACTTACCATGACGGAATTAATACAAGAAATCTACGGAACCATCATGCGCAACAAACTGCGCACCTTGCTGACTGGTTTTTCCGTAGCATGGGGCATTTTCATGCTAATTGTATTATTGGGAGCCGGAAACGGTCTCATCCATGCTTTTGAAAACCAGTCGAAGGGCATGATTATGAACTCCATGAAAATCTATCCAGGCACGACCTCACAACCTTACAAAGGTATGAAAGAGGGCCGCAGCATTTACCTGAAAGAAAGTGACCGCGAACTTACTGCTACATCATTTCCAGATCACATCATTCACACCGGTGCGACCGTCAGTAAAGGAGATGTCATTCTTACTTACGGAAAAGAAGCTGTCAGCATCGGAATCAACGGAGTCTTTCCTAATTATCCTTCACTTGAAGCTATCAATATTAAAGAAGGACGTTTCGTTAACGTACGCGACATGGAGGAGCGACGAAAGATCATCGTACTACATGAAAAAACGGTAAAGAACCTTTTTCCTCACACTTCCCCTATCGGAAAGTACCTTAATGCGCAAGGCGTATCTTATCAGGTGGTAGGCATCTATACTGACCAGAATAGTTTTTCTCCTTCTGCTCTCGTTCCGTTCACTACCCTGCAAACCATCTATCAAAAAGGCGACAGCATAGACAACATCACGTTTACGACCAAAGGCCTGACCAATGAAGCGACCAACGAACAATTTGAAGCGGAATACCGGCAGGCTTTAGGACTGAAGAAACAATTCTCGCCTACCGATGAAGGAGCCATCTGGATATGGAACCGGTTTACGCAATATCTTCAACAACAGACGGCTACCCAAATCCTGCATACTGCCATCTGGGTAATCGGAATCTTTACCCTGCTCAGCGGTATCGTAGGAGTGAGCAACATCATGCTGATTACTGTCCGCGAACGCACACACGAGTTTGGCATCCGCAAAGCCTTGGGAGCCAAACCCGCTTCCATCCTCTGGCTGATTATCTCGGAAAGTGTGACCATCACGACTTTCTTCGGCTACATCGGCCATGGTGGCAGGCATTGCCGTGACGGAATACATGAATCAGGTGGCAGGCAAACAGACCATGGACATGGGTGTATTTTCGATGACCTTTTTCGAAAACCCAACAGTAGACTTATCCATCGCCATAGAGCTACCTTGACATTAGTTATCGCCGGTACACTGGCCGGACTCTTCCCGGCAAGAAAAGCAGCCAGAATCCGACCTATTGAAGCACTTAGAGCAGATTAATCATGAGAAGATTTGATTTAGATACATGGGAAGAAATTCTTCTCACTATCACCCGCAACAAAACCAGAAGTTTTCTGACTGCCTTCGGTATTTTCTGGGGAATATTCATGCTGATTTCCCTGATGGGAGGTGCCAAAGGATTACAACAAATGCTTTCCCGACAGTTTGAAGGCTTCGCTACCAATTCCGGCTTTTTAGGTACAAACAAGACAAGCAAGGCCTACAAAGGTTTTCAACAAGGCAGATACTGGGACTTAGAAAACAAGGATGTGGAACGTGTGAGAAAACAGGTCAGTGAACTGGAAACCGTGACCGCCACCCTCGCCAAATGGGGTATTAATGCCATTTATAACGAAAATAAAATCTCAGGTACGCTGAAAGGACTTTATCCGGAATACCAGAAAATAGAAGAACCGAACATCGTGTTCGGACGGTTCATCAACGACGTTGACATACGCGACCAGCGAAAAGTCTGTGTGATTGGAAAGCGTATTTACGAGACCTTGTTCTCGGGAGGAGAAGACCCTTGCGGAAAGTTTATTGAAGTCAATGGCATCTACTACCGAGTAATCGGAGTAAGCATGGCGGTAGGAAATATTTCCATACAAGGCCAGTCCGAAACGTCGGTCATCATCCCGTTTTCTACCATGCAACAGAACTATAACTTCGGACAGAATGTGCAGCTGCTCTGTTATACGGCCCGTAAAGGATACTCCATCGGTGAGGTAGAGAAAAAGGTAGAACAAGTGGTCAAAAAAGCACACCTGATTCATCCGGACGACGGACAGGCCGTTATTCTGGTCAACGCTGAAGCCATGTTCAGCATGGTAGACAACCTGTTTTCCGGCATCCGGATTCTTGGATGGATGGTCGGCCTTGGCACCTTGCTGGCCGGAGCCATCGGTGTGAGTAACATCATGATGGTTACGGTTAAGGAACGGACCACCGAAATCGGCATACGTCGTGCCATCGGAGCGCGTCCGAATGATATCTTGTCGCAGATTCTCTCCGAAAGTATGGTACTGACCATCCTGGCTGGTATGGCGGGAATCTCCTTCGCCGTATTTTTATTAAACGTGACGGAAATGGGAACCTCCACCCCCACTTCTCCCACTGAATTTCAAATCAGTTTCTGGGAAGCTATCGGCGCCTGTCTTCTCCTGCTAGTTTTAGGACTGCTGGCCGGACTGGCTCCTGCCTACCGCGCATGAGTATCAAACCCATTGAAGCCATACGCGACGAATAAATAAAACCACAAAACAAACAAAACCAAAGTTGATATGAAAAAGTACATCAAGATTATCTCGCTGATAGTGATTGCACTCATCTTTATCGGCACATTTGTATTTCTGTACCAAAAGTCACAACCCAAAGATACGGTTTATGACATTCTTCATCCTCAAACCACAGACTTGGCACAAATCACCGTAGCTACTGGAAAAATTGAGCCACGCGATGAGGTGCAAATCAAACCGCAGATTTCCGGTATCATATCCGAAGTCTACAAGGAAGCCGGAGAAACAGTGAAAAAAGGAGAAATCATCGCCAAAGTCAAGGTAATCCCCGAATTAGGTTCGCTCAACTCTGCCGAAAGCCGCGTGCGCCTGGCCGAAATCAACGGCCGTCAGGCAGAAACCGACCTGGAGCGTATGGAAAAGCTTTACCAGAGCAAACTGGTAAGCAGCGAAGAATACGAAAAGACTTTATTAGCAGCTAAACAATCCAGAGAGGAACTCCAGGCTGCCAAAGATAACCTGGAAATCGTGAAGGAAGGTATCACCAAAAGCAGTGCCTCTTTCAGCAGCACACTGATTCGCTCTACAATTGACGGACTGATTCTGGACGTTCCCATCAAGGTCGGCAACTCGGTTATCATGAGCAATACGTTCAACGACGGTACCACCATCGCCACCGTGGCCGATATGAGCGACCTTATCTTTAGAGGAAACGTAGACGAAACAGAAGTGGGGCGTATTCACGAAGGAACTCCTGTCAAAATCACATTGGGAGCCTTGCAGGACATGAAATTCGATGCCGTACTGGAATATATCTCTCCTAAAAGCGTAGAAAATAACGGGGCCAACCAGTTCGAAATCAAGGCTGCCATCACGGTGCCCGACAGCATCACCATCCGCTCCGGCTACAGTGCCAATGCGGAAATCGAACTTCAGCGGGCCAACAATGCCCTGACCGTACCGGAAAGTACCATCGAATTCAGTGGTGACTCTACTTTCGTATATGTGCTGACGGACAGCGTACCGACACAGAAGTTTACACGCCGACAGGTACAGACCGGCATCAGCGACGGAGTAAATATTGAGATTAAAAGCGGACTGAAAGCCAACGAACCGATACGCGGACTTAAAAAAGAAATGTAAGCCATGAAAATCAATACAAAACTACTGACCGTACTGAGCATCAGTATGCTGTTGGCCAATGGCGCACAGGCTCAGGAGGCATGGGACTTGACTCGCTGCATCGACTATGCCATTGCTCATAATCTGACCGTCAAACAACAGGAGGCAGCTCGTGACAAAAGCGAAGTGGAACTGAATACTGCCAAATGGAGCCGTCTGCCCGACCTGAACGGTAGTGCCTCTCACTCTTTCAACTTCGGACGAAGCTTGCAGGCCAACAATACGTACCAGAGTATCAACACACAGAACACCGGCCTCAACCTGAGTACGAGTGTACCCTTGTTTACCGGTATGCAGATACCCAACAACATTGCGCTCTCCAAACTGAACCTGAAAGCGGCCACCGAAGACTTGAACAAGGCCAAAGAAGACATCAGCATTGAGGTAGCCTCTGCTTACTTGCAGGTGTTGTTCAACGAAGAACTAGTCAAGATAGCCCGGCAGCAGGTAGAGTTAAGCCAGGAAATGCTGACACAAAAGGAGGCCTATTTCAAAAATGGAAAGGCGTCTGAAGCCGAATGGTATGAAGCCAAGTCGCGCGTAGCACAAGACCAGTTGTCGCTGGTGCAGACTGAAAACGACTACCGTCTGTCTCTGCTCGACCTAAGTCAGCTGCTGGAACTGCCCTCTCCCGACAATTTCCGAATTGTCTCTCCCGACATCCAGCCGGAGCAACTGTTCGGTACACTGACTCCTCCTGCCGAAATCTACAGTCAGGCTTTACTGACCAAGCCGTCCATCAAAGCCGCACAATACCGTCTGGAAGGAGCTGCACGCAGCATCCGCATTGCACAAAGTGCCTATTATCCGCAACTAAACTTCGGAGCCGGACTTGGAACAAGTTATTATAATGTATCGGGAAGAGAAAATCCAAGCTTCCACTCTCAGCTGAAAGATAATTTCAGCCAGTATGTAGGACTCTCGTTAAGCATTCCCATCTTCAACCGACTGAGTACACGCAACCGCGTACGCACGGCACGCCTTGAACAGACTACCTTAAACTGGCAACTGGAAGAAACCAAGAAGAAACTTACAAAGAAATCCAGCAAGCCTACTACAATGCCGTCAATGCAGAAAGCAAATACCAGAGCAGTCAGGTGGCAGATGAAGCAGCAGAAGCCTCTTTCAAGCTGATGAAAGAAAAATACACGCACGGAAAAGCAAATGCTACGGAATACAACGAAGCCCGAACCAACTGGATGAAAGCTGTATCCGACTGCGTACAAGCTAAATACGACTACTTGTTCCGTACCAAGATACTGGATTTCTACAAAGGAATTCCCTTAACCCTAAAATAGAACAACTTTCTATATTTCAGAAAGTTACAAAAACTTCATCAAAACGCTTTAGCTCTTTCAGAAAAACATCTTTATGTTTGGATGAAAACACCAAAGCGTTTTGATTAAAATGAACTTGCGTTTCAAGTAAAACGTACTTGCGTTTTAGCGTAAACGTAAAGGCGTTTTTTAACCGAATAAATCCGGAATAATTTCCGGCAAATATCCGCTTCGGATTCGCCACTCCTGCGGGTACAGATTATTGGCCCGGTTACCAATATTCTTGGCAAATCCTAACACCTGACCTTGATAAGTAAGCGTCACATATCCTCTCGGCATTTCCGGTGAAAGTACCACTGCTTCTTTCCGTAAATAAGCGATGGCTTGCGAGTAAGTCAGTTCAGCCATCGGAAACGATTCTTTCTCAAAAGCAGTACTCATGGCCAGCGCATGCGAAGGCTGCCAATCCTTTCCTTTCAATTCCCCTAAAGAAATTCCGGCATGAAGTATGCGCAACTGGCTCTTTAGCAGGTCATACGTATCTTTATAGGCAGCGGGAAAAGCCATCGCTTCATTGTCATTTACCTCAAACACATAGTCTCCGGTTTCCTTCACCCATGCTTTCATCTCCTTAGGCACTTGAAGTGCAACAACCTTACCTCCTTTTCCTTTTTTGGAAGCCTTCCCACCGGTCTTTGTCCGCATACTTACCGCGGGTTCATCCGCTGTTTTCCGCAGAACTGCCAGAAACAGGCCCTCGCCCGTAGTTTTATGAGGCAGGAAACGGTAAACCGGAAACTCCGTACCGATCAGATTTCCCGTAATGTGCCAGTCCGGCTGCATTTCCAAAGGAAGTACATCTGCTCCAAGTTCTTGAGCAATCCATGCCACATTGTCCTCATTTTCCTCCCGATTATATGTGCACGTGCTATAAACCAGCAGGCCTCCGGTCTTCAGGCAAGGCCATATATCCCGTAAGATACGGCGCTGACGCTGCCAGCAGGTGTCCACATTCTCTATGCTCCACTCCTGCACGGCCACTTCATCCTTGCGGAACATTCCTTCACCCGAACAGCACATCTGTCAGAATCACATCGAACAGCGGTCCCAATTCTGTAAAATCAGCCGGATCATTATTGGTTACAATCACCCCCGGATTTCCCCACTTTATCAGATTCTCGGCCAGCACCTGCGAACGGTTGCGCATCACTTCATTGGCAACCAGCAAGCTGCCTTCCGGAAGCACGCTACGGGCCAAGGTAGATTTCCCTCCCGGAGCCGCACACAAATCGAGCATCGTGACCGGCTCTTGCACATACTGCCGCAGCGCCTGTTCCAGAAACATAGACGAAGCTTCCTGCACATAATAGCAGCCCGCATGAAACAAAGGGTCGAACGTAAACGACGGACGACCGGACAGGTAATATCCCTCACGGCACCAGGGCACAGCAGTGCTTTCCTGCGGAACAAGGTCACTTTTATCCGTATTCATCCGAATACTGACAGGCGTATCTTTTCCCAATGCTTCAGCCAAAGCAGCAAACTCCGCATCTCCCAGCAACTGACGTGTACGGAGGATAAAATCAGAAGGTAAATTCATGTTTCCAGCA
>ENA-OQBJ01000538-OQBJ01000538.1-human-gut-metagenome-genome-assembly--contig:-NODE-538-length-19673-cov-5.238258_pt1 | contig 19673 bp, 22 predicted proteins | sample MGYA00242743_ERZ504545 | MGnify/ENA primary metagenome ERZ504545 (study PRJEB26092, sample SAMD00036252) | human gut metagenome | host: Homo sapiens | study: EMG produced TPA metagenomics assembly of...
CGTTTGGCTGAGGTTTCCGACCACAAGGTGCCTGCGAAGGCGATCGTCGCTTCGGGTTGCATGATTCTGTCTCCCCGCTGATCAACGCGATTCCGGGCGTTTCCGGCGCGTTCGTGCTGTTCGCTTCGGCCGCCAGCGCTGTGGTGATTTTCATTTACGTGCTGACGATGCTCGCCCACCGCAGGTATCGTCAGAGCAGCGATTTTCTGCCGGACGGTTTCGTCATGCCCGCTTGGCAGGTGTTTGATTGGATTGCGATCACGTTCTTTGTGCTCGTGTATGTCACGTTGTTCCTGTCGACGGACACGATTGGTTCTGCGATTGCCGGTCTGATTTGGCTGGTTGCGTTCGGCGGATATTGCCTGCTACACGAACGATTCCAGAATCGCGATCTTAAGGAAGCCTTGCAGCAGTAGCGTTTGCAGGTAACGCAGGATACAAGTAAGGGGCGTTTGCCGAACGTGAGTGCATCACGTACGTTCGGCAAACGCCCCTTTCAGCATGGTCTTTTGCGCGAATCCCCATTACGGGATCCAGTGCAAATCAGCCGATGTAGTCGGCCTCGTTCGTCGGGCTGGACGGCACGGCATGATCTTCCGTAACCTTGCCCAAGCCAGACAAATACGCTTCACGACCCGCTTCGATCGCCTTCTTGAACGCGCGTGCCATCAGCGGAATATTGCCGGCGGAAGCGATGGCCGTGTATGCCATCACCGCGTCCGCGCCCATTTCCATGGCTTCCGCAGCCTGGCTCGGACGGCCAATACCAGCGTCGATGATCACCGGAACATTGGAGTTCTTGATGATCACTTCAATGAAATCGCGTGCACGCAGACCCTTATTCGAGCCGATCATCGCGCCCAGCGGCATTACGCAAGCCGCACCCGCGTCTTCAAGACGCTTCGCCGCAATCGGATCGGGGAACATGTACGGCATGACCACGAAGCCTTCTTTTGCCAGCTGTTTCGTGGCTTTGATGGTTTCCTCATTGTCGGGCAGCAGATACTTCGCCTCATGTTCGATCTCCACCTTCACGAAGTCCGTCTGGCAGACTTCGCGCGCGAGACGGGCAATGCGCACCGCTTCCTCGGCATTGCGTGCGCCGGACGTGTTCGGCAGCATGGTAATGCCCTTCGGAATGTAGTCGAGCAGATTGTTTTCGGTGGTACGGCAGCGACGCAACGCCATGGTGACGATCTGCGTGCCCGCGTTCTCAATGGTCGCCTTGATGAGGTTCAGATCGTAGCGGCCGGAACCGAGAATGAAGCGGCTCGTGAACTTGTGTCCGCCGAGGATCAATGGATCGGCGTCGCCGGTGGCGATTTCGTCATACGCGTGCGCATCCGGTTCCGGCAGCAGTGCGGTGTTCGTGGTGGTGCCGACCAGCTCGTCGAGCGTGGCGTTCGGTGCCCGCCGCGAAGTCTTTTTCCGCGGTGGTGATCGTGTTTTCGGTGCTCATGGTTAATCCTTACTATGCGATTAGTGTTGTGTCATTCGTTGCGATTTGCGATTGCAATTGCAATTGCGTTTGTGTTTGCGTTTCGCTGTCAGGCGTCTTCTTCGCCGAGAATCAAGCGAGTGATCATATTGGCTTCATGGCAGGCGACCACACCCACGCGCGGTGCCATCAGACCAGCGCCCGGCACCGGAGCGGTTTCGCCGTCGCCGCAGAAGTAGAAATTCTTCGAAACGCGACGAGTATTCACCAAATTGGAACTGCGGAATCCCGCCATTCCAGAAGCGCTCACCAGCTTCTTGTCCGGCAGATTCTCAAGCACGGCATTCACCAGCATCGTCTTGTTTTCCGGCACGTCGAACGCTTCGCAAATAATATCCTCATTGTCGAACAGCGTCGGCACGTTCTCGTCGGTCACTTTCACGGTATCAATGGTGATATCGATAAAAGGATTGATCTGACGCAAGTTACTGCGCAATGCTTCCGTCTTGTACTGCCCAAGATCCTTCAAAAAATACTGCTGACGATTCAGATTCGTCATATCCACGCGATCAAAATCAATCAGATGCAGGTGACCGACGCCAATGCGGGTCAACGCCACCGCAATGGTCGATCCGAGGCCGCCGCAGCCGCAAATGGCCACGTGCGCCGCGTCGAGCTTGTCCTGCGTGGCGGCTGTGTGACGGTCGAGCAGGGCCGCGCGGATCTCCTCGCGGCTGACCAGGGTGGCCGGGTCGGGCTGGTTGTCGAAAGCGTGCTGGCGGGCGTCGATCTGCGCCTGCGATGCGGATGGTTCAAAAGTCATGGTTGTTCTCGTATTCTCGTTTCCGCTCGTATGGTTTGTTTCGCTGCTGTGCTCAGCCGCCCTGCACGAACGTGACGATTTCCAACGTGTCGGTGCCCTTGAGCTGCGTCTGCGCACGCTGGCGCGCGACACGATCTCGCCGTTGAGCTCCACGGCCACGCGGTCGGCGCGCAGACCGCGCTGCTCCACTAGTTCGGCCACGGTGATCGGCGTGGCGACGTCCTCTTCCTTGCCGTTGATGATCATTTCGGTTCCCTTCTGTATGTGTCAGGCCCCACGAGTGCCGTTCCCGCCGAAACGGACGTTCAGAACTGCTTTGTGGGCTTCCGAGCGTCTGCTTCCGGTGAATCGGACATTCACGGTTGGTACGAAAAAAGGGTCGCCGAAGGAACCGTACCCTATGAGGTGGTGCGCCCCTCCGTGACCCTAATCACGCGATATTCGGTTATCGCGAACGGAAATGAGATGCGCCTCGCGGCGCGAACAACCCGTCTCCTTACGGCGGCATTACCCGCATCAAGTCCTCGGTCGAAGCTCGTCGAGCTCCCTCTCAGCCTTTCGGCTCCCGTTCGGTTGTGCCTTTATCTTCGCGCAGGCGCCCGACAAGCTTGCGCCGGTCCACGTTGAGTTAGTCTTGATGTGAACATGCGCGAATCGGCTGCGTGCTTGCAAGGAAGGGGAAGATGATGATGAACGGTGAGTTGGCAGGATTTACGATTCCTCGGCTCGGCATGGGAACGATGGCTTTGGCGATTGAGGGGCGTCCGGATCGCGATACTGCGATTCGGACGATTCACGCCGGTTTGGACGCGGGTGTTCGCTATTTGGACACAGCTTGGTCGTATTATCTGCCGAGCGAGCCTGGTACCGGCACTGCGAAAGATTTGGGGTACGGCGAAAAGTTGGTGCGTGATGCGCTCGCCAGCTGGGACGGCCCTCGCGATGAAGTGCTGGTCGCCACGAAAACCGGCTATCGACGCACCATGGAGGTTCCCGCTTTTGTTGCTCCTGTGTCCGATTCGCCAGAATCGGACACTCAGGGGCGGGATTCCGAGGGCTGCAGTCGTCGGTCTGGCGGGGAACGCCGGCATTTGCAGGCGGCGGGCAGTCAATACGGGTGGATGGCGGATTCGCGCCCCGAAACCATGATTCGTGACGCCAAGGAATCCGCGCTGCACTTGGGCGTCGATACGCTCGACCTGTTGTATTCGCACGGACCGGACCCGGAAGTGGCTTATGAGGACCAGGTCGGCGCGCTGAAGCAGCTGCTTAACGAGGGCGTGATCCGGTACGCGGGCATTTCCCGCGTGGACAACGCGCAGATCGACATCGCCCGCGAGATTCTCGGCGACAAGCTGATCGCCGTGCAGAACCAGTTCTCGCCCTCGCACCCCGACCCTGAGCATACGATGGAGCACTGCGCGGAACTTGGACTCGCGTTCGTGTGCTGGAGCCCCCTCGGCGGCTTCCTCGACGCGTTCGACCAGCGCGCGTACGACCCGTTCCGCACGGTCGCCGGCAACCACGGCTGCTCCTACCAGCGCGTGGCGCTCGCCTGGGAACTGAGCCGCTACGAGCGGTTGTTCACCATCCCCAGCGCCCGCAATCCGCAGGAAATCAACGATTCCTTCGCCGCCACCGAACTGACGCTCACGCAGGATGAGCTGGCGATGCTGAACGCCTCCGTCGACGCCCGTCGCGGCTGAATTCCGCGCAATACGTACGATTGGCCGCGCCCGATTCCGCACAATAATCGCGATTCGGGCCGCGGCCTTTTTCGTGCCTTCTGTAGCTTGCTCGCTGCAAAATCGCCCTGGGAATAACTTACACTGTAAAATGTTTACACTGTAAGATATTATGACGGCGATTGCGACGGAAGGAGGTGCCGCGTGGGCTTTGAAGAGGAACTGTTCCACGAATTGGCGACCAACACATGGGACAAACGCTCGCGCATGCAGCAGGAGATGGTGAAAGGCGCGAAGGGCGAACCCTTCGCCGTGCAGGAACTCTATAGGAAAGGCCCGCTGACGCCATCGCAGCTCGCCTCTTCAATGAAAACCACCACCGGACGCGTGTCCACACTGCTGTCCGCGTTGGAGAAAAAAGGCCAGATCACACGCGAATCCGACCCTGACGATCGCCGTGTGGTGCACGTGAACCTCACCGAAGCGGGCAGGGAACGCGCCGAACGGCAGCGCGAAAGCATGCGCGAGGCGATCTGCTGGATCTTCTCGCAGATGGGGGAGCGCCGCGCGCGCGAATTCGTTGAGCTCACCGAGGAATTCACCACGTACATGTCGCTGTGCATGCCCGGCAAACCGCGCCCCACGGCGGACGAGGTCAAAGCCGCGTTCTCAGGAAACGCACAGGAAGACGCGTAGTATCTTACGCTGTAAATAATTCACAGTGTAAGTAATCGCAATCCAGTAATCGCAAAAACCGCGAAAAATCGCAAAAACTAATCGTAAGAAAACAAGCAAAACACAAAACAAGAGAAGGAACCAAGCATGCTTCGCATCGTACGATACCTCTCCAAAGCGGAGATCGGTCAGATGCTCGTCGCGCTGGTCAGCATCGTCGGTCAGATCTGGCTTGACCTGACCCTGCCGGATTATATGGCCGACATCACGCAGCTCGTCGAAACCCCCGGCAGCGAAATGCACGACATCTGGGTGGCCGGCGGCAAAATGCTGCTCGTCTCGCTCGGCTCGGCGGCCTGCGCCGTCGTCACCGGCTTCATCGCCGCGCGCGTGGGCGCCTCGTTCAGCCAGCGCCTGCGTTCGCTCGAATTCAACAAGGTGGAAAGCTTCGGACCGGCGGAAATGAACCGTTTCTCCACCGCGTCGCTCATCACCCGCTCCACGAACGACATCACGCAGATCCAGATGTTCATCACCATGGGCCTCATGATGATCGTCAAAGCGCCGATCATGGCCGTGTGGGCCGTGTGCAAGATCGCAGGAAAGGGCTTCGATTGGACGCTCGCAACCGGCATCGCCGTGGCCATCCTGCTGGTGGTCATCGCCGTGCTCATGCACTTCGTCATGCCGAAGTTCAAGGCCATGCAGCGCCTGACCGACAACATCAACCTCGTGGCGCGCGAGAACCTCACCGGCCTGCGCGTGGTGCGCGCGTACAACGCCGAGGACTATCAGGAAGCCAAGTTCACCGAAGCCAACAAGGAACTCACCGAAACCCAGCTGTTCACCAACCGCGCCATGGCCATCATGATGCCGTTGATGAACACCATCATGAACGGCCTGATGCTCGCCGTCTACTGGATCGGCGCGTACCTCATCGACGCTGCCGACGCCGTCGACAAGCTCACCACCTTCTCCAACATGGTGGTGTTCTCCAGCTACTCCATCCAGGTCATCATGAGCTTCCTGCTGCTGAGCATGGTGTTCGTGCTCTGGCCGCGAGCCGACGTGTCCGCGCAGCGCGTGCTCGAAGTCATCGACACCGAGCCGATGGTCACCGACGGCACGCAGGACGCGGGCAAGCCGGGCGAGGAAGGCGAAATCGAATTCCGCAATGTGAGCTTCGCCTACCCCGACTCGCGTCACGCCATGCTCGAAGGCGTCAATTTCAAGGCGAAGAAGGGTCAGACGGTGGCGTTCATCGGCTCGACCGGCTCCGGCAAATCGTCCCTCATCAACCTCGTGCCGCGTTTCTACGACGCCACGCAAGGCGAGGTGCTCGTCGACGGCGTCAACGTGCGCGACTACAAGCTGAAGGCGTTGCGCGACAAGATCGGCTACGTGCCGCAGCAGTCGTTCCTGTTCAAGGGAACGATCGCCAGCAACGTCGCGTACGGAGATACGGACCGCGACGACGACACCGTGCGCCGCGCATGCGACGTCGCGCAGGCGACGGAATTCATCGACAAAAAGCAGAAGAAGTACGATTCCGGCATTTCGCAGGGCGGTTCCAACGTGTCGGGCGGCAGAAACAGCGCCTGTCGATCGCGCGCGCAGTCTACCGCCATCCGGAAATCCTGATCTTCGACGATTCCTTCTCCGCGCTCGACTTCAAAACCGACCGTGCCGTACGTGACGCGCTCGAAAAGGAAGCGAAGGATTCCACGAAACTCATCGTCGCGCAGCGCATCGGCACCATCATGAATGCCGACCGCATCATCGTGCTCGACGACGGCAAAGTGGTCGGCCAGGGCACGCACGAGGAACTGCTCGACACGTGCGAAGTGTATCGGCAGATCGCCGAATCGCAGTTGAGCGAAGACGAACTGAAGCGCTGAAAGGGGGAGACATGCCAAGAGGAATGGGACGCGGCCGTGGGGCCGTGGAAAAGCCGAAGGACTTCGGCGGAGTGATGAAGAAGCTCGTGAAATTCTGCAGCCGGTACATTCCGGTGATGATTTTCGCGCTGGTTCTGGCGCTGCCGGCACGGTGTGCCAGATCATCGGCCCGGACAAGCTCAAGGACATGACCAACGAGATCACGAAGGGTCTGCCGGCCATGGTGCACGGCAAGCCCGTCATGAATTCGATCGATATGGACGCGGTGTCGCGCATCGCATGGCTGCTCGTCGCGCTGTACGTCGGGTACGCGCTGCTGAGCTACCTGCAAAGCTGGCTGATGGCCAACGTCACGCAACGCACCGCACAGCAGCTGCGTGAGGCGATCAGCCAGAAAATCAATCGCCTGCCGCTGAAATATTTCGACAAAGTCAGCTACGGCGACGTGCTGAGCCGTATCACCAACGATGTCGACGCGATCGGCCAGACGCTCGGCCAGTCGCTCGGCTCGCTGATCACGTCCGTCACGCTGTTCTTCGGCGCACTGATCATGATGTTCTACAACAACGTGATCATGACGCTGTGCGCCATCGGTTCCGCACTGCTCGGCCTGATCGTGATGGGCCTGATCATGAAGGTCTCGCAGAAATACTTCGCCCAGCAGCAGATCGCGCTCGGCGACGTGAACGGGCACGTGGAGGAGATGTACTCCGGCCACACCGTGGTCAAGGCATATTGCGGCGAAGAGGACTCCATCAAGCGCTTCGAAAAGTACAACAACGACCTGTACGTTTCCGGCTGGAAGAGCCAGTTCCTGTCCGGCCTGATGATGCCGCTGATGAACTTCATCGGCAATTTCGGCTACGTGGTCGTGTGCGTGGTGGGCGCGGCGCTCGCCATGGACGGCAAGATCGAATTCGGCGTGATCGTGGCGTTCATGATGTACATCCGCCTGTTCACGCAGCCGCTGTCCCAGTTCGCGCAGGCCTTCCAGAACCTGCAGCGCTGCGCAGCCGCATCCGAACGCGTCTTCGGCTTCCTTGACGAACCGGAACTGGCCGACGAAACCGGCAAGCAGGCGCTGCTGGGCGTCGGCGCGGACGGCAAGCCGCAGCCGGTGCGCGGCGACGTGGAATTCAGCCACGTGCGCTTCGGCTACGACGCGGACAAGACCATCATCAACGACTTCTCCGCGTCCGTGAAGGCCGGCCAGAAGGTGGCTATCGTCGGCCCGACCGGCGCCGGCAAGACCACCATGGTCAACCTGCTGATGCGCTTCTACGAGATTTCCGGTGGCACGATTTCGATCGACGGCATCGGCACCAAGTCCGTACCGCGTTGGAACGTGCACGACCAGTTCTCCATGGTGCTGCAGGACACGTGGGTATTCCGTGGAACAGTGCGTGAAAACATCGCGTATTCGAAGAAGGACGTCACCGACGAGCAGATCGTGGCCGCATGCAAGGCCGTCGGCCTGCACCACTACATCATGTCGTTGCCGAACGGCTACGACACCGTGCTCGACGACAAGGCGTCGCTTTCCCAGGGCCAGCGCCAGCTGCTGACGATCGCCCGCGCGATGGTGGAGGACGCGCCGATCCTGATCCTCGACGAGGCCACCTCCTCGGTCGATACACGCACCGAGGAGCTGATCCAGAAGGCGATGGACGCGCTGACCGTGGGCCGCACGAGCTTCGTGATCGCGCACCGCCTGTCCACCATCCGCGACGCCGACATGATCCTGGTGATGAACGGCGGCGACATCGTGGAACGCGGCACGCACGAGGAACTGCTCGCCAAGGGCGGCTTCTACGCCGACATCTACAACAGCCAGTTCACGCTGGCCGAGTGAGGTTGGTGTGCTGACTCGCTAAAAAATCCGGAGGGACCACCCCTCCGGATTTTTGCGTTTTGGCTTCGGCATTTTTATTGTGTTGCGCTGACGGGACGGCGGATTTACCATTGAGGTGACTGACTCAATCGATTGACGTATTTGAAAATCACAAAGAAAGTGGGCAGTCATGAAAAGCATCGAAATCGGCAAATCGGCAGTGGTCGCATCGCAGGCGGCGCTCGGCGTGATGCGCATGGACGCGCTGGATGCGGACGCTGCGGCAGAAGTCGTGCGTACGGCCGCCGAGCATGGAGTCAACTTCTTCGACACGGCGGACATCTACGGATTCAACGTCAACCACGACCATGCCAGCTCGCGTGTGCTCGGCCGCGCGTGGAAGGACGCCGGGCTCAAGCGCGAGGACATCTTCCTGCAGACGAAGTTCGGTATCAACATCGACTTCAGCGACCCGAACAACGTGCACGCCACCCGCTACGACTTCTCCGCGAAGCACCTCATCACGCGACTCGACGAGGAACTGGAAGCGCTCGGCACTGACTACGTGGACTTCGCGCTCCTGCACAGGCCCGACACCCTGATGGAGGCCGAGGAAATCGTCGAAGCGTTCACCACCCTGCACAAGGCGGGCAAAGTGCGCCACTTCGGCGTGAGCAACGTGAACCCGTGGCAGGCGGAACTGCTGCAGTCCTGGCTCGGCGACGACCCGGCCATGAGGCTCGAGGCGAACCAGCTGCAGTTCGGCCTGATGCACGCGCAGATGGTCAGCGACGAGCTGATGACCAACTCCGGCGCCGAAGGCATGGTCGTGGCCAACCATTCGGACGGCCTGCTGTCCTACTCGCGACTGCGCCACATGACCATCCAGGCGTGGAGCCCGTTCCAGTCCGGCACGGAATACGGCCCGTTCGTAGGCAACGAGCACTTCCCGGAGCTGAACAAGGCACTGGACGAAAAGGGCGCCAAGTACGGCGTGAGCGCCAACGCCATCGCCACCGCATGGGTGCTCAGGCATCCGGCGAAGATCCAGATCGTGCTCGGCTCGATGAACCCCACCCGGCTGGGCGAAATGCTCGACGGCGCGGACATCGACCTCGACAAGCAGGATTGGTGGGACCTGTACGTGGCCGCCGGCAACCTCATTCCGTGAGTTTTGTTGGAAATCAGAAGAAGCGGCCGGGGAAACCGGCACTGATGGTGGCGTGACGGTCGACGTCCAACGTGGCGCAATCGAAAGCGAAAGTGCTGCTCAGCTCGTTCGGATCCGCAACGAACAGCGCCGTAGCCAACCCGTCCGCCACCGCAGTCGGATAGTCGCCAAATGACGCGGATCGCACCGCAACCCAGGCGGCTTCCGTTTGTTGCACGGGCAGGCCGTCGATGGCGTTGAGCAGGTGGTGAATCGCCAGATGCGTCTGTTCGTTCACCGCCACCTCCCAATGGCGACGGCTGGGCGCGCTCGCACAGAACGCGCCATCGCCGATCAGTGCGACGCGACCGCGCAGGACGGATCATCCGGATCCTCAAGCGCCACACGGATCGGCTTGTTCGTGCGCGCCAGCAGATCGCCGCCCGCATCAATCACAAATTCCGGGGCAGCGCTTTCGCGTTTGCTGTCTGAGGTGGAAGATTGGCATGTCGGGTTGGTCGTTTCGGCTGACTTGACATGCGATGTGCGCGAAAGTTCTGAATCGGTGAGCAATCCGCCCAGCGAATCCACCAGATAACCCTTGCCGCACGCGCCGAAATCCACATGAACCGGACTGCGTGTAACCAATGTCGTGCCACTCGAACGAACCACATCACGACCCCATACGGCCCGTCCGTGCAGCGCGCCCAGGCGCTCGCCGGCGTCGGCTTCAACGGTGAAACTCAGCGCGGGATCGTAACCGAGACGAATCAGGTCCTCGCCCACGCACGGGTCGATCGCACCGCGCGTGGCGGCGTGCAGCGCGTCGTACAAATCGAATAGCGGGCCGGCCCAATCGGGAAAATCGAAATGCCCGCCATGCTCCGCATTGCCGATGTGCGCAACCAGCGAATCAGCGCGGAATCGCGAAAGCGCATGCTCGTATTCATCGATGAACCGTTCCATCTCGCCGCGCAATTCCGCAGTGATCGGGTGAGGCGTCGAAATCAACAACCCCGTGCCGAGCGCCTTGGGGAACGCGGTGGTATACGGCATGCGCTGTGCGAGCGGTGCAATGGAGTCCATACCACGATGCTAGCGCGTGCCCGGCTTGGCGTAGTTCGTGCCTGGGGCTGGCGGGCGCGCGGGATTTTGCGTGCGGTCGAGGCGCGGGCGTCACCGAGGATGGTATACGCATTGTCAACGCCATTGATTGGCTGTTGGGTGATTGAGCCAATTGAGACGCGTATCTCGCTTATAGATGGCGGATTCCGGGGTTCGCCCGGTGCTATCTCGCTTATAGATGGCGGGTCTCGGCGGAGAAACGAACCTAGGGGGCATCTTTTCGTCCCTCTAACCCTTGTATTTTGCAAAGGGGCCGCCATCTATAAGCGAGATACCAACTGTCACCCCGCCAAATCCGCCACTCATAAGCGAGATGTTTTTTCGTGGGTGTGGCATGAGGCATCGCCTTATTTTGATACCCCCGTAGCTTTGTATGGTTACGATTATGCTAATCGTGATTATGCAAGTCGCGATTATACAAACTGACGCTTTGGCATGGAGTTCACTTCACGTTTTCGGGCGGACGGGGGTGTTGCGGAACGGCGGTGAGCGTCACAATGTGAGACGACACGCGGAAAACGGGAAAAATAAAAACGGCGGAATTCCAACGTTTTTTCATGCGCGATACAACAAGACCAATTAAAAATCAAGACTGTTATTCAAAAAACTTTCGTTCTATCTTGGCTTCCGATGCGCGCTTCGTACGTCGGGTACGTCGGGGAAATCGCGCCGAAAAGATTTGCGGAAGGAAGGTTCGACCCATGTCATCTCGCGTCGCGCAGCGCCACGCAGCCGGTTCCTACGATTCGTGCGATTCGCGCGTCTCGGCTTCCGGCCGTCTCATCACGCTCGTCGCCGCGCTGATGATCGCGCTCGCCACGCTGTTTGTCGGCATCGCGATGCCGCGGCAGGCGTCCGCCGCTGACGGCAACCAGACGAATTTCGATTCCTGGACTGCCGTCGCGCAGAATATCGCCAAGCAGCTCGCCACCGCCGAAAAAGACTACAATGACGGCGATTACGGCCAGGCCGGCACCGGCTTCCAGACCGCGCATTGGATCGGCTATGATGCGTCCAACTTCTCGAAAGTCGTCAACGACACCATTTCCGCCGAATGCCAGCAGACACTGCTCAGGCAGTTCACCGATTTGGAAGGACTCGCGTACCAGCAGGGCCAGGGGAGCGCGATCGCAAACGGAATCAACGCGCTGAACGCGGACCTTGACACGGCCGCGCAGACGCTTGACGCAACGCGAACCTCGCCGACCCCAAAACCTACGCGAAGCAGCGCGCCGAACAGACCGCCGCGGAACGTAAGAAGCTCGACGCGGCCAAAAAGAATTCCTCCAAAGGCAAAGGCGACCGCACGTGGAGCGAAGTCGCCAGCGAAATGAACGTCATCCTCGACAAGGCATACAAGGCCGCCATCTCCGGTAAGGGCGCGGAAGGCTCCAGCCTCGTCAACAACGCGTACTACCAGTACTACGAAAAGCTCGGCTTCGAAAAGAACGTCATGAACGCCATCTCCGGCGACCGCGTCTCGCAGGTGGAATACCAGTTCAAGATGACCCGCAAAACCATGCGCGACGGCGGTTCCGACAAGGAAATCAAGAAGCTCGTCGACGACCTGAAAAGCTGGCTCGTCGAAGACGCGGCCACCCTCGACGGTGGCGCGGCCGGCAACGTCAACGCCTTCACCAAAGCCATCACCAGCTCCGCCGGACAGGCGTTCCTCATCCTGATCCGCGAGGGCCTCGAAGCGCTGCTGGTGGTGGCCGCCGTGGTGGCCTACCTCGTCAAATCCGGCAACCGGCGCTTCACCAAGTGGATTTACCTCGGCGTGCTCGCGGGCCTTGCCGGCTCCGGCTGATCGCCGTGCTCTTCACGTTCCTGTTCGGAGGCTCCGGTCCGGTTCAGGAAATCAGCGAAGGCGTGTGCGCGCTGATCGCCATGCTCATGCTGCTGTGGACCAGCAATTGGATGCTCAACAAAAGTTCCGTGGAAGCGTGGAACCGTTACATCCGCACCAAAACCGAGTCCGCCGTGGCCGACGCGCAAAACAAAGTCGCCGCCGGCGAAGGCGTGGGCCTGGGTATGGTCGTTTCGCTCGCCATGCTGAGCTTCCTAGCCGTGTTCCGTGAAGGCGCCGAAACCGTCATCTTCTACGAATCGATCTACTCGATGAGTCGCGACGCGCAAGGCATGTGGATCGGCGGCATCGCCGCGGGCGTGGTGCTGCTCGTCATCTTCCTCGTGCTGCGCTTCACCTCCGTAAAGATTCCGATTGGCCCGTTCTTCCTCGTTACGTCGATCCTGATGGCCGTGCTGGTCGTCATCTTCGCCGGCGGTGGCATCCACGCGCTCATCGAAGGTGACCTGATCGACGGCCACTACCTGTCCAGCGTGCCCACAAACGACTGGATCGGCCTGTATCCGTACGTCGAATGCCTTGCGGCACAAGCGATCGCGGCGATTGCCGTACTCGCGCTGTTCGCCGTCGGCTTCGCACGCAAACGCAAGTTGCGCACGCCTGACAATCGCAAGTAATACGCAAATTTTCCGAGATTTACCGATATTTTTTCCACATCCAACAACAAAGGAAAGAGAAATGAAGAACAAGAAGATCGCCGCTCTGCTCGGCATCCTGCTGGCCGGCTCCATGGCCTTCTCCCTGTCCGCATGCGGCAATTCCAACGATTCCGCCGCTTCGGACAAGTCCAGCGCCTCCGCGTCGGCTTCGAAGGCCGACGACTCCAGCAAGGACGATTCCAGCGATTCCGCCGGTTTCGAAGAGATCCAGGTCGATGAGAAGCACTCCGACCAGGAATGCGGCCCGCTGACCGTCAACGCCGTCTACTTCCAGCCGATCGACATGGAACCGTCCGGCATGGGCCTCAAGGCCGCCGATGCGAGCTTCCACCTCGAAGCCGACATCCATGCCAACCAGAAGGGCACCGAACTCGGCTACGGCAAGGGCGATTTCGTGTCGGACCTGACCGTCAACTACGACATCATCGACAAGACCTCCAACGCGTCCGTCGCCTCCGGAACCTTCATGCAGATGACGCCTCCGACGGCCCGCACTACGGCGCCAACGTCAAGCTCGACAAGGCCGGCGCGTACAAGCTCGTGCTGAAGATCGAATCCCCGGAGAAGAAGGCTGGATGCTGCACGTCGATCCGGAGACGGGTGTGAAGGGACGCTTCTGGACGGAACCGATCGAGGTCACCTTCCCGGACTGGAACTATACGCCGCAGGAGTGGTGATCTCCTAGCGTAGCCCGTTCGCGGTTTCGGTATGCATTACCCGACACACTCAAGGCCGTTCGGCCAAGCTTACGGTCGGGCAATGCATACCGAAACCGCTCTCTCGCGTTTAGGGGGATGGATTCACCTCTGCGATTGTGGAGGGGGTCCGGGAAATCCTCGCATTTTAGGGGAGGGATGAGAGGGGTGGGACTCTTTGGGATGGGGCGGAATGGGAATCGTTGGGCTCTTTGAGTTGGGTTTTTGGATGAAAGGATTTTGGGATGCTGCTGCAGTTTGTGACGGTGTTGCAGGGGGTGTTGGCGCCGGCGCTGCTCGTCATGGCGTTGAGCGTCATGCTCACCGTCGGTGAGGGGCGTGACAAGCCTCTGAGCGCGTACTGGCGGCTGGCCGGTTTCGTTGTTGGATTCGCCGGCGCAGTCGTATTCGCCGCGCTGCGCGCCACCGCCGTCATCACGCAACGCACGTTCGTCAACTATCCGACCCTGTGGTGCTGCGTGATCCTCGACGTGGCCGTGTTCGTCATCGTCCTGTTCGCCCGCCGCATCACCGCCGACTGGCACAACCACCGCGCGCTGCTCGACATCGCGAATCTCGTTGCGGCGCTTGCGATCGCGGCCACCACCTTTCGTGCGCTGCCCGACGTGATTCTGCGACTGACGATCTTCGTCGAGCCGGGCGATCCCATCTTCACTTCCGACATGCTGTTGCGCGCGCTCGGCTTCGCTTTGGGCGCGGCCGTCGCAATCATCGCCGCGCTTATCTTCCGCACGATGCGTTCCACCGCCGTCCGCTGGTCGTTCACGACGGCGGTGCTGCTGTTGGTCGCGCTGTTGTTCGCACAGCATTTCACCGACCTTGCGCAGATCCTCCAATCCAAACGCATCGTCAGCTTCCCGACCGCCGCCTTCCTCGCGCTCGTGTGGGGCATCAACCATCAGCGCAGCCTGATCATCGCAATGGCGCTCGTCTTCGCCATTCCGGCAATCGCCAGCATCGTCATGGGCTTCAAAGTCAAGCCGACCGGCGCCAACGAGGCGATCGCACGCACGCATATCGCGTTCCGCCGCCGCGCGAAAGCGGCCGGCGCGTTCAGCCTGGTCGCCATGATCTGCGTCACCGTGGCCCTGACGTACGGCGTCGCGCAAACGCAGAAAGTCGTCACGCTGTCGCCGCCGGAAGACTACTCGCTCGCCGACGGCGTGGTCACCATCAAATTCAGCCAGATTTCCGACGGCCACCTGCACCGCTTCGAATACCGCGCGAAGGACGGCACCTCCATGCGATTCATCATCATCAAGAAGAACGGCGGCGCGTACGGCGTCGGCCTCGACGCGTGCGACAACTGCGGCGACGCCGGCTACTACGAGAAGGACGGCAAAATCATCTGCAAGAAGTGCGATGTGGCCATCAACCTCGCCACCATCGGCTTCAAAGGCGGCTGCAACCCGATACCGTTCGACTACCAGGTCAAGCCGGGCAAAATCGTCATCCAAACGTCCACGCTCGACGCGCTGTCGAGCCATTTCCAGTGAGCGCCGAGAAAGGTAAGGGGGTGCCATGTTCTTCCTGAAAATGATCTCTCGCTCGTTCAGCCGGCAGTTCAAACGCCGTCTGCTCATCGCCGTTACCGTGTGCCTGTCCGCCACCGTCAGCGTGGCTATGCTCGGCGTGGTGTTCGACGTGGGCGACAAGCTCAATGCGGAGCTGAGCACGTACGGTTCGAATATCGTCGTGCAGCCGAAGTCCGATGCTGTGGTGAGCGATTTGTACAATACCGGCGATTCTGCTGGCTCGGCTTCGGGTAGTTCGTCCGGTTCGGACGGGGGTTCCACTTCCGACGGCTCGGCTGCGGCGGACAGCGCCGACCCGACCGCGTTTCTGAAGGAGTCGGACGCGCAGAAGATCAAGACCATCTTCTGGGCGTTCAACATCACCAATTTCGCGCCGGAATTGAACATCCACGCGGATGCGGGGTGTGTCGGTTCGGGGGCTGGTTCGGCTGGCTCTGCTGGAACGGCTGGTGCGTCAGGTGCGGCTGCTTCCGCGGCGAAATGCAAGGCGACCAACGTGCCGATCGTGGGCACGTGGTTCGCGAAAACCCTGCACATGGACTCCGGCGAGTCCACCGTGGCCGGCATGAACGGCATGCGCTCATGGTGGAAAATCAACGGAACCTGGCCGAAAGACGACAGCGAGCAGGCGATGGTCGGCAGCGCGCTCGCCGCGAAACTGGGCGTGAACGTCGGTGACAGCGTTACGCTCGACAAGACGATCGCCGTCGGTGCGGACGACAATACGAACGGAGGTACCGGGAAAACCGGCAAATCCTCCACCGAACGCAATCGCGTGAAAGTGAAAATCGTCGGCATCTTCGATTCGGGCGATTCCGACAACAGCGCCATTTATATGCCGTCCATCGCCGCGCAAACGCTTGCGAATCTGCCGAATTCCATCGACAAGATTGAAGTCAAGGCGCTCACCACGCCCGACAACGACCTCGCGCGCAAGGCGTCGAAGAATCCGAACGCGCTCACGCAGGACGAGTGGGAGACGTGGTATTGCACCGCGTATCCGTCGTCGATCGCGTACCAGATCGAAGAGGTGCTGCCGGGCGCGGTGGCCAAGCAGGTGCGCCAGGTGGCCGCGCTGCAGGGCGATGTGCTGAACAAGACGCAGGCGGTGATGGTGCTGATGACCGTGCTGTCGCTGGTTGCCGCCGCGATCGCCGTGGCGAACCTGATGGCCGCGTCGATTGGCGAACGCGGTTCGGAATTGGCGCTGTTGAAGGCGATCGGCGCCACGGACGGCGCGGTTTCGCGCCTTATGCTCGCCGAAACGGCGGTGATTTCGCTGGTTGGTGCGATTGCCGGCGCGCTGCTTGGCTCGGGCGTTGCACAGATTGTGGGGCACGTGGTGTTCGGCTCGGGCATCACCATGCGTCCGATGGTGTTCGTGTTGGTTTTCGTGTTGCTGGCGGTCACTGTGCTCGTAGCCTCGCTTTCGTCGATTCGGGCGATTCTGGGCTTGCGTCCGGCGGAGGTGCTGCATGGTAGGTGAGTTGTGCTTGGCTTTCGTAGGGGGTGTGCGATGACGAATCGCAAGATGTTCTTCACTATGCTGTGGGGCGCGGTGTTCCGCCGTCGCTCCCGTGCGATGATGGCCGTGATCGCGTCGCTCGTCGGCGCGGCCACGCTGTTCTGCCTTGCATCCGTGTGCGTCGCGGTGCCGCAGCAGATGAACGAGGAAATGCGCGCGTACGGCGCGAACCTGATCGTCACGCCCGCGTCCGCAACGGGCAAATCGCAAGGCATCGATACTGCAACCGTACGCAACGTGACGGCGCTCATCGGCGCCGGACACAGCGTGAAATCAGCCGCATACCGGTATGAGAGCGTGCGCATCAATTCCGCGCCGTACACCATCGCCGGCGTGGACGTGAAAGCCGTCCGCGCGCTCAATCGCCATTGGAACGTGACGGGCGATTGGCCCGGCTCGGGCAACGTGATGGTCGGCCGCGACGTCGCGACGCGCTCGGCGTGAAGGTCGGCAGCCGCGTCACCATCGGCTACCGCACCGCCGACGCGTCTGCTTCAGCGTCTTCTTCCGCGTCCGCAAAATCCGATTCGGACGAATCAACTGAAACGGCAGAATCGTCCGCGCAGGGCACGCAGAGTACACAAACTACGCAAGGCGAACAGACCACGCAAGCCACGGAAAACGGCCGCGTCTCGTCCGACATCATGGATAACAACGGCACCGAATTCCGCATCTCCGGCATCGTCGACACCGGCGGCAACGAGGATTCCATCATCTACGCCACCACCGCGGACGTGGCCAAACTCGCCGGTTCCAAGCGCGGCGCCGACGTGGTCGAATACTCCGTGAACGCCATGGGCGACGAGCTCAACGACATCGTCAACAACATCAATCGCAGTGCCGACAAAAACCCGAACAGCGCCGTCAAAGCGCAGACCGTCACCAGAATCACCTCGTCCGACACCCGCATCATCGCCATGCTGCAGACCCTGTTCTGGATTGTCTCGCTCGTCGTGCTCGTGCTGACGCTCGTCGGCGTGGGCACCACCATCAGCTCCATCGTGAGCCAGCGTCGCAACGAAATCGGCCTGCGCAAGGCCCTCGGCGCCGACTCACGCGCCATCGGCGTCGAATTCTATGTGGAATCCGGCATCTACGGCTTGATCGGCGGTCTGCTCGGCACTGCTATCGGCTATGTGCTGGCGCGTGTGCTGTGCGCCACCGTCTTCGCCCGCGCGATCGGCTTCGACTGGCTGCTCGGCGCCGGCTCGCTGCTGCTGAGCGTGGCGATCGCCGTCATCGCCTCCATTCCGCCGGTCCGCCGCGCCACCCGTATCGACCCCGCCATCGTTTTGAGGGAGGAATAATCATGGACAACGAACATATGCTGCTGGAACTCGACCACATTTCCAAGATCTACGGCGATCTGCACGCCGTCGACGACCTGAGTCTGACCGTTCCGCAAGGGCAATGGCTGGCGATCGTCGGTTCGTCCGGTTCCGGCAAAACCACGCTGATGAACATGATCGGCTGCATGGATACGCCGTCGAAGGGTTCCGTCATGCTTGAAGGCCGGCGATTGGAGGATTTGAACGCCCGCCAGCTCGCCGATGTGCGTAAGAACATGATAGGACTAGTGTTCCAAAAGTTTTACCTCGTGCCGCATCTGACGGCGGTGGAGAACGTGATGGTGGCGCAATACTACCATTCTGTAGTCGATGAGAAGCAGGCGATGGAAGCGCTGGAACGAGTGGGATTGAAGGAGCGTGCGCATCACCTGCCCGGCCAGCTGTCCGGCGGTGAGCAGCAGCGCGTGTGCATCGCCCGCGCGCTCATCAACTGCCCGAAGCTCATCCTCGCTGACGAGCCGACCGGCAACCTGGACGAAAAGAACGAGAAGATCGTGCTCGACCTGTTTCGCCAACTGCACGAGCAGGGCACGACGGTCATCGTCGTCACGCATGACGCGCTCGTCGCTTCCTGCGCACAACGTGAGATCATGCTTAACCATGGCGTGCTCGTCGGCGAACAGTGGAACGACGAGGAGGCGAAACGTGCGTACGAGGCGGCCGGTGGCAAGCCTGCGCACACCGGTTCCGCCGAGGAAGGCGCGCAGAACGGGGGTATTGCGATTTCGTTCGCCGACCCCACGAAAGCCGCGAAAACCGGCGATACGGACGCGGCCAACGTTGCCGTTGCGGCTGGCGTTGCCGACGATACGGACGTAGAGCCGACGTCACGAAAGGGGAGCAGGCATGAGCACCGCACAATCGAACGCAGTCAAAGTCATCGCACTGTCCGCGGCGAGCATCGCGCTGCTATCGGCATGCGGCGAGCCGAAAGCCACGCCGATGGACGACGAATACGCCGGCAATTCCGGCGAAAGCGTGCAATCGCAGGAAGAGAAGTCGAAAACTGACGGCAAGGCGTCCGGCGACACGGCAGACGACGGCGACGCCACCAAAAACCGTGCCGACGCGAATTCCGCAACATCCGACAAGCAGGACACCGGCAACTACGCGGATGGCGACTATTCGATCAACGGCCAGTACGGGCCGGTCGGCGAGGATACCATCGACGTGCATCTGACCGTTAAGGACCAGAACGTGACGGCCGTGAAGATCGTCGGCCATCCGTTCACGTCCATCTCCAAAAAGCATCAGAACGACTTTGCCAAAGCCGTGCCGGACGCGGTGGTCGGCAAGCCGTTGAAGGACCTTAAAGTCGACAAGCTCGCCGGTGCCAGCTGGACCTCCGAAGCCTTCAACAAGGCGTTGGAAGTGGCGCGTCAGGAAGCGTCAAT
>ENA-OQBJ01000539-OQBJ01000539.1-human-gut-metagenome-genome-assembly--contig:-NODE-539-length-19665-cov-3.238458_pt1 | contig 19665 bp, 19 predicted proteins | sample MGYA00242743_ERZ504545 | MGnify/ENA primary metagenome ERZ504545 (study PRJEB26092, sample SAMD00036252) | human gut metagenome | host: Homo sapiens | study: EMG produced TPA metagenomics assembly of...
CATCTACGGCATATTGTACCACCAGAAAGCATGGACACAGGGAAAAATAAATCATACTCTATGAAAAATGAGAAACCGATGGTTCTATAACGAAAAAGAGGATGCATCATTTTGACACATCCTCTTTCCTTATTTTACAGGGGAAAATCAGATCATTTCCACCCTTCGTTTTACAAAGTTGGTCAGGGCTTCACCCTTCAGCATGTTGTTTTGCAACAAGGCCAGGTCGATAAGCTGGTGAACCACTTTGTTGCCGGTGGCATAACCGTTCAGAATGTTTTCCTTTTCAGTCTTTTGCGCTTCAATCTTCTTTTCTACATCGTTCAGTTCGTCTTTTTCGGCAGTCGGGATTTCTTCATCCTTCTTCCTTCCTGCGCTTTCTGGAGCTCGTTACGACGGAGTGTCAGCATGGCGATTTCAGACTCTACCGGTACGAGTTTTTCCGCACAAGCCGTTTCGGCATCGCTCAATACCTGCTTAATCAGGCGGTGGTCGCTGTTCAATACCAGATTGAACATGTCGGGCATTTCACCATAGAAACTCATACCCGGCTGGATGCTGGCCATGTCTTTCATACGGCGCATGTATTCGGCCTGTGTGATGACAATCGGCGCATTGTTTTCGCCCAGTGCGTGTGCTTCTACGTGGAATTCCGTTTTCTTTACCTTCGGCATCTGTCCCTTGAACAGAGAACTGAGCACTTCCTGCTTGTCGTGAGGAAGTTCTTCGCCCTTTTGGTCTTCCTTCACAATCAGGCGGTCTACGATGTCGCTATCCACACGGGTGAAGTGACTCTTTTCGAACTTCTGTTCCAGCATGTTGATCATCGGTACGTCCAGCTGGCCGTCCATGAGCAATACGTTGTAGCCTTTGTTCTTGGCCGCATCGATGTAAGTGTACTGTTCGTCCAGGTTGTTGGCGTAGAGGTAAATCAGGCTACCGTTCTTGTCGGTCTGATTATCCTTAATCAATGTCTGGTATTCTTCGAAGGTGTAATACTTGTTGTCTGTATCCTTGAACAAAGCAAACTTGGAAGCCTTTTCATAGAAATCTTCCTGAGTCAGCATACCGTAGTTGATGAAAATCTTCAGGTCGTCCCATTTCTCTTCAAATTCCTTACGGTCGTTCTTGAAGATAGATTGTAAGCGGTCGGATACCTTCTTCGTGATGTAAGTAGAATCTTCTTCACGTTCGAATCGCTCTGCAAGTAAGAACGAGATACGTTCAACGGAATGTCCGGAGAATCGATGACACCGTGAAGCAGGGTCAGGAAGTCGGGTACGATACCTTCTACTGAGTCGGTCACGTATACCTGATTGCAATACAACTGAATCTTGTTACGTTGCAAATCGATGTTGCTCTTGATTTTCGGGAAGTAGAGCACACCGGTCAGGTTGAACGGATAGTCTACATTCAGGTGAATCCAGAACAACGGTTCGTCGGCCATCGGATACAGGTCGCGGTAGAATTTCTTGTAATCCTCTTCCTTCAAGTCCGACGGTTTCTTGGTCCAGATAGGACAAGTGTCGTTAATCAGGTTGTCTTCATCTGTTTCTACCTGCTTGCCGTCTTTCCATTCTTTCTTTTTGCCAAAGGCTACCAGTACGGCCAGGAAGTGACAATACTTGGTGAGCAAGCCCTGCAAGCGAGATTCTTCCAGGAATTCCTTGCAATCTTCATCCACGTGCAGGATGATGTCGGTTCCACGGTCGCTACGTTCTGTTTCTTCAAGGGTAAACTCAGGACTTCCATCGCAGCTCCATTTCACAGCCTTGGCACCTTCCTTATAAGAAAGAGTTACGATGTCTACCGTCTTGGCTACCATGAAGGCTGAGTAGAATCCCAGACCGAAGTGACCGATGATGGCATTGGCATCGTCCTTGTATTTTTCCAGGAAGTCATTTGCTCCTGAGAAGGCAATCTGGTTGATGTACTTGTCAATTTCTTCGGCCGTCATACCCAGACCACGGTCGCTGATGGTGATGGTACCGTTTTCCTTGTCCACCTTTACACGTACCGTCAAATCGCCCAGCTCACCTTTAAAATCGCCCGTAGCGGCCAGCGTCTTCAATTTCTGAGTTGCATCCACCGCATTGGAAACCAATTCACGGAGGAAAATTTCATGGTCGCTATACAAGAACTTCTTTATGATGGGGAATATGTTTTCTGTTGTAACCCCGATATTACCTTTTTGCATATCTCTTTGTTTTTTATGATTGTTCGAATAAAATTTTTTCCAGTCCTTACACAAAAAAATGCCAGATACGTTTGTACCTGACATTTTGTCTGTATGCCGAAATTCTGTCAGAATTCCGTTATGCTTTTTCTACTTTCACTTCCACTCCGTCACCTTGGACGTTCATGTACACATGCAAGGTATCGCCCGCCTGCGGTTCTTCGTTGATAATCAGCTCTGCTAGTCCGTCTTCCAGATGGTTCTGGATAGAACGTTTCAACGGGCGGGCACCGAACTGTACGTCGTAGCCCTTTTCTGCCACGAAACGCTTAGCTTCTTGGTCGAGCAGGAGATGGTAACCACAACCTTCGATACGCTTGTAGAGTCCCGCCAGCTCGATGTCGATGATTTTCTCCAGTGAAGCAATATCCAGCTGGTCGAAGGTCACGATTTCATCCAGACGGTTGATGAACTCAGGAGCAAACGATTTGTTCAAGGCCTTGCGAATCACGCTGTTGGCATGCTCTTTTTCGTTTTCTCCGGTCTGTGCCGTGAAGCCGATGCCCTTGCCGAATTCCTTCAGCTGGCGCGTACCGATGTTGGACGTCATGATGATAATGGTATTCTTGAAATTCACGGTCCGTCCCAGGCTATCCGTCAACCGGCCCTCGTCCATCACCTGCAACAACATGTTGAACACGTCGGAATGAGCCTTCTCGATTTCATCCAGCAGTACGATAGAGTAGGGATGACGGCGCACCTTCTCTGTCAGTTGTCCGCCTTCTTCGTAGCCCACGTATCCCGGAGGAGCTCCAACCAGACGTGACACGGTGAATTTCTCCATGTATTCGCTCATGTCGATACGGATAATGGCATCGGTGGTGCCGAACATGTTCTTGGCCAGCTCTTTTGCCAGGTGCGTCTTTCCTACACCTGTCGGTCCTAAGAAAAGGAACGTACCGATAGGCTTGTTCGGGTCCTTCAGTCCTACACGGCTCCGCTGGATGCTTCTTACCAGTGTCTCTACCGCTTTGTCTTGTCCGATGACCTTCGAGAGCAATGCCTGTTTCATCCCCTTCAACCGTACGCCTTCCGCTTGCGCCATGCGTTGCACGGGCACACCCGAAATCATGGAAACCACTTCTTCTATCTGCGGTGCATCCACCGTTTCCCGGTTGTCCTTCAACTTCTCTTTCCATTCATTTTTCAGACGTTCCAATTGTTCCGTGTACTGGTTCTCACGGTCACGGAAGCTGGCGGCCAACTCGAAGTTCTGCAAACGAATAGCTTCATTCTTATGCTGTTGCGCTTCCTCAATCAATCGTTCCTGCTCCTCAATTTCCCGAGGTACGGAGATGTGGGTGAGGTGGATGCGAGAACCCGCTTCGTCCATGGCATCGATGGCCTTGTCGGGGAAGTAGCGGTCGGTCACATAACGGTCGGTCAGGCGTACGCAAGCCTCCAGCGCCTCGTCCGTGTAAGTCACGTTATGATGCTCCTCGTATTTATCCTTGATGTTCCGGAGAATCTGCAAAGTCTCTTCCGGTGAGGTCGGTTCCACCAGCACCTTTTGGAAGCGGCGTTCCAGTGCCCCGTCTTTTTCGATATTCTTGCGGTACTCATCGAGGGTGGTGGCTCCGATGCATTGGATTTCTCCACGTGCCAATGCCGGCTTCAACATGTTGGCCGCATCCATGGAACCAGCTGCCGAGCCGGCTCCCACGATGGTATGTATCTCATCAATGAACAGAATGACATCAGGATGTTTCTTTACTTCTGTCAGAATGGCACGAATGCGTTCTTCAAATTGTCCTCGATATTTGGTTCCAGCTACTACCGCCGTCATGTCGAGCGAAACGATGCGCTTGCCGAATAAGGCACGCGAAACTCGCTTCTCCACGATGCGGAGTGCCAGACCTTCGGCGATGGCCGATTTTCCCACGCCCGGCTCACCAATCAGAATCGGATTGTTCTTCTTGCGGCGGCTCAGAATCTGTGCGATACGCTCAATTTCTTTCTCACGGCCTACCACGGGGTCGAGTTTTCCACCTTCGGCTGCCTTGGTCAGGTCGATGCCGTAATTGTCGAGGTAGGGGGTGCCTCCCTCTGCTTGTTTCTGTTCGGTCTGCGTGGTCTGGCGGTTAGCGGAAGAGCCGAAGCCATCGTTGCTCTTGTCTGCGTTTCCGCGGCGTCCGATACCTTCCTCTTCTTCGTCGTCATTGAAATCCAGTCCGTCAAAAGGAACTTCCTCCTGCTTCAGACGGTCTATTATTTTTTCGTAAGTTACGTCGTTCTTATCCAATATCTTATATGCGTTATTCTGGTTGTCTCTCATAATGGCTAATAAAATATGAGGGGTGTCTACTTTCTCGTTATTCATCAGTTCGGCTTCCAACTTGCTTAGTGTCAGTATCTTGGATGCCTCCTCGCTGAATGTGATGTCTTGTGAATAGTTTTCCTGTATGGATTTCTCCCGTAATTGTATTTCCAGTTCGTTCTTGATACCTTTCAAGTCCAGGTAGAACGATTTCAATATTTCGGCGGCTTTACACTCTCCATCGCGCAAGATGCCCAATAGCAGATGTTCCGGTTCGATATGGTCGTTCTGAAGGCGGTTGGCCTCCTCTTTCCCGTAAACGACGATATCGGACACTTGTTGTGTAAATTCGTTGCTCATCAAATTCATATCTTCTCCAATCGTTTATATTCAAAATAGGCTTGCAAATATACATTATTATAAAGACTCTTCATCAAGTCTTTCTTTCTATTTAACAAAATGCGTGCCACATTTCCTGTAAGTATCTCCAAATGCAGTCTTATACGTATTTTTTGGTGGAAAAGTTTTTGTATATCCGCTAAAAGTCGTACTTTAGCATGGTTTTTCACAAGCCTTGAAAGGAAGTATAATTAATAATGTATTAAATGCAAGAACAAGACAGAATTATAAAAATCAACATCGAAGAGGAAATGAAGTCGTCGTACATTGATTACTCCATGTCAGTAATCGTGGCACGCGCCCTCCCTGATGTAAGAGACGGATTCAAGCCCGTTCACCGCCGTATCCTTTACGGAATGATGGAACTGGGAAATACATCCGACAAACCGTATAAAAAAGCAGCCAGAATCGTAGGTGAAGTATTGGGTAAGTATCACCCTCACGGCGACTTGTCTGTATATGGTGCCCTGGTGCGTATGGCACAGGACTGGGCGATGCGTTATCCGCTGGTCGACGGTCAGGGTAACTTCGGTTCTATCGACGGAGATAGTGCTGCCGCCATGCGATATACGGAGGCTCGTCTGAAGAAGATTGGTGAGGAGATGATGCAGGACCTTTACAAGGAGACCGTAGACTTTACCAACAACTTCGACGATACGTTGCAGGAACCTACCGTTATGCCGACCCGTATCCCGAACCTGCTGGTGAACGGTGCTTCGGGTATCGCCGTAGGTATGGCTACCAATATGCCTACACACAACCTGCGTGAAGTCATTGACGCTTGCGTGGCATACATCGATAACAATGAAATCGACGTAGACGGCTTGATGCAGTACATTAAGGCGCCTGACTTCCCGACCGGAGGATATGTTTATGGTATCAGCGGTGTGCGCGATGCCTACGAAACCGGACGCGGACGTGTGGTAATGCGTGCCAAGGCCGAAATCGAATCGCATCCTACACACGACAAGATTGTTGTGACTGAGATTCCGTACGGTGTGAACAAGGCTGAGTTGATCAAGAGCATTGCTGATTTGTCAAACGACAAGAAAATCGAAGGCATTTCAAATGTGAACGACGAAACCGACCGCGAAGGTATGCGTATCGTCATCGACATCAAGCGTGACGCCAACGCCAGCGTAGTGCTCAACAAGCTTTACAAGATGACCATGCTTCAGACTTCTTTCGGCGTGACAACGTGGCCCTGGTTCATGGCCGTCCGCGTCTGCTCAACCTGAAGGAACTGATCAAATATTTCGTGGAACACCGTCACGAGGTGGTAATCCGTCGTACACGTTACGACTTGCGCAAGGCCAAGGAACGTGCGCACATCCTGGAAGGATTGATTATCGCTTCAGACAACATTGACGAGGTAATCCGCATTATCCGTGCCGCCAAGACTCCAAACGAAGCTATCACGAACTTGATGGCCCGCTTCAACCTGAGCGAAATCCAGGCACGTGCTATCGTAGAAATGCGCTTGCGCCAGCTTACCGGACTGATGCAGGATCAGCTCCATGCCGAATACGAAGACCTGATGAAGCAAATCGCTTACTTCGAAGAAATTCTGAGCAACGAGGAACTTTGCAAGAAGGTCATCAAGGACGAGTTGCTTGAAGTGAAAGAAAAATACGGCGACAACCGTCGTTCGGAAATCGTATATGCTTCGGAAGAGTTCAATCCGGAAGATTTCTATGCCGATGACGAAATGGTCATCACTATTTCGCACATGGGATACATCAAGCGTACACCGCTTTCTGAGTTCCGTGCGCAGAACCGTGGCGGCGTAGGCTCGAAGGGAAGTGAAACCCGTAATGAAGACTTCATCGAACATATCTATCCGGCTACTATGCACAACACGCTTCTGTTCTTCACGCAGAAGGGTAAGTGCTACTGGCTCAAGGTATATGAAATTCCGGAAGGCAACAAGACTTCGAAGGGACGTGCCATCCAGAACCTGCTGAACATTGAGGCAGACGATGTGGTAACGGCTTACCTGCGTGTGAAGAATCTGAACGACACGGAATTCATCAATAGTCACTATGTACTCTTCTGTACGAAGAACGGTGTCATCAAGAAGACGTTGCTCGAACAGTATTCTCGTCCGCGTCAGAATGGTGTGAACGCCATCACCATCCGCGAAGACGATCGTGTGATTGAAGTACGTATGACCAACGGAAACAATGAAATCGTGATTGCCAACCGTAACGGTCGTGCCATCCGTTTCCATGAAAGCGCGGTGCGTGAAATGGGACGTACGGCTACCGGTGTACGCGGTATCACACTCGATGAGGACGGTCAGGATGAAGTAATCGGAATGATTTGTATCAAAGACCCTGAAACAGAAACCATCATGGTGGTATCTGAAAACGGTTACGGTAAGCGTTCGGACATTGAAGACTACCGTAAGACTAACCGTGGTGGAAAGGGTGTGAAGACACTGAACATTACGGATAAGACCGGAAGCTTGGTAGCTATCAAGTCTGTAACCGATGAAAACGACCTGATGATTATCAACAAGTCGGGTATCACTATCCGTTTGAAGGTAGCCGATGTGCGCATCATGGGACGTGCTACACAGGGTGTGCGCCTGATTGACCTTGAAAAGCGCAACGACCAGATTGGTTCCGTATGTAAGGTAGCTTCTGAAAACGAAGAAGAGGAAGTGCAGGACGAAGCAACTCCGGCAACGGACATCCAGCCCGCCGACGGAGAAACCATTCAGCCCGCTACGGACGAACCGAATGAATAATCCGGACAAAAACTAACTTGAATATTTGTATTACTAAATTTAAACCTTATGAAAAAAGTATTATTCTCAGCTGCTTTGTTCTTTACCGCATGCGCTGTTTCTGCTCAGGAAAGCGTGGTAAAGGAAGCTAAATCTGCCAAGAGCGATCCTGTGAAGGCAGCACAAATCATCGAACCTGCTTTGACAGATCCTTCTACTGCCAATGATCCTGAAACATGGAAGCTGGCTGGTGATTTCCAGAAGTCTATCTATGACGATGAAAACATGAAATTGTATTTGCCGGGTGGTCAGGCTGATACCGCTAAATTGTATAACAGCTTGGCTAAAATGTTCGAATATTACACAAAGTGTGACGAAGTAGAACAGGCTAAGGTAAAGAGCGGTGAACTGAAAAAACCGAAACTGAGAAAGAAACTGGCTAAGGCTCTGGTTACTGTACGTCCTCAGTTGACTAACGCCGGTTCTGACGCTTACAATGCAGGTAACTATGCCAACGCATTGAAATTCTTCGGTCTGTATGTAGACGCTCCGCAGAACCCGTTGTTCGCTGACGAAGATGCTGTGAAGAACGACACGCTGACTCCGTTGATTGCCAACTATGCTGCTCTTGCCGCTAATTCATTGAAAGACAATGCAGCCGTAATTAAATACGCTACTATCGGTAAGGAACACAAAGAAGAAGGTTACCGTTCACTGATGTGCTTGGCAGAAGCTTACGGAAAAGGTGAAACTCCTGATTCGGCAAAATGGTTGACTACTATCCAGGAAGGTGTAGAAAAATTCCCGTCACAGGAATACTTCATCGGTAACCTGATGGACTATTACATTCAGAAAGGTAAGATTGACGAAGGTCTGGCTCAGATGGATGCCGTATTGGCTAAGAATTCTACTCCGTACTTCATGTACGTGAAGGGTGTACTTCAGTATGAAAAGAAAGACTACGAAGGTGCGATCGCTACATTCAACCAGATTATTGCAGAAGGTAAGGATTTCGTAGCTGAAGCTTATTCTAAGATTGGTGACTGCTCATTCTTCCCGGCTCAGGAAATCGTAGAAGAAAACTCTAAGCTTTCTATGGACGATCCGAAGTATGCAGCTAACGAAGCTAAGATTAAGGAACTGTACGAAAAAGCACTTCCTTTCTATGAAAAAGCAAAAGAAGCTAAACCAGACAACCGTCAGTTGTGGGGCCAGTACTTGCTGAACATCTACTGGAAGCTTGACAAGGAAAAATACAACGCTCTTGAAAAAGAACTGGGTTACTAATATATAATAAGGTGTACAGACTGCCCGTCTGAGACGAGTGGTTTGTAGACTTTTGATACCCTGAAAAGACTCCTTTTGTGTTTTGGATGAAACGCCTTGACGTTTTGCTCAAAACGCAAAGGAGTTTTTCTTTAAGCGCCTTTGCGTTTGTTTTCAAATGCACTTGTGTTTTTGAGGATAGATTTTTGGTTTTAGAAATGTGCCGGAAACTATAATAGATTGAGAAAATCATATCTCTTAATCCGTTGAATAGTAGGATGAAAGCAACGGGATTAGCTTTTTATTCGTATCTTTGCGATATATTCGATTTTTCCCATTAGGGATAGAGTTCATTTATTACGTGCATGGAACTCTACTAGAAAGAGAATCTCTGTATTGACATGTATGCCGTTGCCGAAAAGGAAAATCCGTGTAAGGTTACGATTCTTGAAACCTATGCAAGTGAGCAGGCTTATAAATCACATATTGCGTCGGAGCATTTTCAGAAATATAAACAAGGAACAAAGCACATGATTAAAACGTTGGTCTTATCGGATCAGACTCCTCTAAATCCGCAGAGTCAGGTAAATAATTTCATTCAATAGAAGCGATTGAATCGTTATAATACAGAATCTCCTCACAAATCCATGCATCATGGTGATTTGTGAGGAGATTTTCTTTTTATTTCGGTGCCTTGCGGTAGAGATAAATCGCGATAAACAGATATAGAATGTTCGGAATCCACACGGCCAGATTCGGATGCGCGTTTCCGTTGATGGCGAAGGTGGACGAGATGGTCTGGAACAGGATGTAGGAGAAACTCAGTCCGATACCGATTCCCAAGTGAAGTCCCATACCTCCTTTCCGTTTTTGTGACGAAAGCGAGAGCCCGATGACCGTCAGGATGAAGGCTGCAAACGAGGTGGCGATGCGCCGGTAGTATTCCACTTCGAACACCTTGATGTTGGCGAAGCCTCGTTGCTTCTGCTTGTCGATGTACTCCCGTAGCTGGGGACTGGTCATCGTTTCCTGCTGGCCGCGCGTGATGAGGAAGTCCTGCGGCTCCATGTTGATGATGGAGTCCATACGCTCTCCTCGGGTGATAGCCTCACGCATGCCCTTCATCTCACGAATCATGTAGTCCTTGATAATCCAGCGGTGCACGGTGGTAGTGTCGTACGTAATGCGGCGGGCCGTGAGGTGTGATACTAGCTTGTGGTCTTCAAACTTGTCGAGCGAGAAGCGGTAAGCCGTCTTGTTGTAGTCCTCGTAGCGCTCCATGTAGCAATTACACCCGTATCTACCTCCAGCTGGATATTGCGCACGTAGTCAGCCCGCTTCTTGTTCTTGTACACTTGCTCAAACTTCAGTCGGGTGACGCTTCCGGTAGGAATCACCTCGGTACTCAGCACGTAGGTGACCAGTGCAATGATAGCGGCCGAAATCATGTAGGGCACCATCAGGCGCTTGAAGCTCATTCCGGTGGAGAACATGGCGATGATTTCGGAGTTCTCTGCCAGCTTCGACGTGAAGAAAATCACGGCAATGAATACGAACAACGGACTGAAGAGGTTCGTGTAATAAGGAATGAAGTTCAGGTAATAGTCGGAGACAATGGCACTGATGGGCGCCTTGTTGTTGATGAAGTCGTCAATGTTTTCATTGATGTCGAACACCACGGCGATGGAGATAATCAGGGCGATGGCAAAAAAGTAGGTGCCCAGGAACTTCACGATGATGTACCTGTCCAGCCGTTTCAGCCATTTCTTCTTGAACGGGTTTCCTTTTAAATTTTTCAGTTGTTCCTTTCCGGCTTGCAGGTAGGAACGGAACAACTGGAACACATTGTGTTTCATATTTATCGTCGTAAACTACAATTACAATCGGGTAGATAAACGTTTCACCATGGCCGGTTTCCAGGTAGAGAAGTCGCCGGCGATGATGTGCTTGCGGGCTTCACCTACGAGCCAGAGGTAGAAGGCCAGGTTGTGGATGGAGGCAATCTGCATGGCCAGTAGCTCCTGTGCGTGGAACAGGTGGCGCAGGTAGGCACGGCTGTACATCGTGTCTACGTAAGATGCTCCGTCAGCTTCAATGGGCGAGTAGTCGTTCTCCCATTTCTTGTTGCGCATGTTCATGATACCGTCTTTGGTAAAGAGCATGCCGTTTCGTCCGTTACGGGTTGGCATCACACAATCGAACATATCCACACCGCGTTCGATGCCTTCCAGGATGTTGACCGGAGTACCTACACCCATCAGGTAGCGAGGTTTGTCCTTAGGCAGAACCTCGTTGACCACCTCAATCATCTCGTACATCTTCTCGGTAGGCTCACCCACGGCCAGTCCGCCGATGGCGTTACCGTCGGCATTCTTCGAGGCGATGTATTCGGCCGACTGGCGGCGCAAGTCGGGATATACGCATCCCTGCACGATGGGGAAGAGCGACTGGTTGTAGCCGTACTTGGGCTCCGTTTCGTTGAAGCGGGCACAACATCTGTCCAACCAGCGGTGAGTCAGCTCCATGGACTTCTTGGCATAGTTGTAGTCGGAAGTACCGGGAGCGCACTCGTCGAAGGCCATCATGATGTCGGCACCGATGGTACGCTCGATGTCCATCACCCGTTCGGGAGTGAACAAGTGCTTCGAGCCGTCGATGTGCGAGCGGAATTCCACGCCCTCTTCGCGCAACTTGCGGATGCCGGAAAGAGAGAATACCTGGAAGCCGCCGCTATCGGTCAGCATCGGACGGTCGAATCCGTTGAACTTATGGAGTCCACCAGCCCCCTCGATGATGTCCAGTCCGGGGCGCAGGTAGAGGTGGTACGTGTTTCCCAGGATAATCTGAGCCTTGATGTCGTTCTTCAGTTCGTGAAGATGCACGCCTTTCACCGTACCCAGTGTGCCCACCGGCATGAAGATAGGGGTCTCAATCTGCCCGTGGTCTGTTGTAATCAGGCCGGCACGGGCATTCGATTTGGGGTCCGTATATTGTAATTCAAATTTCATTGTGCAGGGTTTTCTTTGTTTTTATCTTCTTTGATGGTAAAGTCGATGGCATCGGCCACTTTCTCATCGGTCAGCGCCAGGCGGAGCACCTCCTTGATGTCCTTCACGTAGTGGAAAGTCATTCCGGTGAGGTACATCGGCTGGATTTCATTGATGTCCTTGCGGTTTTCCTCGCACAGGATGATGTCCTTGATGCCGGCACGTTTGGCCGCCAGGATTTTCTCCCGGATACCGCCTACGGGAAGCACCTTTCCACGAAGGGTGATTTCACCTGTCATGGCCAGGTTGGCTTTCACCTTGCGCTGGGTAAGCGCAGAAGCCAATGAAGTAACCATGGTGATACCGGCAGAAGGTCCGTCTTTCGGAATAGCTCCTTCCGGCACGTGGATATGGATGTTCCAGTTGTCGAAGATACCTTCGGGCAAATCCAGCAGGTGGCTATGTGCTTTCAGGTACTCCAGTGCCAGCATGGCCGATTCCTTCATTACCGAGCCCAGGTTACCGGTCAGGGTCAGTTGTCCCTTACCACGGCTCAGGCTGGTTTCTACGAACAGAATCTCACCGCCTACGGCCGTCCAGGCCAGTCCCGTCACTACGCCGGCATATTCGTTGCCCTGGTATTTGTCGCGGGAATATTCTTGTGCGCCGAGGAACTTTTCAATATCTTTCGGCTTCAGCTCATGTGTGCCGGTAAACTCATCGCTGGCAATTTCCAGTGCGATTTTACGCATCACCTTGCTGATTTTCTTTTCCAGCTCACGCACACCGCTTTCACGGGTATAGTTCTCGATGATGTATTCAGTGGCCGCCTTGCTGAACTTTACGTGTTCCTTCTTCAGGCCGTTCTTCTCCATCTCTTTCGGGATGAGGTGACGGCGGGCGATTTCAATCTTCTCTTCGGTGATGTAACCGCTCACTTCAATCAGCTCCATACGGTCGAGCAACGGAGATGGGATGGTGCCTAGGTTGTTGGCCGTAGCGATGAACATGATGTTCGACAAGTCGTAGTCAATGTCAACGTAATTGTCGTGGAACGTGTTGTTCTGTTCCGGGTCGAGCACTTCCAGCATGGCTGAGCTTGGGTCACCATGGCTATCGCTGCTCAACTTATCAATCTCATCCAGAATGATGACCGGATTAGACGTTTCCGCTTTGATCAGGCTCTTGATGATACGTCCCGGCATGGCACCGATGTACGTCTTGCGGTGACCGCGGATTTCGGCTTCATCGTGCACGCCACCCAGCGACATACGTACGTATTTCCGTTTCAGGGCCGTGGCGATGGAACGTCCCAGAGAAGTCTTTCCTACTCCCGGAGGCCGTAGAGACAGATAATCGGCGACTTCAGGTCACCTTTCAGCTTCAGTACGGCCAGATGCTCCAGAATACGTTCTTTCACCTTCTCCAGTCCGTAGTGCTCCTTGTCGAGTATCTTCTTGGCATTCGGAATGTCGATGACATCCTGTGTATACACACCCCACGGAAGTGAGAGCAATGTCTGAAGATAAGTCAGTTGCACGTTATAGTCGGGCGATTGCGGGTTGATACGTTCCAGTTTGGACAGCTCACGCTCGAAAGTCTCTTTTACTTCCGGTTTCCAGCGTTTCTTTTCTCCCTTCTTGCGCAGTTCGTCAATCTCGTCATCCTGTCCGTTGCCCAGCTCATCTTGAATGTTCTTGATTTGTTGCTGGAGGAAGTACTCACGTTGCTGGCGGTCGAGTTCCTCGCGCGTACGCATCTGGATGCTCTGTTTCAGGGTGGCCAGCTGGATGTATTTGTTCAGCAACTGGATAAGGCGGTACAATCGGTCTTTCAGGTTGTTCGTTTGAAGCAATTCGTACTTCTCGTTGATAGGGAAGGGGAAATTGCCGGAAATAAAGTTGACCAGCACCTCGTTGTTATCCAGGTTCTTCAAGGCGAAAGAAGTATCGGGCGAAATTTCATCGGACAGTTCAATTACCTTGGCACTCAACTCCTTGCAAGTGTCAATCAGTGTCTTGAATTCATCGGATTTCTCGTCCTTCATGTCCTCTTCAATCACTGAAACCTTACCCTTCAGGAAGGGACGGGTAGAAGTGATTTCCTCCAGTTGCACCTTCGGACCCGTAGCCTGAAGGATGGCCGTAATGGTTCCTCCCGGCATCTCAAACACCCGGAGCACCTTACCGATTACCGCAATGGGGAACAAATCCTTCTGCTTGGGCGAGTCTACCTCACTCACCTTCTGCGTGGTAATGATGATAGGCTCTTTGCTCTGAAGTGCCTGGTTGACTAATTTCAATGTGGGTTGCCGGCCTACGCTGACGGGCATGACAATAGAGGGAAATATCATAAGGTTGCGCAGGGGCATGACGGGCAGTTCTCCCGTGAGGTCATCCGTTGCATTGTCCATCGGAAGCGTTTCAATTTCTGCCATCATCGGAATGTCATTACCTTCTGCACTTACCAGAATCTCGTTGTTTTTTGTCTTTTTTACCATACTTGTTTTCTCTTCTGAATTAAGAAGCTTTTTTATTACTCAAAAACGGCACAAAGTTAATCATTCCGCATGTAATTTGGAAACTATTTATGTCAAATACCTCTTTTATTATGTAAAATAATGGCAGGCTGAAGCGTTTTCTGGGTAGATTTCACTAATTTTGGCGTAAAATTTTAGAAGGAAGTTATGCCAAATCCATATTTTCAATTCAAGCAATTTGTAGTTTTTCATGATAAGTGTGCCATGAAGGTCGGCACTGACGGGGTGCTGGTCGGCGCATGGGCGCAAGTGGACGGGGCAGGGAGGATGCTTGACATTGGTACCGGAAGCGGACTGATTGCTCTGATGCTGGCCCAGCGGAATCCGGATGCCTTTGTAACCGCCGTCGATATTGACGAAGCGGCCGTGGAGCAGGCTCGTGAAAACGTGGCCCGTACGCCTTGGTCTGACCGGATGGAGGTGGAACGGCTTGATATCCGGAAGGCACCGGAAGAATGGAACGGATGTTTTGACGCCATCGTGTCGAATCCTCCGTACTTTGTGGAGTCCGTGAAATGCCCTCAGGCGCAGAGGAACATGGCACGGCATACCGATGAACTGGACTTTGACGCCTTGTTGTCGAAAGTATCGGTTTTGTTGTCCGAAAAAGGTAGCTTTTCGGTGGTGCTTCCGGCTACGGCCTCGGCCGATTTTGTGGCCTTAGCCTCGGAAAAGGCTTGCATCTTTCACGCCAGACCTGGGTACATCCCCGTCAGGAATTGCCCGCCAAGCGTGTGCTGATGGCGTTCGTGAAGCATCCTTGTGCACAGACGGAAATCACGCACCTTTCCATCGAGACGGAACGTCATGTCTATACACCGGAGTTTAGTGAACTGGCCAGAGATTTCTATCTGGCCTTGTAAGATGAAATGATTATTTCTTCGACAAGCGTCTCAGGATGTGATGGTTCAGCATCAGGAGTTGCTTGTGTTTCTGGGCAATGGCCGAAGTGATGGGACGTCGGCCGATAAAGTCGGTAAAGTGCTGGAGAATGTTCAGCGGGGGAGAAGGCATTTGCTTGGGACGTATCGGTGCGATGACGTGTAGCCCTTGGTGAATGATTTCCACCTTCAGGTCTTTTCCGCCCATCATCGGGTCTCCGTCAAAATGGAGCACTCCCTCCTGCGCACGGTGTATGATGATGCTCTTGTCCTTCATCGTTTTAATACGGCTGTTCTGGTCGAGTGTCCGGTTGAATAACTGGAAAGAAAGAGAAGGCACATCCAGCACAGTAAACGGCTCCAGTACCGTGATATCCATCATACCGTCGGTCAGCGAGGCTTGCGGGGCGATGTAGGCATTGTTGCCATATTGCGATGCATTGGCACAGGCTATCAGGAATGCTTTGTAGCGGACGGTACCCGTAGAGTTCTCTATTTCGTACGTTTCCGGTTCATACGTCAGACTTTCGTGCAGTGTATTTCCCAGATAGGTCAGCAGACCTCTTTTCCCGGAATCGGCAAATTTCAGGCTCACGAAGGCATCGAATCCCACTCCGCATGTACAGAAGAAGGGTGATTGTCAATGATACCGTAGTCTATTGTCTTCACATTTCCGGCATTGAGTACATTGATGGCTCCCTTTGGTTCCATAGGGATATGAAGATGACGTGCCAGTCCGTTGCCCGATCCGCATGGAATAATTCCCATCGCAGTATTGGTATGGATAAGCGCCCGTCCTATCTCATTGATGGTACCGTCTCCGCCGATGGCCACTACAATGTCCGTATGTTCAGCGGCGGCTTGTGCGGCTATCTCGGAAGCATGACCTGCATATTCCGTTTTCTGGATAGAATAGTCATATATAGAATGGTCCAGTTCTTTTTCAATAAGTCGTAGGATGAATTCCTTTCCGTGAGTGCCGGATATGGGGTTTACCACAAAGGTGATTCGCTTTTTTGTCTCCATAAACCTGTTTCCTTAAAATTTGGGAGTACAAAAATAATATTATCTTTCATAGTTTAGGGCAAATTGCCCCTATAATTGATACTCTTGTTATTTTTTTCAGGGATTCGTATCAGATTTTTGAGTTTTTTGTATCTTTGCACGTTCTTAATGAAAATGATGTAACGAAACGGTTGCACAAGTAATGAAGTTTAATGTAAGCTGGGATGCTTACCAGATATTAGAATATGGGATTATTACAAGAAAAATTAAGTAAATTCAGAGTACCTCAGATGTACATGGAAAGAGGTGTCTATCCGTACTTTCGTGAAATAGACAGTGCCCAGGATACAGAGGTAATGATGGACGGAAAGAAAGTATTGATGTTCGGCTCAAATTCCTATATGGGTCTGACTCATGATCAGAGAATCATCGACGCGGCTATTGCTGCTACTCGTAAATATGGTACAGGATGCGCGGGTTCTCGTCTGTTGAATGGAACGCTGGATATTCATGTAGAACTTGAAAAAGAACTTGCAGAATTCGTCGGTAAAGATGAAGCACTGTGTTTCTCTACCGGATTTACGGTTAATGAAGGTGTGATTCCTCAGTTGGCCGGACGTGGCGATTACATCATTTGTGATGACCGTGACCATGCTTCTATCGTGGACGGACGTCGTCTTTCTTTTGCTACCCAGCTGAAGTATAAACACAACGACATGGATGCCCTGGAAAAAGAGCTCCAGAAGTGTGAACCGGATGCTATCAAACTGATTGTGGTGGATAGCGTGTTCTCTATGGAAGGTGATTTGGCCAACTTGCCGGAAATCGTCCGCCTGAAGAAGAAATACAATGCCAGCATCTACGTGGATGAAGCACATGGTCTGGGTGTATTCGGAAGACAGGGACGAGGCGTGTGCGACCATTTCGGCGTAACGGAAGACATCGACCTGATTATGGGTACATTCAGTAAATCACTCGCTTCTATCGGTGGTTTCGTGGCAGGTGACAAGGACGTAATCAACTGGTTGCGCCACAACGCCCGCTCTTATATATTCCAGGCAAGTAACACGCCGGCTGCTACGGCTGCGGCTAGAGAAGCCATCCACATTTTCAAGACAGAACCGGAACGTCAGCAGCGTTTGTGGGAAATCACGAACTACTCTCTGAAGCGTTTCCGTGAATCCGGCTTTGAAATCGGTGAAACAGAAAGTCCGATTATCCCTCTGTACGTACGCGACACGGACAAGACTTTCGAAGTAACCAAGCTGGCCTTCGACGAAGGAGTGTTCATTAATCCGGTAATTCCTCCAGCTTGTGCTCCTCAGGATACACTGGTGCGTTTTGCATTGATGGCTACTCACACCAAAGAACAAGTGGACTTCGCTATTGAAAAATTGATTAAGTGTTTCAAACAGTTGGATATACTTAAATAATCACATTTTTACATTGACCTTTTTAAGGAATTGAAAGGAGGTATTTACTATGGGAGCTGCCGGTAATAAAAAACCGAAGGGTATGCATAAAAAACATGCTCCGGCTTATCAAGTAGAAGAGGCCATTCATGAAAATGACCTGAAAAAAGGAAAAAAGAAATAAATCCGTAGCGGATTTATCGAGAAAGGGTTATATTTAGAGCATCTGACGCCTTATGGCAAAAGCTCGGATATACCCTTTTTGTGTATGTATGATTTTAACTTTAATGGAATATGATACTGAATGAAAGAGACAGCCGTCACGAACAGGTGTTGCAGGTGGCGCAACAAATGATGACGGCGGCACGTACGGCTCCCAAAGGAAAGGGGGTAGACATTATTGAAGTGGCCATGGTGACGGAAAGTAACATCCGTATCCTTTCTGATACGATGAAGCAGATGTACGAAGACAATGGTTTTAAGTTTTTCCTGCGCGATGCGGATAACATTCTCCAGGCAGAGTGTGTGGTGCTGATAGGTACGCGCTCGCTTCCGCAGGGGTTGGATTGCGGACATTGCGGATATGAGCATTGCGGAGACCGCAAAAAAGGAGTGCCCTGTGCCATCAATAGTGTGGATGTAGGAATTGCCATCGGTTCGGCTTGTTCGGTAGCAGCCGACCATCGGTAGATACGCGTGTGATGTTTTCGGCCGGTCTGGCGGCCCAGCAGCTGGACTGGCTGGATGGGTGCACCCAGGTGTACGCCATACCCGTGAGTGCATCATCCAAGAATCCGTTCTTCGACCGGAAGCCTAAGACAGAATAAATTTCTCAGCCGCGTAGGCCACGCCGTCTTCTTCATTGGACAAAGTGATGAAGTCGGCGTTTTCTTTTACTACCTCCTGTGCATTGGCCATGGCGATACCCAGTCCGGCGTATTGAATCATGGACAGGTCGTTGAATCCGTCACCGATGGCAATCATTTCCTCACGGGTAAGTCCGATTTCCTTCAGGAGTACGGCCAGCGACTGGGCCTTGTCGATGCCCTTGGGAACCAGTTCCAGGAAGTAAGGCTCTGAGCGGAAAACCCCCATGCGGTCTTTCAGATGTTCGTACATCTCTTTTTCCAGCTCGGCCAGGCGAGTCGGTTCGCCCACAATCAGGCATTTGGCAATCGGATGTTTCACGGCATCCAGAAAATTGTCTACCTTCTTTATTTTCATGACATTGAGCAAGGCCTCTTTGAGTACATACTCATCGTCCGGTTTCTCGGTCAGCACGTATTCCCCGTCGTAAGTCACAATGGCAAAATCGTTCTTTTTGGCACATTCGTAAAGATAGGGAAGCACATCATGGTCGAGCAGGTTCTTGTACATCAGCTCCTTGGTTTTCCAGTCGATGATTTCTCCACCGTTGTAAGCCAGAATGTAGCCTTCATACTTTTGCAGTTCCAGTTGCTCGGCCAGTGGGGCAATGCCGTACGTAGGTCTTCCCGAGGCCAGTACAATTTTCACTCCTTGCTCCTGAATCTTGAGCAGTGTTTCCTTGGTGTGAGGGGTAATTTTTTTCTGCTTGTTGGTAAGCGTTCCGTCAAGGTCTAATACTAATAATTTATATTTCATAAAGTTATGCTGTAAAATCGAGCGTAAAATTACGGAAAAAAACGAAACTACGGAAATGTAGGAGCGGAAAGATAAAGCATGTAAAGGATGCCGTTCTCGTGAAGACGCAGGTGAGGTATGAGAGAAATGTCTTTCGGCTTTCTATGTTTCCCAAGGCCGAAACTTATGTTCTCCCAAGGGAAGATATAGGTTTTCGCTTCGGAAAACATACGTTTTCGGTTGGAGAAACATACAATAGTCAAGCACGTGCTTTCGTTGATGTGCTTGAGTTTCGGCTTCTTGTGCTCTGAAGAAAATACGTTAATGCTTGAATAAGTGATGAACTGGAG
>ENA-OQBJ01000542-OQBJ01000542.1-human-gut-metagenome-genome-assembly--contig:-NODE-542-length-19593-cov-2.908867_pt1 | contig 19593 bp, 22 predicted proteins | sample MGYA00242743_ERZ504545 | MGnify/ENA primary metagenome ERZ504545 (study PRJEB26092, sample SAMD00036252) | human gut metagenome | host: Homo sapiens | study: EMG produced TPA metagenomics assembly of...
GGGCCCCCCCCCCTTTTTTTTTTGGGGGGGGGGTTTTTTTTTTAAAAACCATTTCCGAAAACAAGGCACAACGGTATGCGTAAGCGAGCAGTCTGTTTTTTTGTGTCAAAGCAGGTCGAACATTTTCAAAAGAAAATAGATATTTTGACTTGAAAAATAATTTTATCCTGCTATAATAAAAGAAACAATGATAAGTAGTAATGAAAACTACATGAAGTAGTAATTGAAATACACAGCGTTTCTGACAGGAAAGGAGTGAGTAGAATGAAGTATATCAGAAAAAATGGAATCAAGGATCCTGGCAGTGCGATTACACATGGGATTGCGCTGATCCTGGCGGTGGTGGGAAGCTGCCATTGCTTTTGAAGGCGGCGCGGGAGCGGATCATCTGCATGTGGTTGCGATGGCGGTGTTTATGCTGAGTATGATTTTGCTGTATCTGGCGAGCACCGTGTATCACACGTTTGATGTAAATGGGAAGGTAAACCGTCGACTGAAGAAGTTTGATCATATGATGATTTCCGTGCTGATTGCGGGAAGTTATACGCCGATCTGTCTGATTGCGCTGCATGGACGGACGGGAATTGTACTTTGTGCATTGGTGTGGACAGCAGCAATTGGCGGAATTCTCGTCAAGGCATTCTGGATCAATTGTCCGAAGTGGTTTTCCTCAGTGTTGTATATCGCAATGGGATGGCTGTGTGTACTGGCATTTCATCCGCTGTTTCTGGCTCTTTCACGGCCGGCATTTGGATGGCTGCTGGCGGGCGGCATCATTTATACGGTCGGCGGGGTGATTTACTCCTTAAAAATGCCGATGTTTAATGCGAAGCATAAAAAGTTCGGAACACATGAAATTTTCCATCTGTTTGTGATGGGTGGCAGCTTCTGTCATTTTATTGTGATGTATTATTTTGTGGCGGCGATGCCGGTATAAAATAACAGTGGCGGCTGTACCGGGAAAGAAAAATCCGGTACAGCCGCTGCTTTATGTTTACGTGTCGTGGGGGTAAAATCTGTGATGCTGCAAAACCCCTGGAAAATGCTGTTATAACAACGGGAACAGCCACTTTAGTTCAGTTTAATATTTTTAAACAGCGATCCCAATGTCGTCGTTACTTCTTCCGTCTTTGGAAGTTCGATTGTTTCCTCTTGAATTTCTTCGGCTGCGACATCGTCGAGGGCTTTCATGGAGAGACTGAGTTTGCCATCTTTGATGGCGATGACTTTTACTTTGACTTTATCGCCGACTGCCAGAACTGCGGACGGATGTTTGATGCGTTTGGCGCAAATCTGGGAGATGTGGACGAGGCCGGAGAGGCCGTTTCCGAGGTTGATAAATGCGCCGTATGGCTGCAGGCTTTCAACGGTTCCTTCGGTAACAAGGCCGACTTCTACGTTGGAGATTTTCTCTTTGCGCTCTTCGTCTGCTTTCTCGCGGAGAATTTCGCGGGCGGAGAGGATCAGGCGGTCTTTTTCTTTGTCGAGGTCAAAAACCTGTACTGAATGTCTTTGTTTAAGTATTCATTCAGATCTTCCACGTAGTTCAGGGAGAGTTTGGAAGCCGGGATGAAGCCGCGGATTCCTTCGACGTAAGCGATAACACCGGCGTTTACGATTCCTTTGACTTTTACATCCAGTACGGTTTTCTCTTCTTTGTACTGTGCGAGTTTTTCCCATGCGAGGATATCGTTTGCCTCTGCGCGGGAGAGAAGAATGTTGCCGTGGCCGTCGTCTTTGCGGATCACGGTTGCGGTGATTTCGTCACCGACCTGAACAGCGTCTTTTAAGGAGAAGCCAGGCTCGTTGCTGAAGTCCTCGGCGCGGATGACGCCCTCTGCGTAGTATTTCAGATCGAGAATCACCTCTTTTTCATCTACGGAGATGACGGTTCCGGTGAGCATGTCGCCTTCCTCAATTTTTTTGAAGGAAGCTTCCAGCTCTGCGGAGAAGTCATCCATGGTTAATTGTTCTTCTGACATAATGAAACACCCCTTTTTCGTAAGAATAACAGGAAAACGAGAGGAAAATTGTGGATTTATGAAAAAATCGGGTTCAATTTTGCACGTTTTTCTATCTGTGTTTATCTTAACATAAAAGATTTTCTTTGACCAGATGAAAAAAGGATGGTAATATGTGTGTAGTCGTTACCAAAATTACTGAGACGCGCACTTGCTGCGCGGCTGCAGGAGAAAGTGATTCAGGTGGCCGCCCGGAACTTCGCGGAGCGAATTTGCATGTGCAGGGCGGCGGTTACTGGTCACGAAGTGAGCAGTAACTGTAGTCGTTACAAAAAAAGAAGTAAAACTACCGGGACGAACTTACTGTATACCACAAACATACAGAAGGGAGGAGTACTATTATGAAATCAAATTCAAGAGTTTATGTAATTGGACATAAAAATCCGGATACGGATTCCATTTGTTCGGCGATTGCCTATGCGGATATCAAAAACAGAACGGATAAAACAAAAACCTACGTGGCACGCCGTGCCGGTCAGATCAACGAGGAGACCGAGTATGTGCTGAAACGCTTTGGGGTGCGTGCGCCGGGCTACCTGCCGAATGCGGGAACGCAGGTAAAGGAAATTGAAATTCACGAGGTGCCGAGCGTGCCGGGTACGATTTCCGTGAAAAAAGCGTATTCCATGATGAAAAACAACAATGTAGTCACACTGCCGATTACTTCGCCGGACAATGATCTGCAGGGCGTGATTACGGTCAGTGATATCGCAGAATCCTATATGGATTCTTATGACAGCCATGTCATGTCACTGGCAAGGACGCAATACCGCAGTATCGCGGATACGTTGGATGGTTCGGTTATTGTCGGAAATGAACATGGTTATTTTATCCGCGGAAAAGTCGTTGTCGGCGCATTCCATCCGGATACGATGGAGAACTACATCGAAAAAGATGACCTTGTCATTCTCGGAAACCGTGCGGAGGACCAGCTCTGTGCAATCGAGATGGATGCAAGCTGCATTATCGTCGGACTTGGCGCAAAGGTGACGAAAACGATTCAGAAATTTGCAGAGGAAAAATGCTGTGTGATCATCAGCAGTCCGCATGACACGTATACGATTGCGCGTCTGATTAACCAGAGTATTCCGGTCAAATATCTGATGCGCAGAAGCAATCTGATCACGTTCAACACCGAAGATTTCCTCGATGATATCAAAGAAGTTATGAAAAATCAGAGACACCGCGATTTCCCGATTCTGAACAAGAAAGGAAAATATGTGGGAACGATTTCCCGTCGGAACCTGATCGGAAATGCAGGAAAGAAACTGATTCTCGTCGATCACAATGAGGAATCACAGGCGGTCGATAACGTCAAAGAGGCGGAGATTCTCGAGATCATCGACCATCATCGTCTGGGATCACTTGAGACGATGGCGCCGGTTATGTTCCGCAATGAGCCGGTGGGCTGCACGGGAACGATTATGTATGAAATTTATAAGGAAAAAGAGCTGGAGATCGCGCCGAACATCGCAGGACTGCTCTGCGCAGCCATCATTTCCGATACGCTGATGTTCCGGTCGCCGACGTGTACGTTTCTTGACAAAGCGGCAGCAGAGGCTCTGGCGGGTATTGCCGAAATCAGCATTCCGGAGTTTGCATCCGAAATGTTCCGCGCAGGAAGCAATCTGAAGGATAAATCTCCGGAGGAGATTTTCTACCAGGATTTCAAAAAATTCATCATGGGCGATGTTACGTTTGGTGTCGGCCAGATTACATCCCTCGATGCGGGCGAGCTGGAATCCATCAAGGAACAGCTTCTGCCGCAGATGGAAAGCGAGTGCGGAAAACACGGCATCGAGATGGTATTCTTTATGCTGACCAATATTATAGAAGAATCTACAGAGCTTCTGTATTATGGAAGCGGGGCAAAGGAAGTCATCGAAAAAGCTTTTGAAGATCTTCCGGTCAACGAGGTCAGCTGCGAGCTGAAGGGTGTTGTGTCGAGAAAGAAACAGCTGATTCCGGCATTTATGATGGCGCTGCAGAATCAGTAAAAACAGAAAAAATAAAAAAGCGTGGTTCCAGGCCTGAAAACAGATCCGGGGCACGCTTTTTTCGGTCATAAAAGGGTGAAAAAGAGGAAAGGAAAGAAATAAGAATGGGAAAACAGACATGGAAAGCGGGAAATATGCTGTATCCGCTGCCGGCGGTCATGGTGTCGGTGCGCGGAAAGAACGGGGAGGACAACATCATCACCGTTGCCTGGGCCGGCACGGTGTGTACGAATCCTCCGATGGTATCGATCTCGGTGCGGCCGGAACGCTACAGCTATCAGATGATCAAAGAGAGCGGTGCGTTCGTCATCAACCTGACGACGGAGGACCTCTGCTATGCGACCGACTACTGCGGCGTGCGCTCGGGAAGAGATGTGGATAAGTTCAAAGAGATGAAACTGACGAAAGTCGAGGCGGAGGAGATTTCCGCACCGATGATCGGGGAGTCGCCGGTTAATATCGAGTGTAAAGTGGAGCAGGTGCTCGAACTGGGCTCGCATCACATGTTTCTTGCAAAAGTTGTGGCTGTCCATGCGGATGAGGCATACATGGATGAGCGCGGCCGCTTTGATCTGAACCGCGCGAAACCGATTGTGTATTCCCACGGAGAGTACTTTGGAATCGGGAAAAAGCAGGGAACCTTTGGCTGGAGCGTGAAGAAAAAATCGAAAACACCTAATATAAAAACAAAAAACCGCAGCTAATCTTTATTTTCTAAAGAATCAGCACGCGAAATTTTATAGTACTTTCGGTAAAAATATACAAAATCGACAAAAATACTGGGTAAATATTAGAAAACGCTACAAAATCATGATTTATTAGGAATTTTTTGCGTGAAATATTGCAAAAACCGGATATTTTATGCTATAATATCAACCAATCGTTGACCTTATAAAATTAAGTGATCCGGAGGACGGGAGAATCCACCGGAGACGCGAGAGAGTGCGGAAATGATTTTCTCCACGCTTTAAGGCTGATGAGAACCGCAGATGGATCTTTTAAAGAAATCTTTCTGCACTACATTAAGGGAGAAATTTCAAGGAGGAAACTAACATGTCATACGTAGATGAGGTTATTGAGTCCGTAGTTGCAAAAAACCCAGCTGAGCCGGAATTCCATCAGGCAGTCAAAGAGGTTCTGGAATCTCTTCGCCCTGTTATTGAAGCAAACGAGGAAAAATACAGAAAAGTTGCTCTTCTGGAGAGAATGGTAGAGCCAGAGCGTCAGATCAAATTCCGTGTGCCGTGGGTAGACGATAAAGGACAGGCTCATGTAAACACCGGATATCGTGTACAGTTTAACAGTGCAATCGGACCTTACAAAGGAGGAATCCGTCTGCATCCTTCTGTAAATATTGGTATTATCAAATTCCTGGGATTCGAGCAGGTATTCAAAAACTCACTGACCAGCCTTCCGATCGGCGGAGGTAAAGGTGGTTCTGACTTCGATCCGAAAGGAAAATCTGACAGAGAGATCATGCATTCTGCCAGAGCTTTATGACAGAGCTTTGCAAATATATCGGCGCAGACACCGACGTACCGGCTGGTGACATCGGAACAGGCGCAAGAGAGATCGGCTTCATGTTCGGACAGTACAAGAGAATCCGCGGCGTATACGAAGGCGTTCTGACTGGTAAAGGTTTAAGCTACGGCGGATCTTTAGCAAGAACAGAGGCTACCGGATACGGACTGCTGTACCTGACCCAGGAGCTGCTGAAACTGAACGGCATCGACATCGCAGGCAAGACCGCTTGTGTATCCGGTTCCGGAAACGTTGCAATCTATGCAATCGAGAAAGCTACTCAGCTTGGTGTGAAAGTTCTCACCTGCTCTGACTCCAACGGATGGGTTTACGATCCAGACGGAATCGATGTAGCTGCATTAAAAGAGATCAAAGAAGTAAATCGTGCCCGTCTGACCGAGTACAAGAAATATCGTCCAAACTCTGAGTACCACGAAGGACGCGGCGTATGGGTTGTAAAAGCAGACCTTGCTCTTCCTTGCGCAACTCAGAACGAGCTGCTGCTTGAGGATGCAAAAGCACTTGTTGAGAACGGATGCACTGCAGTATGCGAGGGCGCTAACATGCCTACTACTCTGGAAGCAACCAAATATCTGCAGGAGCACGGCGTAATCTTCGCACCTGGAAAAGCTGCAAATGCAGGTGGTGTTGCAACATCCGCACTCGAGATGTCCCAGAACTCCGAGCGTCTGTCCTGGACCTTCGATGAAGTTGATGCAAAACTGAAAAATATCATGATCAACATCACACACAACATGGTTGATGCTGCAAAACGTTACGGCCATGAGGGCGACTATGTTATGGGCGCTAACATCGCAGGCTTTGAGAAAGTAGCTGACGCTATGATGGCTCAGGGAATCTGCTAATCTGATTTTGAGAAATCCAAAGGGATCTCCGGTTAAGACCGAGGGTCCCTTTTTGCATAAAAGATAGAAGAAACACAGAAAAATAACGAAAATTACAGTGTACAAAAAACATTACATTTTGCAACGAGACTAGACAGAAGAAATAGACTTTCACGCGGTACCGTGTGAATAAAACGACAGAATATGCGAGTAAGTTGTATTATTATGCATAAATGCAATATACAGGTAAGATAAAAACCTAAGAAAAACGTAAGAAAAAAGATATTTTATGTTCAGAAATAGAGCGTATAGTAAACAAAAATAATGCAAAAATAATGAAAAGCAGAAGTTGACAAGAGCTTGCGCGAGAAATATAATTATTTATGTATTGATAAAGAACTTGTTTGCATTAATATGTAATGAATTTGCATACAGGGAAGAGGAAGAGAAGATGACATTAAAAGATTGCTACATGCAGATGGGAGCAGATTACGAGGAAACCGTTCAGCGGCTTCGCAGTGAATCTCTGATTCAGCGGATCATTTTAAAATTTCCTCAGGATCCGAGCTATCAGGAGCTTTGCCAGGCACTGGCGGACGGAAATATTGAGGTTGCATTCCGTGCAGCTCATACATTAAAAGGCGTGTGCCAGAATCTTGCTTTAACAATCTGTACGAGCCAAGCGCCGAGCTGACCGAGCGGTTAAGACCGCTGCAGGAGACCGAGACGGATGATCTGATGCAGAAGGTGACGGAAGAATATAACCGCACCGTAAAAGCGATTGAGGATTTCCAAAACGCTTAAATTGAAGGAAGAAAACAAGGAGACATTGATCTGTGAGATGAGGAACACAGACCGGTGTCTCCTTTTATGGAATTCTGTACAAGATGCGGGTTGACGGGAAAAAAGAAACATGATAATCTTTTTACATAAAAGCACAGCTTATGAAGAAGACTTGTTTAAAAAGAAAAACTTATAAGTATCTATAAGAAAAAACAAGGACGCTTTGCCGGAAAAATTCCGGCTGTGCAGGGCATATTCCATACCGAAAGGCAAGGCAGCCCAAATCTACAAAAGCAGGAGAAAAGCAATGAAAAAAGAAAAAAGTTCAGCTATGGGAACCCCGTACACCTTTGAAGGACGGATTCCGCTGAAGCAGGCGATTCCGCTTGGATTGCAGCACGTAATGGCGATGTTCGTAGGAACTTACCCCGCTTCTGATCATCATGGGAGCGTGCGGTCTGACGGCGGATGCGGCTACGGTGCACTTCGTACGGCTCTTTTGCAGAATGCAATGACAGTAGCCGGTATTGTAACACTGGTACAGATGTTTTCGATTGGACGATCGGCGGTAAAGTACCGATTGTTATGGGTACATCTTCTGGATTCCTCGGCGTATTCAAGAGCGTGACAGCCGTGCTGGGACAGGGCGCGCTGACGTACGGCGCTATCCTTGGTGCGACAATTGTCGGCGGTCTGTTTGAGGGCGTGCTTGGCGTCTGTTTAAAGCCGCTTCGTAAATTTTTCCCGTCGGTTGTTACCGGCTGCGTCGTTATGGCGATCGGTCTTTCGCTGATTCCGGTTGGAATCAATTATCTCTGCGGCGGTTCCGGAACGAACGATTACGGTTCCATACAGAACCTGTTCCTTGGCATGGTCGTTCTGATTGTAACGCTGGCACTGAAGCACTTTACAAATCCGAAGGGAATCTTAAGCACGGCTTCAATTCTGATCGGTATTTTAGTCGGCTACGTGGTAGCTATTATTATGACCATGGTTCTGCCGCATACCGGAACGGCGGTTCTTGAGGATGGAAGCACTGTTTCCTATACATATTCCTGGGTTGTCAATTTCCAGCAGGTAAAAGATGCGTCCTGGTTCGCACTCCCTGGTATTGCAGGCTTTGGAAAACTGGCTGAGGTAAAACCAGTCTTCCGTGTGGAGGCAATTCTCCCGGTAGCGATCATGTTCATCGTAACAACCGTTGAGACGGTCGGCGATATCTGCGCCTGCGTAGAGAGCGGTATGGACCGCGAGGCAACCGATTCTGAGCTTTCCGGCGGTATCATCTGCGACGGTCTCGGATCCAGCTTTGCAGCAGCACTCGGCGTTCTCCCGAATACTTCTTTTGCACAGAACGTCGGCATTATTTCGATGACAAAAATCGTAAACCGTATGGCACTTTCCTGCGGAGCCATTTTCCTGATCCTCTGCGGACTCTGCCCGAAGATTGCAGCATTTGTATCCATTATGCCGCAGTCCGTACTCGGCGGTGCAGCCGTTATGATGTTTGCGTCAATTCTGGTTTCCGGTATCCAGCTCATCACAAAAGAGCCGATTACGAGCCGTGAGATCACGATCGTTTCTGTTGCACTGGGTCTTGGCTACGGCCTTGGTTCCACAGCGGGAGCAACTTCTGAGCTTCCTTATTATATCCAGCTGATTTTCGGCGGCTCCGGTATTGTTCCGGCAGCTGTTGCGGCGATTGTACTGAATATCATTATTCCAAAAGAGAAGAAAAAAGCAGAATAAAGAACAAAAAGAAAAAGAACCTCTTATGTTTCCGGAAAGAAGTATTCCCGGGGAGAGATAAGAGGTTCTTTTTTTATTGTGCTGCCCGGCATTCGGAGGGAACTGCCGGTAGAAGGCTCTGCAGGTAAAATGTCTGAAAAATACGAGGAATATACAAAAGTGACGGAAAAAAGCACAAAAAAATCCGTCAATAGATAAAAGAATAACGAAAAAGAAAAAGTCAAGATTGACTATAAATTTTAAAATAGTGTACAAAATCGACAATATGAATTAAAAAAACGAAATAAATTGTGAAAAATACATAAAAAATGCTTGTCAAAACGGGTGGAAGAGAGGTATAATCATTGCATAAAAAGTGTGACGAAAATGTGAAAGTTTTAGGCAAAACGTATGATTAAAAACAATGGATTCTTCGTAAGCCTGGACAAAAGCAACAACGGAGCACGCAAAAAGAACGTAAATCACAAGGAGGACACCAAATGAAAAAGAAAGTAATTTCTGCATTACTGGCAAGCACCATGATCGTAAGCCTGGTAGCATGTGGCAGCACTGGAGGAGACAGTTCTGACACAAACAGCAAGAGCAGCGGCACAACAGCATCAAGTACGGCAGGCGGCGATGAAGCAAAGGATACCTCATCGGACAGCGGCTCCGGCGATGCAGCAGGTTCTGGTGACTGGGTTGCAGCAGCTGATGAAGCAGATGATGCAGTACCGGGTGAAAATGACGATCGTGCGTTTGCAAAATTTGATCATGTCGTAGAAGTACATTATGGATATCAGATCGACCCGAAGGATACCACACTTCCGGACGGCGATTCCGTAGATAACAACCAGTACACCAGATACCTTCTGGATAACTACAACATCAAAGTTGTCTGCGACTGGACTGCAGGTAATGCATCTGACTTCCAGCAGAAAGTATCTCTGGCAATCGCATCTGCTTCCCTTCCGGATGCAGTCGTTGCACCAACCCGTAACTACCTGGTACAGGCAGCAAGAGCAGATCTTCTTGCAGACTCTGGCCGGAGTTCAACCAGTACGCATCCAAACAGGTAAAAGAAATCATCGAGACTACCGAAGGACGTGCGATCAACAATGCAACCGTAGACGGAACCTTCTGTGCACTGCCAAACATATCGGTAGATACCGATGGTGTTTACCTGTACTTTATCCGTCAGGACTGGCTGGATCAGTTAGGACTGGAAGTTCCGAAGACCGTAGATGAACTCGGCGAAGTAGCTCAGAAATTTAAAGACGCAGGTCTCAGCCCGGATTATGCAATCGCAGGTATTGATAACGGCGGAAGAACCTACTCCAACTTCCTGAACTCCTCCAACAACGGATACGGTTTCGATGCTGTATATCAGGCATTCAATGCAACACCGGGATATTTTCTGAAAGATGATTCCGGCGAACTGTACTGGGGAACTACAACAGATGAAATGAAAGAAGCCTTACCACCTTACATGACTGGTATGAAAAAGGCTCATCAACCCGGAGGTTGGAACCACAACCAACGGCGACAATGCAAACAATGTTAAGAACGGAACCTGCGGTATCTTCATGGGACCATGGTGGAGCCTTGGATACGGAAACCCGGATTCCTTCCGTAACGATAACAATGCAAACTGGCAGGCATATCCGCTGTACACCAAAGACGGTGAGTGGAATATTCATATGAAAGACGTTGGAACCACTTATACTATGGTAAACAAAAACGCATCGGATGATGTGAAGAAAGCCATTGTTATCATGAACAACGTACTCGTTCGTGATGAGTCTACCTTCGATACTTCTGTAGCAATCGGCTGGTATCCGCTGCGTAACTGTATGGCAGCTACCGATGAGTGCGAGTATGAGTATGATGCACTGATGGGAATCATCAAAGGCGAAGCAAGCGCAGATGATTATCAGCAGGGCGGAAGCAAATTCAACGGTCTGTACAAGAACCTGGCAAACGATGCCGCAACTCTGAAAGACGTTATCTCTGAGGACTATGACGGATCCAGAGATCTGGCAGTAACCGATATGGATGTCAACACCAACAACGGACAGTTCAACAGATTCTATGCACTGCTGATTGGTGATCGTCCATACGCAACACTTGAGCCGGATCACAAGATCTATTCTGAACTGTACTACACCATCGACGGAATGGATACCTACTGGACCCAGATTTCTGACCTGGAAGACAAGAGTATCCTTCAGTTCATCACTGGTGCGAAGAGCCTTGACGAGTGGGATCAGTTCTGCACCGACTGGCATGTACAGGGTGGTGATCAGATCCTTGAGCTGGTAAAAGATTACCTGGCTGAGTAACTAATGTAAATGTATGATGTGGAGGGTGGGGTACAGGAAAACCTGTACCCCACTACTTTAAAAGAATGACATCAAAGGAGGAGCTTGCCGTGAAGAAGAAAAAAGGCCGTCTCGGGCTGTCAAATTCCTTTCACTATACGTTAATGGTTCTGCCGGGTTATATCTGGCTGTTTATGTTTTCTATCGTTCCGATGGTTGGTATTGTAATGGCATTCCAGGATTACAATCCGAGCAAAGGATGGTTCGGCTCTCCGTGGGTAGGTTTGAAATGGTTTAAATACCTGACCGTTATCCCGGATGCAAAACGGGCACTTGTCAATACTCTGATTATTGCAATCGCAAAGGTTATCCTGAATATCATCATTCCGCTGGTGTTCGCACTGCTGCTGAATGAGGTAAAGAATATGAAGTTCAAAAAGACGGTTCAGACGATCGTATATCTGCCGCACTTCGTATCCTGGGTTATCCTTGCAAACATCATCACCAATATCCTTGGCGCAAACGGAATTTTCAACACGGTCCGCAGCGCAATGGGTGCAACGGATACCGTTCTTCCGATGACCATGCCTAGCATCTTCCGTCAGTTACTGATCGGAACTGATGTATGGAAAGAGTTCGGTTACAACGCAGTTATTTATCTTGCAGCGCTGACCGGCATCAGCCGAGCCTTTACGAGGCAGCCGCAATCGACGGCGCAAGCCGCTGGAAACGTGTATGGCACATCACCATCCGGGACTGGTTCCGACCATCGTTCTTCTGACCACACTGGCAATGGGCAACGTTCTGAATGCAGGTTTCGACCAGGTATTCAACATGTACAACCAGCTGGTTATTGAAACTGGTGATATCATCGATACATACGTATACCGTATTGGTATTACAAACATGCAGTTCTCGCTGGCTACTGCAGCAGGTCTCTTTAAATCTGTTGTCAGCTTCGTGCTGGTTGTTACTTCTTATGTTTGTGCTTACAAGTTTGCTGATTACAAGATTTTCTAAGGAGGGCAGAAATTATGATAGAAAGCAAGAGTTTTGGCAGCAAAGCGTTTAAAGTCATAAATGCTATCATCTGATTCTCCTGGCATTCAGCTGTTTTTATCCGTTATGGTATACGTTCTGCGTATCTATTTCTTCAAAAGCAGCCGCTGAGGCGGTCTTGTAACGATTTACCCGATCGGATCAAACGTAAAATCCTACAGCCTGATTATGGGTGATTCCGCATTCTGGAATTCCTTCTGGATTTCCATCAAGCGAGTTGTGATTGGAACCATATGGACCATGGTTGTCCTGATTATGATGTCCTATCCGCTGGCAAAGAGCAAAACAGAGTACAAACCGAGAAACGTCCTGATGTGGATCCTGGTATTCTGTATGCTGTTCAATGGTGGTACCATTCCGTGGTTCATCACCGTTAAAAATTATGGTATGATCGATACGATGGCAGCACTGGTTCTGGCTGGTTCTGTTCCGGTATTCAACGTACTCCTGATGATGAACTTCTTCCGCGGCATCCCGGGAGACCTCGAGGAGGCAGCCCGTGTAGACGGCGCCGGCCCGTGGCGTATCCTGTGGCAGATTGTAGTTCCGTGTTCCAAACCGGTTATCGCAACCATCGTCCTGTTTACATCCGTTGGTTACTGGAACGAGTATTTCCAGGGCCTGGTATTAATGAACAAAGAGACGAACTATCCGTTACAGACCTACATCCGTCAGATCTCCGTTCAGATCCCGGTAGGCGTAACCCTGACTGCAGAGCAGTATCAGCAGTTAGCACAGAACTCTAACAAATCACTGGAGGCAGCAAAGGTATTTATCGCCCTTGTTCCTATGCTGATTGTATATCCGTTCCTGCAGAAATACTTCGTAACCGGTATTACACTGGGAGCAGTAAAAGAATAAGAGAAAACGCAGAAAAAGCGGCTTCTGAATCGAAACAGGAAGCCGCTTTTTTTGCGCTTTTTTTTCTTGCGTCCGGGGAGAAAACAGCGTAAGATAAAAAGGTATTGAGGTGAAAAACAAAATGTTTCTGGAGGGGATTTTATCATGAAAATACTTACATTCGGAGAACTGATGCTGCGTTTAAAAACACCGGAGCATCTGAAAATACTGCAGGCAGATACCTTTGAAGCCAGTTACGGCGGCGCGGAGGCGAACGTCGCGGTTTCTCTGGCAACACTCGGGAACGATGTTTCCTACGTGACAAAAGTGCCGGAGCACCAGGTCGGACAGGCGGCCATCAATGAAATCCGCCGGTTCGGTGTGGATACGACCCGTGTTCTGCGGGGCGGCGGCCGCGTCGGTATTTACTATTTTGAAAAGGGAACCAACATCCGACCGACGAGCGTGGTTTATGACCGCGCCTACAGCGCGATCGCGATGGCAGAAGCGGAGGAGTTTGACTGGGAAAAACTGCTCGAGGGCGTGGATCTCTTTTATTTCTCCGGTATCACGCCGGCCATCAGCTGCGAGATCGAAAAGACGCTGGAGAGCGCTCTTATGCTCTGCAAAGAGAAAAAAATCCAGGTGGTATGTGATCTCAACTACCGCGGAAAAATGTGGTCAGCAAAGGACGCACAGCGCGTCATGCGCCGTCTGATGTCTTACGTGGATGTCTGCATTGCAAATGATGAGGACTTTGAATCATCGCTTGGCATTCCGGCGTATGATGGAGATATGTCGCGCGGCATTGAACAGATCGAGTCTTACAAAGAGGGCATGCTGGAAATTCAGAAACAGTTCCCGAACTGTAAAGCAGTTGCGAGCGTGCTGCGCAATCTCTACACCGTGGAGGACGGCGACTGGATGGGAATTTACCTGAAAGACGGAAAATTCTATGAGAGCCCGGTTCACAAAGTACACAGCTTTGAGGCAGTCGGAGCCGGTGATGCGTTTGGTGCAGGACTGATTCACGCGATGGCGCATGATTTTGCGCCGCAGAGAACCATCGATTTTGCGATTTCTGCAAGCGTCTTAAAGCTGATGATTCAGCACGATGCCAACGTGGTCAGCGAAAAAGAGATTGAGCAGATCATGAAGCAGGGCGGAACAAATCTGCAGAGATAGAGGAAACAAAAAGATTCCGAGAGTACATACAGGACAGCAGGAGGAATAAAACTTGAAGAAACGGAATATTATATTAATAGGAATGCCGGGAGCCGGCAAAAGCAGCGTTGGCGTTATCCTTGCAAAGGCTTTGGGGTATGAGTTTATTGATACGGATCTTGTGATTCAGCATCGGGAGAAACGTCTTCTGCGCGAGATTATTGCAGATGAGGGAAATGAAGGCTTTCTTGCGATTGAGAATGAGGTCAATGCGACTCTGGAAGCCGATGAAAGCGTCATTGCACCGGGCGGCAGTGCCATTTACGGAAAAGAGGCGATGGAGCATTTTAAAGAAATTGGAACCATCGTTTACCTGAAGCTGTCGTATGAGGATCTGGCAAAGCGTCTTGGAAACCTGAAGGGACGCGGCGTTGTGCTGAAAGAGGGTCAGACGCTCAAAGATCTTTACGATGAGAGAAGTAAACTGTATGAACAGTATGCCGAGATTACGGTCGATGAGAGCGGAAAGGATATCCAGGGCACGATTCTGGCACTTCGCGAGCAGATTGGCATGTAAGAAGGAACGGGTGGAATATTCGGAGAATTTTCAAAAACATAATATTACGTAATAATAAGGAAAATGTTCTGAAAGTTAGAAATTACATATAACGTTTCTCTGAATATTCCTGACCGGAAACGGTGGAAAAAAACGGAAATAGTACGGAATATATTAAAATTGATTTACAAAATATTAGATTTGAGTTAAGATAAGGGGAGACTGAAAAATCACTGCGGGGAGCAGTGCGTTTCAGCGTATCTGAGTGTGTAAAAAACAGGAAAAAGACTTTGATTCGTTAGATATTGGATAAAACACACTCGTTAAGTATGAGAAAGAAAATTTGAGGTGAATATATGGAACAGTATGTCATCAGAGGTGGAAATCCTCTTGTGGGCGAAGTGGAAATCGGGGGAGCAAAAAACGCGGCGCTTGCAATTCTTACGGCAGCAACGATGACCGATGAGACGGTCCTGATCGAAAACCTGCCGGATGTCAGTGATATTAATGTACTTCTGGAAGCAATCGCAGAGATCGGAGCCACCGTGGACCGCATCGACCGCCATACCGTGCGGATCAATGCAGCAACCATCGGAGATCTGAGCGTTGATTATGAATATATCAAAAAAATCCGTGCGTCTTATTATCTTTTAGGCGCGCTGCTTGGAAAATACAAAAGAGCGGAAGTTCCGCTTCCGGGCGGATGTAACATTGGAAGCCGTCCGATCGACCAGCATTTAAAGGGATTCCGCGCACTCGGTGCTGAGGTAAGCATCCGTCATGGCGCAATCGTGGCAAGTGCGGCAGATCTGCATGGAAGCCACATTTTCCTGGATATGGTTTCCGTTGGAGCCACCATCAACATCATGATGGCAGCTTCGATGGCAAGAGGAAATACAACGATTGAGAATGCAGCGAAAGAGCCGCACGTTGTCGATGTGGCGAACTTCCTGAACAGCATGGGAGCAAACATCAAAGGAGCAGGAACCGATGTGATCCGGATCAAGGGTGTCGATACCCTGCACGGAACCAGCTATGCGGTCGTACCGGATATGATCGAGGCAGGTACGTATATGTTTGCAGCAGCAGCTACAAAGGGCGATGTGCTGATTAAAAACGTGATTCCAAAGCATCTGGAAGCAACAACCGCAAAGCTCGAGGAGATTGGCTGCGACGTAGAAGAGTTTGACGATTCCATCCGTGTGAGCGCAAGCAAACGTCTGGCAGAACACACGTAAAGACACAGCCGTATCCGGGTTACCCGACCGATATGCAGCCGCAGATTGCGGTTACACTGGCACTGGCAAACGGTACGAGTATTGTAACAGAGAGTATTTTTGAAAATCGTTTTAAATATGCGGATGAGCTGGCACGTATGGGCGCCTGTATTAAAGTAGAAGGCAACACGGCGATCATTGACGGCGTAGAAAAATTTACCGGAGCAGAGGTTTCCGCACCGGATCTTCGCGCCGGAGCAGCACTTGTGATCGCAGGACTTGCAGCAGAGGGTGTTACCGTGGTGGATGATATTGTATACATTCTGCGCGGATACGAGGACTTCGACGGAAAGCTCCGTGGACTCGGCGCTGAAATTGAGCGTGTGAATAATGCAAAGGACATCCAGAAATTCCGGTTAAGAGCGTAAAAACAGTATAAAACAAATGTTGACAAAAAGGACGGTGCAATAAAAGGTACCGTTCTTTTATTTTACTTTATTGCGAAAAAATTGGCTTAAATTTTACTACTATTATTGTGAATTATTTTTTACCTTTCAAAGCTGAGGCGGTCAGTGTTGGTAAAAAAAGATATTTAAAAAGGTACAAATTTATGATATATTGAAATCATAAGAACTGACTTGACAAAAGAGATTTATCTGTGCTATATTCAACTACAGTTGTAGTGTGTAACTCGATTTTTGGAGGCATTAACTATACATAACAGGAATTGTTTATGTGGGTTAGTGTCTCTTTTTTGTACTCTGTTTCAGAAAAAGAGTACAGACCGGCTAAAAAGATGCAAAACCGCAGAAACTCTTCTTGTAAAAAGTATAAACTACACAAGGAGTAAAAAAATGAAGGACAAAATTTTTAGTGTTCTGCAGCGAGTGGGAAGAAGCTTTATGCTCCCGATCGCAATTCTTCCGGTAGCCGGACTTTTACTGGGAATCGGAAGCTCATTTACCAATGCAACCACGATTGAAACGTATGGGCTGACAAGCTTGCTCGGCAACGGCACAATTCTTCATGCGCTGTTGGTGATCATGAACAAAGTAGGAAGTGCGGTGTTTGATAACCTGCCTCTGATTTTTGCGGTAGGTGTTGCAATTGGTATGGCAAAGAAGGAAAAAGAGGTTTCTGCCCTGTCAGCCGTTATTGCATATTTCGTTATGAATACAGCGATTAACGCAATGCTGACTATTACGGGTCAGATTCTGGAAAACGGAGAAATTGCAGAATCCGTTCTGGAAGGAACCATCACTTCTGTCTGCGGTATTCAGTCGCTGCAGATGGGTGTGTTTGGCGGTATTATTGTCGGTCTTGGAGTCGCAGCACTTCATAATCGATTTTACCGGATCCAGCTTCCGAACGCACTTTCTTTCTTTGGAGGTACTCGTTTTGTACCAATTATTTCTACGATCGTCTATATGTTTGTGGGAATTTTAATGTATTTTGTATGGCCGGTTGTACAGAACGGCATTTATGCGCTGGGTAGCCTGGTAACCGGCTCCGGTTATGTCGGAACGCTGATTTTCGGTCTGATTAAACGGGCACTGATTCCATTTGGTCTGCATCACGTATTTTATATGCCGTTCTGGCAGACAGCAGTCGGAGGTACCATGGAAGTGGCAGGACAGATGGTGCAGGGCGGACAGAATATTTTTTTCGCACAGCTTGCGGATTCTGCGAATATCGCACATTTCAGTGCAGATGCAACGAGATATTTCTCCGGAGAATTTTATTTTTATGATTTTCGGACTTCCGGGAGCGGCACTTGCCATGTACCATTGTGCGAAACCGGAGAAGAAAAAAGCAGCAGGCGGTCTGCTTCTTTCCGCAGCACTTGCGTGTATGGCAACCGGTATCACAGAACCGCTGGAATTCTCGTTCCTGTTTGTTGCACCGGCGTTGTTTGTCGTGCAGGTTATTCTTGCGGGAACAGCTTATATGATCGCACACATCCTGAATATCGCAGTAGGTCTTACCTTTTCCGGCGGACTTCTGGACTTCTTCCTGTTCGGTATTCTGCAGGGAAATGAAAAGACAAGCTGGATGAGGGTGATTCCGGTCGGCATTCTTTATTTCTTCCTGTATTATTTTATCTTCAAATTCATGATTAAAAAGTTTGATTTTAAGACACCGGGTCGTGAGGATGATGATGTGGAAACCAAGCTTTATACGAAAGCAGATGTAAAAGCAAGAAAAGAGGCGCAGAACGATGGGGTGGCATCGGAAGATGCCATGAGTGAAGCAATCACAAAAGGTCTTGGCGGAAAGAAAAATATTTCGGATGTGGACTGCTGTGCAACAAGACTGCGCTGTACTGTTCATGATGCAGCGAGAGTCAGCGATGGTATTTTAAAGGCGACAGGGGCATCTGGCGTTGTGCATAAAGGAAATGGTGTACAGGTTATTTACGGACCGAATGTAACTGTGATAAAATCAAATTTAGAGGATTATCTGGAAAAAGCTCCGAATACGTATGCGGAAGCAGAAAATGCACCAGCCAAAAAGAGGCGGAGCCAGCGCAGGAAACAAAAGAACAGAAGGTTGTGGATACGATTACTGTCTGCAGCCCGATAAGCGGACTGGCAGCCGACCTTTCTACTGCGCCGGATGAAGCGTTTGCGGAAAAGATGATGGGAGACGGCGCTGTTGTGACACCGGAAGATCCTTATGTGCGTGCTCCGGAGGACGGAGAAGTCGCGTTTGTTTTTGACACAAAACATGCGATTGGATTTGTAACCGATTCCGGAGTCAGCCTTCTGATTCATGTCGGAATTGATACAGTAAAACTGAACGGAGAGGGATTTGAGGCACTGGTAGAAAGCGGTCAGACCGTGAAAAAAGGTGATCCGATGCTGAAGCTGGATCTGGAATATCTGAAAACACATGCGCCGTCGGTTACGTCACCGGTTCTTTGCACAGAGCTGGAGGAGAACCAGAGAATCCGTCTTTTGGCAGACGGACCGGTAAAAGCAGGAGATCCTTTATTTGCGATTGAGATTCTCGCGTAAGCTGTGCCTTAAAAACGGGTGAGAAGAATGTACAGGATAGCAAAAACACTGAACCACAATTCATTTATTGGTGTGGAAGAAGAAAATAACCGGGAATATCTGGTCATGGGGAAAGGAATTGCATTTGGGAAAAAAACGGGACAGCGTGTACAGCCGGGAGACGATGCCCGCATTTATTCCCTGACAGAGATGACGGAGCGAGGAAATGCCAGAACCATTGTACAGGGCGTTTCTCCGCTCAGCCTGGAGCTGGCGAGTGCCGTGCTTGACGAGGCAGAAAAGGAATTTGGAAAAATTGACCGTTCCATCGTCTTTCCAATGGCAGATCATCTGGATTTTGCTGTCCGGCGGATTCAGAACGTGAGCAGATCAGTAATCCGCTCACCGACGATATCCGTGTGATGTTTTACAAAGAGTATAAAGTTGCTTCCTGTATCAGGGAGCTTTTAAAAGAACGGCTTCAGATCGAAATTGATGAACATGAAATCGGCTATCTTCACTTCATGTTCATTCGGCAATTGTGG